>Ga0307517_10000809_pt1 | contig 53730 bp, 52 predicted proteins | sample 23_EM_MG_FD_194515 | JGI IMG/M metagenome (GOLD analysis project Ga0307517, IMG submission 194515) | Populus trichocarpa ectomycorrhiza microbial communities from riparian zone in the Pacific Northwest, United States - 23_EM | ecosystem: Host-associated > Plants > Roots > Unclassified | place... | reverse complement strand
TGAACAGCCGGGCCTGACGCTGCAACGAAATCTGCGTCAACCGGGCCGACAGTTTCTTTCCCTCCGGTGTGAGGCTGGCGATCGCGGCGCGGCCACGCGTCCGGGTTTGCTCCACCGAAACCAGTTTACGTTCCTCGAGCAGCACCAGGCTACGGCTGACGGCGGCCTTGTCCAGATCGGACGCGGCGGACAATTCGCCGACATTGAGGGCTTCGGTACTCCTGAGCACCAGAAGCAGCCGCACTTCCGCCATGCCGAGGTCGAATGCGGCGCGGTAGTGGGCGCTGGCGCCGCGGGTGAGGCGCAGCCCGATGCCGACCAGAAGTACCGTGATGTGCTGCCGTGCCAGCAATCCTGCGGTCTCCTGATCCGGCGATACATCGTCGGTCGGGACCGTCGCGACGGGTTTTACCAGGGTCCTGGCTAAAATCTTGGAGTTCCGCATGACGGCCGATCCTTGAGGTACGCACAAATCCGGGAGCCCGGTTCCCGGCGCATTGATCCGGATCAATTCAATTGACATATCATTTATTGATGCGTCAATATAAGACGATCGCGCATAAACCGAAACCTTCAGCCGAACAGCGGGCAATTCATGGCGGCAGGCCGCCCATCAGCCGATATCGATCATCCTGCGACCTACGCCGGCGCGATCGATTGCGATCTGCACCCGGCGTTGCCGGGCATGCACGTGCTGCTGCCCTATCTCGACGATTACTGGCGCGAAATGGTCTCGGTTCGCGCGCTCGATCGTCTCAATCTCACTCTCACCAGCTATCCGCAAAACGCGCCGCTGTCGTGCCGCCCCGACTGGAAGCTGGAGGGGGGCGCCAAGCCCGGCGCGTCGCTCGAGGCAATGCAAAGCCATGTGCTCGATCGCTACCGGCCCCGGATCGGCATCCTGAACTGCCTCTACGGCGCGCAGGTGATGCACAGCGAGGACATGGCGGCGGTGTTCTGCCGTGCCACCAACGACTGGATTCGCGACGAATGGCTGAGCCGCGATGCGCGGTTGCGCGCGTCGATCGTGATCCCAGCCCACAACAGCGAACTCGCGGTGGCGGAAATCGAACGCCGGGCCGACGATCCCCGCTTCGTGCAGGTGCTGATGCTGGTGTCCGGCGAAGTCACGCTCGGCCGGCGCCAGCTCTGGCCGATTTATCAGGCGGCCGAGCGGCTTGGCCTGCCGATCGGGGTTCACGCCGGCAGCGCCTATCGTTATGCGCCGACCGCGGTGGGATGGCCGTCCTATTATGTCGAGGACTACGTCGCGCAATCCTCCGCGTTCGAGAACCAGTTGCAGAGTCTGATCTCGGAAGGGGTATTCGCCAAATTTCCAGGGCTGAAGCTGGTCGCCATCGAATCGGGTCTGACCTGGCTGAGCGGCTTCATCTGGCGCGCCGACAAGACCTGGAAGGGCGTGCGCGCCGAGGTGCCCTGGGTGACGCGCGCGCCATCGGAGATCATTCGCGATCACGTACGCTTCACGATGCAGCCGATCGATGCGCCGGATGAGATGGCGGCGATCATGCGCCTGATCGAGCATCTGGAATCCGACGAGCTGTTTTTGTTCTCGACAGACTATCCGCACTGGCAATTCGACGGCGACGAGGCGTTGCCGTCAGGGCTTTCCGAGACAGTGCTCCAGAAAATCCTGTACGGCAACGCGCTGGCAACCTATCCACGCCTGGCCAAGTCCAACAGTGCCATGGAGGTAAGCGCATGAGCACGCTCGAGCTCGATCGCGACCGGCCAGCCCAAGGGAAACTGCGGGTGATCGATTGCGACATTCATCCGGCGATGAATGCCTGGACCGAGGTCCATCCTTATCTGGCCAAAAAATGGATCGAGCATCTGACGGTCTTTGGCAGCCATTTGCGCCACGCCTTTTCCGAGGCGCTGACCCATCCGCGGATGTCGCCGGATGCGGCCCGTGTCGATGCCTATCCGGACGAGGGCGGCCCGCCGGGGTCCAGCCTGGCGCTGATGCAGAGCCAGCATCTCAATCCCAACGGCGTCGCCTTCGGCATCCTGAATCCGCTGCGTTGGAATCCCGGCAGCCAGCGCAATCTGGATTTCGGGGTGGCGCTGACCCAGGCGATGAACACCTGGCAGGTCGAGCGCTGGGTCAAGAACGAGCCGCGGTTGCGGGCGTCGATCCTGATCGCTCAGGAAGACACCGAGGGATCGGTCGCGGAAATCGAGGCGCGCGCGTCCGATCGGAATTTCACTCAGATCCTGGTGCTGCCGCGGACAGATGAGCCGTTGGGCCGCCGCCGCTACTGGCCGATCTTCGAGGCCGCAGCGCGTAATAATTTGCCGATCGCCGTTCATGTCGGCGGCACCAACGGTCATCCCTCGACCGCCGGCGGCTGGCCGTCCTATTATATGGAAGAGCATCACGCGGTCGCCGAAACCATGCAGTCGGTGGTGTCGAGCCTGGTTTTCGAAGGCGTGTTCGAGCGATTTCCGACACTGCGCGTCGTGATCATGGAGGGCGGGCTCGGCTGGATCCCGTCATTCAACGCGCGGATGGACAAGCACTGGTCGCGGCTGCGCAGTGAGGTGCCGCATCTCAAGCGCAGCCCGTCGGAATATGTCCGCGAGCACGTCTGGTTCACCACGCAGCCGATGGAAGAGCCGGGCCGCGCTTCGCAGCTGATCGACCTGTTCGATCGCATCGGTTGGGACCGCCTGCTGTTCTCGACCGATTATCCGCATTGGGATTTCGACGATCCACGCCACGCCTTCAAGGCGCCGCTCAGTGAAGCGCAGCGCGCCCAACTGCTTTATGGCAACGCCCAGGCGTTCTATGGGATCGGCTGATGGCACGCCACGTCGTTGCAACCGTCGACGATATTGCTCCGGGCCAGCGCAAGCTGGTGCATGTGGGGGGGCGCGACATCGGAATCTTCAACGTCGGCGGCGAGTTCTTCGCCATCGCCAACCGCTGTCCGCATGAAGGTGCGTCGCTATGCAGGGGGCGCGTGGTTGGCCTCGTGGAATCCAGCGAGCCGGGCTCCTATCAGCTCAGCCGGCCCGGCGAAATGGTGCGCTGCCCCTGGCATGGCTGGGAGTTCGACCTGCGCACTGGAAAATCGTTCTGTGATCCGCGTCGCACCAAGGTTCGCGCCTTCGATCTGAAAGTGGAAGAGGGCGCGGCGCTGGTCGAGGAGACGCTGCTTCGAGCCGAGACATTTCCGGTTTCGATCGAGCGGCAATATGTGGTGATCGAAGTTTGAAGGCCGCAAAAAGCGGCTGGTTGCAAAGCAATAAAATAGGGGGAGAACAGACGTGTTGATGAAATTGAAGCGTGCCGCATTTGCGGTCGGGCTTACCAGCCTTATCGCCAGCCTCGCATTCCCGGTGTCGGCGCAGGACGCCAACTGGGATTCCGTCGTCGCCGCCGCAAAGAAAGAGGGCAAGGTCGTCGTCTATAGTATGGCGCTGGGGGCGCCATACTATTTGGCCGTTCTGAAATCGTTCGAAGCCAAATACGGCATCAAGGTGGAAAGCCTCGATCTGCGCGCAAGCGAACTCGCCGAGCGGGTCCGGACCGAGCAGGCCGCGAGCCGCTTTCTGGGCGATGCCGAGATCATCACCACAACCATGATCGAGGAACAGCGCAAGACCGGCGACTACATCCAGGCCGTCGGCGCCATTCCCAACGTCAAGAATTTGCGCGCCCCGTTCAAGGCCACCGAGGTCAGTGTTCCCACCTACGTGCAGCCGATGGGAATCCTCGTCAACACGCGCCTCGTCAAGCCGGAGGACGAACCGAAGAGCTGGGAGGATCTCACCGATCCCCGATGGAAGGGCAAGATATTGTCCGACGACATGCGTCCGCTCGGCAGCGGCAATACCATGTTCTCCATTCTGCAGAAAAAGCTGGGTGCCGCTTTCAACGAAAAACTGGCGGAACAGAAACCGGTTTTCAGCCGTGACCTGCGCAACGATGCGCGGCGGGTGGCGCGCGGCGAATACCCGATCTACGTCCCGCAGATCTTCGCCTTTGCCTCCGACCTGAAGGGACTTCCGGTCAAGGTGGTGATTCCGAAGGAGGGCGCGCCCTACGCCATGATGGAATTCGCCATGCTGAAGAACGCCGCGCATCCCAACGCCGCGCGGCTGCTGATCAACCATTTCCTCGAGCAGGACTCGCAGTTGCTTTATGCCAATGGCTGGATGCTGCCGGTGGTCGAGGGCGTGGCCGAGCGCGCCAATGACGACGCCAAGGCGTTTGCCAACGCCAAGCTGATGGGGCCGGCGCTGCTGGAGGAGCGTCCAGCGATGATGGAGCTCGCCAAAAAGCTCTACCAGTAACTCTTCGATGACCTCGCTCTCGTCGCAACAGATCGAGCGCCCGGCGCTGGCACCGCCGAGCCGGCTGCAAGGCCTGCGTGACGGCAAGCTGCCGCGGCGGCTGGCGGTTGCGGCGCTGATCCTGCTGCTCGCCTTCCTCTCGCTCTACCCGCTGTCGATGCTGCTGTACGGCAGCCTGCACACCACGCCGCCCGGCATCCCCGGAAGTTTCGACCTGTCCGGTTACCGCCAGGTGCTGACATGGCCGACCGCGGTGCTGTTCGCCAATACGGTCGGTATTTCTCTGCTCAAGACCATGATCTCGCTGGCGCTGGCCGTGCTGTTCGGATGGATCATCGCGCGCACCAATACGCCGGCGCGCGGTGCGCTGGAGGTGCTGATCACGCTGCCGTTCTTCGTTCCGCCGATTCTCACCGCGATGGCGTGGGGCATGCTCGGCAACCCGCAGGTCGGCGTCATCAATCTGGTCTGGCGCTGGATCACCGGCTCGGACAATGCGCTGGTGAACGTCTATTCCTATGGCGGCGTGGTCTGGCACATGCTGCAATATTCGACACCGTTCCTGTTTTTGTTCGTCGTCGAGGCCTTTCGCTCGATGGATCCAGCGCTCGAAGAGGCTAGCCGGATGTGCGGCGCCTCGCAGTGGCGGACTTTTCGTCGCGTCACTTTCGCGCTGATGATGCCGGCCATCGTCACCGCCTTCTTGCTCAGTTTCATCCGCGGGTTGGAAAGCTTCGAATCGCCGCTGTTTTTCGGAACGCCGGCAAAAATTGAAGTGATCACGACCGCGATCTACAATTCGATCCATCACCAGTCGATCCCCAATTACCAGTTCGCCACCGCCTTGAGCTTCGCGATCATGGCGCTGATGTTCCTGCTCGTGCTCTGGCAATGGCGGCTGTTGCGCGGCAAGAGTTTCCAGACCGTGACCGGAAAGGGCTATTCGCCGCGGCCGATCGATCTCGGTCCGTGGCGCTGGCTGACATTTGCGCTGTGCGTGGCGTTTTTCCTGATCAGCGTCGTGCTGCCGATCGGCCAGCTGTTTCTGGGATCGTTCTTCCAGTTTTTCGGTTTCTATCAGTGGGACATGCTGACGCTGGAGCATTACCGCTCGGTGCTGGGCAATAGTGAAGTCTGGCGGGCCTTCCGCAATACTTTCCTGCTTGGCCTTGTCGGTGCATCGGCGACAATGCTGCTCGGCGCCATCGTTGCCTATATCTCGACGCGGACGCGTTGGGCCGGCCGCCAGGTGCTCGACGTGTTGGCGTGGCTGCCGTGGATGATGCCCGGCATGGTGCTGGCGGTCGGGTTTCTCTGGGGATTTGCCTTTCTGCCTTCGGCGATCTCGATCTACGGAACCATCTGGGCGCTGCTGATCGCCTATGTCGCGCTCGGCACGCCGATCGCGGTGCGGGTGATGTCGGCGGCATACCGGCAGCTGTCGTTCGATCTCGAGGAATGCTCGCGGGTTCACGGTGCGACCTGGTGGCAGACCTTGTGGCGGATCATGATCGCGCTGGCGTGGCCGTCCTTCGCGGTCGGCTGGGTGCTGACCTTCTTCGGGATCATGCGGGAGCTAAGCGCATCGGTGCTGCTCTACTCGGTCGGCTCCGAGGTGCTTTCCGTCGTGCTGCTGCGGATGTGGGAAAATGGGCAAGCCGAGACGGTCAGCGTGATCGGCCTGATGATGATGTTGCTGGTATTCGTCTTCCGCTGGATTCAGCTGCGGCTGATCAAACGCTACATCAGTACCCTCTAGACTGGATTTACCGTGTCAGAACTCGTTCTCGAAAATGTCTCGCGTGCCTTCGGCGGTTTCGTCGCGGTCGATGGCATCGACCTGCGGATCGATGCCGGCGAGTTCGTCACTTTGCTCGGACCCTCCGGTTGCGGCAAAACCACGACGCTGCGCATGGTGGCCGGGCTCGAGGAGTCCACGGGTGGACGGATCTCGATTGGCGCGCGCGTGGTCAATGATCCGGCCAGGAACATTCATCTGCCGCCGGATCGCCGGCGGCTCGGCATGGTGTTTCAATCCTATGCGATCTGGCCGCACATGCGGGTGTTCGACAACGTGGCCTATCCGCTACGCGTGCGCCGCCGGCCGGAAAGCGAGATCCGTCAGCGCGTCGAAAAGGCGCTGACGCTGGTCGAGATGGACCGCTTTGCGGATCGTCCGGCGCCGGCGCTGTCGGGCGGGCAGCAGCAGCGAGTGGCGATCGCGCGTGCGCTGGTGTTCGAGCCCGAGGTGCTGCTGCTCGATGAGCCGCTCAGCAACCTCGATGCCCGGTTGCGGGCGCAAATGGGCGATGAATTCCGCTCGCTGCAGAAGCGCCTCGGCATCACCACGCTCTACGTAACACACGATCAGGACGAGGCCATGGCGCTGTCGGATCGCGTGGTGCTGATGCGGTCCGGCAAGATTCTCCAGGTCGGGCCACCGCAGGACATCTATCAGCGTCCGAATTCGGAAGTCGTGGCGGCGTTCTTTGGCGCGCCGAACCTACTGGACGCCATCGTAACGACGGTGGAGGTGACGGCGAGTTCATTCAAGCTCGGGGTGCAGGGTGAGAACTGGCAGGGCGTCGCCCATGGCGATCAGCATTTTGCGCCCGGCGACCGGGTGCGTATTCTGGTCCGAGCGGAGGATATCCGGGCGGGCGCCATTTTGGACGAAGTAGACGCTGCGTGGCGCGGCGAGGTGCTGAATTCGGTATTTCGCGGCGCGCGGCGCACCCTGCTTGTGCGCACGCAGGCTGGTGAGCTTCGGATCGAGGTTCCGGCGCTGACTTGCCCCAAGGTCGGTGAATCCATCGAAATCAGTGCTGCCAAATCAGCGCTTTGGGCCATTGCGCCGGACTGACGGTCACGATGCCTGTGCAGCCTTCCGTGTGCACCATGTGTGCGTAGTGAACGCAGATACGAAGATTTGCCAGTCATCCCCATCCGACAAATTGACAGTATACACTTAATAAGTATACTGCCGAAAAATCACGGGAGGATTCTCAAGGTGACCGAATATGTGATCAATGCGCCAGCGCTACCGAGCGTTGCAGTGGCCGACGAATCGAGCCGCTTTCCCGTCCGCAGGATATTTTGCGTCGGTCGCAATTACGCAGCGCATGCGCTCGAGATGGGCAAGGACCCGGATCGGGAGGCGCCGTTTTTCTTCACCAAGCCGGCCGACGCGGTCATCGATAGCGGTTCTACGATTCCATATCCGCCCGAGACGAATAATTTTCACTACGAAATCGAACTAATCGTCGCGATTGGAGGCGAGGCGTTTAATGTCTCCCCGGACGCCGCGCTTGATCTGGTCTTTGGTTATGGTGTCGGTATCGATCTGACCCGCCGAGACCTGCAGTTCGAGGCGCGCGACAAGGGCCGGCCATGGGATTGGGGTAAGGCCTTCGATCTTTCGGCGCCCATCGCGCCTATTCGCCGCGTGAGGGAAGGTCACCATCCGGCGAAAGGCCGAATCTGGCTCGCGGTCAATGGCGTTGTGAAGCAAGATGCCGATCTGACGGAGTTGATCTGGCCGGTACCGGATATTATTTCGCTCCTTTCGCGCTCGATGGTTTTGAAACCGGGTGATTTGATCATGACCGGTACACCGGCCGGAGTCGGTCCGATCGTGGTCGGAGACAAGGTCACCGGCGGTATAGACACGCTCGGCGACATTGAAATCACCATCGGAGCGCCGGGCGGCGGAGCCTAGAGCGGTTTTCCAGCGAAGTGTGCCCTTGGAAGCCGGTCGTTCGTTGTCTCCGGGAGCCCCGTGTTCGAGCGCAGTCGGCTGCTTCAGCCCTGACGGCGCAGAAAGCCGGTGATCGAGGTCCTGTCCCAGATGCCGGCAGCGAAAAACGGATCGGCACGATGGAATGCTTCGACTTCGATGCGGCTTGGCGCTTCGATCAAAAAGAGGCTTCCGATCATGGTCTGCCCGTCGTCCGAGGTGAGCGGACCAGACATGACGATTTCCAGGCCGAAGCGTGAGGTGTCGGACAGGAATGCCTTGTGGGCATCATAATTCGCGAGCCGGGTAGAGAGTGCGTTGGGCCCGTCGAGGGCGTGAATTGCAAACAGCATCGCGGGCTCCGGTCATCGACACGGCCGCAGTTGCGGCCGTGTCCGGTTCAAAACATCCAGATTACTTCGCGCCGAGTTTGGCAGCCTCGTCCCACGACGGGCATGACCGCTTGTCCAGCGGTTGGTCGTAGGGCTGATAATTATCCTTCGTGATCACCGTCGGGTTCAGTACGATCTCGGACACCACCGGCTGGCTACGCAGCGAGCGGATCGCGATCATGGTGCCGACGCAGCCCTGGACGAAGCCATTGTAGTCGCCGCTGGCCAGCATCTTTCCGGCCTTGATCGCGTCGACGGCCTCTTTGGTGCCGTTGATGCCGATCACCTGAGCCTTGCGGTTTGCGCCTTCGAGGGCCTCGATCGCACCGGTCGCCATGGCGTCGTTGGCCGCCAGCACGCCGTCGATTTGCGAATTGGACTGCATCAGGTTCTCCATCACCTGCAGGGCCTGCAGCCGTTGATAGTTGCCCGGCTGCGAGGCCAACAGCTTCGCGCCAGGAGTTTCCTTCAGCGCATCATTGAAGCCCCGGACCCGGTCGACATTGGTCAACGAGCCCTTGACGCCTTCGATAATGACGATGTTGCCCTTGCCGCCCAAGGTCTTGAGCAGGTAACGCGCGGTTCCGAGGCCAAGGCTGTAGTCGTCGGCGCCGACAAAGGAGACAAATGAACCGCCGGCCGAACGGTCGGTGACGTTGACGACGGGAATCTTGGCGCCGTTGATCTTCTCGACGCCCGGCACCATCGCTTTGTAATCGACGGGAATGAAGACGATGGCGCTCGGCTTCTTCACCACCATGTCTTCGATCTGGCTGAGCTGTTCAGGAATGCTGTCGGGCTTGGTCGGAATGTAATGCAGCGTTTTCGCGCCGAGCGCCTTCGCCGCGGCATCGGCACCGATGCGCACGGTCTGGAAATAGGGATTGGTCTGGTTCTTGGTGAACACGGCGATCGTTTCGCCGTCGGCCCGAGCGCCGGTCGCCAGCGTGCCCGAGACCAGCAATGCCAGGGCTGCGCAGATCGAGTTATGGTAGTCTTTCATGTTTCCGTCCCTCTGTTTGATTATTGGAATTCCGAGAAAATCATCGTCCGCGCTGACGCGTCTTCATGTCGAGCCAGACCGCAAAGACGAGAATGATGCCGGTGACGAGCGGCTGCCAGCTCGCATTGACCTGCAACAGGTTCATCCCGTTCAGCACCAGCGTCAGGATCAGCGCGCCGACGAAGGTGCCGAACACGGTGCCGACGCCGCCGAAGAGCGAGGTTCCGCCGATCAGCACGGCCGCGATCGCGGGCAGGGTGAGGCTCTCGCCGATATCGGCTTCCGCCGAATTCAGCCGCGCAAGAAATATAATGGATGCAAGGCCGGCCATGGTGCCCGAAACCGCATAGACCAGCAGCAGCCGGCGATTGACCGGAATTCCCGACAGCCGCGCCGCCACCGGATTGGCGCCGATCGCGTAGATTTCCTGTCCCCAGATGGTGCGTTGCGCGAAAATCGTGCCGATGGCGAGGAAGAGCAGCAGCAGATAGACCGGCGTCGGTAGACCGAATAGATAGCCGCTGCCGATCTGGCGGAAGGCGGCCGGAAAGCCGTGAATGGTGTCGCCCGCCATGTACCAATAGGTGAGACCGTTCAGCACCCACAGCATGCCGTAGGTAGCAATGAACGACGGGATACGCAGCACCGTCACCATAATGCCGTTGAGAAGGCCGACGGCGCCGCCGGCCGCAAGGCCGGTCAGCACCCCGAGGGTCGCCGAGCCGGAGTGATGAATCACGGTACCGGCAAGGCAGGCGGACAACGCGACGTTGGCGCCTACCGAGAGATCGAGGCCCGCCGTCAGAACCACCAGCGTCAGGCCCGAGGCAATGAAGAACATCAGACTCGCCTGGCGCAGCACATTGAGAATGTTGCCGAGACTGAAAAACGATTCACTCAGGAACGACAACACGACGCAGATCAGGAACGCGGCGAGCAGCCGGTAGAAAACCTGAATCACGTCTTCGGAGAGGAACGAGCGCAGCGGCGCGATAGCTGTTTTTGTCACGTCGGTCATAACCGGCTCCGCAATCCGTCGAGGAACAAAGCTAAAATGACGAGTACGCCAACGCTTGCGACCTGAATGGACGATGGTAGCGCCATCAGGTTGAGCCCGTTGCGCAGCACGCCGACGGCGATGACGCCGAGCGCCGTGCCCAGCAGCCAGCCATTGCCGCGCTCGAACGACGTTCCGCCGACGGCCACTGCCGCGATGGCGTCGAATTCGAGGCCGAGGCCTGCGGTCGGATGCCCGGAATTCATCCGCGCGGTCATCAGCAGGCCGGCAACGCCCGCCATCGCACCGCCGATCGCATAGACGACGATCAGCAATTTGGTCGGAGACCGTCCCGCATATTTCAGCGCCTCGCGGTTGCCGCCAAGCGCGAAGATATAGGTGCCGAAGCGCGTGTGATAGAGCAGGGCATGAAAGGCCAGATAGGAGACCAGCGCCATCACGATTGGCACCGGTACGGTGAACAGCGTTGCGGAATAGATGTCGCGGACGCTTTGCGGAATGCCGACCACGCTCTGGCCGTCACTGACGATCAGGGAGAGACCTTGCGCAATGCCGAGGGTGCCGAGCGTTGCGACAAATGGCGGGATGCCGATGATTGAAATCAGCCAACCATTGGCGATGCCGAAAGCGAGGCCCACCAGAACGGCAGCGGCAAGGCCGATCAGCATGGATCCCGTCGCCAGCGAGACGATGGCGACAAGCAGCGAGGTCAGCGTCAGCACCGCGCCCATCGAGAGGTCGAGCCCCTCGGTCATGATGATCAGCGTCATCGGCAGCGCCAGCATCATCAGAATGGTCGACTGCACCAGCACGTTGTAGATGTTGGCGGTCGACAGGAACCCCGGAGCGATCGCCCCGAATACCACGACGAGCACCCCCAGCATGATGGCAACGCCGGGAATCCGCTGCAGTGGATTGGCGGGCAGTGCGGCTGCTCCTTCACGCATGATGCATCCCCAGTTTCACGATGTTTTCCTCGGTGAGTTCGGCGCGGGACAACTGCCCGACAATCCGGCCTTCGCGCATCACATAGGCGCGGTCACAGACGTGGCAGATTTCGGCCTGCTCCGATGAGATCATCAATGCAGCGGCGCCATCTGCGACCAGCCGGTCGATCAGAGCAAAAATTTCAGATTTGGCGCCGACGTCGATGCCACGCGTCGGTTCATCGAAAATGAACAGCTTGGCGTCAGCGGCGAGCCATTTACCGATCACGACTTTCTGCTGGTTGCCACCCGACAGAAGCCCTGCCGTCTGCCTGGTGTTGGGCGTCGCGATCCGCAACTGCTTCACCAGACCGTCGGCGACGCGCTGGGCGCGGCTTGGCTCAAACAGACCGGAGGGAAACAGCTTCCGTAGCGAGGAGACGATCAGATTGTCGCCGACCGTGCGCAGCAAGGCGAGGCCTTCGGTCTTGCGGCTTTCAGGAATCAGAGCGATCCCGAGCCGCGCCGCTTGATCGGGGCCGCCCGAGGTCGGCTGGCCGTTGAAAATGATCTGCCCGGCGGTCGCTTCGTCCGCCCCGAAAATCGCGCGAACCACCTCGGTCCGACCCGATCCGACCAGGCCGCAGAGACCGACGATCTCTCCCTCGCGTACGACGAGATCGATATCGGAGATACCGGTCGCCGCCGACAGACCCTTGACCTCGAGCAAAACCTTGCCCGGCGTCTCCGCAAAATTCCGCGGATAACTCATATCGACGGTGCGGCCGACCATCATGCGCACCAACTGGTCCGGCGAGGCTTCGCCGGGGCGAACCTCGCCGATCCGGCGACCGTCGCGCAGCACGGTGATGCGATCGCCCATGGCGAACACCTCGGCCATGCGATGCGAAATGTAGATGATCGCAACGCCATCGGCTTTCAGGCGCGCGATCAGCGCGAACAAAAGCTCGCTCTCGTGATCCGACAACGCTGCGGTCGGCTCGTCCATCACCAGGATACGCGCGTTCTGGCTGATGGCTTTGGCGATCTCCACCATCTGCTGTTGTGCGACGCCGAGCTTTTCCACAATGACCGACGGATCGATATCGAAGCCGATCGAATCGAGGATCCGCTTGGCGTCGCTCAGGATTCGCCGGCGGTCGATGGTGCCGGGAATGCGGCCGGCCGGTTCGCGGCCGAGGAAGATGTTCTGCGCGATATCGAGATAGGGAACCAGCGAGAACTCCTGAAAGATCACCGCGATGCCGAGTTTCTGCGCGGCGGTCGCCGACGCGATGGCAACCTTCTCGCCCTTGTAATAAAACTCGCCGCTGTCGGCCCGATACGCGCCGCACAGCACCTTCATCAGGCTGGACTTTCCGGCGCCGTTCTCGCCCAGCAGCATGTGGACTTCGCCGGGCCAGACCGAAAACGACACGTCATCCAGCGCCTTGACGCCGGGAAATTCCTTGCTGATGCCGCGCAATTCAAACAGCGGCGCCGTCGTCTGCGCGCTGGGCGCAACGTCGGCGATCTCAACGGCCATGCTCATGGATGCACCTCGGACGACATGGGAAGAAAGATCTTGCCGGGATTCATCAATCCCTTCGGATCGAGCGCAGCTTTGATGCTGCGCATGACATCGACGGTCTCGCCTAGTTCGTCCCGCAGGAAGCCGATCTTGCCGAGCCCGATGCCATGTTCGCCGGTGCAGGTGCCTTCCATGGCAATGGCGCGCGCGACCATGCGGGCATGCAGCGCCTTGGCGCGGGCCGTCTCGTCCGCATTGGCGGGATCGATCAGGATCAGCAAGTGAAAATTGCCGTCGCCGACATGCCCGACCACCGGCGCGATCAAATTGTTCGCGTCGACATCGCGGCGGGTTTCGACCAGGCATTCCGCAAGCCGGGAGATCGGGACGCAGACATCGGTGATCATCGCCCGTGCTCCTGGCTTCAGAGCAAGGCCGGCATACAACGTATTGTCGCGGGCGTGCCACAGCCGCGTTCGATCCTCCGCGGCCGACGCCCACTCGAAGCCGAGACCGCCGTGGTCGGCGGCGATCGACTGGGCGAACTCCGCCTGCCCGGCGACCTCCGAATCTGTGCCGTGGAATTCGAAGAACAGGGTCGGCGCTTCGCGATAGTTCAATTTGGAATAGGCATTGATGCCGCGCATCATCACTTCATCGAGCAGTTCGATCCGCGCCACCGGAATGCCGGACTGGATGATCTCGATCGCGGTCTCGACGGCGTCATGCAAGGACCCGAAACTGCACACGGCGGACGAGATTGCCTGCGGCCACGGATGCAGCTTCAATGTGACTTCGGTGATAATTCCGAGTGTGCCTTCGGAGCCGACGAACAGCCGCGTCAGGTCATATCCTGCGGAGGATTTGCGCGCGCGCCGGCTGGTGCGGATCGCCCGGCCATCCGCCAGCACCACCTCCAGCGCCAGTACATTGTCCTTCATCGTGCCGTAGCGCACCGCCATGGTGCCGGAGGCGCGGGTGGACGCCATGCCGCCAATCGATGCATCGGCGCCCGGATCGATCGGGAAAAACAAGCCGGTGTCGCGCAGTTGCGCATTCAGTTGCTTGCGGGTGATGCCGGGCTGCACCACGACATCCATGTCCTTGTCGTGAACCTGCAAAATCCTGTTCATCCGCGAAAAATCGAAGCAGAGTCCCCCATTCACCGCCGCCGTATTGCCCTCCAGCGAGGTGCCGGCGCCGAACGGCACCATCGGCATGCCGAGGCCGGCGCACAGCTTGACGATCTGTGCTACCTCGCGCGTCGTTTCCGGAAACACCACGACATCCGGTGGCCTGCTCGCATGATAGGCTTCGCTGCGCCCGTGATCGTTCAATACGCCCGGCGCCACGGACGCGCGCGGCCCGATCATCTCGATGAGATGGTCGATAATCGTCGCTGCGCCAATCGGCACTCCCATGCGTGTTCCCCAATACCTTGTCGTGCCGGGCTCGTTGTGGCCCGTGCGATGTTGACGTCGTTCAGGCCGCGCGCGCCTTGCTGGTGAGCGGCTTCAGGCCGAAATCGTAGTTCAAGTGGTAATATGGCGCGTTCAGTACGCGACCGTCGGGTGCCGGACCCGGCGGTTTCTGCACGAACTGGCGGATCAGGCTATCCTTGACGCCGAACACCACGTCGGAATCGAGATACTGGTCGCCGGCCACGAATACGTGCGTCACCAATTGTTCGTAACCGGGCGCCGCGATCATGAAATGGACGTGAGCCGGCCGCCAGGGATGGCGCCCCTGCGCCTCCAGCATCTGCCCGACCGGGCCGTCATGCGGGATCGGATAGGCCGCGGGCTTGATCGACCAGAAATGAAACTTGCCGGCTGCGTCGGTATGGAATCGCGCGCGCATGGAAAGATCGCCGATCTTGTCGAGTTGCTGTACGTCGTAATAGCCGTCGTCATCGGAATGCCAGACATCGACGGTGGCGTTGGCGAGCGGCGTGCCATCCGGCGACGAGATCGAGCCGGTGACGATCATGGCGTCGCCTTTCATGTCGCCGGAGATGTCCTCGCCGAGCTCTTTGTCCGGTGCGGCTTGCACATAGAACGGTCCGAGCACCGTGGTCTCGGTCGCGCCTTCCGGCACGGGATGATTGATCGCATCCACCAGCATGGAGACGCCGAGCGTATCCGACAGCAGGATGAATTCCTGCCGCTTGTCGTCGCACATCTGACCGGTGCGGGTCAGGAAATCGATGCCCTGTTCCCATTCCGACTGGGTCGGACGCACCTCGCGCACGAACGCGTGCAGGTGGCGCACGAGAGCTTCGCTCACTTGCTTGATGCGCGGATCTCCGGCGTCCTTGATCCGGTCGAGGACGGCGCCGGTGATCGTGGTCTCATTGAAATTACGCACGCTATTCTCCCACCTATTTATCAGAGCTTGGGATCGTCAAGGCCGGACAGTCGCTCGATGTGCTGCACGGTGGCAATGAAGTCGGTCTCGCCGTCGCCCTGCGCCACCAGGGAACCGTAGGTTTCCCGCATTTGCGCGGCGAGTTGCAGCGGCACGCCGACGCTGTGACCTGCGGCCAGGATCAGATCGAGATCCTTGGCCATCTGGCGGCATGAGAATGTCGAATCGAAATTGCGTGTCCGCAACGGCGCGGTCTTGTATTTCACCATTGGCGATGCGACCGCGCTGTCATCGAGCACTTTGAGGATATCCTGCCAGGCGATGCCGCCCTTGCGCGCCAGCGCCAGGCTTTCGGCCATCATGCCGGCCGATACCGCGATCATCAGGTTGACGGCGAGCTTGGCGTAGCGCGCTTCCTCGTTCGGCCCGAGATAGGTCTGTGCCCGCGTGAACGCCGCGAGCAGCGGCTGGACCCGTTCGAACACCGGCCGCGGTCCCGACACGAAGCAAGTCAGCGCGCCGGTATGGGCGATGGAGGCATTGCCGGATACGGGCGCCCGCAGATAGGCGATGTCACATGCCTTTGCGGCGCCGTCGAGCTCGACCGAGATTTCCGCGCTGACCGTGCTGGTTTCGATCAGGATCGATCGGGGCACCATCGCCTGAAGCAGCCCCTGCGGTCCCAGCATCGTTGCCCGCAAGGCGGCATCGTCCGGGAGCGAGGCGAACACCACATTGCATCCGGCCACCGCTTCAGCCGCCGATGCCGCCGCGGCGATTCCTTGCTCGCGTGCGGACGCGAGCCGTTCCCGGTTCGGATCGAACGCGGTCACGGTGTGTCCGGCCTTCACGATCAGCCCCGCCATCGGCAATCCCATCTTGCCGACACCGATCCATGCAATCTTGTTTGAGGTTGCTGCCATCTCAGGCCACCCGTCCCTGTTGTTCGATAGCGCCGACCAGGCGTTGTCCTGAGCGCGCCAGCTGGTGCTTCTTGTCGTCCAGGCCGTCGACCAGGAGGCGGCCGTCGCGCTTCTTCCAGATGCCTGCGATCATGACCGCTTCGATATTGGCGAGGCTTGTCTGCATCACGACCGTCGAAACCGGGTCATGCACCGGAAACAGGTTGAGGTCGTTGGCATTGATGACGACGATATCCGCAAGCTTGCCCGGGGTCAGCGAGCCGATGCTGCTCTCCTGCCCCAGCATGCGCGCGCCCTCCGTGGTGATCCAGCGCAGGGCTTCACGGGTCGGGATCGTCGTCGTCTCCGGAATGGTGCCGTTGGTGCGACGCCAATCGGCATTGTCGAGCGCGCGCTGCGTCGACAAGGCGATGCGCGCGGCGCCGAACAGATCGCCGGCCAGGATAGATTCGAGATCGACGCCGATCGAGGGCCGCGCCCCCAATTTCAGAAGCCGTCCGGTGATCGGAAAACCGTGCCCCTGAATCATTTCATTTTCCGGCGTTATCGAGAAGGCGACGCCGAGATCGACCATGCGGCGCAACAACTCATCCGGAAGATCATTGCCATGCACGATGTTGACGCCGGCGCCGACAAGGCCGGCCTCGATCAGCCTGTCCCAGCCGCCGGGCGTCTTGGCCGCGCCGCCGCCCTGGTGCATCGATGCGATCAGGCCAAATTCGCGCGCCAGCCGAAAATCCTCAAACGCGACGTCGAGCGTCGCGTAATGCGGTCCGAGGATCGCGAGCCCGAGTGTCACCAGGCCCTGACGATCCGATAACGGCCCTGCGAGCAACCGCTCGACTTCGTGGCGTGGATGCGGAATTTCGGAGAAATGCGGTTGGCCTGGCTTCGGTTCGGGCTTCGGCGAGCCGTGAAAGAACGCGGCGCGGATGCCGCTCTCGAGCAGGCCGCGTACCGCGGCATCGGTATGGGCCGGTGTCGGATTATTGTGGCACCAGTCGACCAGCGTCGTGGTGCCGGCATTGATCTGGTTCAGTGCGCCCATCAGCGTGGCGATGTAGATATCATCCGGCTGGAACACGGTCGCGAGGCCGGCATGCATGCGCCGGAAATATTCCAGCAGCGTCCAGTTCGCCGCGTAACCGCGCAGCGCCGTTTGCCACGTGTGCATGTGCGCATTGATCAGGCCGGGAATGACGATACGGCCGCGCCCGTCGATGACATCGACCCCGGCCGCATCGCCTCCAACGTCGATGTTCGGGCGCAGCTCGACGATCCTGTTGCCATCGACCAGCAGATCGGCATCGCTGAGATCGCCGAGACGATCATCCATCGTGACGATAGTTGCGGATTTGATCAGGGTGCGCGCCATCATGTGCCTCACGTCGCCGGAGGAACGGTGACGGGTGCATCGCCGGCCCAGGCCCGCGCGATCAGGCCGCGGATCGCGCTGCGTTCGAGCGGACGCGGATTCCAGTACGCGTTGGTAATCGACAGATCGGCGGCCTTGTCGATGCCGTCACCGGGCATGCCGAGGTCTTTCAGGGCAAGCTTCGTATTGAGGCGCTGCGCGAGATCGTAGAGCCCCTGCGCAGCGTCGGCGACATCAAGCGCGCGTGCGATTTTCGCCGCGGCGTCCGGCACCGCGGGCGCGTTGTAGGCCATGGCATGGGGCAGCACGATGGTATGGGTCTCGGCATGCGGCAGATCGAACGTGCCGCCGAGCGTGTGGCAAAGCTTGTGATGCAGCGCCATGCCGACCGCACCGAGGCACGCGCCGCACAGCCATGCGCCGTAGAGTGCTTCCGAGCGCGCGTCGCGATCGTCAGACTTCGTCATGATGACCGGCAACGCGCGGGCCAGCACGCGAATGCCTTCCTCGGCCATCAGCGAGATGATCGGGTTTTTGTCCTTGGCATAGAGCGCCTCGACGGCATGGGCGATCGCGTTGATCCCCGAGGTCGCAGTCAACCCCGGCGGCAGCGACATCGTGAGATCGACATCGTAGATCACCGTTTCCGGCAACACGTCGGGCGTCCGCACGGTTGTCTTGAGGCCGTCCTTGGTTTCGCCGAGGATCGGCGTCATTTCAGAACCCGCGTAAGTGGTCGGGATGCAAAGCTGGTTAACGCCGGTACGCAGCGCGATGGCCTTGCCGAGACCGGTGGTCGAGCCGCCGCCGAGCGACACGATGCAATCGGCGCCGCAGTCGGTCATGGCCTTCAGGGCGTGCTCGGTAACGTCCGTCGGCGTATGCATCTTCGCGCCGGAATAAGCGCCTGCGAACAGGGACCCCAGCGCAGCTCCGAGCTTGTGACCCTCCGCCTCCTGCTGCGGTGTCGTCAGCACCAGGGCACGCTTCGCGCCGAGTCGTTCAACCTCTCGGGGAGCCTGGGATAGCGTACCGTGCCCGAAAACAACCCGGACCGGGAGGCCGTCAAAAGCAAATGCGTCGATCATCTGGCAATCTCTCTATTCACGCGTCGCCCGCAAGGCGTGCCGCAAACCGGATCGCTTAGGACTCGCTGGGATAGTCTACCTGATGGCGGCTGATCCTGAGGTCGCCGAGCTCGTTGCGCACCCGCAAATGCTCCGGGTGCGTTGCGTACGACTTCAGATCGGACATGTTTTCGAATTCGGACACCAGGACGACATCGCAGGCATAGTCGACATCGCTGACATCGATGCCAACCTCGATGTGCGTCAGGCCGTCGATCAGGCCCTTGAGACCTTCGAACGCCGTCTTGACCTTGAGGCGCGCGGCCGCCTTTTCCTCGGGGGTTTCCCCGCGCAGCTTCCACATCACGATGTGCTTGATCGGCCCTGACATGCGTCTTCCACCCAATGCTCTTTAATTCTTGCGCCCATTTTGCCTTGCAAAAAATGGAAATAAAGACCAAAAATTGAAAGTCTCTTTTCCGAAAAGAGGAACAATGGATCGGCTCCTGCAACTCGAAGTCTTTGCCAAGACGGCGGAATTGAACAGCCTTTCCCGGGCCGCCGAAGTGCTGGGAATGTCCAACGCCGCCGCCAGCCGCCATCTCAGTGCGCTCGAGGAGCGGCTGGCCGTTCGGCTGATCGAACGCAACACGCGGCGGCTCTGGCTGACCGAAGCGGGGCAGGAGTTCCTGCAGCGTTGCGGCATCCTGCTCAACGAACTGGCCGAGGCCGAGGATGCCGTCAGCGAGCGCGCGCTGTCGCCGAAAGGCGTGTTGCGCGTCACCAGTTCGTTGTCGTTTGCGAAAATCTATCTCGCACCCATGCTGCCGGCGTTTCGGGCACTGTATCCGAAACTCAGCGTTCAAATCACGGCGGCCAACCGATATCCGGACTTCATCGAGGCCGGAATCGATGTCGCGATCCGGACCCGCGAGCAGGAGCCGGATTCCAACATCATCGTTCGCCGCATCGGGCAGATGCGACGCGTTCTCGCTGCAGCGCCGTCTTATCTGGCGCAGCGCGGATATCCCGAAGTGCCCGCCGATCTCGAACGTCACGACATGCTGGTCTATAACCTCGCCAACGACCCGTTTTCGCTCCGGCTGCAGCGAGAAGCCGCCACGCAAACGATCCGCATCTCGAGCGTGCTCGACAGCAATGACGGCCAGATCGTGCGGCAAGCGGCTCTGTCCGGATTGGGTGTCCTGATTCAGCCGCTATACATCGTCCAGCGCGATATCATGCAGGGCCGTCTTATTCCGGTGTTGATGGACTGGCAGCTTCCGGTGTTGACGATGAACATCGCCTACCAGAACCGCGTCCGATTGCCGGCCAAAATTCGGGTGTTTTCCGATTTTCTGGTCGATCATATTCGCAAGAATTCTGAAGCAGGCATCTGGATGGAAGCTTAGAGCAGGGCAACACGTAACGACGGGTAACCTAAGTCAGGCAATCCTAGAGCGTTTTCCTGCGAAGTGGATACCGGTTCGCGTCAAGAAAACGCGTCAAATCAAGAATCTAGAGCCCCGTTCCGATTCCATCGGAACGGAAAAGGCTCTAGTCGCTGATTCTCACTCGCGGAGATCGGAGCACATAGCCCCTCAGACGCGCGGAAACCTCACGGACGATCGGCGATTGCTGACGTCTTTGCCGTATGCACAGGGCCCACGAAATGAAAGCACCGGAGATGGGCCAGGCTGCGATGCCTTGGCTGTGAAACATCGCAACCGCGGATTGGGGCGCAATCGAATAGAATTTGCCATCTGCAATAAGGTCATTGATGAGTTGTATCGAGTCGACCTCGATTGCGACCCGGATGACCTTGCCTTGCCTCCTGAACAGCTCCTCGATCTGTTGGCGTACATGACTTCCGGGGCCCGGCAGGACGAGCTCCATGTCGCACAAGTCTTTCATCTTGAAGCGAGTACCCGGCGGAAAGGCAGACCGTTTGCCGACGAGTTGGAGGGGTTCGCGTGCCAGCGGGCTCTGATCGACCCCATCGATGACCCGCTCGATATCGTGAACGAGGACGCCCATATCCACGAGCCCCTCCCGGAGCTGATGGTGCACCACGGCGTCGAAACCATCGACGACGCGAAGGCGTACACCTGGCATGTCTCGTCGGATGTCGGCGAGCAGCGGCGAGGTCACCGAACGATGCAGCGATGCCGGCATACTGATGGCGACATCTCCAGACAACGAGCCCAGCCGTGCCGACAGCTCTTCGCCAATAAGTTCGGCCTGATCAAGAAGCGGCCCCGCGCGAGATAGCAGGAATTCGCCGATCTCCGTGAGCTGAACGCCACGAGAATTACGAACCAGAAGTTCAGTTTTCAGCGTGTGCTCGAGCCGCTTGATTTGCCGGGTCAGTGCCGGTTGGGATATTCCGAGTTCGGAAGCGGCTTTCGATAGACTTCCAAGCGCGACAATCCGGCGAAAACATTTCAGGACATCCAGATCCATGGATCGCGGCTATCAAAATTGGACATGGGAGCGATAGTCGATCGGCATTTCCTTGTATCCTCCCGTTGATGAATTCTCCCGAAATCAAGAAGGAGAATGAATTCTCCCAAGACCAAAGGGAGAGAAACCATGCTGGAATTGTATCATGCACTCATTTCCACATGCAGCCAAAAAGTCAGGTTGGTGCTGGCGGAAAAGCAGCTGGACTGGGTCAGCCGCCCGATCACGCTCGGTGCGGGCGAGCACCTTTCCCCGGAATACCTCAAAATAAATCCGAACGGTGTCGTCCCCACGCTCGTCGATGGCGGCGATGCCGTGACCGATAGTTCGGTCATCAACGAGTATCTCGACGACGTTTATCCGGCAATACCGGTGAGACCGAAAAATCCCAAGACATTGGCGCGGATGCGCGCCTGGAGACAGTACATCGACGAGGTGCCCACGCCGGCCATTCGGGTCCCTTCCTTCAATGCATTCTTCGTTCCGCAGTGGTCAGGCATGACCGACGGCCAGTTCTTCGAGTTTACGGAAACGCTGCCGCTCCGGAAGCACTTCTTCCGCAAAATGGGCAGGACCGGCTTTGGCGAAGCCGACATGGCCGAAGCGCTGGACAAACTGGGGCAAGCTCTCGGCCGGATGGATGCAGCGCTCGCTTCGGGGCCATGGCTCGTCGATGGCCACTATTCCATCGCGGACGCCAGCATGACGCCGACGATCGTCCGCATGGAGGATCTGGGCCTGTCGCACATGTGGGCGGACCTGCCACGCGTGAAGCAATGGTACGCGAGAATTCAGGCCAGGCCGAATTTCAACGCGGCCTACATGCCCGGCTCGCGCAACCTGGGCCCGTCTCACCAGGACGAAGCCTCGGGAGCTACCCGTAACGTGACCGCGAAAATCAATGATCAGTTGGGGAGGATAAATCCGTGAATGATGCGCAGCCATCGATATTGCCGGAAGCGTTGATCCGGTCGTCCGCCACGGCGGCGCGGCTTGGTGAGTTTCGTCGATCCTGGTCGATCGTGACCGCCGCAGCCTTGGGTTCCGGACTCGGGATATCCGGATTGCTGACTTACAATTCGGGTCTGTTCGTGAAAGACCTCGAAGGCGCAATCGGCCTCAGCCGCACGCAATTTGGTTTTGCGTTCTTTCTGGCAACCTTCGCCCTTGCTTGCGCGATGCCGCTCGTCGGCCGCGTCATCGACGAAAGAGGCGTCCGACTCCCGACGATCGCGGGTTCGATCGCTCTGGCGATCGGCTTTATCGCGCTCGGCACGCTGACCACATCGGTTCCCATGTATGTGGCGATCATGGCGGCGATCGGTCTGTTCGCGTCGGCGTCGTGCCCGGTTGGCTACACGCGCGCCGTCAACGGCGTCTTTGATAAGGCGCGCGGACTTGCCCTCGGACTCACGCAGCTTGGGGTGGGACTCGCGGGAGCGATCATCCCGCCTATTTTGGGTGGCGTCATCCAGACGCATGGCTGGCGCGTCGGCTTCTTCTTCCTGGCCGGCCTGGCGCTGTTGGGCACGTTGCCCTCGCTGATCGGCTTGCGCCGCAAGGGGGCTTCTGCATCGGAAGTTCCCAGCAGCGGTCCTGCTTTTGCAGAGGTACGCAAGAGCCGCCTATTTTGGTTGCAAATGTCCGCCTTTGTCGTGATGGCATTGGGGTTTGCCGGGATGCTTCCGCATTTCGTGCCCATGCTGCGTGACGCCGGAATGTCGCCCCAGGCCGCGGCGGAGCAAGCTGGGCTGATCGGTCTTGCAGTTATCGTCAGCCGTGTCGTGGTCGGTTGGTTGGCAGACATTACCGAGGCGCCCTGGATCGCCGCGACCGTGTGCGCCATCTGCGGGCTTGCCTGTATCACATTGGCTTTGGGCGGCCCGCAATATGTGACGGTGGCCGCTCTTGCACTTGGCTGCGCGATGGGATGCGAAGCCGATCTCATCGGCTACATGACCGTAAGATATTTTGGGCTCGCCTCGTATGGCCGTGCTTACGCCCGGCAATATGCGGCTTTCATTCTGGCTACCGGCATCGGCCCGTTCTGGATTGGTCTGCTGGTCGACCGTACGGGCGGTTACAAAGCGCCGTTAATGGTATGCGCGGCGCTCTTGGTGGTCGCTCTCGTATTGTTTTTGTTTTTGCCCCGAACGACCACCAGAATCGATCAAGTGAAGGGACTGTCATGACACGACGCTTTGTGGACATTTCCGTGTCGCTGCGGGCGGGAATCAAATCCGATCCGCCCGGATTGGAACCGAAGATTCAGTATCTCGGTCACAAGGACGGGTTGGACGATTTGAAAATCCTGATGGGCATCAGCAACGACAAGCTCCCTGACGGTGAGGCGTGGGCTGTCGAGAACGTCCAGATGAGCACGCATAACGGTACCCATCTCGATGCGCCCTGGCATTACCATTCCACGATGGATGGCGGGAAACCGTCAGCGACGATTGATGAAATACCTCTCGACTGGTGCTTCAGGCCCGGCGTCAAACTCGACTTTCGGGAAAAGCCCGATGGCTACATCTGCACCCCGGCCGATGTCGAGCAGGAGCTGTTGCGCATCAATTACGAACTTCAACCGTTCGACATCGTCCTTATCAATACATCGGCCGGAACGAGATATGGCGAAGACGACTATGTCGATCGCGGCTGCGGGATGGGCCGTGATGCCACGCTGTATCTGCTCAATCGTGGTGTGCGGTTAGCCGGCACCGACGGCTGGAGCTGGGATGCGCCATTCAAGTTTACCCGTGCGCGCATTGCGGCAACCGGCGATTATTCCTTGTTCTGGGAGGGGCATAAGGCAGGCCGCGAGACCGGTTATTGCCACTTGGAAAAACTGCACAATCTCGAATGTCTTCCAGCAACGGGATTCACCGTTTGCTGCTTTCCAGTGAAAGTGGAGCGCGCATCGGCCGGCTGGACCCGGGCCGTTGCAATTCTCGAATGATCGACGAAACGATGCCGCCGACGGTCGCATCGGCACGGACTCGATCCGCTTCCGCAACGACCCGCTCGCCTCTCTTAACGATACTTGCAACGATACCTAAAGGACGATCATGAAACTCGCCACGCTCAAATCCACCTCACCGGACGGCCAACTGGTGGTCGTGTCGCGCGATCAACGGTTCGCCAAAGCCGTTCCAGATGTTGCTGCTACCCTGCAGCAAGCCCTCGATCGGTGGGACGACGTCTCGGGAGCGCTCAAGAGAGTCTACGACGACATCAACGAGTCGACCGACTTGCTGCCAAAGGGCGCCATGGCCTTCAATCCGAATGAGGCTTGTTCGCCATTGCCGCGCGCCTATCAATGGTGCGACGGCAGCACTTACATTGCCCACACCGAAAGAATGGCTCGCTGGCGTCAAATAGAAATTCCAAAGGTGATGTTCGAGGAGCCGCTGGTCTATCAGGGAGGCTCGGATACTTTCCTGGGTCCTTGCGATCCGATCGAACTGACGTCGGAGGAGTGGGGGCTGGATTTCGAGGCCGAAATCGCCGTCATTACCGGCGCCGTTCGGATGGGTACACCTGCTGCTCGCGCGGGCGCGCACATCAAGCTCGTGATGCTGTGCAACGACGTTTCACTGCGAAATCTCATTCCGAGAGAGCTGGGCAAGGGCTTCGGATTTTATCAGTCGAAACCCTCCAGTGCATTTTCACCCATTGCCGTTACCCCCGACGAGCTTGGCCGGGATTGGGATGGAAACAAGCTTCATGCGACGGTCGTCTCGAATCTGAATGACGTCGAATTTGGCCGGCCGAATTCCGGCGTCGAGATGCAATTCGGATTTGCCGATATCATTGCGCATGCCGCCAAGACCCGTGACCTCGGCCCGGGCTCCATCTTCGGCTCCGGAACGGTTGCAAACCGCGATACTTCGGTTGGCTCGAGCTGCATTACGGAAAAGCGGATGATCGAGACCGTCGAGAACGGCAAGGCGACGACCGACTATTTGAAAATCGGCGATCGTGTCCGGATTGAAGCATTAGGCAGCGACGGTGCCTCGCTGTTTGGCGCCATAAATCAGGTCGTCGAGCCTTTTCGTCGCTGAGCGGTGAACACCGGATACGGCGCTTTTCACAAGGAGAACATCATGCTCTCGGTTTGGACACCCAAGGCTCTGGCGGGTTTGCGCATCCTGGTGAGCCTGCTTTTCATCGAGCACGGCACGCAAAAGCTGTTCGGTTTCCCCACCCCGATTCACGGCATGCCGCCGATCCTTTCTCTCCAGGGGATCGGGGGGTGCCTGGAACTGGTTGGAGGACTTTTCCTTCTGGTCGGTTTTCAGACGCGCGCCGCGGCCTTTATTCTCTCCGGCGAAATGGCCGTGGCCTACTGGATGTTTCATGCGCACAAGAGCTTTTTCCCCGCGGTCAATGGCGGCGATGCGGCGGTTCTGTTCTGCTTCGTGTTTCTGTTCTTCGTGTTTTCGGGGGCGGGCGCATGGAGCTGGGACGAGCGTTCATCACCCTCGCGTGTTCCAAACAACGCCGTCGTTTCAGGATAGCAGGACGCGATCGAGCTTGCGCGTCACCGGAAGAGATGGACGAGCCCGATACTCAGGCCGAGCAAGAGGAGCAGCGACAGCGTAACGGCTGCCGTGACCCGTCCGCCGACGGTGGAGAGGACCCGCACGTCGACGCCGAGACCAAGTGCCGCCATCGAAACGACGGTGAGGACGGTCGCGGTCTTCGTCACCGGCGCGATCGCGAGATCCGGCACGATCTGGAACGAGCGCAGCGCGGCGAGCACCAGGAATCCGATGATGAACCAGGGCACCAGCTTGAACGGGCTGATCGCCGCCGTCTCCTGACCCGCCGGCTTGGTATCGTCGGCGTGGCGCTTGCGGCGATGCGCGGCGACCAGCGAAAGAGCGACCACGATCGGCCCCAACATCAGCACGCGCACGAGTTTCACCAGCGTGCCGATCTGCGTGCTGACGATGCCGGCCGGCACCGTCGCCGCCAGCACCTGCGGCACGGCATAGACGGTGAGGCCCGCCAGAATGCCGTATTGCGTCGCCGACAGGCCGAGCAAGGGGATCAGGAGCGGCAAGCCCAGTACCATCAGGACGCCGAGGATCGCGGTGAACGAGATCGACGAGGCGACGTCGTCGCCATCGGCCCCGATCACGGGCGCCACCGCCGCAATCGCCGAATTGCCGCAAATCGAATTTCCGCAGGCGATCAGGATCGACAGTTTCGTGGGTAGCCCGAGCATCCGGCAGAGGCCATAGCTCAGCGCCAGCATGATCACGACGGTGACGGCGATGGTGGCGATCAGGAGATAGCCGGATGCCGCGATGGCGGCAAAGCTGACGGAGGCGCCGAGCAGCATCACCGCGACCTCCAGCAACTGCTTGGCGCTGAAGGCGATGCCGGAGCGCCAGCGCAGGGGCGGCTGCCAGGCGGTGCGCACCGCCATCCCGAGCAGGATCGCGATCACCAGCGCTTCGACATAGGGATGGGCGAACAGGCGCTCTTCGAGCGACTGCACGCCGAGCGAGATCAGGGTGACGACGCCGCACAAGGCGACACCGGGAATCAAGGCAAGGCCGCGGCCGAATGCACCAGGCTCGTGCTTTCCGCCCTCAGAGCCAGTCGCTTGTTGCGGCACATCGCCCCCTTTCTGGAGAAGAATTTATGCGACGCGGCGCGTAAGATCGCTAATATATTTTCGGATTGCTCCGATAGAGAGAAGTTATGTCCCTCAACCTGCATCTGCTCCGCCTGTTCTCGGCCGTGGCCAGGACCGGGAGCTTCTCCCGTGCCGCCGAACTCCTGCACATCAGCCAGCCGGCGATCTCCAAGGGGGTGCGGGATTTCGAGCTGCAGGTCGGCTGCCGCCTGCTCGACCGCACGCCCAAAGGGGTGCGCCCGACCCGCGAAGGCCTGGCGCTGGCGCGGCACGCGGAGGCGCTGTTTGCGGTCGAGCGCGCCGCGGAAGACGAGCTGCTGTCGCTACGCAACCTCGACAGCGGCTCGCTGCGGGTCGGTGCGAGCACGACGATCGCGACCTACATGATCCCGGAATATCTCGGCATTTTTCGCCGCGCCTATCCTGGCATCGACCTGCATTTGGTTAGTGCCAACACCCGCGACATCGCCGACCTCATGGTCGCCCACGAAATCGAGATCGCGTTGGTGGAAGGGCCGGTCGATGACGATAGTCTGGCCAGCGAAGCCTGGCGCACCGATGTGATGGTGCTGATCGCGGGCCCGGACCACCGTTTCGCCACCGGAGCAGGCCCGATCGATTGCGATCTGCTGGAAGACGAGATCCTGATCGTGCGCGAACCCGGTTCCGGCACCCGTGAGGTGGTTGCGCATGCGCTCGCGACGCAGCGCGTGGAGCCCAGGCGGACGCTCGAGATCGGCAGCACGGAGGCGATCAAGCAGGCGGTCGCTGCCGGCGTCGGCGTTGCCATTGTCTCGATGGCGACGATCGCCGATCAGATCGAACTCGGGCGGTTCAGGGTGATTCCGATCAAGGGGGTGCACATCGAGCGCACGCTTTGGCAATTGAAGACGCCGGGCCGGCTAGAAGTCCCTGCAGCGGTCGCGTTTGAAGGCATCATTCGCAAAACGGCCGCCGAGCAGCCCAGCCATCATGGTGTGCGCCGGCAAAATCCTAAAGCGAGACGAGCAAACTCTGCGCCCACGCCACGGCGCGCTCGAAGCTGAGGTCGCCGGGCTCGAAATAGACCGCGCGGGCCAGCACGGTAATGCCGACCAGTCCCCAGAACAGGCCGATGCCGGCCGACTTTATCCATTTGGACACGCCGACCGGCGCGACCGAAGGATCGGTCGCTGGGATCGGCTCTCCAAAGGGATCGTACGCGGACTGGCTCATGGTGGCTTCCGTTTGCACTGGGCCCTAATGTCGCGAATAGCCGCGCGGAAGCAAGGGTCGCAAAATGCCTTTTGCAGCGGTGGCGTGGAAGCGCATTTTCTGTTGCCGCCCCAGGCTAGTTTTTTCTTCTATTAGCTCGGAAACGCAGCCCATTTCGCCTTGTGCGGTCTCCTCAGGGACGGACGAGGCGCGGGCGGCTCATGTTGCCGCGTTCTCCGCAGCGCCCATGGCAGAAAGCGCCTTGGCGAGGTCGGCGATGAGATCGTCGGGATCCTCCAGGCCGATGTGAAGGCGGACGAGCATGCCGGAGAGCGGAAAGGGGCGTGCCGTGCGCGTGAGGCGCGCCGGCAAGGCGAGGCTTTCATAGCCGCCCCAGCTCGAGCCGATGCCGAACAGCTCCAGCGTATCGATGAAGATCGTGAGCGCGGCCTGCGAGCCTGCCGCAAGCTCCACCCCAAAAAGGGCGGACGAGCCGGTAAAGTCGCGTGACCAGAGTGCGTGTCCGGGATCGTCGGGCAGGCCGGGATGCAACACGCGCCGCACGCCCGGCTGAGTCTGCAGCCAGCGCGCCACCGTGAGCGCACTTTGCATCTGGTGGCGCATCCGCACACCGAGCGTACGCATGCCGCGCAGCACGAGATAGCAGTCGTCGGGGCTGGTGGAGAAACCGAAATCCGCCACGACGTCGCGCACCGGCCGCCACCATCGTTCGGTCGTGGCGATCGTGCCCATCATCACGTCCGAATGGCCGCAGAGATACTTGGTCGCCGCCTGGATGGAGATGTCGACGCCGTGGGCGAGGGCATCGAAGAACAGCGGACTGGCCCAGGTGTTGTCGAGCAGAACGGGAATCGAATGCGCATGCGCGACCTTTGCGATCGCCGGCACGTCCTGCACCTCGAAGGTGAGGGAGCCGGGGCTCTCGCAGAATATCGCGCGCGTATTGGCGCGGATGAACCCGGCTATGTCGGCGCCGATCAGGGGATCATAGTAAGTGGTCTCGACCTCGTTGCGGCTGAGCAGTCCGTCGCAAAATGCGCGCGTCGGCCCGTAGGCCGTGTCGACCATGAGCAGGTGATCGCCGGCCTTCACGACCGCGGTAAGTGCGGCCGTGACGGCGGCAAGGCCGGACGGCAGCACGATGGCGCGATGGCAACCCTCGAGCCGGGTGAGCGCCTGCTCGAGCGCGAACAGCGTGTCGGTGCCGTGAACCCCGTAGCGAAGATCGCCGAACCGGTCGCCGCGCGTCGCGTCGTAGGCGGCAAGATCCTTGAATAGAATGGTGGAGGCGCGCGAGACCGGCGGGTTGACGGGACCGGTTGCGGTGCGGCCGCCGTGGACGAGAAGCGTGTCTTTCTTCATGGCGCAAACCTCGGGGGATGAAGCGGAACGGCGCGGCGGGTGGGACCGGAGGGATATTGGCTATGTTGCAGGACTGCTAATGAATTGGCGGAATCTTGCTTGGCGCTGAGGGAGCATTCCATGACGAATCCGCGAGTGCTTTCTCGCCAAATTTAGCTGCAGAGCAGCGGATTTCGTTGCATGATTACGCCCCCGGCCGTGCCCTCACAATTTAAATCTCGTGACGAGATCCATAAGCTACTCTAATTTGTTGGCTTGGCCCTTTCGGATTGTCCATGCGTAATCTCGACCTAGACCTGCTGCGCACCTTCGTCGCCATCGCCGATGCCGAGACCTTTGCGGCGGCCGCGCATCGGGTGCATCGGACGCAGTCTGCCGTCAGCCAGCAGATGCAGCGTCTGGAGAGCCATGTCGGCAAATTGCTGATGGTCAAGCATGGGCGCACCAAGCGGCTTACCGACGACGGCATGAAGCTGCTCGACTATGCGCGCCGCATCATCGCGCTCAACGACGAGGCGAACTCGTCGCTCGCCAGCAGGCCGGGGCAGGCCGCCGTCGTGCGGCTTGGGGCCAGCAATGACATGGCGGACAACATCCTGCCGATCATGCTTGGGCGGATTGCCAAGAGCCACCCCAATGTCCTGCTGGAGATCCGCACGGGTCGGAGTCCGTTTCTCATGGAGGAGCTGAACAAGGGCGAACTCGATCTTGCGATTACGACGAGGCAGGTTCCCAACCTGCCGCGCATCGCGCTCCGCAGTTCGCCCACCGTGTGGTTGTGCGCGGCGGACTACCAGTTCGAACGCAAGAAGCCATTGCCGCTCATTCTCTCCAACGAACCGAGCCTGTTTCGCGCCCTTGCCATCGATGCGCTGGATCGCGCGCATCTTGCCTGGCGCATCACCTATCTCAGTCTCAATCTCCTCGCTATTCGCGCAGCGGTAAGAGCCGGCTTGGGGATCACGGCCCGCAACATCGAAATGCTTACGCCGGATCTGCGCGTGCTGGGCGAGGCCGAGGGGCTGCCGCGTTTGCCGGATGTTACCTTTCATCTCTATATGCGCGACGAGAGCGTGGGTGAGGCCGCTCAGCAGGTATTCGAGACGTTCCGCGGCATGGCTTTCTGAGGCGCGCATTGAAGCGCCGGGCATCGGTAAGAAGAGCTAATCGATCTCTCAAGAGTGCAGTGAGCAGGCCTGGAATCGCGTCGGTTTCGCGCGAAAATTTTCCGCGTAGAGAATATCGGCGAAAATACATTAGGGATTGTGATGTTACCGCACGGCAGAATTAAATTGTTGGGCGGGCCCTCGTGACGTAGTGCTGCAGTGAGATTGCTCGCACCGTCTTGTTACCGTCGAGGAGACCCCATGGGCATTGATGAGACCCGCCGCGACACGGTTCGTTCGACGATCGAACGCATGAGGGCGACCGTTGCGAAAGCGCCCCTGGAGCGCGCCGCGCTGGACGAAGTCCTCACCGAATTGCGTGGCCTTGCAGGGCGCGCTGAACTCTGGTCGCCCGATACGTATCCAGTGCCCGATGAGGAGACGCGCCAGGCCCGCTATTTGATCCAGGAAGATCCGGATCACAACTTCGCCCTCTATTTGAACGTCATGCTGCCGGGACGCCGCATCCCGCCTCACAACCATACGACCTGGGCCTGCGTGGCCGGGATCGAGGGAGAGGAGCACAATTTCGTATACCGTCGCCTCGACGATGGGACGAAGTCCGGACATGCGGAGCTTGAATTGTCCGATCTCGTCGTCGTGGGGCCGGGCACAGGGATTTCATTGATGCCCGACGACATTCATTCGGTGGAGATCCGGGGCGAAACGCCCATTCGCCACCTGCACATGTATGGCCGTGCGCTGGAGACGCTGACCGAACGCTCCACCTTTGATCTTGAGGCCAAGACGGCGAAGCCGATGACTATGGGCGTTCAGACCCGGCGCTGACACTGGGATCGCGAACAATGAACGAAGTATCGATTGCCGCCACGGCGGTGCCGGCGCGTATAGGCGCGCGTGAGCTCAAGCGCTGGCTCCATGATGGCGCCGAGATTGCCCTGCTGGATGTGCGTGAGCACGGTCAGTATGGCGAAGCGCATATCTTTCTTTGCGTATCGGTTCCCTACAGCCGGCTTGAGAGCGACATGCCGCGCATGGTGCCGCGGATCGGCACTCGCATCGTCATCTATGACGACGGATCCGAAGGCGTCGCGCCCGGGTTGGCCGAGCGGGCTGCCGTCCGTCTGGTCGCGCTTGGCTACGCGCACGTGTCCATCCTCGACGGCGGCGCGCCGGCGTGGCGCGAGGCCGGGTTTCAGCTGTTCGCCGGCGTCAACGTGCGCAGCAAGGCTTTCGGCGAACAGGCCGAGCTGTCGTTTCACACGCCGCGCATCGGCGCGCGCGAGCTGTCCGATCGCCTCGCGCGTGGCGATGATCTGGTGGTGCTCGATGGTCGCCCGGTCGATGAATACCGCAAGATGAGCATTCCGACGGCGGTGTGCTGCCCCAATGGCGAACTGGCCCTGCGGGCGGATTTGCTTGCGCCAAATCCCTCGACCACCATCGTCGTCAACTGTGCCGGACGCACGCGCAGCATCATCGGCGCGCAGACCTTGATCGATCTTGGTCTTCCCAACCCGGTGCTCGCGCTCGAGAACGGCACCCAGGGCTGGTTCCTGGAAGATCTGCCGCTCGATCATGGCGCCGGCCGGCTCTATCCGCCGGCGCCTGCCGAAGCGCAGCTATCGGAGCTGCGCCGCCGCGCGCTCGACTTTGCCGCGCGATGGCAGGTGCCGTTTGTGCATGCGAGCACGGTGGATGCTTGGCTCACCGATCCCGAGCGCACGACCTATCTGTGCGACGTGCGCACGCCGGAAGAGTTCGCTGCCGACAGTCTGCCACGAGCCCAGAGCACCCCGGGCGGCCAGCTCGTCCAGGCGACCGACCAGTTCATCGGTACTTGCGGTGCCCGCGTGGTGCTGTTCGACAGTGAGGGCGTACGCGCGCCGGTTATCGCGGCCCGCTTGCGGCAGATGGGCTGGGATGCGCAGGTGCTCGTCGAAGGCGCGGCGGCGCACTTGTCCGCCCCCCACGAAAAGCCGCTGCCATTGCCGCAGCTCCGTACCGTTCCAGCCGGTGCGCTCGCCGGCATGGACGGGATGATGTTGCTCGATCTGCGTTCGAGCGCGGTCTATCGGAAGGGACACCTGAAGGGCGCCCTATGGACGATCCGCCCACTGCTCGCGGGCCTGGCATTGTCGTCCAGCACGCGCGTGGTGCTCATCGCCGACACAGCGGAGACGGCGCGGCTTGCGGCTCTGGATCTTGCCGAGCGTGGCGTGCAAGATCCGCTCCTGCACATCGCCGACCCCAAGGCTTGGGCGGCCGCCGGTCTTGCTGTGGAAGAGACGCCCGATCTTCCAGCCGATCCAAGCTGCATCGATTTCCTGTTCTTCGTGCATGATCGGCACCACGGCAACAAGGAGGCGGCGCGGCAGTATCTGGCGTGGGAGACAAACCTCCTGTCTCAGATCGATGCAAGGGAACGCGGGGCTTTTCGCATATGAAATCACCGCTCGCGGTACGGAGGCGATGATGCGGCCGCTTCGTCCAGCAACGCGGCTTCTGCGCGCCGGACGTCCTGACCGCGGCTGGGTCAACGCGCCGGTTACCCGGGGCAGCACTTTCGTCTTTGACGATGTCGAGCACTGGCGCGGCGCAAGAGCGCGGCGTGAGCACGAGCGTACTTTATCTTACGGCGCGCGGGGGACCGACAGCACGCATGCGCTCGAGGATGCGTTGGTGGAGCTCGAGGGGGGCCATCGTGCCGCCCTTTACCCGACCGGGCAGGCTGCGATCGCAACGGTGATGCTTGCGATGCTGAAAGCCGGCGATCACGTGCTGGTCACCGATGCCGTTTATGAGCCCGCACGGCGGCTCTGCAGCGGGCTGCTTTCGCGTCACGGCATCGCACATGATTTTTATCGGGCCGACGGTAGCGATATCGAGGCCAGGATTCGCCCGCAGACGCGCTTGATCTATGCGGAATGTCCGGGATCGCTGGTCTTCGAGATGATCGACCTGCCGGCGCTCGTGAGCCTGGCGCGGCGCCACGGCTGCCGCCTGGCCGTCGACAACACATGGGGCTCGGGGGTCAACTACAACCCGCTGCGGCTGGGGGCCGATATATCCATCCTTGCGGGGACGAAATATCTCGGCGGACATTCCGATGTGATGATGGGCGCTGTGGTCGCCAACGCGGAGACCTGGCCTGCGCTGCAGCTCGCGAGCGTCGATCTCGGCCAGACCGTGGGCGCCGATGATGCTTTCCTGGTGCTGCGAGGCATTCGCTCGCTTGCGGTACGTCTGGCCGCCCATGAACGCAACGCGATGCAGGTGGCGCGGTGGCTGAAGAGCCGGCCCGAGGTCGCGCATGTGCACTGTCCGGCGCTGCCGGAGCATCCGGGGCACGCGCTGTGGAAACGTGATTGCCGGGGCACAAACGGCCTGCTGTCGATAGAGTTCGTCGCGGGAATCGACGCCGCCGACGTCGAGGGGATAGTCGACTCGCTGGAGCTGTTTGGCGTTGGCGCCTCCTGGGGCGGCTTTGCCAGCCTCGCCGTGCCGGTCGACATGAAGGCCGCACGATCGGTGACGGACTGGTCTGCGCGGGGCGAATTGATGCGATTGCACATCGGGCTCGAGGAGACCGATGACCTCATCGCCGATCTCGAACAGGCTTTCGACGGAGTCTTGAATGGAAGGCTGCCGGGAACGGCACTTTGTCCAATTGGAACGGGGCCCTAGCGCGCCCATTTCAGGAAGTCGCAAACCCAACACCGGAGGTTCTCATGAACAGATTGTGCCGCATTCATCTCCGCCCCACGCTTCAAGCCCTGTCCGGTGTTTTACTGGGGCTATGTATCGCTTCCGGCCATGCCCGCGCAGACGCGCTGGGAGACATCAAGCAGCGCGGCAAGCTCATCTGCGGCACCCAAAGCACGAGCGTGCCTTATGCCTATCAGGACGCACAGACCCGCACGTTCGTCGGCTATGACGTGGATATCTGCGCAGCCATCGCCAAAGGACTTGGTGTGCCGCTCGAGCATAAGCCTCTGTCTACCGAAGCCCGCATTCCCGAACTCAAGACGGGTCGCGTGGACATGGTGGCAGGATCCATGGCGTATCTGCCGGAGCGGGCCGAGCAGGTGGATTTCAGCCTGCAATATCTCCAGGGCGCCATTCGTGTGCTGGTCAAGGAGAAGTCCGGCATCAAAACCCTCGCCGGTCTCGAGGGACACAAGGTCTGCGCATCGAAGGGGTCCAGCTCCGCGGCCATTGCCTCGCGCGTGTTGAAAAAGTCGAAGGTCCTGATGCTCCAGGATGTTGCCGCCTGCTATCTCGGGCTGCAGGACGATAAGGTGGATGGCTTCACCGCCGGTGAGCTTGTGCTGAAGCGCTTCGAGGTGGAATCCCAGACCAGCGGCGATCGCACGATAGTGCTCGAAGAGCCAACCTTCGTCGAACGGATGGGCGTTGTGGTGAACAAGGGAAATCCCGAGCTGCTTGCCGCGGTCAACAATGCGCTGCTCGAGCTGGACAAGAGTGGCGGGCTCAACGCGATCTACGACAAGTGGTTGGGCGCCGGTTCCGTCTACAAGCTGACACGCGCCTTCAAGGTGGAGCCTGTCAACCTGCAATGAGTATCGGAGGGGCGCGGTGGAGTTTCAGCTTTCCTTTCTGACCAGCGGCGATGTGCCTTCGCTGCTACTGAGCGGCCTCGTCACGACGGTCCGCCTGTTTTGCGGCGCGTGGATCCTGGGTTTTGTCGTCGCTCTGACCCTGGTTGGCCTGAGGACCATCCCGTTCGCACCGCTTACGATGCTGGTCACGGTTTTCGTGGCCTATCATCGCAACGTGCCGACCGTGGTCCAGATCATGGTGTGGTACTTCGGCATGCCCTCCGTGCTTCCCGAACCGGTCCGGCTTTGGGTCAATCGCTCCGACACCGAATTCCTTTTTGCGCTGGTGGCGCTCGGCCTGAACGTCAGCGCCTATATGAGCGAGGACATCCGCTCGGGCCTCCGCGCGATCCCCCATACCCAGCTTGAAGCGGCTCGCTCCATCGGTCTCTCGGCGTTTGCGGCATTGCGTTACGTCACGCTGCCACAGGCGATACGGATCGGCCTGCCGCCACTGATCAATCGTACGCTGATCCTGTTCAAGGATACGAGTCTGGCGATGGCGATCGGTGTCGCCGAACTCACCTATCAGGTCAAGGCGATCGAGAACTTGACGTTCCGCTCGTTCGAGGTGTTCACCGCCTCGACGCTGCTCTATCTCGCGGCCTCGCTCAGCCTGATGGGAATCGGGGCCTGGTTTGCCAAGCACTATCCGCCGCCATACCGGAGCTGAGCATGTTGGACATCCTGCACCGTTACTGGACCCTGCTCCTTGTCGGCTCCTGGCCGAACGGGCCGCTCGGCGGGTTCGCCGCCACGCTGATCCTGGCCGGCGCCGGCATCCTGATCTCGTTTCCGCTGGCCATCGGTCTTGGCATGGCGCGGGTCAGTCCGCTCAGCCTGTTTCGCTGGCCGGCCACCGTCTGGGTCTACACGTTTCGCGGCATCCCGCTGATCATGATCATCTTCTGGGCCTATTTCGTGGTGCCGGCGATGACGGGCTTCAAGGTGCCGCCGTTTGGCACCGCTCTGTGCGCGATCGTGGTCTATGAATCGGCATTCCTGGCGGAAATCGTCCGCGCCGGACTGAACGGGTTGCCGCCAGGGCAGATCGAGGCGGCCCGTTCCATCGGCCTCTCATACGGTCAGGCCATGCGTCACGTGATCCTGCCCCAGGCGCTCGTGAACATGATCCCCTCTCTGGTCAATCAGTTCGTTTCCACCATCAAGGCGACCTCCATCGTCTACATCATCGGCGTGGAGGAGGTGACCTTCGCGGCGATGCAGGTCAACAGCGTGGAAATGACAAGGGCGCTGCCAACCTTCCTGGTGCTCGCCGGCTATTACTTCGTGGCGTGCGCCTCGCTGACATATGCGGCGCATCGGATCGAAATGTACATTGCTCGACGTCGGGTGCAGCCGGCGGGGCAAAAACCGATTGTGGCTGATGCAGTGGAGGTTGCCGGATGATCGAGTTCGTCGCGGTCGAGAAGTGGTATGGCGACTACCATGCCTTGCAGGCGGTAAGCGGGCGCGTCGAGCTTGGTGAGGTGGTCGTGGTCTGCGGCCCCTCAGGCTCGGGCAAATCCACATTGATCCGCACCATCAATCGCCTGGAGCCGATCCAGGGTGGCACCATCCGGATCCAGGGACACGACATCCACGCGCCCGGGCGCGACATCAACGAGCTGAGGGCGGGGATCGGCTTCGTCTTCCAGCAGTTCAACCTGTTTCCGCATTTGTCCACGCGCGAGAACGTCATGCTGTCGCCGATGAAGGTTGCCGGCATGTCGCGCAAGGATGCGGCCGAGCTTGCCGACGCACTGCTCACCAAGGTCGGTCTCGCCCACAAGATCGATGCCATGCCGTCCAATCTTTCAGGCGGTCAGCAGCAACGCGTTGCCATTGCGCGTGCATTGGCTCAGCGCCCGCCTCTGATCCTGTTTGACGAACCCACCAGCGCGCTCGATCCGGAAATGGTTGGCGAAGTGCTTGCGGTCATGAAGCAACTCGCCGGCGAGGGGATGACGATGATGGTCGTGACCCACGAAATGGGTTTTGCCCGCGAGGTTGCCGATCGGATCTGGTTCATGGATGCCGGCCAGATTCTCGAGGATGCCGTCCCGGAGGCATTCTTCACGGCGCCCCGGCACCCCCGTGCGCAGAAATTTCTGGCGGATATCCTGCAACCCAGAAGCGGCGCGCCGGTCGCGTAAGCCAAAGATGATGAAGGCTCTCCTTCATCGCTGCGCACCGCCCTGTGTGCGCTAACTCACACTTGGTCGATGATATCTGCTGTAGCTATCGATGGCCGGAGCAGATTCCCTGTTACCAGGGGGCTCCGCAAGGATGCAGTTGTAGCTCAGCTGGTTAGAGCGCCTGTCTGTGGAACAGGAGGTCGGTGGTTCGAACCCACCCAACTGTACCATCCATCAACCGATCAAATCAGCGCGCTTGCGCTTGGTTCTTGATCGGGCCGAACAATCTTCAATGCACCGACGACGCAAGTGAATAGCCGCAAGCCCCGCGGCAGCGGGGCCGCATGATGATGACGTCGAACGTCGCGACCGAGCGTCGCCTGAACATCTGTTCAGAAATTTCCCGCAGGCATTTTCATCGATGATCAAAGGCAGCGCGATCCTGACGCGCGTCATTGTAGCGCACTGCGTGCTTCAGCTCACGTTCAGCCGATGACGACGACCATAGGCTTCGGACTATCGGAGCAGCTTCCCTGCTGCCAGAATCTAAAGGAGCCACCATGTCGTTTCGCAAAGTCATTCTCTCCAGCATCGCCGCGACCATCATATTGGTTGCCGGCGTCTCCGCGAGCAGCGCGCAGCATCGCCATCACCATCACGGCCATCATCATGGTCATCACCACCATGGTCACCATCATCACGGCTGGCATCATCACCATCACCACCACCACGGCCATTATCACGGCCCCCACCACCATGGTCACCACCGCCACTAACGGTGAAAAGCCGGCCGATAGCTTCGGCCGGCTTGCCACCTGCGCTGGATAGAAATCGACCCTCGACGTTACTCGTCTTTTCGGCAACCGAACGTCTGGAAAATGACAATGAACACGAAATTTCTGATGATTGCCGCGCTGCTGTCTTCGTCCGTTGGCGCCTGGGCGCACGATCACCATGGCGCGAATGGCGGCAGGGTAGAGGATGCTGGCCCGTATCATGTCGAGCTGGTTGCAAAATCCGAACAGGTCGAACTTTACGTCAGCGACGAGAACCAGAGGCCGATCGCGGCAACCGGATTCAAGGCGATCGGCGTTTTCGTCGTCAACGGCAAAGCGCAACGCATTACGATGGAACCTGCCGGAAACGCGCGGCTTTCCGGAACGGCCGGCGTTGCGCTGTCTGCACAGACCAAGGGCGTGGTGCAACTGACCTCACCCGATGGCAAAACCGTGCAGGCAAAATTCAACTGAAATTGCGGTGATCCGTCTCGAATGAACATTCACCGTAATAGTATTCAGATTCGTGAGTGAATATAGACTGTGTCCGACCAGCGGTTCCGTTCGTTGAGGCCCCGTGAACCATTGCTGGCCTGAAGGCGACTGAAAGATGAAAAGCTCGGCACCACGCATTAGCTATACTTAACCGGAGCTATGCAGTGTCGAGAGCCCTGTGATATCGTGAGCTTGATGAACGCGAACCCAAAGCTTTGGCAGTTTATTTGTGCGGTGATCGTCCTGATCGCCGTTCAATTTGCGCCTGCTTTGGCCCGCGCCCATACCGACCAGGCTCACCGCCTGCAGGCACATGTTCACGTTCATCATCATGCGCTGCCTCATGTCATCGGTGCCGCCGATGCGCCGGTGGCGCATTTCCTTGCCAAGGCGGCCTTTGCCGAGACCATCAGCTCTGTCCCGCACGCGCCGTTCCTGACCGAGGGTCGACCGCCCGGCACAACACCGATCGATTCGGACGGATGCGTCGACGGTTGCTGTGGAGCCGGCATGGGATGCTGCGGCGGCGCCGCTTTGGGTGCAGTCCCGCAATATTTGCACCCCGCGGTTCATTCGCACCGTCTTGATTTCACCGGTGCCGTGCTCGCTTCGGGAATTGAACCTGCAAGCCTGCGCAAACCTCCTCGACCACTCGCCTGAGCAACGATGTCGCGGCGGCACGCTGTGCCGGCCGCGCGAGCGAACACGCTTCTTCTCAGGTGAGTGATTCACATGTCTTTGTTATTTCGTGCCGCGCGGAGCGTGGCTGCTGTTTTATTCCTGCTCACGGCAGGGCCGGTGCTCGCGCATGACGGTCATGATCACGGCGCGCCCGCGCCTGCGCCGATCTCCAGCCTCGCGCCGCGTGCCGAAGCAGCGTCCGAAGCGCACGAACTGGTTGCGATTGCCCGCGACGGCGTGCTCACCATCTATCTCGACCGCTTCGCAACCAACGAACCGCTCGACGGCGCCGCCATCGAAATCGAAACGCCCGCCGGGCCGCAAAAGGCCGAAGCCAAGCCAGGTGAGCCCTATCGCCTCGACGCGCCCTGGGCCAGCAAACCGGGCGCCTACGATTTGATCTTCACGGTCGCCAAAGACGGCGATGTCGATGTGTTGCCCGCCCGTCTCGTGATTCCGGAGGTTTCGGGCGGCAAGGCTGGACCAACATCATGGTTCTCGACCTCCGCCATCGCGGGAGAGGTCGGTTACCACTTCAATCACGACGGCCCGGCGTTGTTTTTCGCCATCCTGGCGGGGCTTGCTGCCGGGATCGGCGTCATGGTGCTGATACGGCGGCGGCGCAGAGCGGCAATGGTTCTCGTCGCCGCCGGCGCGGTCTTCCTGTTCAACAGCCCGTCGCGTTCCCATGACGGCCACGATCACGGCGCCCCGGCTGCGCCAACGCAGTCGGTTCGCGACCTCGCACAGCGTCTGCCTGACGGAGGCGTGTTCGTGCCCAAGGGCACGCAGCGCATTCTCGCGCTCCGCACCGTGATGACCGAATCCGGTGCGCATCCGCGCGCCATCGAGCTGCCGGGCCGCATCATCCCCGATCCGAACGCCAGCGGATTCGTGCAGGCCTCGGTGGGCGGTCGCCTCTCGGCGCCTGCAGGCGGATTTCCAAGGCTGGGCACGCCGGTCAAGAAGGGCGACGTGCTCGCTTATGTCGAGCCGCCACTGCAGGCCATCGACGTGTCGGATATGCGCCAGCGCCAGGGCGAACTCGACCAGCAGATTTCCATCGTGGAGCGCCGGCTCGCCCGTTATGAAACGCTCGCGCCCAGCGGCGCCATCGCCCGCTCCCAGCTCGAAGACACGAGGCTGGAGCTGCAGGGATTGAAGGACCGGCGCGGATCGCTCGACCGGGCTCGCCGTGAGCCCGAAGCGCTGATGGCTCCGGTCGATGGCGTCATCGCCGAAGGCACGCCGGTAGCCGGACAGATCGCACAGTCCAACGCGGTGATTTTCCATATCATCGACCCGACCCGGCTGTGGGTCGAAGCCCGCAGCTTCGATGCGCTGGCGGGCGTCCGCAGCGCGACCGCCAATGCCGGAACCGATCGCATCGTCACGCTCACCTATCAGGGCTCCGGCTTTGCGGACCGCAATCAATCGATTCCGGTTCAGTTCGCCATTCAGGGCGACCATTCCGGCCTTCGCGCCGGACAGTTCGTCACGGTGCTTGCCACCACCAATGAGGAAAAAATCGGACTTGCGGTGCCGCGGGCCAGCCTGGTGCGCAATGCCAACGGCCAGGAAGTCGTCTACGAACACGTCGCGGCCGAGCGTTTCGAACAGCGTGCGGTACGGGTGGAGCCGCTCGACGGCGACCGCGTCTTCATCGCCACCGGACTTGCCGGAGGCAAGCGGCTCGTCGTGCAGGGCGCCGAACTCCTCGACCAAGTGCGCTGAGGAGGAAGACAGATGTTCCGCTTTCTCGTCACACATTCGCTGCGCAACAGCCTGCTGGTCATGGCGGCTGCGCTGGTCCTGGTGTTGCTCGGCATCTTCAGCGCCGGCCGGTTGCCGGTGGACGTGTTTCCAGACCTGAACAAGCCAACGGTCACGATCATGACCGAGTCGGATGGGCTCGCACCCCCCGAGGTCGAACAGCTCGTCAGCTTCCCGATCGAAACCCAGATGAACGGCGTTCCCGGCGTGACGCGGGTTCGCTCGGTTTCCGGCATCGGCCTTTCGATCGTCTATGTCGAGTTCGATTGGGGCACCGATATCTATCGTAACCGGCAGCAGATCGCCGAACGCCTCAATCTGATCCGAACCCAGTTGCCGCCCAATACCGTTCCGCAATTGGGACCGATCAATTCCATCATGGGGCAGGTGCTGTTGATCGCAGTGACCAGCGAAAAAGCCTCGGCGATGGAAGTCCGCGAGACCGCGGACTTTGTGGTGCGGCCGCGGCTGTTGACGATTCCCGGTGTCGCGCAGGTGATCCCGATGGGGGGCGAGGTCCGGCAATATCGCATCGCCCCCAATCCGCCGGCGCTGCGCAGCCTCGGCGTCACCTACGAGCAGGTCGAGCTGGCCCTGAATCAGTTCGGCGTCAATACCGGCGGCGGATTCACCGATCAGCATGCGCGCGAATATTTGATCCGGAATATCGGACGGACCACCAATCTGGACGACCTTCGCAACGTCGTGGTGGCGCAGGTCAATGGCGGGCCGGTCTATCTCAAGCAGGTTGCCACCGTCGAGTTCGCGCCCAAGGTCAAGCGTGGCGATGCCGGTTATATGGGCAAGCCCGCCGTCGTCGTCTCGGTCGAGAAGCAGCCCAACGTCGATACGATCCGCCTGACGCGTGAAATCGAACAGGCGCTGAAAGAAATCACGGCGTCGCTGCCGGCGGGGATGAAGGCCGACCAGATCATCTTCCGTCAGGCCAATTTCATCGAAACCTCGATCGGCAATGTCGAGCGTGTCCTGCTCGAGGCCGGCGCAGTCGTCGCCATCGTGCTGTTTCTATTCCTGATGAACTGGCGGACCACGGCGATCTCGCTGGCCGCGATCCCGGTATCGATCCTGACCACCGCTGTGGTGTTCTATTTCGCCGGTCTCTCCATCAACACCATGACCCTTGGCGGCCTGGCCATCGCCATTGGCGAACTGGTCGATGACGCCGTCGTCGACGTCGAGAACATCTTCCGGCGCCTGCGTGAAAATCGGGCGTTGGAGCATCCCCGCCCGGCATTCGATGTCGTGGTATCGGCGTCCCAGGAAGTCCGGTCCGGCATCGTCTACGCGACCGCCATTATCGTTCTGGTGTTCGTGCCGCTGTTCGCGCTGTCGGGTATAGAAGGCCGGCTGTTTGCGCCGCTGGGTCAGGCCTACATCATCTCAATTCTCGCCAGCCTTGCGGTCTCCATCACCCTCACCCCGGTGATGGCGTATCGCATGCTGCCGCATCTCAAGCGCCTCGACCATGGCGATAGCGCGCTGGTGCGCATGCTCAAGCGCGCCAACGCGGCGTTGCTGGAGCGGGTTTTCCACTATCAGCGCGCCTTGATGGCTGCCGCCCTCGCGGCGGTCGTCATGGCGGCCGTCGCCGCGTTCTATCTTCCGCGCGCGTTCCTGCCGCCTTTCAACGAAGGCACTTTCACGATCAACATGCTCTTCAATCCGGGTATTTCGCTGGCCGAATCCCATCGCGTCGGACTGATTGCGGAGCGCCTCATCCTGGAGATACCGGAGGTCAAGACCGTCGGCCGGCGAACCGGGCGTGCAGAACTCGACGAGCATGCCGAAGGCGTCCATTCGTCCGACCTCGAAGTAAATCTCAAGCCATCGTCGCGGCCAAAGAGCGAAATCGTCGAGGACATCCGAAGCCGGCTTGCCGTGCTTCCCGCCGCGATCAATGTGGGCCAGCCGATTTCGCACCGGCTCGACCATCTGCTTTCGGGAGTCCGGGCCGAGATTGCGCTGAAAGTCTTCGGCGACGATCTGAACAGTCTGCGCGCGACGGCTGAAATGTTGCGCGGCAAGCTTGCGGATATTCCGGGTCTTACCGACCTCCAGGTTGAAAAGCAGGTGCTGATCCCGCAACTGGAAATCCGTGTCGATTATGGCCGTGCCGCGCTCTACGGCGTGCAGCCGGCCGCCGTGATCCAGCAGCTCTCTCGGCTCTCGAATGGCCGCGTTATTTCCCGGGTGGTGGATGGCTATCGCCGGTTCGATGTCACGATGCGGCTGCCCGACCGGCTTCGCACCACGCAAACCCTGGGCGACCTCTTGATCGAAACGCCGGCCGGATGGATCCCCGCCCGGCAGATCGCCGACGTCAAGGAGACCGAAGGCCCCAACCAGATCCTGCGCGAGAACGGCCGCCGCCGGGTGGTGGTGCTGGCGAACTCCGACGGCAAAGCCGACATGACCGACATCGTCGAAGCGATCCGAAAAGTGACCGCTTCGACGAGGCTTCCCGAGGGCTTTTACGTCCGGCTGGAGGGAACGTTCCAGGCCCAGGAGGACGCAAGCCGAACCATCGGCGCATTGTCGCTGCTGTCGCTGCTGCTGGTGTTTGCCATTCTCTACAGCCGCTACCGCTCGGCCGTGCTTGCCTTCATCATCATGGGCAATGTCCCGCTAGCGCTGATCGGTTCGGTCGCAGCGCTCTGGCTGGCCGGACAACCGCTCTCGGTCGCGTCGATGATCGGATTCATCACGCTGACCGGCATCGCGGTTCGCAACGGCATCCTGAAAATCAGCCATTACATCAATCTGGCCGTGAAGGAAGGAATGCCGTTCGGGCACGATCTCGTGGTTCGCGGCAGCATCGAGCGGCTGACGCCGGTATTGATGACGGCGATGTCGGCAGGTGTCGCACTCGTGCCGCTGCTGATCGATGCAGCAAATCCCGGCAAGGAAATTCTGCATCCGGTGGCCGTGACGATTTTCGGCGGCCTCCTCAGCGCGACCCTCCTCGACACGCTGCTGACGCCGGTTCTCTTCCTTCGCTATGGCCGGCGCCCGCTGGAGCGATTGCTGCACGGTGCCGACGGGCGTGCAGAGACGACCCCGGCGAATTCAACTGCCGAATCTTTTTGACCCGACAATCGGAGAATGACGATGAACGCGAAATTTCTGTTTGCTGCGGCGCTGCTGTCCTGGTCCGCTTGCGCCGGGGCACACGACCACAAGGGAACCAACGGCGGGTCGGTCGCGGAAGCCGGTACGTATCACGTCGAACTGGTTGCGAAATCCGACAAGCTCGAGCTCTTCGTCAGCGACCAGAACCATAAGTCGATCCCGGTAACGGGATTCAAGGCAATTGCCATCCTCGTCGTCGATGGCAAATCCCAGCGAATCCTGCTGGAGCCTGCCGGCAGCGCGCGGCTTTCCGGCACAGCCACCGTCGCATTGCCGGCGCAGCCGAAAGGTGTCGTCCAATTGACCGGGCCTGATGGAAAGACGGCGCAGGCAAAATTTTGATTCCAGCACTATCTGTTGAGCGCCGTCCCCGCGTGCTATGCCGATTCCGGGCACGCTCCCGGTGCCGCACCATCGCATAGCGAAGCCTGCCATGCCCGTCGGCGAACTCTTCATCCTCGGCTTCTTTGGCAAGACCATCCCGGCGTGGCTGCGCGAATTCGCCGCCACTTATGGCTTGGGTGGCGTGATCCTGTTCGACTATTCCTGCCAGACGCAAAAATACGACAACAACATCGATTCACCTGAGCAGGTGCAGCACCTCTGCGAAGAGATTTCTCGTCTGCCGTCGCACCCGATGGTGTTCGTCGACCAGGAAGGCGGGCTGGTGCGGCGGCTGAAAGACAGCAAGGGGTTCAAGCCGCTGCCGAGCGCCAGGGAATTCAACCATCTCGGCGCCAAAGAGAAGCGCGAAACGCTGTTGGCCAGTTTCGCCGAGATGCGTCGCCTCGGCATCCACTACGACTTCGCGCCGGTGATCGACGTCGATTACAATCCGGACAATCCCAATATCGGCAAGATCAAGCGGTCCTATTCCGCCGATATCGGTGAGGTGGAGGCCAACGCGTTGCTGGCGAGCGAGGTCGCGCGCGAGGCGGGCATCGGGCTATGCCTGAAGCATTTCCCCGGCATCGGCGGCGCGGCGGTGGATTCGCATCAGGACTTCATGGACATTTCCGATAGCTTGCGCGCCGAACAGGAAGAGCTGTTTTATGCGCTGGCGCCCAAAATGTTCGGCGATGCCGTGCTGGTCAGTCATGCCATCGTCAGGCAATGGGACCCCGACAATCCCATGACCTTGTCTGCCGCGGGCCTTGGCCGGTTGCGCCAGCGGCTTCCCGACACGCTGCTGATCAGTGACGACATGCAGATGCAGGGACTGCAGAAGGCATTGGGCACCAGGGAAGCCAGTCTTCGATCGCTCAGGGCTGGCATGGACATGCTGTGCATCGGCAACAATCTGTTCGATCAGGAGCAGGAAATGGCCGCCATCGCCGAATCCGTCGAGCAGTCCGTGCAGGACGGGATTTTGGTGGGTTCCGCCGTTAAGGAATCGATCGGGCGGGTAGCCCGCCGAAAGGCGCTTTTGGCGGCCTGACAGCCGGGGATGACCGCGCCATGCGTGCCGGCACGGCGGTTCCCTACCAAGGATGGGTTGCCTTGCGAGGCCATTGAGACTACAAGCCTTTTTTCAACGGGAAGACAGGCGATGGCCCACAATTACGCAATCAATGACGACGTGCACCACCAGTTGCAGGGGCCGCAGGGCCGCGCCACCGTCAAGGAACGAAGCATCTACACCATCGTCACCTGCCTGCCGATCGAGTCCGACGGCCGCCCGCGCTACCGCATCAAGAGCAAGACCGAGAATATCGAGCGCGTCGTGACCGAGGAGCAGATCAGCCGGCTCGGCTGATCCTCCGCCATTCTCTATTTTGACGGCTGCCGATTTGGACGGTTGGGCGCTCGCCTGCACCGCCTTGTCGTGCGCGGCGATGCCGATCGCCTTGCAATCACAGGTCGGGCAGGCCCCGGTCCGATAGCTGCCCTCGATCGCTGCAGGGCCGGACTGCCGATCGCAAATCGGTGAAACCGTGCCCGCCTGCGATCACAGTGTTTCTACGGCTCTTTGTGAAACAATTCACACGCGGGCGACCGCACCGGCGCTAACGACGGCGCATGAAAACGCGGCGGATTGCATATTGGTGGTTCAGGCTCGTCGCCTCGGGACGCTTCCTCGAAAAGTTCCTGAGTCTCCCGCGCGACTGAGACGCATCGCGTGGTCGCGTTCGATCCGTGGCTTCACCAAAACAAGTCGGTTAATTCAGCGAAACGGCGCCGGCGGATTGCCGGTGGGCAGGTCGATCACGGGCGGCTTTGCCGTATCGCCCGCCGTAGGCTTGCCGTTTTGAGCAGTTTGGCGGGCCATCCATAAAGAATTGGGTGAGTTCCATTAGAAAAGCAAATACCAATATGGCGAGGTGATGGGGACCGTTGCGTCAGCCAACGCATTTCTACGAGCCGTAAAACTACGGAGCCTTGCTCCGGCAAGATCATAATCATGTCATACGGAGGCCAATACCCTTCAGTTCCGTTCGATTTCTGGCGTGTCCTCCGAGTTCCCCCGTATTCTTACTGGTTAAGAAATTAACGACCGGCGGCCCCGGAACCGATAACTTGCTTATATGTCACAGCAAGATCATCTCGCCGGTGATTCGCACTTTCCGAAGTGGACGGACACCATCGCGCCTCTCGAAAACAATCTTGAAATCGTAAAGCTCTCCGCCGCGCGGGCACGCGCAACGGAAGAAGCCGAGGCTGCGATTGCGCGCCAGTTGAACGGGCCGCTGACGGCGCTGCTGCTCTACATGAACGAAATCAAGCATCACAGCCATCAGTTCTCGGAAGCGCCGGGTAATCGCGTTTACCTGCAACAGGTCGTGGAAAACGCGGTCCAGCAACTCGACCGCGTCTGCTCCGTGGTGAAGGAGATGTCGGACAAGCATCCGGTCTCCACCTCCGAATCCGATCGCAAGCAGGCGCGGGACGGCCAGGCCGGCCGCGCCAGGGAAGGCGGCCGCACCGCGGCGGTGATGTTCGCCTCGGAGTCCGGCCAGAAGCCGCTGACCAAGCGCGAGCGCGAGGTGCTCAGCCTGATCAGCGAGGGATGCTCCAACAAGCAGGGCGCCTTGCGGATGAATATCAGCCCGAGGACTTTCGAGAGCCATCGCGCCGAGGCGATGCGCAAGCTTGGCGCCCGCAACACCGCGGATCTCGTTCGCAAGGCGCTGTTGCAGCCCGCCTGATCTCTTTCTTTGTCTCGATAACGGAAATTGCGTGGCGCGCGCACACGTGCGACGGCGCGCGCGATGCGTTGGATTCAGGCCGGTTGTGATCGCGCAGACGGGCCGCCGGGGCCGGGGTTCAGCAGAAATCTTCGGCGAAAGAGCGCACACGGGGCGCAGGCCGCGTTGCGATGCTGGCCTTCGGCTCTTCCGGGATGATCGTGATCACCCAGGCGGCCGGAACGCTCGACTTGTTCTCGACGATCGACCGGACGTGACCGGTGATGGTCGAACCCGCCGACCGGGCGGTTGCGGTTCTGCCGTTGAACTGGGCGATACGGAAACGCCGCACTTCCTTCGGATCGCTCGTTGCAAACGTGAACATGAGGGTGCTCCTTGTCCACGCGACTATCGCGATTCAACGTTATCCGTCTGTGAAAATCGTCAACCGTAGTAGTACGGCTAAGCTGGAGGGGATGAGACCGGGTTGGCCCGTGACGACGGACCACTCTTCTCGGACCCCGGACGCAAGCCGCTGGAGGGCTGCGAACCGGGCCCCAGCTATCTTTGCATGGGGTTGTTTTCGCGATTTTGTTTTTGGCCCGTGCGATGTACCGCCCCGGGCCTTGCCGGTTGCCGTTGAGACCGATCGCGGCGGGGGTGGCAGCCGGCGTGCCGCGGAGGCGCGATGCGCCGCGCGGGGCCTCGTGCGCCGGAAGCTATTCGGCGGCGTTGGGGAAAACGGCTTCCATCTTGGTCTTCAGCGTCGCCGCGTTGAACGGCTTGACGATGTAGTTGCTGACGCCGGCCTTCTTTGCGGCAATCACGTTCTCGGTCTTCGATTCCGCTGTGATCATGATGAAGGGCGTGTTCGAGAATTCCGGGCTCGCGCGGACTTCCTTCAGCAGGTCGTAGCCGGTCATCGGCTCCATGTTCCAGTCGGAGATCACGAGGCCGTATCGCTTGCCCTGCATCTTGGCGAGCGCCGCCGATCCGTCGCTGGCGTCGTCGACGTTCTCGAATCCGAGCTGCTTGAGGAGGTTGCGGATGATGCGGATCATGGTGCTGTAGTCATCGACCACCAGGATCGGCATCGACAAATCAAAAGCCATGTCTTTACTCCGCACAGATAACAAACCGCCGAACACGGGCGAACGCGCATGGCATCCGAAATCGTCTCGATGCTCTTTCCCGAGTCACCCGTCAGCACCGTGACAAGTATCAGGGGTCATTGAACAGCGCGTTAACTCCGGGGCGAATAAATTCCCGGCAAATGCCGCGCCTGTTCGTAATTATACGGTGAGGTTCCGGCAGGTGGCTGGTTTGGCGCAATCTGCACCCCGGATGACGAGGCGGGGGGACCCATGCGACCGAGGCTGATCTGCCCTCTGGGGCTTGGGGCTGCCCTGGGGCGGCCGCGAGCGGTCACGCCGCCGCGCAGCTGATCTGGGGGTGCAGCAGCCGCTCGTACTGGGCCTTTACCGTCGTGTAGCATTCGCAGGAGGTCCTGATCAGGCCGTCCAGATTGGTGATCTCGATATGTCCGCGGCTGTAGTGGATGAAATGCGCCTGCTGCAGCGTGTTGGCCACCAGCGATACGCTGTTGCGGCGCGCGCCGATCATTTGCGCCATCGCTTCCTGGGTCAGTACCAGCTTGTCGCTGCCCGACAGGTCGCGCGTATGCAGCAGGCAGCGCGCCAGCCGGGACTCCACCGTGTGCGAGGCGTTGCAGCCCGCGGTCTGCTGGATCTGGGCGTAGACCGCCAGTCCGTGCCGGGCCAGCGTGGTTCGGAACGTCGCGCTCTGGTCGGCCGCCGCCCGAAGCTGATCGAGGTCGATCGTGGAGGCCACGCCGGGCACCAGCACCACCGCGCTGTTCAGCGCGATCGGATCGCCGAGGGCGTCGAACGCGCCGAAGATGCTGTCGCGGCCGACCATCGCGATCTGGACGTGCTCGCCTCGTGCGAGCTTGACCACGAGCGAGATCACGCCTCGGTGCGGAAGGTAGGCGCGCTTGAGCACCTCGTCGACTTCGACCAGTACCAGGTCCTGGCTGAGGTCGGCGGTCCGCAAATGGGGCCGGATCAGCTCAAAATCGTCCGAGGTCAGCGACGACAAAAAACCATTCGGTGAACGAGGGGCTGAATCCAAAGCAGCCTCCTGCCTTACGGGCCAAGCCGGTCTCTGGGTGCATGGCACCAAAAAATGCAATATCTGCAATCAAAATGCAGGATAATCTTGCCATGAGTCGCCGGCAAGAAGAATTGACAAATAGACGCATATGGCCGCCCCGGGATGGCAGTTTGGCCAGAGCGTTTTCCAGCGAAGTGGGCCCGGTTCGCGTCAAGAAAACGCGTCAAAATAAAGAATCTAGAAGCCCCGTTTCGATTTAATCGAAACGGAAAAGGCATCTAGCCGGTCGTATCCAACAGCCGTTCGCATTGCATCCGGACCACCGCGTAACATTCGCAGGACGTCCTTCGTAAACCGTCGATATCCCGGATCTCGATCTGTCCCCGGCTGTAACTGACGAACCCGGCCTGCTGAAAGGCATGCGCCACGATCGAAACGGCGTTGCGCCGTACGCCGATCATTTGCGCGAGGAATTCCTGGGTCAGCGGCAAGCCTTCGCTGTCGCTCAAATCCCGTGCGCGCAATAATAGCCGCGACAGGCGCGATTCCACCGAATGAGACGCATTGCAGGCGGCCGATTGCTGGGCTTGAACCAGCAGCGCCTGCTCATGTCGCGCCAGATGTCTTCGAAGCGCGCTGCTGCGGTCCGTGGCGGCCCGAAGGTTCTCTGCCTTGAGAACGGAGGCCATGCCCGGCGCCACCACGATGGCGTCGGTCAGCGCCGGTCCGGCAGCGAGGGCCGCCGAGGCGCCGATAAGGCTGTCGCGGCCGACCATGGCGACCTCCACCGTCTGGCCGTCCGAAAGGCTGACCATCATGGAAACGATCCCGCTGTGAGGCAGGTAGACGTACTGCAGGGGCGCGCCGGCTTCGGTCAGAACCGAGCCCTTGGCCAGTGCGACGGTTTCGAGGTGCGGACACAAGGACTGGAACTCGGCCGCAGGCAGGGCCTGCAACAGGCCGTTGGGAGGACGCGGTGCCGCTTGCATTCTTTCTCCTGCCGAAGGCGGGAGCTTGAACGGTCTCGCGTCAGCCATGTCACCGCGTGTCGGATATCGGCCTGAGCATAATTTCTCCACCCGAATGCACAAGGGTCGTGGAACCTGCCTATACCCTGTGGAGGGCAGACAGACTCGCCAATTTGCGACGCTATTAGGAATAGCGCACTGATTCGCAAGGCAAAACCGTTCGCGGGCGAGCCCGCGATGCGTGGTTGATGGTTGCCTGATCCGGCGGGTCTTGTCGGGAGTGGCGTGTCGTTAGTCCCTTGCAGCGCGTCTGATGCGGCGAAGGAGGCCGTCATGCGTCGCATTTCCACAGTCCCGCTGATCGCGATTTCCGGCTACGCCTTCTCCGGCCCGGAAACCGAAAATCTCGCATGCCTCAAAATGGCGCTCAGCCTCGGCGCGACAAGGTGCCTGCGCAAGCCCTTCAGGCCCGCGGCGCTGCTCAGCGTGATCGATGAATGCCTGTCGGAAGCCGCGCCGCACCGAAGATACGCCGCAACGCTTGCCGCCGTCGCGACCGCGCTGTCGGAACAACAGGGCGCAACGGCGCCGTCGGATATTTCAAAGGAGAGAATTGCTACGGGCTGAGCTGTACCGACTTTGCGTCGAATCAGAAACGGATGACGGTTGCGCTCGTATCGTGACCGAGGAGCGACGAAACGATTGCGATCAAATACTTTGCCTCCGGGGGGCTGAAATGACACGGGTTCTCGTTGTCGATGACGATCCGATGGTCTGCATGGCCATTGAGATTTATCTGGAACGTCACGGTTTTGAAGTGACGATAGCCGATGGCGGCGAAACCGGGCTTCGCGCCCTCGAAGACTCCAGCTTCGACCTGATGATTGTCGATATCTTCATGCCGCATATGCGGGGCTTCGAATCGATCCGGATATTCCACGAGCGGGCGCCGACGATCCCCCTGGTCGCGATGTCGGGATACGCGTTTGCGAACCTCGACTCGCCGGCGCCGGACTTCCTGCGAATGGCGCTCGAACTCGGCGCAGCACGTTGCCTGCGCAAGCCGTTTACGCCGGCGGCGTTGTTGACCGTCATTAACGAATGCCTCGACGAATCGCGGGCGCGCTACGCGGGTGTTATCGAGTCGAGATAGAGATTCCGGATAACGCCAGCCTCGACCGCGGCCTTAATTATCTTCGCCGCGATCACCGGTTCGGTTGGCGTCGTCGAGGCTCTTGCCGGCCGCTTGCCTGCAATCATCGCAGAACTGTTCGATAATCCATCGCTTGCGAAGGTGAGGCGTGCGCTATTCCCGCGCAATGGCGACCGCCCGCGTCGGTAAGAGTCCGTTTACCATAAATTACATTGCCACGGCTTTTTCCGGCCAAACGTAGTTTTACGGACCCGCAAGTTAACCTCTGGGTAGCGCAGGGGGGACCAGTGTGGCGCCGACGCCGAGTGAAAGTTGCGGCGTTGCGTCAATGGTGTTCATCCAGAAGGATATGAGTCATGTCAGGTATTGTTCTCTCGTCGTCGGTTCGCCAGAACCTTCTCTCGCTGCAGTCGACTGCTGATCTTCTCGCGACCACGCAGTCCCGCCTCTCGACCGGAAAAAAGGTCAACACGGCGCTCGACAATCCCACCAACTATTTCACCGCCGCCTCGCTCGATAGCCGCGCCAGCGACATCAACAACCTTCTCGACGGCATCGGCAACGGCGTGCAGGTCCTGCAGTCCGCCAACACCGGCATCACTTCGCTGCAGAAGCTCGTTGACTCCGCCAAGTCCGTCGCCAATCAGGCGCTGCAGACGACGGTTGGCTTCTCGACCAAGTCGTCGTTCACGTCCAGCGTGATCAATGGCGCAACGGCCGACAATCTCGTCGCCGATCAGGATCCGACCAACGCTGCGTTCACCGGCACTGCAGGTCCGCAGCGCGCTGCGTATGTCAGCGCTGCCGCTACCCAGGGCACCCAGCTCACGACGACCGTCCCGGCGGCCAACGCGACCGGTGCGTCGCTGCTGTCGAACCTCTCCAGTGCGATCGCTGCTGCCGACACGCTGACTGTCAACGGCAAGGTGATCACGTTCGAAGCGGGCGCGAATGGCCTCGTCGGTACGGGCAACGCCTATACGTTGGGTGTCGATACCTCGCTCGACTCTTTGGTCGCGGCGATCGACACTCTGTCGGGCAACACAAGCAGCGCCTCGACGACAACGGGTGGCAAGATCACGCTGAACTCCGGTACGGCCGCCAACCTCGTCGTGTCCGGCTCCGGCACCGTGCTCACCAAGCTCGGCATCAACGGCGCCGGTGCCTTCACCGCTACTCGTACCGGTGGCGCGGTGACGGCCGCTACTCTGGCCGGCACCACCAAGCTGGGGGCAGGCGATGGCACGGCTCCTACGCTGTCGAACGCCTTCGCGGTCGGTGACACCCTCACCGTCAACGGCAAGACGCTGACCTTCGTGGCTGCGAACACGATCGGCAACGATCCGAACGAGATCAAGATCGACAGCGACGTCACCGGCCTGCTCGGCAAGATCGACGGTCTGACCGGTTCGTCGACGGCTTCGGCCATCGCCAGCAACAAGATCACGCTGAACACCGGCACGCTGAGCGACCTGTCGATCACCAGCAGCAACTCGGCAGCTCTCACCTCGCTCGGTCTGGCCGGCGGCGTGACACAGGCCCGTACGCAAGTTCCTGGCGTACTGGAAGGCAAGACCCTGAAGATCGGCGCGACTGGCGGCGGCACTGCCACCGACATCGTGTTCGGTGCGGGTGCCGGCCGCGTCTCCACGCTCAACGGGCTGAACGATGCCCTCGCAGCCAACAACCTGCAGGCCACTTTCGTGTCCGGCAAGCTGACGATCACCACGACGAACGAAGCGGCTTCGGCCACGGTCGGTGCGATCACCGGCTCCGCGGTTGGCGCCAGCCAGGCGTTCGCTGCTGGTACCACAGCTGCGGCTCCGGTTGTTGACGCGTCGGCCAAGCTGAACCGTGATAACCTGGTCACCCAGTACAACAACATCATCAATCAGATCACCACCACCGCGCAGGATGCGTCCTTCAACGGCGTCAACCTGCTCGGCGGCGACACTCTGAAGCTGACGTTCAACGAAACCGGCAAGTCGACGCTGAGCATCCAGGGCGTCAACTTCAACCCGGCCGGCCTTGGCCTCGATGTCCTGAGCACGGGCGCCTTCAAGGACAACGCAGCGATCAACGACATCGTGACGTCGCTGAACGGTGCGTCTTCCACGCTGCGCTCGCAGGCTTCGGCCTTCGGTTCGAACCTGTCGATCGTGCAGATCCGTCAGGACTTCAACAAGAACCTGATCAACGTGCTGCAGACCGGCTCGTCGAACCTGACGCTGGCCGACA
>Ga0307517_10000808_pt1 | contig 53784 bp, 52 predicted proteins | sample 23_EM_MG_FD_194515 | JGI IMG/M metagenome (GOLD analysis project Ga0307517, IMG submission 194515) | Populus trichocarpa ectomycorrhiza microbial communities from riparian zone in the Pacific Northwest, United States - 23_EM | ecosystem: Host-associated > Plants > Roots > Unclassified | place... | reverse complement strand
CCCCCCCCCCCCCCCCCCCGCCCCCCCCCCCCCCCCCCCCCCCCCCCCCCCCCCCCCCCCCCCCCCCCCCCCCCCCCCCCCCCCCCCCCCCCCCCCCCCCCCCCTGCCAAGAGCCCCTGGCAAGACTAGACCACCTCCAGAAGTCTCCCCGGGGCAGCTAAATCCTATAGGGTGAGACAGTGCCTCTCGTACTGTTGAAAATGTTGAAAATAGTCGATACGGAGGTAATGATCGGGTATGAGGGTTTTACGCAGTGGAGTGGAGCGGCTCGAGTGGAGACACAGAGCCCGTATCAAGTGGTAGAGGGGTTCATGATTGGTTGGGTTGGGTGTTAAGAAAGGAAACTCTTAGGGAAATTTAAGAACAAGAAGAACCTAGGTGAGGAAAAGAACAGGATGGAAGTGAAAGCAAGTAAGAGGAAACTTGTCATAGCTTGCGCGTCCCTCCGCCGGTGCGTACACGTGCCGCTGCGCCCTCTGAGCGCAGTTATTTCCAACAGAGACCGCCGGGGGACAGGATGAGTGATTTTTCATGATTTCGCCTCCGAGTCTGCCTATCTCTACTCCGAAATCTAATCAAACAAAGGGAGTGAATGGACCGGGTAAGAATCTCGGGGTTTAATTTGGGGATATGTCTTCTGCTCGGGAATGGATCTGCTGGTTTGGGTGATCTGCTGCCTCTATTAATAACAAGTTTACATTCTAAAGTCGAAGGGAGCATTCCTTGGCCGATAACCACACTTCCCAACTCTCCAAGACGGTGAAGCACCCATCTCTGTGGGATACCCATTCTAAACGGATTTCCGAGTGACGGACAATCAAAGTGGGTGCCATCGCGAGAAGCACGTTTTGGTCGCATAGTATAAAGGACGGCGTGGGAGGGGCATGAAGGATTGAGGATGATTGTTGGAGTCCGCCGTGTCCGAGACGCCCCTGCCCACAGTCCACCCATCTCTTGGGCTATCGGGCGTAGGGCGTCCGCTCACCCGAAAAATGGCGGACTACGGCCCATAGTCCGCCCTGTCTTGCCTCTAAGACGGACGGACTGGACTTCTGGGAACACCGGGGAGATCCAATCTATGACAAATTCCTCATAACCCCCAGCGGAAAAGTCTGTGGCAGCTAGCTGACTCCGCCTATGCAATACCAAGGTATTGTGTCTGCGGGTGCTAAAATCGGCAATGATGGGGACGATCTTCGCATAAACCATGTCGTTAACATTAGCTTCTTTAAAGTCTAGGTCCGCCTCTGAGTGATAACCCCCGGCAACAAGATGGTCCTGTATCCGCTTGTTTACCCTTTTCTTAGTCTTCAAAAGAGTATATTCTGCTCCCTTGAGACCCTCGGCATCCTTCAGAAAATTTCGAACCGGTGCCTCCAGGTCTTCGAGCGTAATCACCCTAAACCCTAGTTTGTCCCCGGCATCTTCAATGGTTATAGTGGAATGGGGTGTGTTCCACTTAGGCTTTCTCTTCCTCGGTGCTGTACTGTCACACATTGTGATCGCAGTGGAGCTTTTTGTAGTTGGATCTTTTGCGATAGAGGGTTTGCAGTGATGCTTCTGTGGATAGCTATCTTGGCGTCCATCCGGATGACTGCCCGGAACGGACAGGCGGGGACCACAGGTGCGGTCCGGGGATTACCGATTACCGACCGGTAGGGGAGTGCGAGGACCTGCCGTCACCCTCTTCGACGGTAGCTTTTCCCAAAGGACGGACAGCTTGAGACACATGCCCGGGGCGCCCGAGACTGAGGCCCCTGGGTGCCTATAGGGCTGCTGGGACGCTTGGACTGATCATAATAACCGCATAAGTGAAGAAAATAGTGGGTGTTAGGAACTGCGTTGTGTGAACAAACAAGAGAAGAGCCGTATTCCGTGTCCTTAATTGAAGAAGAAAATTCAAGAAAAGAAGAGGGGAGAAAGGAGGGGAAGAAGTACTATTTGAGGAAGCAATCATAAGGAAATCATTGGGATGCAGGGACACATACGTGGCCCCTACGTATGCCTTCTTACTACAAGATCAAGCAACATAGCCTGGCTGGAGCACGCCTCGCCGAGCTCTCCGTGCCCCTCTAAACCATACCGCGAAAGCCCCTAAAATCGGCCGCTAGGCCACTAGCGGTAAATAGCTCTACCCTCCAGCCTCTGGTGGGCTTAGTTCCACAAGTTAACAGGATTGCGGATAACTAGTCAACGAGATCCAACACGCCCTGAGGGGTGATCTTATATCATACCATATCAGGGAAAGGCTAACCCTTCTCTCTAAATCCGGAGGATAGGACTAATCGAGATGGTTGATTTCACGAGGTACCCCGAGCCGGCAAGCCGAACATCGGTTGGGCTGGCTTGCACCCAAATTTCCTGAAACCTAGTCTACATACTATATGCGCTGTAGGCTGTGCCGGCTGCTATGGAGGCTCAGTAGGTAACTGTGTGGAATGTTGACTTCCCCAGACCTTTGAGATATATGATTTATGATATGCTCTATGGAAAGTTTGGTAAGTGTTAAGCTTCATTGTTTGGTCAGGGTCAGAGAGAAGTGAGGAAGTTCTGGTAGAGTAGGCATGTCACCAGAGGAAGGGACCATGTCGTTAGAGTTGCCCCCTCTGGTAAGGTCTGGCATTTTTTGCTTTTCCCCCTCTCTTGTTTTGCTGTATTTAGTACACCGCGCTCTAATTCAAGTTAATACGGTAGTGAACCGGAGTATCTGACTGTCAGTAGTCTACTGCAACATCCCTAAGAGAGACAGCAACTATCTTTTACCCCACCGACTGATGAGAGGCCTGCGGTCAGTGCTTACGGCGCTTACAGTACAGTAGCGGCCTGCAGTTGTGGAGCGCACACAATTACTTAACTTAATCCAGGGCCTCCCTCCACGTCCAACAAAAGTATCTGTCCCCATGAAACGAAAACCATCAACAGAGCTACGATAGAATGTCCCCAAGAGGAGCAACCAGACACCCAGGTATATACCCCCTTCCCATATTCTAACCCTAAGTAACTGACCCACCAGCAAGAACTCGCCATTGAATAGCAAGAACTTGTTTGGCTCGCTGTGATTGAGATAGCCGTGATTCGATATCATGATCCCAAATCATGAATTGCAGACCACCCTCTACTAAACACGGTTGCAATTTGGGGTTTCCAAACCACCACTTGAGGTTAATTTTACAATGAAAAGTAAACAAGTAGAGCATATCAACAGTGATTCTTCCTATCATACAGTATGATACACATTCTACAGTATTTGGCCTAAAAGGGCCTCCGGCACTTACTAGCATTTAAGGGCACAAGACAAGAAAAACATGGACCTAAATCCTGAAATCGCACTCTGAAATTTTCCCAAATCATGATTTGAAAACACTAGCATACCAAGCCAAACACAATGAACATCTCAGATCACAGTGAGCTAAGCAGACCCTAAGTTTGAGAAAGGCCTGGGCTTAGACCACAGCCAAAATCTAGACTCCGTCGGGCTCGAAAGGAAGAAATATATTCATACAAGTATGTAAATTGCAATTCTGGGACTCGGGTACTGTGCTTGTATCCCGTAATAAGTACCCAAAGATATCCTACCGCTATTGTTAGAACCACCGAACCAGAGGGGGAAAAAACCGTCTCACTTTCAGATGCTGTATGCTAGACACAGGTATCACCTCCGCGGCCTAGGGTGAAATATTACTCGTAGGGCACGCTGCACGGATAAACCCTTGAGCAGTACTTTGGGGGCCACGCAGAAGCAGTCGGTATGTGCAGTAGAGTATGAAGGGAAAGGAGAATCTCACAGGATTCTGAGGTAGTAATCTCGCATTATCGTGCCCCAGGCACACTCAATTAACGTGCGCCAACCGGCTGTGAGGCTCTTTCTGAACTCAGTACCGGCACCTATTCAAGATAGGGCAGCTCAGCGGTTGGGAGATATGCAAAATTGCTTGTCTCGCTCTTCTTTCTCCCCTTCTCCCCCCCAGGCTCAACAGTTGATCACCACGGAACCCTCCCTTCCATAGGCACTTTAGTCAAACGTAGTAGTCATTATACTGGTAGGACCCAAACAGCTGGCAGGCAAAGCCCTGGGATCTTATACCCGTATACGGAACAATATTCTATAGCATCCAGTATCCTACAGATCCCTATATATATAAAAAGGAAAGGAGAAGAGGAAAAAATGAGAGAAATCTAAAATACTCAAACCCAACCCTAACTCGGTGCGCAATTACAAGCGCCGCCTCCGCCACCCAGAGTCAATCTAGGACATCTACTCGTGATGTCCTGACGTTTGTGAACACAACTGCTATTGCATACCGCCCTGATCTTGGCATCATGCAATAGCAGTTGTGTTCACAAACGTCAGGACATTACGAGTACCGGAAACCTATATGTGCTGGACAAAAAAGAATTTGGTATTAAGCAGCCCGTTGTACATAAAGACTTCCCTTCCGGGACGCGAGGCAGAGGGTATGGATTGGAGGAGGGGGAGGGGGAGGAGGGAGGGAGGGAGGAGGGCGGAAGGGATAGGAATGGGGGGTAATGTAACGAAAGTATGGGGAAGCACTAATTTATGGATACCCGCCGGGTGTGATCGTAGGGTTATATGCTGTGCGCCGAGTAGATAGCCGCGGTACCAGATTTAGGGATAGCCGATACGGGTACGGGGTGGTGTACCGTGATACGGCTGTTGTAATGCATGTATATAAGTAGGTTAAGCTTGTTAAGGATTTGGGAGTGGTGGGTATTTAGCAGCAAACCGCCCGGCTATTAGAATATAGTTGTGGCTGGGGTAGCCTCGCACATACAAGTACCCGGGGAGATAATTTTCGCACCGCGGAAGGACAGTTTTGCTGGTTAACCTGGGGTAACTTTCCTATGGGTATGATACCTGGAACTCCGTAGTACACTTTTGTCACCACTACCACCTCCCTATCCATCACGCCTCACCTCACCTAATCTTCCACCTCCGGTCGTCATGCATTCGTAAAAAAACAAGATTCCGACACTCCCCCTCCCCCCCTCCTCTAAACATAAATACGCCCTCCGCCCCGCCCCCCCTCCCACAATGAGATACAAAACCTCGCCCGACTACCACCGTGACCCCCACCTTCATATAAACCAACCAAAATGCCACGCCTCCTCTCCCTCCCAAACGAGCTTCTCCTTCTAATAGCCGACAACCTCCCAGCATACGCACTCTCAAAGACAATCCAAACCTGCAGACACTTGCACAGTCTACTGACCCCCCATCTGCACAAACTCGCCAACGAGCCATGTGACACCCTCCCACCACTGCACTGGGCCGCGTCCCGCGGACACACGCGGCTGGTACGCCATCTCGTGCAGTCGGGGCACAACCCGGACGCCTGCGACACAATGTACCAGACGCCACTCCTCCACGCGGTAAAAGTCGGGTCTGCGAGCACGGTGTCGTGCTTACTCGAAGCGGGTGCAAACGCGATAATGGAGGACCCTCTGCTCGGGGGTACGCCGCTGCACTGGGCCACACTGGGCGGGTCCCTGGAGGTCCTAGGGGTGCTCTTGAAAACGCCCGGTGTGAGCGTGCATTGCCGTGCGAGCGGCAGCGGGACTAGCTCACGCTGGCTGGAGTCGAGGCAATTGACACATATATTGGTTCAAGGGGGGCAGTCGGTGGACAGGATTCTCCGGTACAGTGCTGGTGGGACGCCGCTGCATTGGGCGGCGAGGGGGGGTCAGGTTGCGGTTGTTCGGGCGCTGGTTAAGGCTGGGGCCAGGGTCGGGGATCTGGACGGGGAAGGAGCTGGGGTGCTGCATTGGGGCGTGCTCAGCGGGAAGAAAGAGATTATTGCCTCGCTGGTGAAGGCTGGGGCCAGGGATGTGCCCGATCTACATGGGGAGTCGGCGGCGGATCTTGCGGCGGTGGCGGCGGGATGGGCCGGGTTCGCGAAAATTGAAGGTGTCCTAAATACAAGGAGGGCTTGGCTCAGGGGGCTGTTTCGGTAGGGCCAATCGAGCATACTTGAGATTGCCACGGCGATTACTTTCACGATTGCTTTTTGGCGCACACCGGGGGAGTATAGGCACATTTTGTGATCTCCCATTGTTCCACTTCTAGGTCCTATTTTGCCATTAGTGTTCTGAAGGTCGTAAGGTTAGATTACCGGTACTCGATGTTATGGGTTTCTCGTTCCGTCCTGTAAAAAAGGGTTCAAGAAGTTATTCAGTTGTACTTGCTTCTTTTCGCTTAATTTACAGTGCATTGAGCTAAAAGCTGTATTAAAGAGTAATCAGTAATCCAATTACCTCCAACAATTGCACCTCCTCACTCCTGCGAGTGAGCTTTGGTGCCGGAATCTCTTGGCAACTGTGGCGGAGAGCGGATAACCGAGGGAAAAGAAGGGCGTTTTAAACTCCGAGAATCTACTATACTCGAGTACACACCCTAAGGTCGAATTGAAAGGGTAGATCTCACACCGCCAGTTCCCTCCGAAAGCTTGGTTAAAGGAAGTAACTCAGTGTGTTCTCGGAAGACATCACAGCCAAGAGCCAAGTTAATAGCCAAGGTGAGAAGTCCCAACCATGAGAATGGGGTACTGTACAGCAAACGGTAGGGGAGAAGAAGGAAATTTGTCCGCACTGTTCTATTCACTATGATAACATATAAACTACGGGGATCATCCACCGCCACGGCACCAATTCATCGCTATGATACTCGTACAAATATCGCAGAGCCACTTTTACACACAGACAAAGTGAACCCAAAAACGCCCTGTATTCCTCCACCCAACCTTCCAACGACAACCACCACCACCGAACCTCAACCCAATCCAACCACACCACACCAACCTCATCTACACCACCTCAACCCCACTAAAATGCCCAATGACCCACAAGCCCCCTCCCGAAACCCTCTACACGCGGCGCAAAACCCGTACCACCACCAGCGCTAACACAACCTCCACCTCCACCTCCACTTCCACCACCACCTCCTCCACCTCCTCCACCACCTCCACCTCCACCTCAACCTCCACAAGCCCGCTCTCCTCCCCCGACACCACAACCCTCACAACCGCCAACACCATTCACCCCCCTCACTCCAACAACAACAGCAAAAACAACAACAACAACAACACCACCCCCCCATCCACCACAAAACCCCGCCGTCGTGGCCGCTCCCTCCGCACAAACCTGCTCCTCCGCCCACACCACACATCGCCAATCCCATCACCCCCCTCCCCCATAACCATTCCTTCCAGCGCGATCCACGACGACGACGGCGACAATGGCGACGATGATAACGGCGGCGATAACGTAGTAATGGTGAACGGAGGGGGAAGGCGAAGTCGAAGCGGCAGCTTCATGCTCCTCCTCCGCCAGCAGGAGATCGAATCCGCAGCCGACACGGCTTACTACGGGTTCGTTGTGCTGGGGGCTACCTGGATTGTCTTCGTCGTGGGTATGGGTAGTGTTTTGGGGGTTTGGGAGTGGGCTTGGGATGTTCCGGATGTACGTATTCACTTCATTTCTTCCACCGCCCCGATCCAGTGGAGGGGGGGGGGCTGGGGGCTGAGAAGGTTGGTTTGGAGGGCGGTTGGGCTAACGAGGGGTTTTGTGCTTAGTCGCCGTTTCCGAGAATCGTGAATGAAGCCGGTGTCGTCAAGGATGCCTCCATCCCCGGGTATTACCCCGCGCTGGTGATACTTACTTGCGTTATGGCGTGGGTGTGGGTTGTTGTTGCGTGGATGGGGATGAAGTATTTCAAACATGCGAAAATTCAAGGAGGTGGTGATGATGGGTAATTATTGGTTGATGGAGGTGGGATAATGTTTAATCGTTCTACCACTACTACACACGAATTTCTTTTCTCGATAGACGGAGGAGGGTTGGGTGGAATTAAGTAGGCTTTCGGCAAGCGAGATCTCGAAATCGCGAATTACCCATCATGACAATCAGTCAGTCAGCCATACTACAGGGTAAGCAGACAAGACCCTTATCACCACCAGCACCATCACCACGAAAAATCACTCCACAACAAAAACTCAATTCACTTAAACCATAAATTCAGTCGGATATCATTTCATCAGATTCTCGTATCATCTTCCCAAAGATAGGATAGAGGACAACAATACAAACAAAACAAAACAAAACAAATGCAAAAACAGCCCCCAAAACTCCATTTCCCATTTCCTAAAAAAAATAGAAAAAAAAGTTCGAATGAAAAAGCTGAAATGGAAAGTGAATAAAGGATCCCTGTTTGTTTTTTCTTTTTTCCCATCACACCGTCAATATGATTCGATACATACATACATTTTCTTTCGCTCTCTCCCCGTCGTCTTTAGGAATGATATGTATAATAGAACAGAACGGAATATCGAGTGCGATGGTATAGTATAGTATAGCATCAGGGGGTGGTAGGGGAAGAGGTAGGGGTAGAGGGTAGGTAGGTGGGTAGGTGGGTAGGTGAGGAAAGGGTGAATGACTGTGCGTGGGGAAAGGGAGGGGGGAGGAAAGGAGTACAGGACGGAAGGCAAAGAGGCAAGACAGGGAGGGGAATAGGGAGGGAGAAGGAGCGGGAGGGAAGGTGATAGGGCAGGAACAACAATAAAATGAAAAAACAAAGGGTTTTTTCTGCATAAATAGGTCGTTAACAAAGGTTTTTTCATAATTTTTTTTCCATCTTTTTTTTCAGACTTTTCCTTGTTTGTTTTTCTTTTTTTTAAAGGTCTTTTTCTGGGTTTTCTATGATTTCCACCTCTTTTTTTTTGGTTCCCCCGGATATGACCTTTTGATGTCCGCCTGGTGCTTGTCCGCCCCGAGTCTCCCCCCCTCTCACTCACTCCTTCCCTCCCTCACCTCTACCCCCATTCTTGCCTCAGAGAACCTCCCTCCAATCCATCGGATCCTCGTTATCCCCTCTGATAGAGGAAGCTGTCGCTCTGGCCGACCCGATCAGCAAAAAACTAAGAAATCCCCTTACAAAGGAAGTATGAAAGAAAAAAAAAGCCCCAGAGGGGGGGGGATGATGGAAGAAAAATATGTAAAACGAAAAAGCATAATATGGACAGGAATATCAAATCAATACAGAATAAACGCTTATTCAACCACAGGGCACCATTCACCCGATAGATGGAATAAAAGAAATTCCTATCATCCTTACAGATAAACATTCGAAAACGTACAATGCCATGAGATGGGTTAAAATCACAAATAGGAAAGAAAAAGGGAACCCAGAAGGTAATCAAAAACACCATGCCCCGTAGAAAGGAAATTAAAGAGAGGGGGAAAGGAAACTAAAAATTTCATGAGAACGAAACACTTATGCCCCAGACCGAATACATGATATGAAAAAACCAAACCCAGTACAAGGAAGGTTAAGGAAACTGCAACACTCGTTATTTACGTAAGAAATACAGGGAAATGAAGAGTTATAAGGAAATATGTATAGCTCCCTGAACCTTTAAACCGCTTGCTCCGTGCCATTTATGTGAGTGAACAAACAAAACTTTTCTAGATGACTCGAAGGCGAAAAGGAAGCCGAGTCTGACGCGCTGAACTTCGTTTCATCTTACATCATTTCCGATGGATATGGCAAACAAGGGGATTTAGTGTGTGAGGCCGCCATTCTTGATGCGTGCTTCCATGTGCTCGGATTGTGCACGGAGAGCTTGGGCCATAAGGCGTGTGGCTAGAAAAGTTAGATATCTATCTGGTAATTGTGTCGAGGGGGAAATATACCAGGCCAGATGACAGCCTTGTCAAGCAAGTACGCGCTCACATTGAGTACCTTGGATCCCAGACCAGAGTCGGCTCTCAGAATGCTATTCCCTTGGCTATTCGGGTTGTTATTCCAATCCACAGACATCTTCATCTCAGCGTTCCTCAGCATCTCCATAACCTTAGTGAGCAGTTTTCGATCCTCATGTTCAAGCATCACTAATCCCTCAAGGCTTGCTATGTTGCACTCATCACTCCTAAGAACGCCCATATAAGGGTTAACACGTTCCTGAACAGTAGCAATCCACTCAGCAAGTACCTGGGCGCAGTCAAATGTGCACAGCGCTGATTGGATGGGAAGCTCCCGGCAAGCGGTAGTTGAGGAGGATGAGGCACCAAGGGCATCAGACATGGCAAGAGAATCTGCAGCGTAAAAAGCGGCTTTGCGAAGATGTCTTTCTCTCCTAGCGGAGGCACTTGAAGAATCAACGTTCATGCAATTGCTGCTTGTGGAGTATCGAGGGGCCACTCCAGGTTCGATCTTAATTGGTCGTAGGTTTGGTGATGGGGATTGTGAGGCAGGAGATGACGTGGGTGAAATTGCGCCAGAGAAGGACGAATCGGAATGCGCCGAGATAGACGAAGCACTCGATGGAGAGTTGTTCTGAGCATTCTCCCATCCTCTTGCAATCTCTTCGGCCATAGCTTCGTAGTCTCTGGCCCAAAAGAATTCTTTAGCTCTACCAAGATCGACAAACAAACGGATGTAAGCGAGATCAAGTAGAGGGATGCAATCGGCTGACAGGGGGCCCATCGCGTACGGGTTAGGCCTCTCAATGCTGTGATGGGGGCTGCTATACCAGGCAGCCTGCCATGCCTTGAGGGCAGGCTCGATGTGAGCGTGCATTGCCTCAGCCTCAGATGACGTCCAATGGCGAGAGTTTTGTCTTTGTCTCGTTTCCCAAATATAGACATGAAGTGCGCAAATCAAGACTAGGCACCCAAATGTGCTTGGAATAATCCCGGACGGCGGGTACGGGGGAACACCGCCCTGTTGACCATTAGTAAAGTTTTGGAATTGGCCTGGGGAACCATATGTTTGTTGACCGGCAGACAAAAGCCCTGTAAGAGCACTTGTGAAATTGACCGAGTTTTGTGACGCCAAGGCTAGGCCACCACGAGATTTCCATACGGCAGCGGTCCCAGCCGACCAAAGCTCCTCGTCGCACGGCAAGTCGCAGCGGATCTCGTTATTCATAAGCGCAGGAGACAAGTTGTGCGCTGCAACAAGCAAGCTCGACAAGAAGTGAACGGCGTACAAAGTTCGTTTCCGCTCCTCAGCAATGACCCAGCTCGACCACTCTACGTTTTCATCCGGTTCCATCTTGATGTTAATTCCGCCCCAACCATCACTGCCCACACTGCCACCATACGACTCCAAGTCACTCATACGAATATCTCCGTCTTCTTGCTTGAAGGTTTGTCTAGTGGACACATGAGGCTGCCTAGTCAGCCCAGCAGCCCTGGCCAAAGTAACCAATGCTGCACAGTGAGTGACCGCGGTTTCACAAGCACTCTTATCTCCACACTGCAATCCGTAAATGACGTTCAGGAGCATAGCCTGCACAAGCCAAACGGGAGTATTAGTCCCACTATCGCCGCCGCTCGCACCGTTAGTATTGAGACCGCTAAGAGCAGCAGTGACATCGGCCTTTCTACGATCTTCAAGGAAAATTTGGATCGTCTTTTTGGATGCCTCGAAGATATCTCGGGCGACGTTTTGCTCGAATTCGTAGAGGGCACCGATTGCAGCAATGGATAAAACGAGGCATCCACCACCTCCAATAACCCCGTTGTTACGCTGACCACCCTTGAAGCTATTGGTGAATGCCGGGGAGTTGAAATTGAGCGTCGGGATATGGAGAAAAGGAAGATGTGGATGGAAATATTTGATGTAGGCCACGACATATCGCTGGAGGTCAGCAGTGCTGGGCACACCGGGAGTCTTGCTGAGAAATGGGGAAAAATTTGTTCCCGGTGGTGGCTGCGTAGATGTCGAGTACCGTCGTTGGTGAACACGGGAAGGTTGATAATTCTGGGTCCCCTGGCTATTGAAAACACTAGGGGCTTGTGCAAGCGTTGCCAGCAATGCTGCTCGAGTAGCATCTGTCACGGATTCGGCGGAGAGCGAGGTCATGGATGATCCACCGTTGCTATGCAATGAAGTAGCCGAAGATGTGCGATTGTTGGGGCCATACTGGTGATTGAATTGTGGGAAATGGTGGCTCATGGTAGAGGGAGAGATAGAAAGCGAGGTAGAGTAGTAATTTTCATGAGACGATTGCTGGGCCAAAAGACTTTTGGGAGAGATGGTTCCCGGTGGTGGAGGTGTTTCATGATGAAAATTCGACCCCGAGAAATCATTTGGAGAATTAAAATTGATAGAATTTCCGGAGCCCGCACCCATACCCATCTGACCGCCCCATCCCGGATTCTCATTCAGAATAACTTCGCTAATTCCGCCGGCCGAGGTAGTGCTGAAAGCACTGGGGGATGATTGGTCGACGGGATCCATAAGACTTCCACCAAGAGGATTCATCCATTCGTAGTCATCGTCATCTTCGATATAGTACGAAGAATCAAGGCCAGGGAACGGGGGCCCGAAGGGTGAAGTTGGCGTCCCAATTGGTTGCTGAAGGGGTGACATATTAAAGTGTAATGCTGCCGGATTGACAGTTCCACCAAACAACAGACCATCAAGTTCATATTCAGAAGGAAGCATGGAGGCAGAACGAGGCATCATCCCACCCAGATCCAAAGAAGACAGTGATGTGTCAATTTTGGGTACCGCGTGCCTAGGTCCCTCATGAGCCCAGGCACCCCATGGTCGGGTATTCTTCGGAAAGACATACCTGGTTTCTTCATGATTCAAAGAACCTACGCCGGTACCGCCCACATTACCTTGAGCACTGCTATTACTTCTCCCGCGGTTCACGTTTGCATTGGCAGCTGCAAGCATCCCAAGGGTTGAGGAGTCTACGTGAGCTATTGTATTCGCCCTAGGCCTAGCCCTCATGGCGGAGGCCCCACCATCACCATGACTGACTGGGCCAGTAGCAGTAGTAGAAACAGAGTTCTTCCTGACCCTCCCGGGATTAGAAGACGTTACCGAGCTCGTGCTCTCTCTCCGACCGCTAGCTCTTGGACGACTGCTGGGAGTCGTTGTCATATGCAATTTCTGCTGGTGCCTTAGAAGCAAGTCTCTCCGAGCAAAACAGCGCGTGCATTCTGGGCACTCAAATGGCTTCTCCTTTGTGTGGGAACGCTCGTGGCGCTTGAGATGTTCCAGACGTGCGAATGAACGTGAACAAGTTGCACAGACATGAGGTCTGGGTTTGTCCGTCTTCGGATGAGGCGGAGGAGGCTGAGTTTTATTGCCTGATAAAAACGATAAAAGCAAAGTGGTCAGCAAAGACGGCACGGTGCACATCCAGTGAATGACAAGAAATCATATGGCATAGATGTAGCCAGGCGAAGCCATACCACTATTATTCACTCCAGCATAAGAGGATGACATCGGAGGGGAGTTCGGGCCGGTTGACGATTGAAGCACGATATTATCTGCTGCCATGCTCAAGAAAAGAGCACCGATAAAAATTCAAGCGAGGCTGATAAATCAGACCAGGCTTGCGAGAAAGGGAGTAGTCAGATTGACGAGATGCTGGGGAATCTAGATCGTGGACAGAAAGCGGCCCAATCCACAGAGAAACACAATCCAACGATCTAGTAAGCCTTTCAAAGCTCGAGCTCAGATATAGATATAGAAGTGGATTTGGAATGGGGGGATTTGCTCCCTAAAGAAGCTCTCAAGGGTGATTGGCGAATGCGTAGAACGAGACTCCGGCGGTAAGTGAAACGATGTTCCGTGTCCTAATCGCCTGCGGAAGCCCGAACTCACTATGAAGCAGAAGCTCTTTCGAAGATAGCGCGGCCAGGTTGAAAGATTTCCGGAAAATCGGGATGGATCGATAATGTATTTGGGTTGGTCTCAAGTTGTCGATACAAAGCACGATGCTCTCATTAACACCAAGGCAATCAGTGGGGACCTATTCCACAAGTTAGCATTATTGCGTAGTTGCTAGAAGTCCGCCGGGGCATAAGCTTGGAGTGAGGTGGAGGAGAAAAGAAAAACTTCACACCGTATATCCGGACGCAAAGGTTCCAGGGAATCCGTGAAGTACAACTATAATTCAATGGTTAATAATAATAATAATAATAATAAAAGTGATTTTTTCCCCGGCTCCAAAAAAAAAAGATGGAGCAAAGAGAGGAAGAAGGAAACTTGTGTTTTCTTTTTTCCTCCGGAGCAAGCAGGGCTGGGAGTTTGAAGGAGGTACCCACAAGCCAAGGCAGCAATGAACAGCAGATGAGCACTGGCAAGTGATTCACCGCAAGAAAAATAAAGGCTAATCCACTGAATACAAGGCCGATAGGACAGAGGTGTATCCGGAGATGAACACTGAAGGGGAAACTCTTTTTCTCTCTCTTTCGAGCCCAACGGATGAACGGGAAGCACGCCTAGAAGTGGCCAACGAGTTTGCGTCACCGGAGCTTGTCAATCTGGTTCCTCGAGAGTTTTCCTGTCCGCTCTTTACCCAGTCGTCCACCCGAGTCCGAAAGGGCAGAACCGAAACCGATGAGGCGACGAATTGAGACGACAACACTCGCCTGGAAAGAAGACTGTGAACGGTTGAACAAGTGAAGGCGAAGCCTCGATGTTTATTGCTTTCCGGAGTCCTTGGTCCGGGACAGGTCAAGGATGGAAAAAGAAATGATAAAATTGAGGGTCGAGGGAATTGAAGGAAGGAGCGGGGGGGGGGGGGATATGTGGTGGGAGGGTGGGTTGGTGGTGCCAGGTGCGTTGGGTTGTTGGATGGGGGCAGATGCGTGGGTGACTCGACAACCGACAGCTGTGGTCCGAGTGTGAGTGTGTGACTTGACGAGCAAACACACGAAGGACTGGACTGGTTAACTTCAATTACGGGCCAACCCGAAGTGTACCTGTTGAAGAAGTACCTTAGGAGAAGGAGGAGGAGGGATCAGACCAGAAGGTGGAGGGGGAAGTAATACCGGAAGGCTTGAAGTCTAGGGTGCCCGGGAACGACCAAACGGATCGACAGATAGGCGGTCAAGCAGACTGACAATCAAGCAAAAAGAGCAAGTAGACAGTTCAACTCCGAGACTGCAAGGAGAGAGAGCCAGGTTGTGAAGCCAGATTATGTGAGTGAGTGCGTGAGCTGTGTAGCCTGCGATTGCGTGAGAGCTAGTATCATAGGCCGGCGTTACAAGCGGTTTGAAAGCAAGGAATTTCAGGACACACCGAGAAGGAATTAATTACCAAAATTATTTCTACTCCACTGCAGATACGCAAGTGCTCATAGGAAAGTTAGTGAACAGTTAAAGCAGGTTAGGCTGCAGAACAATCCTTGTCTTGTACGAAAAATAGCACCTGGGTACTTGTAATAATATCACAGGCAATCGCTGAAGATTTTTTCCCCCAGCACTTTCTTCTTGTCTACTGGCTCTCTCTACTAATGCAATTGGTAAACTTGCCATGCTCTATGGCACAGCGCCACCTCTTCAAACAGCACCCCCCTCCCGACTTCCGTGTGCATCAATTATGCAGTTAAACACCAGGCCTTCGCTGGGAGGAGGCTCCTCCTTCCTTTCCCAAACACTCCTTCTCGTTTTGTATGATTGATTTGCAAGCCGCATCTCTCTATTATTCCCTCTTCAGTGCCTAGCTTTTTCGTTTCGTTACAGCATTACCCATTTCTTTCCGTCCCGTGCCCAGGCAGTTGTCGCTCTGGTCAGTCATGGACCGTCCTGGATGTGTGTGGGTTTTCCGGGTGGCTAGCTGGCTGGCCGGCTGTCCTGCTCAGCTAGTTGTCAGTCAATCCAGTTAGTCAGTCTGGTTTTGGTTTTCGAGCTGTCCGACTGGGTGACTGGCTGACCCAGCTCGCCAGCCGTGATACGATGCATGAACTTTTTTTCCTATTAATTTTTATTTCGGGGTTGTTATTTTCACACGTTATTATTTTTAACTTCTTGATCCATGATTAGCTCCAGGACTGATCAATGCGAGAGTGCAAGTGAAAATAGAGAAGAGAAGAGGAAAAAAGAAAAAAAAAGAGCCATAATAGGGAAGAAGCAGTTTTGGAATGGTGCAATATGAGAAAAAGTAAAAATTAGAAAGGCAAAAGATGGGAAGGGGAATAAAAAAGACGGCATCCTTCCTTAACTCGTGTTGAATTGGTATGGCATCTTGTTAGAGTTACGTCGAAATAGCAATTGCAAACCGGGGGAAACAGCCGCCCTTTGAGAAAAGTATCTCTTGTATCATGTTTTGAATGCCTGAGGCCTCGTTTCGCTTTCTCTCGGCGACACGAGCAGAATGCTCTCGGCCTATGTCGCGGCACTGTCCACAGCCCAGGGCAGTTCATGCCCTGTGGTTCGTCAACGCTCAATTGGCTTGCATGCAGCTGCTGTGAGTCGCGGTCTCTGATGATCAACTCAGTCAGGATGTCTGAGGGAAAAAAACGATGAGACAGAAAAGCAAAAAAGAAAAGCTGGGGAAAGAATTATTTGATTCTATTTTGTTTTGTATCTCTCTTTCAATTCCCATGCCCATTTCCATTTCGTGTGAATGGCAGGGATCCGCCTAGGAGATATGTGATAGGACCAGGCAGGCGTGATATCCAGCAATCACATTGATGGAGGCTGGATATCTGGTGCAATACCGGTACACTCTAACAGTAGGTGCGATGTACCGCACGCGAACGAACAGAAGTACAAGAAGTTAGTGTGGGAAGAGCCTAGAAAAGGCTGGTACATGATGCTCAATGATTCTAGTATACTCGTACATTCAATTCATAAATGGATGGATATGGATATGGATAAGGTACGAGAAGAGTCCCTTCTCACCAAATTGCACTCTTACTCACTCGCTCACCCGTGAATTGTTCCTATCCTACTGGAGTAATGCCTGTGCGCCCGTAGAGTACATGCAGCACTTGCACCAGTAATCGCATCGCGACCCTAGCTCCGGTTGCAAAATTCATCTTCGCGCGTTGGTTCGCCTACAGATACGCATTACCGGTAGTGCGCTGTAGGGGCGGTTGCAGAGCCCTCGAGGTAAGGAGAGAGGTACATGGTGGGGGTTGTGGAAGATAATCATCATCCAGCACCAGCATCACAGCCCATCAACCTCACTCGGACTGGTCCACCAGTCCAAAATTGGGAAAGGGGGTATCTACGCACTTCGTTCATTCATACGCACATACATACATATCGTATCGTACCGTACCGTATCGTACGTACATATAAATATACATATCCATCGCACCATACAAACAGGGTGCCGACCCTCACTCAGTCGCTCGTCCTACGAGTGACTGTACGATGTTGCACAGCGAGAAATCGATAACTAGAGCAGCAGTATTATCCGTGAGATAGTCGTCTCGAGATAAAGTAGGCTCGGGGCATCCAATAAATGTGAAGGCACGTTAGCTGTGGGTCGAAACTGAAAACGAGAGCGAGTGTAAGGGAGAGAGATGTTGGAAGCTGAGGACAGACAGATGTGGATGGGAGGGATTCCAAGAAGCGCCATCGGTACACCGCCTGTCCTATGGCATATTCTTCCACCATGATACATATGTAGAGGTACATCCAAGCCTCTTTCTTTTCGTCCACTAATCGAGACTAACCACAAGGCGCATATGGGAAGGCTCCAGCCCAAACCGCAAGGGTAAAGTGCACGCGATGCCGGCGCCTGCTCATTGGGAGACTGAGACAACGGGCGCCCTGCCAAGCCATACGGGACACTTGCGAACATCTGGGATGCACAGTACGACAGATCTGGTAAGGTGTGATTGAGGATATCATAATTTCTTTTCTCTTGCTCTATTGCCCCCCCCCCAACCCGACCTACCCTATCTATCTATTGTAGCTGCTTGCTTTGCTTGCTTGATTTTCTCTGCCTACCTGTCCATCTGGCTATTCTATTTGGCCTTTTTCTAACCCCTTCTCTTCAGAGCACGAGTTCCATAATATATCACTTTTTGTTCAGATGCTGCCGCCCTCGCGTTTCATTTGATGCGCGTATGTCTCGCAGCAGGTTGCCGGTACTGGGGTGGGGAGTTAATCCGGAAAACACCATCGCATTGGTCAAACTGCGGTGGATACCGCTTCTGGCAAATAAAAATAATAATCATAGCGTTCACGGAATCTCTTCTCTTTTACAATCCATAGACTTGGCTGTGTATCAGAAACGACCACTCATTGGGAATGCTCACAGACTAACGCTGGTATCCGAGCATGGTAAACTTATTGTTCTTTCTCTTCCAATGGATGAAGCGGAAGGTTCTGATCTACTCGATTCCTTGGGCAATTAATAAACCCAAGTGCAAACACGGTGTGCAATTCATGTACCACTCTACCTACCTGAGAGAGCTCTGAAGCGGACCTTTATGCACCAACCTGTATCACACTCAGGCTGGCCGCTCAGCCTTTCCCTCCCAGCCTTCTTCGAAATCAAGCTTCCCTCGTGAGTGGAGATTGGAGAAGAAGGGGGAAAACAAAGATACGAGCGGAAAAGCCATATATACAAAAAGTAATATTTTGAGGTGATAATATTCGAGTACTCGTACAGTAGCTGAAATATCATCAGAGCCGAGACAGAGGCTTTCAGGAGCAGGGGAGGAGTGTGGGAGGCTGTTTTTCGGCCGTTGAAGCTGCAGTTGGTTTGTTCATCCGAGCTTTTCTTGCAGGAAGGACCCTTAAGGAATCAACTCGCTCTCCCCATCCGTTAATCCCCTTCACCTTGCCGTGCAAGGTAGCGCCTACTGGTGCGGTGGAGCTCTCTTCTTTCTTTCTTTCTTTTTTACCCACACTGAGCATGGGATTCTGCTACTGTCTGACTGTGTGACTTCCGTTCGCCAATACTCTAGTATATATTTCTACCAATCTGTTGATGTAAACCGAGCGGAACAGGTCGCTTTTTTCACCTTTTGCTCTCTTCTCCCCCCGGTTAACATTGTATTCGTTCTTTTGCTGTCGCAAATAGAGTGGTGTACGAATGGCAAAGCCCCATCTACCCAATTCCTCCACTCCATACAAGCACTATCAAACCTTCAACCTATCCTTCGTCTCTAATGAAGGTCGATAGTGCGGTACCGGTACTGTAGTTAGGCAGCAGCAGCGTCAGTAGGGAATGTACCGTAGACCATCATACTCAAGCGTGATAATCTAAATCATCTTATCAATAATGTCTACCAAACTGAGACATGAAAAAAAGGAACAAGCCGACCCCATCGATTCCGATTCCGCGAGTAAACTCTCCTCCAAGACCCACCTGCCTCCCAACTATAATATCATCACCATACATTAGCCTCTGCTAAACTGCTCGTACAGTAACTACCGGTATCAGCCCAAACAAACTCCGCCCTCCCACTCCAACCCAATCCGCAAGATTATATTGCCCGTCGCATCTCTCGTTTCGATGAACTGGCAGGCAGACAAAGCAGGCAAGCAAGCATCGAGCAGGAGTCTGAGGAGGGAGAAGAAGAAGGAAAAAAACAAAAAACTAATAATTACTCGAGTACACAAGGATTAAGAGAGGGCTCCACTCCACCACCCTTCGATTGCCCGCATGACCCCAGATTTTCTTTCGAATCCATCCCAAACGAGTTCCCTGTCGGACTGAAGCTAATTGGACCGGAAGATCGAAAGTGCGTCAGCACGCCACGCGCCCGAAACGACCGTGGCCGCCTGGTGAGTGGTGCTTTGGGCTTCGCTTGGGTCGCAGGTGAAGAAAAAAACAAAGTTTGGGAACACAGAAAGTGTTCTACAATTCACACTCACGTTGTGCACCGTGATGGTCTGCTTTGTGTGGTGGTCCACTGCTACAGGTATGAAGTTTGGTATTTTATTGCCAGAAGTGGTGGTGGTGGCCCTTGTTCGCGAAGCGAGCGACCCGTCGATTTTTTTATTTTTTTGGGGAGAGGTGGGTACGGTAAGAGGGTGGAACGGAAGGAAGGGGGGAGGAAGGGAGAAATAGTGGGTGCCGTACGGCGGTGGGTGGGCTACGGTACGTGATGTGGTTGTGGTGTCGCCTACTCTCCAATGCCTGTAGAGTGTAGAGTACTGTACTGGTACAAGTAAAAACCTCACTGGACTCTCGTGGAAACCGAAACTTGTTCGCGAACAAAAGCTCAAACAATTTGGCCCCCGCTAGCTAGTCTCCCTCCAGCCGCTCACGTTCAGGACAAACACCCCGACCTGCTAGTATCTACAGTATGATATAGCAGCCTATCCTCTCCAACGTCGTATACCCCACGCATATACCATATCGTGCGTACCGCTAGGTAAAGTAGACAATGACCGACCCTATCGCCCACCTTCCCCCTAAAATAAGACGAGGTGAAAGACGAGTTCTGTAAAACAAAACCATGTCGTGGTTCAACCTACTCGTAGTCTTCAGCGTCGGCCACCCCTTTCCCCATTGCTTGATTGATTGACCCATCCCTCCATACACCCTCCCCCCATTCCTCCATTTGTCACGCAACCACGGATCTGGATAATCCGGACGCCTCGCTGTCCCGTCCGAACCTTCGTGAGTCCCAAATTCCTTTGCTTGGGCACGCCGGGGCCTGGCATATTGTCCCGGATCACCCGCTGTACCGGACGGATTCTTTCGATTTTGGCCGTCTGGGATGGCGGGGGTGCGGCTGTAGTCTGCTTACCTACCGCACTGAAACCCCAATCACACTTCCCTATGTGATGATGGCACTCCTGCTATACCAGTAGGGCACATGACTTCCTCCTCTCCTCCTTCCTCCGCCTCTGCCTCTCCCTACCGCTATGAGACTTTATGCTTCCGTCTCCGTATCACAGGAAGAAAGAAAAAAAAGGACAAGACAGAACAACGAAGCCAGCCACTATTTCGACCGACCGACCAACCGGCTGAAGCTAGTCGACCGGGCCTGTGTCGTGCATGTAGGGTACAAACGCTCCTAAAGTACAATAGCAGGCAGGAAGTATCCAAAAACAGGGGTGGTGAATTTGTATGGACGTCGATACGCAGGGATTTTCTGCCGTATATCTCTTGAATCCCTGTTTTCGGGTACTTTTTGCCTGCTGGGAGTACGACGATATCGTACCCTGAGGCAGGACAGGGCAGGGGAAGGCAATGCGGGAGCTCCGGGTTTTTATGAACATAATTATTTCGTTTCACTTCGGCTCGATTCTTTGAACTTATCGATACAAGCGCCCCGAGTGACACAGTACCAGGGCTTACGTCGGGGGGGAGGCTTGCTGAGCGTGGGAGTGGATAACAATCGCGCATTGGGATCGCTGGCTCGGTAAAAGGGTCATTATTGCTATTCTTTTTTTTTTTGCGCAACCACGCGAAACAATGGTTGACGTTGCGGCATTCGGTACACTGTGCCGCTGTATTCTCGCCGTTTTCTGCAGCGTGCCGGTTCGGTGTGGTTTGCACTGTATTATAGGTATGATGAGTACGAAAGTGTCCCTTTCTTTCCTCTCATTCTTTCCCTTTCCTCTGTGCTTCATTTGTGGATGATGGGTCCTTGGCTTTCTTGCCTGGATTTTTATTTCGTTTTCAATTTTCCCGCATGTGCACGTGTGGTTGACGAAGACTGACCGGTAGATCAACTCCTGCTCCTGCTCCCGTTCTTGGTCTTGTCTGCCTGTCTGCAATACATCTCATTGGGGATGATCCTTTTTTTTCTCCCTCTCGCCGTGCTGGATACTTGAGTAGGTGCTGCGGCAGACGCGATAGTACCCGACTAGCTGGGGTAAGGTAAGGGTAAGGTAGAGTGAAGTACGGTTAGGTTCCTTACAATGACTTAACCCTTGCCGTATGATTAGATACCGTATGTCATTGGCTGGGCATGAGAATTTACCGATAAGGAGAGTCGATACGAGGGATAGTGGCTAGTCTACTCGTACGATAGCGATATTAATATGGGTGTTGTCTACGATAGTTCCCGAAGGTCTTTTTTCTCTTTCTTTTTTGACTTCCAAAGTGAAGGCGAAAGGGGTGGGAAGGGAAGACCCGTTGGCAGGGCTCGTTCGACGCTTTCCATTTCTGGGCTATTCATGACGTTGAGGGTTCGTCCCGTTTCGTTCGGTGAATGTGTGTGTGGTGGTAGTGGTGATGGTGGTGGACCTTTTGTTTCTTACCGCTACATTACTCTATCTGAGCTAGTTTCACCCGTATATGTTAGTCTAGATTTATCCGCAGAGATCCACCCGGCGCGGAAGGGTAAAATCCGTGTGCCGAACTGTTATGTACGAGTCATGTTAGATAGACAGGTATACATACACATCAAACATACATATGCCAAACACTAGGAAAGAGGTAGGTACTGTACTGTGCAGTTTATCTATTCGTTTGTTTACGATAAAAGTAGATATCCGAAAACTTTTGATCTCCGGGCCAAGTCTTAATCTTAGCCTTTGCATAGACTTTTTTTTTGATCTGATAAGCCAACGGCAACAACCACCGGCCCAACTAACCAGCTAGCCAAAGAGGAATGAGCCGCACAGCTATCATTGACCAAAAGGTATGATAAAAAAGAAATAATACAACGCCAGTAATAATACAAATACCGGTAATTCGATTGGGAATGGGAAAAAGTAAAAAAGGAAAGAAAAAAGAAAACAAGAGAGGGAGAAAAAGAAAAAAGGGTTGGAAATGATGGACAGAGTTGAGTTACTTCCGGTGGAGCTGGAGATACATAGTACACGCACACATACCATACCGTACGACACACCGGTATAAAATATCTCTCTCTCTCTTACTCTCTCTCACACACCTCTCGGCCTTTCTCTCTCAGCCTCTCTTTTCTGCTTCCCCAACCGGGCGATGAAAGACCCTGTTTGTCCTGCCCTGTCTCGCTACTTCCCTTCCTTCCTTCATCCCATCTCATTCTGTCCCAGCGCCATACAGCAATTATGCCTACTCCTCCTGTCCAGCCCTATCCTGCCTTGTCCATGGATGGATATGATATGGTATGGGTTGATTGACTTTGCTTGTGGCTGGCGGGCTTGGTATACTAGTATGATACTGTACGACGAGAATGGCACCGTAGGTTAAACGATTCATCAACTACCGGTATGTTCAAAGAAGAAGAAGGAGAGGAAGAAAAAGAAAAGGATCAAAATGTCTTATATGCGCTGTAGATCTATATCATTCCTTCCATGAGTGTATGATATTGATCGTGGCGTTTTTTCTTTTTCCTTCTCGCTCTCCGGTTCCGCAGCCACACGTCTTGCTTTCTCTTTCCCTATCGTCTATTTCTCTCTTATTTTTCTCGGGGTCGTGCAGATTGGCTTAGGTACCGATACGTGCGGTATGGGTGTACTCGCAATGTCGAAGCGTTTTTAAAAAAGACTGATATTGCATACCACCAAAATTTGGCTTTTTTGCTGGGATTTGGGCGGTATGCAATATCAGTCTTTTTTAAAAACGCTTCGACATTGCGAGTATGCATCATACATGCCGTACGAGAAAGTTCTACTATCCATACTAAAGTAGGAGGGAGCGAATAGAACAGGACAGCCTTACCAGATCTGATGTTTTTGCCATACAAGATTTTTGCCGTAGCATTTGGCGTCCCTCCCCCTCTAATTCGTTGTTTCCCCTTACTATTACACCAGAGGGAGGGGGGTAAGGCATACAAAGCAGAGCAGGAGCCTTGATGTCGATTTTGGTCAAAATCAACGGCATCATACAACTACACCCTGCTCACACATCAGGAAAGGCTAGGCAACCTTTACCTAACTTATCCATCTGCCGAACAAGAAGAAAGTCTGGAAAGAAAGAAAGAATTAACTTCTGGATCGGTGCATTGGGGCCGCGGTAGTATATAGATAAGTGGGTAAACACCGGTACCAATCCGCACCTCCCAAAAACCCACCTCCCGACCAAGGCAACAAGCAAGAAATACTCAAGTACCAGTACAAGTAACAGCAGAGGTCCCCATCCCATTAGGACCATGTTTTTCTACGTGCACTGTACTAGTACCATTCCTACCGACATTTTGGTCACGCAACGTATTATCATTTTATGCTTGATCCACCCCTGTAATTTGTACCCTACGCTACGGCATGTCAATCCTTTCCGTCCAGATACAGAAATGCATTTTTTGCCTCCCTCTCTCTCTTTCCCAAGTCACAGGCTGGATTAGAAATCGGGCGTCCCCCCCCTCCCCCGTATGATAGAGTATTCTTTTTTTTACGGCCTTGTTGGTAGGCTATTACCATATCATATCAAACCGATCATTGCCAGTCCAGTCCATCGTGATTATTACTATTTTTCCTTTCCCTCTACGGGCGGGTGAGCGATAGGTAAAGTAGATAGGTAGGTATATGGTATACGCTGGATGGGTAATCAGGAACGGTTTTCACACCGGGCTGCCGCCTAGCTAACTAACTAGTTAGCTGGGTGGTGAGAATACCCTACCGTATGTAATAATAAAAAGTACTCTAATGTACCCGTGTTTCCAAATTGAGGTCACCATGGTTCTTCCGCTTTTGGTGGGAACTTTGTGTAAGTTTATCCGAGCTATCTTCCTTCCTATCTTCCTTCCTTCCTTCCTATCTTCCTTCCTTCCTTCCTTCCTTCCTCCCGTCCTTTCTTCCTCTGGGAGGAATTGCATAGTGGTGCTATTATGGCGTTGCACCGGCACCAGCAGTGAAAGAAGAACCCAAGTACCCGTACGGCACCATACTTGATATGTACAAGTATAGGCAAAGTTATATAATACAGACTCGGGTCGTGACATTTTTTCTGACTTGAGATGAACTCTACTCGAGTGCTGAGCCTACCGTACTTGACTTACCACACCTGTATTAACATAACAACTCACACACACACCCGATTAATATATTATATCCTCGGTGCGCATCACATAAACAAGGATATTTTTATTTATTTTATTTTTTGAAAATCTCAGCCGCGGAGAGGGGGGGAGGTAATTGCGGCGCACAGCATTTTTTTTTGCAAAACTCTTGTTCCGGTTACCCGGATATATACTAAGTTACAGTTCGGTGACTCAGTTCTTGCTCACGGTTAAGTACTAGTACCGCGTTGTTATCTGGCGGGGGGAACTGTCAGGCACTGGAATACGTACCGGTACTGGTAGAGTGTACTTCTTTTTTTGATGGGACTTCGTGTCCTGACTTTGTAAGGGTGGTGGTGGTGGTGGTGGTGGTGGTGGGATTAAGCACTTTCGGGGAGGGGGTCTGGTCTTGGTGCAATTGTAGGGTTTCACCTGAGGCTACTTCTTGGGTGAAGGTGGAAGTGTCTGCCGGTAGGTACTCGAGTACCGTGCTAGTACATACCACCTTTGCTCTGGGCAGTTGTAGCACCGTAGTCTACCATAGTACCGGCCTCATGCCGTATGGAGGCGGGTTGAGTACCACCGTCACGCACTAGTTAAACACTGCTGTATCCATCCGACCGCCCATCTACTCAGCAACTTCACAACTCAGCTCTGCTTTCCTCTTTCCTGTCTCCCTTCCTCTTTTCAACCAAGTATACACGTTCGTACAAATCCACAACCACAGCGAACCCAGACTTGCCAAAATCCCATACCGTAGTATTCTGCAGTTACCATGCACTGCTACACTGCGGGCACACAGAACCTTACTTTTTCATTTTTTTCATGCAGCGTTTCATATCACATTTTCCTCATCCATCAATCCATCCATCCATCATTCCCCATTGCATGGCCATTTCCCATTTGCCTTTGCTGCATTTTACCGGAGACAGGGAAGCTGCATTGCCCTGTCTTTGCCTTTGCCAGTTGGGATGAGGGATGTACTAAGGGGGGGTGAGCATAGGTCAGACGAATTCAAGTGGCCGAGGTTTGGTGAGTGTAACCATTAAAAGAGCCAGACTTGGCGGTTTTTTGGGTAGGGGGAAGAAAAAAAAGTCGGACGAAGGCAAACAATTCCCCCTAGAAATCTCATGATACCAGTATTCTGCTCTCTCGCTGACCAAGTGACCAAGGAGCCAGTGGGAACAGTTCATCTGACTTACCCTTGACACCCTGTACGGCCGCGGGAGCCGCCCTGCATGTAGTCTAGGTTCTGTTTTCCTCGACCGTAGGGAAAAAAGGGATTGCTTGCTACTCTGTATTATATCATGGGCTGGCTGTAACGTATTCCCTTTGGTGCGGGGGGGTCGGTGGTTGAAGGCATTACGCAAGTACTGTACTCGTACAAGGGGGAGGAGCGGTGGCCGTCGTTGTGGTGGTTGGAGGGAGGAGGGTTGACTTGGGTAGGGTCACTGTACCGCCGCCGCCGCCGTCCGTAGGCACGCAAGAAAGAGAGGAAAGTATGTATGTCGTCTCCCGGAAGTACGGGGGGGCTTGTTGTTACTACAGTGCCGGGAGGGACAAAGTTTCAGAAATGTGATATGTCGAGGGAGTCGAGAATCCATCTATGACGTAGATATCAGGCGAGACCGGAGAGGGCGATATGGCTTTTTTTTTCCTCTTAAAAAAGAAATGCGTACCGTCCAGTACAGCCGTTCGTGTGTTGCGTGCGTGCACGGATGTGCTGGTTCTTGGTCTCCGTTTCTTTTTCTTTTTCTCTTTTTTTTGTTTCCTCTGTCTTTTTCCACGGTACTGTATTGTGTCTTATCCTATCTTGTTTTTGTTCACCTTTAACAACCTGAGTGAGCAAAAGTGCTGTTTCCTTTTCCTTTTTCTCCCCCTCCTGCTTTTTTTGTGCCCCTTCCTGTTTGAAGATTTAGAAACGTGCAATTGCCATGCTGTTTATGCCGGCACGAGTGCTATGAATTCGTACTTCACCCACACTGTGGCAATCTTTTTCGAACCTCCTGATCATACCTAAGCTTTTTGCTTCTGCATCTCTCCCTCCTTCTTCTTTCTTTCGTGTTTATCGGGTCCGGTGCGATTATGTGTGAATTTGGAATTTTGTTCCCACAAAATATCGGCTGATGGGATTCTTGGCAAGAACGCCTGAGCTGCTTAGTCCTCTCTTTCACGAGCGTGCTTGATCACCTTAGTTTCTTATCGTATGCCGTGTTGCTTACCCGCTTGCTTTGCCTACCTGCCTGCCTTACTTATCGATAATCGATAGGGCTCGGCCCTGTTGGTTATCGGACCCTGAACCCCACTATGAGCCCCTCCATTGCCCCTCATTGCCCCTCCATCATGGAAAAAAAAAAGTCCGGATTGGGGTCGACTAGACATTTCTTATTATTATTGGTTATTTTTGAGCCTCATAATAATAAGTCCATCATATATCTCTTCTCTTCTCGATCTTTCTCCGAATTCTTATTTCTCATCTTTTCTGCTCTCTGCTCTCTGTTGCATCGGAAAGGCGGACTAATGGGGATCTCCGGTAACGCAATATGTTGGAGGTGGGGGATCTAAACTTGGGGAGAGAGAGGTCTTTAGTGCCTGCCTGTCTTCCTGCTGGTGTGATTGCGTATTGCTGGGGAATAATTTATACTCGAGTATCGTCCTTGCTGTAAGTTTTATCTCAGGGGAAATTTATAAGCGCAGCAGGCGAATATACACTAAACGAATGATTGCTTCGGAAGGCCTTTGTTTCTTCCCCCTACAAGGAGCGCGTTAGGGTCGGAGCAACAGAATTGTTGAGGTTTCCGAAGAGGCCACGAATAAAATGACTACATGGTCCAGGACTCAATGGATGATCGGGGAGAGGGAGAGGAGTGTTGAGGGAAGGGACTGGTCATGATAATGGGTTTGGTGCCAGGCATGATGGTAGCTAGATGGTTGAAGTGGCTGCGACTCAGCAAAGCGGCCAATTGGGCAACAGAACTCCGTGGGGAGGACGGAAAGAAGAAAAGGAAGTGTCGAAGAGGGGAAAGGTGGGAATAGGGGAGGTTAGAGAATAAAAAGAAAAAAGCATTAGATAAGGGGTTTGCATCGAAACGTTTTAAACTGATTGATTTACGCGATTCGGCTCTTGGATGAACCTGTTGTGATGGGTGCTCACTGTTCTTCTTTCTTTTTCCTTCTCCTTCTCGAGAATCCTCATCCGACGATATTATTTCTTCTTCTTCTTTCTTTCTTGCTCTCGCCCCTTCCCTAGGGTCCACTATTCGGTAAATGGATTTCGCTTAGGAGGAAAAGCAATAGAGAAAATGAATTATGTCGCCGGATTGGGGTCGCGCTCCTTTTGGTGCGTCGCCACCGAGGGCAAAGAGCGACCTCAATCCTAGGGCCTGGGTATAGAGTATGTTTTCACAAGGGCAAGAGGAGCGGGTTGAAGGCTATTCACCAGAGCAAAACTTTCCATGGCTGCTTCCACCGAGAGCCACAATGTCATCATACAAGCAAGCGCAGGAGATCAAGGATATCTAGAGAGAGCTCGACAACGAAAGCATAAAATGATTTTCTGATATTATTGTGAGGAAACTGCGGATATGGTTTTTCATTTTTACAGGAGTTGGGATTGGGGAAAATGAAACGAAAAGAAAGCCGTCTCTCGTGAGCAGGAGAGGCGAGCAGGCAGCAAAAAGGGGGTAGTAGCAGTATCAATTTGCCCACGTCAAATATCGTGAGATTACCCCGCCTAAACCAAAGCGAAGCAGATAGGGAAATAGAGAGAGAGAGCTATTTACCTACTCAAATCAATCCTACCTCCTTCAAAACATATTGGTATCATACACGTATAAAGGATCCAAAACCAAATGACATCAGCTATAATCCGTGATTGGAAGCTGAGGACTAGATGAGCTGCAAGTGTTTACGGTAACTGCTTGCTAGCTTACTCGAGTACATCTTAGTTTTTGCTGCGCTGTCAGTCGTGCCGAGGATCTTTTCACGCCAGTCGTGGGAGAGCAGCACGCAATGCTGGCCAATGAATGGTGGAATTTTCCAAAAATTCATTGAAGATATCGTACCCCCCTTCCCTAACTGCTTATATCCACTTCTCTAGGTAATGTAAAGTATGTACTCGAGCGTGTATGTATGTTTTCGCGTTTCCACTTCCATAATCGTCGTCATTCTCATTGTCGTTCTCTCTCTCTCTCTCTCTCTATCCCTTTCGACCTGCCTCCTTTAACCTTCCTTGCATCTCCTCCACATCAGATGAAAAATCTCCTCCTCTTCCTCCCCTAACATAACTAATAAACCAGAAAATGGCCTGATGTCCCTTCCACCCCCCTCTAACCAAGGCCCAATCGATAGCCTTGTCAGCTGATGGAAACCTCAACTCAACTCATAAACATTTGATCCAATTCCTTCCACTTCTCGTTCTCTTCATTCCCCACGCTAGTGTATCATACAATAGCTACAGTTACATGGGAAGTCGGTTTCCGCTAGCATTATCGTCATCGTCATCATCACCATCACCATCGTCAACGGGAAAAGTACGTCACAATACATACATTCCCACCGACCTACATACTTAGCATGCATACCCACATACCCGCATACATATAATACTCCCCGAGATTTCAGAAACCGCCCTTCTTCTTCTAGGGTATCGTATATACCATAGCCTTACTCCCCCCTTCACAGATTGTACAGCGCACGAAGGAGGGGTGGTGATGTTAATGCTGATAGTATTGTGGTGGTGGTGCCGAAGCTAACTTTGGCTCTATCCATCCATCTCAACATGATGGCTTACTATGAAATAAGTAATACAAGTGATATGGTGCTGTATCAAAAAAAGTAAAACCAAACTGCACCGAACCGAGCTAAACTTGTGCACGCGCGCGTGCTCGCTGGGGTCCGTTTCGGAGAAAGGGTTTTCCGGGAGGAAGGGTGGAGGGAAGAAAGAGGGAAGTCGTTTTTTTCTCTCCATTTTTCATTCCTTTTCCTTTTCCTTTTCCTTTTTTGGAGGGAGGGAATGGCGTGTGCTGTGCGAGGGAGTGGGTCCAGGGTCATTCATGGTGGTGGTGGTGGTGGTGATTGGTATCTGTACCGTAGGCAAGGTAAAGTAAGGTATAGTATATAGTAAGGTAGACTTTGTGAGAAATGATATCGACTTGGAGGAGGAGAAGAAGAAGAAGAAGAAGAAGAAGAAGAAGAAGGAGAAGGAGAAGAATGGAAGGAAGGAAAGGAGATTCGTAAGGGGTTCGTTATCACTGTCGTTTTTCTGCGCTGGACAGGCGTAGGTGATTTGGGCATGTGGTGGCAGTCGTGGTCGTGGTGCCCTACTCATAGCCGCGTGTTATTATCGCAGGGCCTTCTAACAGGCAGGTGGGTTTGTATTATAGGTAGGTATCATGGACAAGTATCATAGGTACTCGAGTATATAGGTAGGTAGGCTGGGTATCGTATAATATGTATAATAGGAGGGACTGGGTAGAAGAGGATACCGGTACGGTACAGTAGGTTAAGTGTACTTGTACCCCTTCGCCTTCAAAGTGACGGTTTCCTTTTTTTTTTTTGTGATATGTTATTTACCCTGGGTGGTGGATGATGATGCTGTAAATATCGGAAATAAATAAATAAATAGGTGAATTAATAAGTCGATAAATAAGTTATTTCCTCATGTGCTTTGAAAAGGCAACACTAAACCACACATAAGTTACCTATGATAACTCTATCTACCTACCCCATGCCGTGCTGAAGAAAAGAAAGAAAGGAAAAGAAAAGGAAAAGGAAAAGGAAAAAAAGAAAGTTGTAGATACCGGTATCGCAGAGGGCAAAAAAGCAAAAGTTTAAAATAAAATAAAAAGTAAAAAGGCGAAAAGAAAAGAAAAAAAAAGACTTTTCCGTTGTGATAACCTGCGATTGTTACCCTCCCTTTACGCAAGATCGGCGGGAAAAAAAACCGTTTCAGGTTGGCGCTCCCTTGCTTGCGGTAGCCGCGCTCTTAAGTAGCGCTGCGTTTTGGAGAGAGATCGGGAGGTTGGATATTGCACCGGTAACTGTTACTGTACTCTATATAAAAGTTGTTCCTGAGATTTTCGATGGATGGATGGGTGGATGGACGGATGGACGGACGGATGGACGGATGGATGAATTGAATGACTTGATGAGGGAAGAAGAAGGGGGGGGGGGGGGCGGTATTTTTAATTTTTAATTATAACCTTTTCCATAGTGGGTGTTTTACAATAACGGCATTGTACCGGTGTTTGTTAAGTGACTACGGTGGAGGGACCGGTAAAGTGGATACATGGTACTTGTATAGCGTCGATATCATAGCAGAGGACAGGAGGGAGAAGAATATGGAGGAGAGGGAGAAGAAGGATCCTGGGCTGGGGGGAATTTGGGGGGGGGGAGGGGGTAGAAAGGGTTGTTCTCTTTGGATGGGTTTGTAATTGGGCTGGACTGGAACCTGATGCGCCATCTTAAAAAGAGGAATGGAAAGAAAGATTTTTTTTTGCGGGAAGGGAAGAAGAGATGGGGGAGGGGATTTAGGAGTATCTTGTCTTTCTATCTATCCATCGCCCAAGAAGAAGGTAATAATCATACTAACTTTAGCGGGATATCTCGGCATGACTAAACAGCGTAGTTATGAGAAGTGTGAAGGGAAGAAAGATTGTATCATAGTAATAATGCCCGCTCTTTTTTTTTCCCCCTCCCAAACGTCACAAACTCACGTACAGTCAATCATGCTCAATCACTCGCTTTCGGACCTAGGTCCTTGACAAATAGTGCGGGTGGGACTTTTTTTCCCAGTCCCGGTGTAAATGCCCACCAGGGTCTAGAAACGGTGCGAGAAAGGAGAGGGAAAGGAAGAAAAGGATTCCGATCCCATGGATCACTTCGGGCTAGGAGAATAAGAGGGAGAAGGAGAAAGGAAGAGGGGGGAAGATTAAAACTAGCTTAAAACCAAAGTTCTTCTGCGGATGCCTATGAGTGAGCGAGTGATTCATCACCAGCAACTCTCCGCCCGACCAGCTCTCTCGAATCACAGGGCCTCCCGTGGACCGGACAAGCGAGAGGCATGTCTGTATGTATGCACGTATCCAACGCACGTACAGTGCAGTACAGTTACTGTAGGGGTGCGGATACCATATCACAAGACCACACTTGTGACCCTTCCCCTTCCGAGTGAGAGGCAAGTACTCGGGTAGGGTAGGTAGGCAAGGTAAGGTAAGGCAAAGTAAGGCGGGTCTGATTTACAATGCGCATTGATATCTGAGCCGACCTTGAGCTGTATGGGTGATTGGAGGAATTGAGCAAGGGGGAGGAGGAGGGCGGAGCAGACGGACAGACAGGCAGCCAAGCAGGCAGATAACGCTCGGCCGGTCGATCGCATGTTTGCCGATTTAGGTACTGACGGGATCGGAGAGCGAGTGAGGGATTGTGAAGTTGTGAAGAGTTGGCTCTTGCCATATATGGAAGGGCTTTTTCTTTTCTTTTTTGGCTGTGTGTGTGTCTAGTGGCACTCGGCGGACCCGCGTCCCGATTGGCACGAGAGAGGGAGGGAGAGAGAGGGAGAGAGGCTGGTATGTCAGGATGAACTGAACTGGACTGAAAAAGTGACTGTCGTCGCTCAAGTCAGCCAAGTTCAAGCAAGCAAGCCCCTTCGATCGATTCAAATTGAAATTCGTCCCGCGATGCGTGGCCTTGTGTATACTATTGATACATTTCACCCAGCACAGTTGTTGACCCGCGGTACCCGCTTTTATTTTAATTAGCTACTCTCAGGTTGCCATCTCAAGGCAGCAGTGGTGGCGGCAATGGTAGCAGTACTTGCTCAGACTCGTTTCATCGTTTTGTAATCCTCTGCCAGGGAAGCGCTGTCCCGCGGCTTTGTTTAGAATGGAGTTGGTGCACGAAAGTGTTGTCTGTACAGTACTTGCGCGGTGTTGTAGGTGCAGTATTGTACAAAGGCAATCGGAGGTCAAACTTCCATACTGGGCTGGCTTTGACTGAAGTCGTTGAAGCGGACCGAACGAAACATCGGCCCGATAGGAAGAAGCGGGAGGACAGCATGTATGGAAAATACTTTCTTTCTTCACTTGTGGGTCCAGTAGAGCATAGGAACTGCTCTTTTGACTCTTTCGTTCGGGGTTTTATTTTTTCTTTCTTTCGGATTTCTTAATCCTATTCTCGACGTTAATTTTGTTGTAGTAATGGGTTCACTTACAATACCCTCTCACTTTCTCTTATTGGTACTCCTACAATACTTCCTCCCTACTTTTTCCCTCCTCCAGGGTTAGGCGTGGGGGGGTCTGGGGTTCGTAATACTTAAAAAGTATAACTTTGGCGCTCTCTCTTTCGCGCGGGATCCGGAGGCCGTGCTCCCTCTGACCTAGAGTGGAAAGGGGGTGGGGGGGAGGAAAAAATAACTTAAAAAATCTCCATAACTTCTCAATCGGCCCATGATAGTCGAAAACGGGAATGGGGCACGGTGGCGATTGGGGCTCCGATTGCATGAGAACAGCACCGTACGGTTACGGTACCATCTATATTCGGGCAATGCAAAAATTTCTCCATGGGGAAATAGATACTTTCCAGCTGATGGTTTGCACTGTACTGTACTTGACCCGGACAGTCCAATGGCGCTGTGAACAGTCATAGAGGAACATTTGTGGGGCCTTCAACATCCAACCCCCCATGCATGCCGGTCCTCGAGTGACGGATCGTGAGGATCACGGGATGCTCCTCTCCTTTTGCTTAACCCTCCGACATGTTACTACCTTATTCGAAATTTGTCTGCTTCTGGTGTTGGTGGTGCGGCGGCGGCGGCGATACAAGAAGGGAGGGGGGGATGAGATAAAAAAGTATTTAAAACTAGAGAAATTTTTTTCCTCTTTACTGTTATGTATGGGAAGATCGGAATCATCAGAAAAATATATTTATATATTTTCCCAATTGCGTTTGTTGCTTGAACTGGTGGGTGGTGCTTATTATGACTTTTGCCTACCGGTATGCGAGTTCGGCAAACACTTCAAAATACCGCAGTCGATTGCTGGTTCTGTTCCTGATTTTTCTTTTTTTTCTTTCCCTTTTTCTTTTCTCATGCGTTTTTCGTTGTTTTTTCTTTCTTTCTTTTTTTCTCTGCTGCCTCTCTTCTTTCTTTCTTTCTTTCTTTCTTTTTTGCTTTCATCGAATTCAGACCATCATGACTAAATGCTATCAATTGATTGTCCTTATGAGCACGAATTGGGCAACTGCATCACTATGGGGGATTGACAAATCCCTTGAAGATGATTTCCTAGCTTGCCGTTCTAGCTACGGCAGCCTGCCCATGTGTTAACTTGGAGCTAGCAATTCTACTCGATATTGTTTCTTGAAGATCGCCTCTTTGCAAAAGAAAAGGGAAGGAAGGAAGGGAAGGGAAAAAAAGCTATCAGATTTTGTGAGTTCTGGGGGGAGGGGGCGTTTCTTGAGAATTTCGCGTTGCACGACGTGCGAACCCTAGGGTAAGGTAAGGGCCCAATATTACTTGACCTATGAAGATCCGGGGCTGCAGAAAATCTACCACCACCATTCCGCCTTTCTCATCGAGGAATGGGAAGGGGAGGGCTGGGGACTGCAGTAGACTCTCATTGCGCAAGAGTCTAGAGCGCCGAATTTTTATAGTACCGCACCGTACCGGCAGTTGGAGTCAGAGGAAAAGAAACGAAAAGGGCCAAAAAGGAAAGAAAGAGAGAAAAAAAGCCAAAAAGAGCCAAAAAGAGCCAAAAAAAACAACAACCGGGGAACCGGGGTATGTGCTCCGCTACTGGTGCTGCCGCTGTATGTCTAAATACTAGTACCATCGGGAGAGGCCCGTCCTGTCAATATTTCTGTGAAAATTGTGTTCGCATTTTTTTTCTTGGTTATTTTTCCCCATTGATAGTGCAGTACTGTGCGAGCACAGTAAAAAAAAAGAGATATCTTCTCCTTCCCTCCCAATCGGATAGGTAAATCACAATTTGAGAACTAACAACTAGGGCACAAAATAAGCCTAGACTGCGTTCTGCCAAGTTCACTTCGGTGGCCCCGTGTGTGTATGATTTATTTTTTCCCTTTTCTGTGGCATTGCCTTTGCTGAGGGCATCGCGGGGTGGGTGGTATCATCGGAGTTTGGACTCTCCTGGAGCGTTCTCCGATTACTTAATCGGAGTCTTCGATCGTGAAGGAAACACTAACCCCGGTCCTGTCCTACGAGATTGAGGGGGAGGATATAAATGTAGGTATCATATCTATCATAGGGTGAAAATTGAATTGATTCGTCGACTAATATTGAAGTTGTAATGGGAGTTCGGGAGTGCGGCAGATTTTGGAGCTAAATTCTATCCGATCTTGTAAGGTGAAAAAGAAAAAGATAGAGAGCACCTACTGGTCGTCTTTTGTAAAATCAGTCAGCCAGTCAGTAGAGTGGGAGGGGCATTCTGACAAGGCGCTGAGGGCGAGCCGGTGCTGTACCGTACAGAGAGCCCTGGTACCCGTGGCAGAGTGATAACTCTGGCTGAATTACATATCCTTACCTCACAGAAGGGGGAAAACAGTAGGAGTAAGGTCTCTAAAAATAACCAATAGGACCTTCGGAGCGCACGAGCGCTATGCGAGTATTTTTGTCCGCAAAACGCATAAATCGGCTCCTGCGCTAGGATTAGCTCTATTCTAACGTCAATCCTCGTCCCAACTTGTCCGGTGCCACTAGCTCGTCTATTTCAGTCTCCCCTCGTAAAGTGTACAAGTAATAAGAGGGACGGTATAATATGCAGGTAGCCCTATCCATAGCACGAAAAAGACGGACAGCCTTAGAAAAAAGGAAGGGGGTACATATACGAGTATAGTACCCTTGTTGAGTATCATAGAGCGCTTTTTGATCAGGAGTCACAATTGAATCTATCTTTCGATCGTCCCAATAGTACTTCTACAATTCAATTTTCCCGCTACATACTGCCAGTATACCTTTGATGGTATGGGTGGATTGGATTAAGGGTGGGCGGGCGGATAGGCAGATGGATGGGTGAATGGCCGGATAAGATAGAGTGCAGTATGGGGTTGTGCAAGATGTTGGTTGTACAGGAGATAGATCCCCGTGCGGTACCTAATAGGCCGTGAACTGGGGGTAGTTAGAGGAGGGGAGGGAGAGGCAGAAGAATCAGAGTAGGAAGTGAAAGGGGAGGGGCCAAAATTCTCGTCCTCCTCTTCATGCGCAGCGTCAATCATGTATCGTCTATAGTAGCTGAGGTCGAAAGCTCGAACATTGTAACCCAGAGGATCTACACTGGGACAAGTCCTTGTCCCCGTTTGTACGAGCATTACCTTCCATATTCCTTCACTAGCCTCACTAAACATGACACGTATCCATGCCCTTTCACTTTGCTTTGCTGTGTTTGACCCTGCTTTGAGCTGTGAAGTGGTTCTTGGATAGCGCGCCGACGGCGGCCTGCGAATATGCGGAACTAGTAGCCACAAGATTGTTTGGGTTGAGGCCGACGGGGTATGTCATTGTCTCCCTTCATTTCCCCCTAGTTGTTCAGCATACCAGTGCTTAGCTAACTGACTCACTTACTGACTTAGCTACATGCATATCATGGCATCGGCATTGGTAGCTAAAAAGTACAATGTCGAGCTAGTATCATAATATAATACCGGTACTGTGAAACGGTTTACTCACACTCTAGGGTCACAATAACAATCCTCCCCCTCGTTCGCCTCTGGGATCCCCATGGGGCCTGCAAGTCAGATATCACAAACCCAAAAACCTCCCGATCCCGGTTGCGTATCCGCGTTTGAGCCCTGACCTGTACTTGTACTATATTGGCTTCGCATGCACCGGAAAGCTTTCTCGGTGCTCTTGGATAGTAGGTGTACTGTACTGTAATTCAATTTTGTTGCAGCCCCACGAAATCGCTTGGATTTCAGAGCCGTGGGATAGGCGGCGATGGGTTGACTGAAGCTTCTTACTGAGGTGGTCACCGGGCTTAATGAGAGCTGTTCACCATAAATACTCTTACCCATAGTCTTGGTACTTGAGGAATTCTGTGGAAGTTTTTTTCGTTGCTACACTGGTATTCGATCAATTTATTGCTACCTGTAGGTGCTTAGTTATTTCCGATTGGTGACGGTAGCATGATACTATACCGTATGGGGAGTGGAAAAAAGTACTGTAACATTATCGTGTTTCTCTCTCTAAAACAGAATCCTTAAAACATGAAGATATTACTTGATTACATGTTTAATTACAGAGATGCTGCTCGATATAGGGAGGGAAGAAGGTATATATTTTTCCTAGACTACCCCGGCCTTTGAAAATATCTGGAGTTGTATTCACTCTTGCTTGAGAAAAAGGTATAGAAGGACCACAAGTCGAGAAGAGTTAATAAGAAATGTAAAGGAAGAATGAAGAGCTATCACTGATGAGAGTTTTATGAATATTTGCTCGGATCCCAGCCGGTTCTGTGGGGTTATTAAAAAGAACAGTGCACCAAACTCATTGATGATGATTTATAATTTTCTTTTCATTTTTTTCTTCAAGTGCATACTGAGGATATTTTTTGCTTTATCTTCCCAGCTTATTTTATCATCATTAAATTTATTAGCCGTTGTTGCGGAAAGAGGTGATCCTTTACTTTATTGATGCGATCGAGTACTGCAAGTTGTGATGCACGAGCGTTGCACTATTCCCCTCCGCCTCCTTCTACATAAAGAACATCCGGGAAACCAAAAAAAATCGCGAGGGCTAAGCCAGTCATAGGCACAATGCGACAGCCAGCTCTGTGACTGACCTCTCTGGATCAAGCCCGATCATCTGATGATCATGCAGACCTCTGAGCGTAAATCCATCAATCACCAGCACACGACTCGCTCAGCAAGGAATGCCCCCCCCCCCCAATCACCACCCTCTGCTTACCTATCTGCCCGTCGTCGCAGGGTGCGTAGTGTTAACCTTTTTCTCAAATTAAGGCAGCACGAGTGCTAGAGGTGATAAAGGTAATGGCGGACTTGGTAGTCTCAAGTGCTTTGAAGTTTCGAAGCCTCGGTTTAGCCTAGTACGGTAGAAATAGGAGTAGATATCTAGGTCCCTAGCCGAGACGAAGGAACGAGTAGATGCAAGAACGCTGTTCCGAGAGTTTCAGCATCTATCATATCTCACTCGTACACTGTGATAAATTAAATTACCTACATACTCACCTTCCTGGCTTGCTAGTGTATCTGCCATCCACCCGAAATAAAACTCCGGGGTGGGAACGAAAATGTCCTATTATAGAAGGTATTGCAGCGTAGATTGAAACAAAATATGATAAAACCTGCCCTTCTTTTGGTCATTGGATCACGATCTCTCACTCGTGCCGCAAATCAAGTATTATAGCAGCTGTGAAGAGAGATGAGGACTATGCCCAACGAGGAAAAGCTCGTGGCCGGGCATAAGAGATGTACTGTATGTGCTTATGCAGTTCTCATAAATGCGCGGCTTAGGCGGGAGTGGTGAATAATTTGTTGTTGTGCTTAACCGGAAGGACGCTAACAAGGGAAGTATTCTATCATGGGGTTGTTGACGTGTTTACCAGAATGCAATGTAATGTGACGGCCTCGCTGGAGCGTGAGAGTGGGAGTGCGGTCGTGAAGGATTTATCGAGGGAATGTGAGATCATGTAGAGTAAGATTTGAAAGCCTTGCTTTAGCCTTAGGTAAGCCCTAAGCAAGAGGGTACGCTAGTTAAGTCAAGATGGGATTGTAGGAATGTTTGGCGATCGATATTACTATAAGGATTCGCTCGAGCGGAGTGGGCTTCGGAGAATCTTTCCAAGTCGAGTTAGTCTGTGGATGAGCCCTATGACGGGCAATGAACAGCATTTTTTATATTGAGTTGGGAGGCAGAATTCATTGGATTTGCAAAACTATAAACCTAGTATGTAGAGAATTTACCTATAGTGTCTGACCTACAAATTAGCTGGCTGGCTGGGTGAGAATGCGAGCTCAGTTCTAACTCTGCACAAAGACTGGCCACAGCAGGGTGCCTAGGTAATTGGGGTATCTTCTAGACCTAATATAGTGCGAACTTATGACTAGGAAATGCGCTGGGAAAGTCCATAGGATGAAAAATAATAGTGTGATACTCTGTGAAATGTATCGTACAGCGAGAGCTATGATAGAGCATATTTCGAACCCCGTTCACCTACTGCTGAGTGGGTCTGGTGAGGTTAGGAATTCAGGCAGGAAAGAGGAGCAGGTTCTGAGGAATTAGCGTTAAGTGTGCCTGTAGCTTGAGATTCGGTCTGAGCATAGGAGCCGTTGAGAGGAGTGCTGGTGACTCCAGTAGTAATCGGTTCTAGAGTAACTGCACTCTCGAGAGCTTCAGGGTCTAGCAGAGGGGACCTACTCAGTGAGGGTGTCGGCCCCGGCTCCCCTCAAATTCTGACCATCACCGCCGCTCACCGCCTGGTCAACCAAAACTCGCCAATCCTGGATGACCCGCACAAACCATTCCCAAACCTCAAACCTCTCCCTCTGTTCCAGCCTCCCCTCCCTATCACCCACCCAGTCTAGCTGATAGACATCCGGTATGACAAAAGCAACATACAACACAACCTTGGCCCACTCTGCGAAAGTACCAACAGCCCACATAACCCCCCAACAAGCCACCGCACAATCAATAAGCACCCCATAGTAATTCCTCCTCAGGTACCTCATCACCCGCCATACCTCACCGTCGGAGGATAGCCCAATATAATGCATTGTCATGAGTACCGTGAACCAGCAGGCGGTTATGTCCCTCTCCATCCTCAGGAAGGTGGGTATGTACCGGACGTAGGCTGGGGTTACTGGGTAGATGCTGGATGCTAGTGTTATGAGAACGAGGAATGTTTTAGTAATTAGAAGGGCTAGTTTGAGGGATTCGCTCGTTATCCGGCTGAGCAGGCCGAAGATGTGAGCCCAGATGTCGAGGGTTAGCAAGAGGAGAGATTGGATGAGTGGGATGTTGAGGAGGATGTGGGCGCGGGGGAGGGCGGCGGCCTGTAGGAGATGGATAGGCAAGGCCACCGAGAACCAGAATACTTGGAGGATGGTGAGGATGATCATCGGGATTTTGTCTGTCGGGTTTACTAGAATAACTGCGACGTTCGATATGTGTTATAAGGGGTGTGGAGATATTGTGTTTGTTGTGAGTGTATACGGTGCTATCTGATGAGAGTACCCCCATAATATAGTTTTGGGAAGGACGAGTGAGCACTCATGATGATATGAAATTCAAGGTTGAAACGTTTCATGTAGCCAATGTTAGAGGGCTGCTATGGCTAACCAGTGCTAAGGTCTCATTTTGAACAATTGGGTTCTTTCAAGCGCACGCCAATGAAAACTTGGAAGCCCTTCAAGCCGGTATCCGAAGTTCTAGGCCAATCGCGCTCGATGGTTGATGGGGACTCAGAGGATAAGATGATGGGCTAGCGCAGCTAAAAATGGAGCTGCTCTACATCTGGGACCTTTTGCTTCACCTGAGAGAGGCAAAAGCATCACCATGCACCACTCGGTGTGTATTAGGCTTTCTCCAGAGCCTGGCGGAGTCAGTGGCCCTTGAGATGTTCGACTTTAAAGCTGGCTATAATTCCATGGATAGGGTTATCACAGGCTAGGGATGAGGCATGCCGCGGCGCCTGGATGTTGCGCACTTGTTAATACACGGAGCTTGTCCAAAACCTATTTCTCAGCAAAATCTACCGTTTCATCACGAATATTCCGGCTGTGGCTACCTCTTTGGGCCTGGAGGGGCCTTGCTGTTGCTGGTCAATGATTAATGCCTGAAATCCCTCCCCTTGTGAGAATCTATTCGACGGCACTCTATTAGATTATTCCATATAGTTCACTTTGCCCACCCCGCTCATAACGCCATAATAATGATCACGAGATATATGCCGGTACTGGACGACGAAAAGTAAATTAATCAACTAAATCTCAAAAAAAATATTGGAAATCTGGAAAACCCAAATTGACGCCCCAAATAGACAATAGGGAGAGAAAAACCAAGAAGACCGACAGACGTTCTTGAAAGCAGAATATGTTAGATTTGCCATTTCTTGGGCTAAACTCGGAGGTTTAATTTGGCTTGGGAGTTCAATAGTGGGGGATTGGGTGGGGTTCATGTGCGAGTTAGTTCACGTGTAGGTAGGCCTGACCAGACCCTAAGGTGGATACCTCATGATCCCACGAACACACAATTAACGCAACAAACAATGAATTCCAACATTGTCTAACTCATTCCACAATAATAGCGAGTAGAACCTCCCGGGAGAGACTGGCACAAGTTATGGCGCATCGTCGGAACAACAGTTAATGCAGAGGCGGGCCCCCAGATGCCCAAATCCCCAAGAAACAAAGGGAGTAAGAGTAAGAATCTCACCGACAGCACTCCTACTCCCCACAATCATCAAACACTCTCATATTAGAAGTTTCCCCAGTTAGAGGGAGTTATATTATGTAGCTCAGGCCGGTGCTTGCCTGCCTATAATACAGGCATGGTAAGTAGTCCAAGTAACTTGCCAACTACAACTTGTCAGAAGAGCCTGGGTTAGGTTATTCGCCCCGGTAGGCTTCTGGTTGCAAAAGATATGATATTATCGGCCGACGGAAGCATAGGCAGGGGGTAAGTTAGCACTTACATAGAGATGAGATTAGAGGGTTGGGGTTAGCTCCTACCGAACTTGAGCTTAAGCTAGGTGGTCACCGCCCAGCCCACCGGGTACATATAGCATAGAGATGGGAGCTACTGTAGCTAAGCGGTGTGGGATAATGTTTGCTTACAAAGTACTGGGTTCAGTGAGCTTTTAATCGAGGTTTATAGCCCACTGGGTTTAGGTGGGCGTATGATGGTAATGGCATTGATTTCAGGTGGCTAGTAATCTGATGTGTTGCAGACGGGGGATGAAGGTGAGCTGATCCAGCACTCAGTAAGTTATTTGGAATATAAACAACGAATCCGGGGGTAGTGCCGACGCCGACATCATAAAATAGCAAGCTCCCACCCCATAACCTCAAAATTCAAACACCGAAATATTACGCATTCATTGATGATATCTAAGTTGTGTTGTAATTCTGGTAAAACTCCTCCCCTCCCCTCTGGGACCGCCTAAACCCTACTTTTAAGTAATCTATCCATGACCCCATCGAGAACCCACTCGTGTTGTCCACCAACAACTTCCAAATTTTCCGCCTCAGCCAAAAACATCTTGTTAGGGTCCTGCCCAGGTGCAAACATGGCATTCCCACCGGCAGGATTCATCTGCTGCATCTGCTGCGCCATCTGGTCCGCCGAGTTCTCATTTCCGAGAATGAAGGTGAAGATGCTACGGAGGCCGAAGAGGTTGAGAAAGTACCACGAGAGAGAGGAGACCCATCGGACGTCGAGATCCCGGGTAGCAACGCCAGATTGGAGCATGGATTTGAAGCGGAGAGTTAGGGGAAAGGGAAGTTTCACTAAGAGATACATAGACAGATTAGCAAAGGAGGTTTACGAGGGACGGAGTGAAGCATGGGTGAGTGAGCACTTATTACGAATCCCGAGAAGAAAGCATTAATCCAACCCATAATCAACGTCTGCGGCACCATCATCGCCATGTTTCCCTTAAGCATATTCATCATCTGGTCCATCCCTGCCGGGTCCGTCATTGGGTTTGCTGGTGGCTTCCCCTTATTCTCCGGGTCCTTCAGGAAGTCCCCACGATTGTACGCGGCAACAAGGTAATTTTTCCTCGCAATGAACGACGAAAGAGGGATCTGGTTGTGGTTTGTTCGAAGATTTACGCCCCGAAGTAAATTACGCCTGCGATCCCCATTAGGAGCATACACCAGACGCAGGGGAGAGAAAAACTTACTGCTCAGAAATAGCGTTAAGCTCCTGCTTCTTAGGATCCGACTGCATCAGCACTGTGGCATAGTGTCGTAATACGCCCGTTAGAACCATGACAGCCGTAATCGGGAACAATATCCAGTAAAACAGCTGCGGGTCCCGAAGGATCGTCTGGGCCTGAGCTGTGGCCATCGTGAATACTGGTTTGTTGCTTCTGGTTGATTCGTTTGGAGGGAACTTTCAGGCGACGTTGACTTTTTCAGGAGGTGTTCCTGATGACTAGGGTACTGGAACATATGGAGGCTTGGCATTTGAGCCTCAACAGTGATCGGGGACTCTTCATTCGGAAACAAGCCGGGTTGCTAATATCACCGGTATGTGGATATTCGGCAAAAAGGGTTGTAGTTAAGAAGGCATTAAGATTGCTTCTAAGAGTATGGCGGGTCAAGTAGACATCGTGCGCAGAAAAGGTTAAACCAGAGGTGGCGGGTGGCAGTACCGTAACTACAAGAGGAAGACTCTGGTGCAGGGCGTCTGAAATCGACCCTTAGAGCAAGACAACTAGAACGAATTATCTGTAACATCAAGGTTTTTTTGAGAAACAAACTCTATGTAAGAGAACGGCCCGGAATTAGCTCCTCTTCAACCCATCTACTCCAACTTTTATTAGGGGAGTATTAGTTGACGATACAAGTAGTAATGTGGGTATTTCTAGGCTGGGAACACGAGTACAAATCCATGCCAGGAGACTAGTACCGCAAGGTGCACTAGTACGGTACAGGTGCCATCGAGCACTACGGGGCAAACAAGAGGGTCAGTTTTAGGTGTCTGGCACCAGAAGATTGGTAATGGTACAAGTACCCATCCCACTCCAGGACAACCAACTGAAACCCGCGAAAAGGAACCAATACAGTACCAAGGAGCACCGATGCAACACAAAGCACTAATCCCCAATTATACGTTTTACTTGTTCTCTGCCAAAGCCCTCACGGAGGCAGGTTCTTGTAAAAATAGTATCATACATATTATCATACAGCACTGTATTCCAAGGCCCTGTCCTGGAGGCGGTTAAACCCGAGCTGTGGGGCGGGAGCCCATGGTTTAGGTATTGTCCGGTAGTGCGGCATGGAGACCGAGCCGGTGTTCGGCGGCGACCGGGAAGTTTGAAACTTGCAAAAAAAGTCAAACCTTCACTCAACTCCACGATCAACCCGCTGTCCCTGAGACTGTTGAACACACTGCTATCCTGTATGCACGAACTCGACCCTTTCTATAACTTGCCTTTGCAGTTGGCGCAACTAGAAGAAATCTGTATGGTATACCCATGGTTTCACCACCCTGGCGCGCCTGGAGAGGTCTTGAATATCCCGGCAAATACAAGTACCAACCCGAAGCACAGCTACAACACTGGCATGTAGTGGTATCTGATGAGTTGTACTAGAGCAGGCGGCAGATGCAACAATAGATAGCAAAACTTGACGATCATTGTTTCGTTAGAAAAGGAGCACTCATTTTATCTGTGCGTGCTTCTAGTAAACTTTACTACTGGCTGCAGTTGGTGGAAAGGTGGTGGGTTACTTATAAGCTATGACAGTAAACATACCATTACGAGAAGGGATCTGTGGTGAGACTATATTTATATTCACGCAATCTTATTCCAATTTCCCCCGGACGCTCAACACCCGTTACCCTAAGCAGAAATGGGCCAACCGAAATGTATCATACGAAAAAACCAGACCATACTTAGTCCTTGGTCATATAAACAAGGGAGGGAAGAGGAAGACAAAAAAAGATTGCTCTCTACTCATACTCCCTGATGCGCGTGCTCAGTTTTTTCGGGGGTTTCAGCCCTCAGCACGCCCACAGGGGTAAGGTTATCAGAAACGTGTGTTTTCCACGCCCGAGGACCCTCTTGAAACATGGTCTCAATTTCCTCTAAACCTTTCCCAGCTGTTTCGGGGAAGCAGAAGAAGACATGGAGAGTCATGGCCGCGCAGAATACCCCGAAGACGATATACACCTTCCATTTGATGTGCTCGAAGGCCGACGGGACGAAGTAACCCAAGGCAAAGCTGAAAAGCCAGTTTGCAGATGTGCAAAGGGCGACAGCCTTTCCACGAACGCGGAGGGGGAAAAGCTCTGGAGGGTAGGTCCAAGAGACAGGGCCCCATGTGGCAGCGAAGGATGCAACGAATAGATAACTAGATGCGATGACTGTCCTAGATGGGAATCCATGAACTACCCAGGATGCTTCCCTGATACCACCAACACCACCCTCTGGGGAAGGATGGCCATAAAGCGCCATGAGGCCGCCGTTGGTGAAGAGCCACGTCATCATGAGACTTGAGCCGGCGAGGAGTGTATAACGGCGGCCCCAGCGGTCCATCCAGAGGAGAGCAGGGACTGTCATTATCACGTTTATGACATACTGGATAGAGGAGGAGAGGAGAAGGTTGTTTCCGCTCAGCCCGGCCATAGCAAAGACGTAGGTCTGGGAGAGTCAGTCAATTTAATGAGTTAGAGGAATCAGGTCACTCACGATGTAATACATCATGACGTTCACTCCAGTTAGCTGAGACCAGATTTGTGTAAAGACACCGATATGGGTGCGGTTGATAACATTAGGCTTGAACAATTCAAAGAATGTAGCATCGGCATTTCGCCTTTCAAACTCGACCATAGCCCTGATGTCCTCCAGTTCGTGTCTAACGTATGGGTCGTTAACATCCCCATTTCCGTGCAGTAAGGCCAAGGTATTCTCGGCCTCTTCCCAACGATCCTGCTTTGCAAGCCATCTAGGGGATCTCGGCAAGAACAACAGCCCAATGAATAGGAAAACAGCTGGGAGCGCCTGTAGACCCCATGGGACCCTGAAGGAAGCAGCTCCTTCCATATGAGAGCACCCGAACGAAATATAGAACATAATCATGATACCCCAAGTGATAGCCCATTGCTGACAGCCCACAAGGCGGCCGCGCATGTCGGCACGAGCGATCTCGGAGATGTAAACGGGGACCTGAGCTGAGCAGATTCCGACCGAGAAGCCGTTGGTGAAACGGCCCAGAACAAGCATGGGGATGTTTTGCGCTATGCAAATCAAGAGGGATCCAGCACACCAGATGAGAGCTCCAACCTGGACGCTGTACTTACGACCCATTCTGTCCGAGAGAAAACCAGAAAGGAGAGCACCACAGAAGGACCCTCCAGGCATGGCGGCGGTGATTCCACCTTGCACATCAGAAGGCATATTAGGCCCGTAGTAGTCGTTGTACTGCTTCGTGCCAATGCTTTTAATTGCTGTCAGCAGCCACTTTTTTTTTCGAGAAAAGAAAAAGGGAATTAGATAGAGATAAAACTGACATAGCAGACATAGATGAGATATCGAAACCGAACAAAGCACCTCCTATCACCGCAATAGCCTACATGAATCAGGTGAGTGAGCCACCATAGAGGCCTGGAGAGGGAGAAGCATACGGTGATAAAGTAGATATTAGTAATGGTATACATTAGAGAACCCTTTCTCAACCAATGGCAGCTGTGCAGAAGAGTTCATTCCAAGGATTGGCGGGAGAAGTGGAAATTTAAGGCTCTTTATGGTGGAGGACGGAAACATAATATAGCGAGTAATCTGGCGGTTATTCATGGAGGTCCTGCATCCGGAACCCCAGTATCGGGGAAGGTTCCCGCAAACCGGCTACCCCAGGCCCTATGAAGGGAAAGATGCAGAAAAGACAGATCATACGTACTGAGAGCGTGGGCCAATTTTTGTAGGTGTGCTTTTGTTGTGGAAAAGCAGAGAGCACTATACGGGCCCGTATACTGGGGTGATAGTATCACAGCCGCCAAAAGAGCAGAATTGGAGGTTCATCTACCTCAATTGCTGGGGGAAATGGAATTTGTAATAGTGGTGAGGTTTTTGCCTAGCTGCTAGCTACCGACACAGAGTCTCACTCGTCCTTGTAGCGCCTGTTGCAGGCAGATGTCATGGAGATGCTAAATTGGTAGTGCCAGTAACCTTGGCGCATCTGTTTTGGAAATGTGAAGTCGGGGGTTTCCCCTATCCCTGAAACCCTGAAGCTTCAATTCTGCCTTGACGGGAATTCGGGGGAGGGATTCTGCGTAGCCTCGGGGTCCATCCGCTTGAAGGATCTGGGAGCAAGAGGCTAAATAATTGAGACCCAAGGGTTGTGGTGGGGGCTTGTTTGGCCTCGAGATGTCACGCGACTTGGTGGTCGAAGCAAGATTTTCCGCTCGATGCCGTGGGTATGTTATGCACGGTGCATGTTGTACAGTATACCATCCCTGCCCGAATTGTGTACGATATAGTCTTGGACGAAGATTGAACTAGGGTTTATGCCAAGGTGACCGTCCCTCCACCTCAGCACGCATTCGTACAGTATCAAAGCTACCTCCTCTCTTCGCTATGTTGAGTCCCCGGACGGCCCGCAATGTTGGGATAAAAACGGGGTTAGTCCAGGCTATAAAGATAGTAGCTAGACTATGCACTCAAACCACATTTTATGAAATGAGCCGAGTAAATGAGGAGCGGAAATATTTGCGGCAGCCGTAGGGACTCTTAATGAGGGGAGAAGACTGAGTGGTTTTCCCCTCAAGGAATTTTTATTATTATTTTCAATTATCTACTCTGCGCGCCTATACGCCTCTCCAAGAGTGGTGGACTTGACCGCGGCTCTTTTCAGTTTAAGCCCCGGTAGTGCAGTACTATTCTCTGCCTCCCGGAGGGTTGGTACTTATACTGCCAGTGCACTGAAACCACGGGGAGAATTGAACCTCTAGCTCTCTTGAAATAAGAAAGTTCCGGTAGCGGTACTGGCGTGATACGTGCAAGTCATGGTACACTGTCGGTATCGCGTTGGTTGTACGGTACAGCACGATCTTACCAGCACTACCGCAGTCTGCGCGGAAACATCGCCGAGAAACCCCGCAGAAACGATACGGCTGCGATACCGGCAGGTGTCATAGTTCCCGCAGTCAGGGAAACATGTTCTTGGTGCCAGGGCCGCTGAATAGGCATGTTCCGGGCTCTGGCGGCGCTCACCATCCCTCGCACTCGTGCTTGTTCGATCAATCCATGCGTCCACAAGGTTAGTATGATACACCGCGAGTCCTTTTTGTTTTTCCCTCCTTTCAGATAACTCTCAAAATGCCCTCGAATAGGAGCAGGGATATAATATGTCATACGCAACTGTAATGCCCTCTGAAGTAGGGAAGGGTGTTTTTTATTTCAACGAGATTCAGTTGTTGCTGCCTGTGCATCGAATAACCTCCCAAGCCTCTGATTCTAAGGATTCTCATACAAGCAGATATTAAGGATAACCCCAATTCCTTCAAGCAAGCCATATGGGAATACTTATGGCGTTTATGGCGCACTTGTCGGGTAGCATTAAGAAACCAGCACGGGAGCATTCGCAAAGTTCCATGGCCTTCCAAGTACTACTAGCCCTCCCTTTCTATTATTTGATAAGAAGCAAATTGTGACAAATTGCAACAGCGCCCCTGGAGGAGTGTCCGGAGGTGGTTACCTAAAAATCTCTCGTTCCATTATCGATAGACATTGTCCTTGGGGTATAAGGAAGGGTATGAGAATTTTACGAACGTGGCTATATCTTTCATAGCAACCCATTGGGGGATAATAAAAGCTAAATGCAATTCCTTCTAGAAAAGCGCAATGTAGCTGCTATTTGTAGATCAAGGTCTAGGAGAGGTAACTAGTACTACCAGTAGATTTAGTAGGTAGCAGTATTGGTCCTCTAGAGGGTGTCTCTTCCCTCAAAATTGTATGAGTGAAGTGGGTTAAGCGATAGGATGGTTGCTATGCTGTGCTAAAATACTCATATAAATATGTAGGAGATGGCTTCTACTTGTCTGGGGGCATCTTGGACCCTTGTTGCTACATGAGAGGGCATTCTGACAGTTGCTTGTTTTTTCTTGAACTTCTGGAGCGCCAATTCGGTTGCTAGAAGGAAAGTCCTAAGTTGACCGAAACAGGGACACTATTCTCTGGATTCCCTGGGGGGTATAGCCTAGACAGCTAGGCTAGCCGGATTTCAATTTCCCCTTCCTTTAGGTCCAGAGTCTCCGAGATCATAGGCAAAACTGGCACACTTTTACGTAGATATTGCCTAAATGAAGAAGTACATGGACCGTGCTGGACTTAAAGATTTCCTCTAAGACCCCAAGCGGAAAATCTAGGAAAGCTCATTTCTCAGGGAACTAACAGCCCCATTTTACTGCAGGCGCGGAGTCTAGATATGAGACTTGAATCGAGGTATTAGTTTTTTTCCACTTCTGCTGTGATCTGGCCTCCTGATCAGAGCTACTATGATCAAAAGGGCATGATCCTTCAAAGAAGTAGATTCTATGTATTGGAGGGGTTGGCAGAGCTGGCCGTAAAGCTTGCCGGTTAATATGAGAGTTTCTGCCCGGGTTTTTTAAGATATCGATTTTGGTTCCTCACGTGCTGTGCAGGGCAGGAGCACATACTTGCCCACCATTAATGAATAACTTGCAAAGGTGGTAGGGAGGCTTCTAAACCACAAGGATCAAAGGCCGGCCCCGGATTTAAGCAAAAATCGCGGTATCATGCGGTGAAACCTAGAATAATTGAGAATAAGGCCAGGACGTCCAAGATTTCCACCTTTGAACAAAAGGGAGAAAGCCCAGAGAAAGGGCCTCCTCTCAACTGAGACAATTAAAGAATAAAAATGCGGCAGACCTTTCTAGAAGAGGCAACTCCAAAGGCCGAGCCAGGTTCGTAATTATTCCGGTGTTTGTGGTACCAGATTGCGAGCGAATTTCAGAATTACCCGGGTGGTGTTGATGTATATCAGGGACACAAATATTTAGGGCCGGATATCCAGATATTTTCTGAAATCCGCGAGCAGGCTAATGCAGCCATGCCGGCCAGGCTGTTTAAGCAGGTGCTCGAGTCTCGGTGGTGTTGAAGGGAGGGGTCAAATTTTGGTGATATTTTTTACTTGTAGCAGTCCTTTTTAAAAGAGTTTCGACATTTCGAGCACTCGTGTGATGGGTATAGCCCTGTTCTAGGAGGATCGGGAGCTACCATAGGTAGTTCTGAATTCTGTTCTAGGGGCCTGCGTTTGCCTGCACTTAGTGCGCTGTGCTAACAAAACGATAACTCATGAAATATCACTCGAATGGCCTACCAGATACTGCTCCTCGTCGTACTCACTCCGTCTCAGACGGACTAGGCGACTAGAAGCACTAGCTCCAGGATCCGGCAGGTTGAAAATGAGACTATTTTTGCTAATGTTGCGTACCCCTTGGCTCCACATATGCTGAGTTGAAAATACCTTGTGTAGGAAGTAAGGAGATCTAGAAAGCCCCCGTCCCTGATTGGTAATAGGTCGCGAAATTTCTAAACTGAGATATTTTCCCACCAATGTCTTGGAAGCAGCGATGGTCTGTGGGATACCGTAGGAACTTTGTCACTCCTTGGTATGGTATCAAGTGTTGGGCGTGGTCGAGGCGGTGAGAAGGAACTCTGTTCGCTCTCAGGTGCGAGTCTGCTAACTAAATAGGACTAACAATCAAGTGCGGCCCCATGGAATACCCGCAACGCCGTCATACGTCCTCCACAACACAGTGGGGTGGTTGCCCCTACCCTACAACACTCAATATCGAATGATGGACTTTCTGTTGTTCCAAGATGGTTCTTATCAACCTGTTATCGAGGTATTGCACCTGCTTAATTCGAACCGGCGATGTGTGGTTATGGCCTAGGCTGGTAGAGGAATAGGCTTGAACCCAAGCGTTAGTTATTATATCATAGAAGTGATCGTCTAACTAGCGTTTCCGTTTTGTTGTTGAGGGCAGAGGTGTAACTTAATAGAAAGAGGAACATGGAGACTTGAAAGTTAGTAGATTCTTTTCTAGGGGCTTAGGGATAAGAATAAAGTCTCCGGATGGTTAGACTAGGTCTAGACTCGAGCGCAAGATATCATAGACAGTTAAGGGGGTGGGTGTATCTCACAGAATGGGTTTGTAAAAAAAAAAGAGGAGCTTTACGATGCCTTTTTGCTCCCACTGTTAAGTTGGCAATACCTATAGTAAGACGGAATCTCTTTCAAGGAAATATGGGGATGGGATCACAACTGACATTCTACAGGAATTGGTTTCAGCATGGGAGGGGTGACAGATACTGGTACTTTTCCTGATGCTGGGCTACTGTGCCATGCATTCCTCACACACATTCTAACTGCATTACCCTATCATAGCACTACTATCTAGTAAATAGCGCATTGATAGAATGAGCAGATTAACCTTGCACTTAGAAGGGATGTAGGGAAAGTATGGTCATAAACTTCTTTGTCTCCGGTATTCTGAGCTCACGGAAGGGCGGGAGAAAGGGTGAAACACGACAGGCGCATCCTGATCTCTCTGTAGACTATGGTACAGATCTTTGCTCCCCGCACATGCCCCCCCCGAAAACTCCCGGGTTGAAGGGAAAACATATTCCGGGAACCTCCCTAAATGACGATATCTCTAGAATGAGCCGGGGTCTTCTCCGGCATTCCTAAAGCTCCCATAACTCCAACACATAAGTCTTATGTTTTATACGTGGCCATGCTACTTTAGCTAGAGAATACCGTAAAAACTCTTGCAATTGGAGACGAGCAGGAGACAGTGAATTATAAGAGTTATTACGGTATTTAGCTATATAATAACTTGAATTTTGCCAGTACAGAGTAGATTAATAGTCTGGGAAATAAGACGACCTAGTTTAGACGCTACCACAGGAAAGGGCGCCGATCTCCTGACCGTGCCATTGGCTTTGAGGATGTTTGGTGCAACTGCACATTGTAAACCGCAGTGGTGGTTTGAAACCTACCTATAGCATCTCTTAAAACCCACTTATATAATCCACTTTTGGGGGCCATGATTAGTCACTTTCCAAACCGCCCCTATGACTTACGATTTCCAGCTGTGCTAAATAATTTCCTTGCCTGTGCAGCTCTGAGAGAAAAACGTGAGTCGTGGCTAGCATGGCCTGTGTCTAGAGGGAAGCCATGATAAGGGTTTTTAGGCCGTATCCAGCAGCCGGCACCACTCTAAAATTTACTTACCCTCTTTCACCCTCAGGGGAAAGACGAATCCCCCACACCAACTCCTTATCTCTTTTTCTCCACGGTTAGGTTTCCGTTGCCCCCGATATCCAACAGAACATATTAATAAGCCTCCCAAGGAGCTCCAGAATTATTGGTAAACTATCTGTAACTCATGAGGGGTCGGCATTGTGCTATATTAGTGGCTACACTAGAGGGTGCTTATGGGAGGCCGTTTATTCACGAGAAATTCCTGGATTTGATATCTATGGCTCAGAATTTCACTTGCATGATGACACTGGCATCTGAATCTGTCCCGCGCCAAAAGTGGGAGTTTTGATACTTGATTAGTGATATATTATGATAATAATGCTAGATCCCTATTGATCTAAGGCTTGGGGCTAGTTTCGATTTCTATTTACGAGCACACGCCTGAGCACTCAAGTAATTTTCCAATCTCATCCCTACGGTACTCTCAAAGAGCATCAGTGTATTCCTGTCAGTCAGGACTGAACTTCTCATAGCCCTTCTCTAATGCTTAGGGGTAGAATTGGGACTTAGAGTTAATCCTCAATCTAGGCTTTAGGAGGTTATATATACTTCCCTTATTCGTTAAATGGGGTTCATTATTGTTACGGATTCCCCCACACTCCGTCGTTGCCGTGTTCGATATTTGTGCCGTGCATGTCCGTTGACTCATCTCTTAGGAGCCGGCTCGTGAGATGATGAATAATCATATAGGGCACTAATAACAAAGGAACAAAAAGAGCCGTACGGTAACCTACAGGGCCCAGTAACGGACGTGTACCTATCCCGGGTAAGAGGTATAAACACATGCTCACAAAATGTGCTCGAGTGGTACCGTAGTATGATACCCGTAAGAATAATAGTGAACTTCCAACCAGGTTGACCGGCAAAATAGCCCCTGCCCTGACAAAAACACCCTTTCGGCACTTGTCTTGTCGTTAGAGGAGGACCTATCAGTTGAGCCCAGCTTACTGGGCTAGTTTAAGCCACCTGCTAAAACCAAAAAGAGCACATTTTATGTCACTGGGGCTTCCAAACGCAATGAAAATGGCGTTTGTGGAGCTCCAAGACCTCTTGAAATTCCTATTCTGGCCTTGTTGGTGTCTTAAATCTATGGTGGCCTCACGCTCTCTCTCTCTACTAGTAACGTGCACACTTTGGGTTGAACTCAACTGAGACTTTTTCTAGTGATAATATTGCTGAAAGTTGGTGGGTATTCGGGCAGTTGCGTAAATCCTTAACCCTTGTTTTGGGCACTTCTTGCCCAGGACAAGTAGTCTAGTGCAACGCGATACCAGAAGCAATGCTCCCGCATCGCCCGTCCATCACCCTCAGCAGCTATAGCGAGTGAAGAAGATAATAGGACAAGGCCGATTACATACCAAAATAGAGAGCTTTGACACATTGATATCAACTTGAAGCTTGGCATTGGGATAGAAATAATTTCATACACTAGTACTATTGCTTCTCCACTTTACCTCTCCTTGCTTTTTGGGAATAGATATTGTTTCTGCTCTACTAGCGATTTTGAGCAGGGCTGGGGGTTGAAAGTCTTCCTGTTGCCACACCAAAAAGTCCCCCCGAGTGTGTTTCTGTGGAGGTAATTTCAAATCTGGCAGTTATAGACAGGCATTCCTTTGACAAGAACTTTCTACGAAGGTACAGCGCCTAAGTTTTGAATATTTCACTAGCAGGGGATGTTCGACTAACAGGGATGAGGAGGTGAATTGGGTAATCGCTATACCCAATTCACTGTCCTTATACCCGATTTGCTGCCTTTGCCCCTGCTAGCGTAACACCCCCTGCTAGTAAAATATTCAAAACTTAGGCGCTGTACCTTCGTAAAATCTATGATGTGTAGGTAGTTCCCAGGGATAATTAGAGCTATGCATGCAATGTCGAAACTAAATACTTTTGGGCGGCTGATAATTATTCCGAACACCCCTATTCGGTGGGGAATCCCGTTGCCCCACTATTTTCCACGCTCATATGGCGCCAAGATAGGAACTCAATCCGAGTGAATTACTTCATGGTGCTTAAAGCAGATAAGCATTGACTGCTTTATCCAGGCAGGAGCGCTCACCCGTCTTGAGAATCCGCTGCGTCTTGGAAGGTGCTGTAGGGACAATCTCAGGTTCCTTGTCACTAGGGGCTTGGATCTGTTGGGAGCATGGGGGGGGGGGGGGGGGGGGGTGCGTGGGGGCTAATG
>Ga0307517_10000807_pt1 | contig 53795 bp, 61 predicted proteins | sample 23_EM_MG_FD_194515 | JGI IMG/M metagenome (GOLD analysis project Ga0307517, IMG submission 194515) | Populus trichocarpa ectomycorrhiza microbial communities from riparian zone in the Pacific Northwest, United States - 23_EM | ecosystem: Host-associated > Plants > Roots > Unclassified | place... | reverse complement strand
TTGACTCGACTTTCGAATCCAATGACTCATTCGCTCCTTAGGTGATTCGTGACTCGGTAACATACACTGAGCACGCCAAGCGGAAGACAGTAACCGCTCTTGATGTTGTATATGCTCTCAAGCGGTCGGGTCGTACGCTGTACGGTTTCGGTGCTTGATGGGCTGGCCTTTTATAGATATTTCTGTTCTGTAATATTACTGTACTTTAGCATCTTATTTATCATCTCTTTCTGGATCTCACTGTTCTATGAAAGTTGGCGAAGTTCGCCACTCGGTATCTAGAGTGGCTTTTCGAGGTCAGCGTTGATCATGAAAAGGTAAGCAAGGAACTGCAACTTAGGTTTCGAATAGCAGAAATAACACGTTACTTAATGTCGTCGGAACATTTAAGATCAATTCAGGTAGTAACAAGTTAATGTACAGATGTATCGTGCAATAAGCTACTATGTAATCAGCGACTTTATAATCAATCGAGAAAAGTTTATGTATTAGCTATTGTACTTACTTCATGAGTCATACCATTTAAAATAGCAAAAGAATGAATAAAAATGTCGAAAGTAAAGGAATAACAGAAGAATGGAATAAGAATATATTTACAAAACTTGAAGAAACAGAGGTATAAGGATAGGGGCGATGTTATATGATCCACATCAGCTGTCCGTCAGACGGAGAAATTCAGAAGTAAAAAAAAGTGCAGCTTTCAATCGGTTTCATCGATGAATATGTCCACATAGTGATTCAGTATCGTTTCGATTGCCTTAAAGAAAAGGATGGGAATTAGAAACAGAACGCTACGGAGTGGTGAACGAAATATGTTACCAAATTTTGGTATGATGCATCGGACATGACACCTCCGTTCGTGGCGGCTTGTAAGCCAAAGAGAGTGGGCCCAAAAACGATAGAAAGGTTAGAGTTGGACATGGAGTTGTCGGCTGACTCTTGGCTTATCCTGTTCGTCGAGGGTGGTCAGCACTTTTATAAAGTAAGGGAAAACCGGACTTTACCTCATTAGATGTCCCAGGAAATACTTTAGAGTGGAGTAATTTGGGTCAGGAAGCTCGTTGACACGCTCGTGCAATCGAATGTGCCGTAATCTATCATTTTCAATTTCTAATGAAGATGATAAGGTGAGTCTTGGTCTGTGAAGATCGATGGATGAGCGTACTGGCACCGTCAATAAACCCTTGGTGTAGCGCGGCCGTCAACAAAGGATCAGGCAGCTCTCGTAACCACAACTTTAATACGCTCGTCACACTATTAATGTCTTCTGACCATTCTGGCAAATCCAAGTCAACCGAATCAAGATCTGCGAAGAAGGAATAGAGGGGAATTAAATGTTTGCCTGTAGTACTTTGAAATTGCAGACGTACCCTTATCCAGCTTGGATTTGAGAGACGCCACCTTGCTAGTCATACCACTAACCCGATATATGCCTTGGGAGAACAAACCATATTTCTCGATGGCTAGGCAGCACTTCAACATTATCGAAGGAACTTCAACATTGTCACGAGCCATCTGGTCGGCAAGGTCGACGCCAAAAGTCGGCCGACCCTTGTCGACGATACCTCCAATGTTTCCGTTCATCACAACGGTTGACGGGCCAGCTCTGTCATTGAAGGACGGTAAAGGCGGTAACTAAAAGCCATTGAATAAAATCCTTCTTAGGATTGACAAAAAAACATACGTAACCCTCATCCAATGGTCCCTCCCGGCGAGGGCCACGAGGCGCCGATCCTCCCCGAGCGAAGGCATAATTTTGCATGTATATTTTAAAGTCTCCACGGTTGTCGATAGTTTCTATTGTCGACTTCAAACCGACACCTACATGAGAGAGTCAATAACAAACAGGTGCACGAAAGCCTAATTTACCTTCGTCTGCTTGAGGAACCAGTACCGAGCCGTCACTAAGGACTATGCTCTCGAATAAAAACGCATATCTTGTTAAATGATACTGAGTTCCTAAGTCAATCTCGTCTGCACACTCCTTAAGCGACTGAAACCAGCATTATATTAGAACCTCTCAGACATATGTAACGAGACACACACCCGGAGAATTCGCGGCAGCTGGAAGTTGAAGTATTCTTGTCGCATAGCTTGAGTATCAAGAACGGCTTTTCGGTACTGGTCCGAGGTAACTGAGAGCCTTGATCGAATATCATCCTCTTGGCGCTGAATCTAGAGGGAATCAGAGTAGTCCACACAAAGGAGATTTAATGCGGCCTACATTCCCTGGGTTTTTACCCTTCAGCAGAAGTCCTCCCTTCACAACAGCTTTTCCAAGGACTCGTTTACCTGAGGCACCGCCAGCAGCGCTTCTCACGCCAGTATCCTTCGTCGATTCTCCCTCCTTCTGCAGCAAAACCCGTTCTAATTCTTCTGATGCAAAGTCTAACCGATTCTTGACCTTTTCGGTGTTTCCTTCCGACTCCTGCAGAGCACGCTCGTATCGTGAGTGAAGATCCTTCGCCTGCAGGAGATGAGATGTTTCATAAATAGAAAGAACTGCATCCACTCAACTTGTTTCCGATTCTTTTCCACCTCTTTAGCAAGGTTGTTCAGTTCATCACTCATTTCATTAAGACGTTGAGCAAAACGAAGTCTATTCTCAGCCATCAGGTCATGAATCCGCATCGACGTTTGCCATGCCAACACGAAGGATCTGTTGAAGCGATGAGACACAGTCGAAACAGAGAAACGAGCATACCAACCCAGCCTTCCCATCATTTACGGCGTAAAGTTCTGATGTCGACCGAGCAAGTTTCTGCAGGGTTTTCCCGTATTCATCCTCGATAATTGCACGCTTCTTGAAGAATGCTGAAGTTTCCTGAGATAAGACTTCTTTAACAACAGTGTAGAGAACAGATTTGCCGACACTCACCTTGCACGAAACCATGCTTTGCTTGATGCGGTCAAGAAGGAGTGGGACACCGCACTTAATGCATGTAGAAACGTATGAATTGGGTATCATGTAGAGGGCTCAACGGAAACACGCACATCGAGGTCACAAAGCGCTCTCAGGATATTCTCATCGAAGGTGGGTTCTACTAAGCTGGGCGAGCCACTGTTCTTAGATGAGATGGTGTCCCGCCGTTCGATGGCGAGTGCCGGTGCATTATCCCGCCATGGCTGGTGCAGTGTCGTAGACTTGTGTCCATTAACCGATGAAGGCTCCCCATTCGAACGGTGAGGAGACGGAACCGTTGAATGGTGAGTGTGAGCGTGGTCAACCGACTCGGCGAGGGTATGAAAAGACGGTCGATCGAGAGGGCTGCGGGGTTCTGAGTGGTCCACACTGCTTTCCCAGACCACTGGCGATGATGGGTAGCCGTCTCTGTCGTCGACCATGGCCGCGTCTTGGAACCAGGGAGATTGTGGCTTCAATCTCCTCACGTGTCGGCTACTCGGCATTGAAGATCCGACTCTCATGATGAACTTGAAAACAGGTCCTGTTCGATTCTATGAACATTTCGAACCAGTCAGCGATGCAGACGAGGAGGTTTGCATGCCCCCATTCAGTTATTCATACCTCATTAGATCTTTATATTGTACTCAGAAAAGCAAACGAATCCTTCCCCTGGTGGTTTGGGATTTATGGATTCCCGCAAGGACGTTCTGGACATAAAATTCGACATCCCACTCAAAAGTTCTCCTGAGGTTTCACCTCGTAAACGCAAAGTGAAACAAGTTGAGAAAACTGTCGAGATCGAACTGCATCAAGATAAGACTGCCCTTCGCAGTAGGAGGGGAGACACAGGCAGTGTTGTCTGGAGAGCCAGGTAAGCGTATCATGCTCCTTGGGTCCTGATCATGAGTTACTTACACATATTTAGTGTTGACTTTGCCCGTCTCATTCTGGAGCAATACTATTCTAATTCACTTGACTGTCTCCTTGACCATGAAACTCTTGCCGAACAACATATCCTCGAACTGGGGTCTGTCTCTTTCTGATTTTGCTATCAAGTACCAAACTTAATGTTTTCTCAGCTCCGGTACAGGTTTACTTAGCATCGCCTTGTCCCCTTTGGCGAAGTGGTACACAGTGACCGACATAGAACCCTTGGTCCGTCTTATTCAGAAGAACGTATCGTCAAACTTTTCCTCTGGGTCCAATATCTCTGTCCAAGATCTGGATTGGATTTTACTCGAATCGACGGCACCACCACAGCGGGTCGAAATCTTCGACACTGTAAAGCAACCGATTGACCTCTTACTCGCCGTAGATTGTCTTTACCATCCCTCCCTCATACCACCCTTCGTTTCCACGATAGATTATCTCACGACTCCAGGACGGACAGCAGTACTTATCGTCTCAGAGCTACGCGCTGAAGATGTATTGAGGGAATTTCTGGAAACATGGCTTAACAAGCCGAGTTGGCAAATCTGGCGGATTCCAAACGACAATATCGGGAAGCACTATGTTATCTGGTTGGGATGGAAGTCTATAAGTACGACATGACGGGATACTTAAGCGATAAATACAATATGTACGGAAAAGGCAAGAAATTCCGTATTTAGATCCGTTGCTCTTGAAACGAACCATAATGTTCTTTTACCTATCTTTTCTCCGTCCACCTCCAATACAAGCTCCACTACATGGCACTATATCTTTAACACCCCAAATATCTAACGATCTCCGTACAGAGCCTTTCGATGGCTCTCAGGATCTTTTCTACTCCTGGGCTCTGGACTCTCCGCTTTCAAACTCAATACCACAACCACACATTTCAACAAAACTTACAAAGCTGACCACTTGGCGTCCTTCCTCCGCTTATAAAGAAATTCCTGTTCCTAAACCCCCGAACCTGCGAGAGGGAGAAAAATGGAGGCTCCTTTTGACCTGTCAAGCGCAGGGATACGGTACTGGAAATCCAGAATCCATCAACCTAAAGGACAGTAATATCGGTTCGATTCCATTTCCTGTAATGAGTATGCCAGTGTCGTTCAGCTCCAAAGCATTGCTAGGGAAGAAGGACGAAAAGGGGAAACAGGAGATGATTGGAAGGACCTATTTGCTCCCATCCATAACACAGACGCAGGACGGAGGAATCGAGAGGACCGTATCATCCTTGCGCTTTGTGGAAAAAACATCTTATGATCTAGACAAGGTAGATCTCCAGTCGACCACAACGGCGAAACTCTCTGATAACCCATAGGAAATGTCTAGAAAATCTGGGATAGCGGAATCGGGCTGAGCTCGTGGATGTACGAGTTGAAAGAAAGCAATACGCTCGTCGAAGACCATAAGAACTTCGGTCGACTCTGTTCTCAAATGAGCCGTGTAAAATTGTGGAATTAGGTTCGCATGCTTTACATTCTTTTGTTTTAAGTATTACAAGAATGGCTTTCAACATGTAGGAGCCGGCATAGGACTGGTATCTGTCACTCTGGCTGTCCTTCGCTCTGGCACCTTGAGCCAAGATGGAAATGTCATCTTGGCCACTGACGTTGGTGGGTTTCTTTCCCTACACCCTCTCCAAAGTCTCTTCTTCATATATTTTCCAGACACCGCAATGCCATTACTCCAACAGAACATCTCCGCCAATTCGCGCTACTTCCCGTCAGTAACACCTCAGGCTTTCGTCCTAGACTGGGACAACGAGGCACTTCCACCTGAAGTACACGATTTAGGGGCCCTGGATATCATTGTGTAGGTCTTGAATACCTGCTCATTACCCTCGAGTCCCGCTCATCGAGATTTAGGATGGCAGATGTATCATACAACACCGCCTCTTTTCCTGCCCTTTCTCGAACACTGTCAAGTCTTGTTCGTCTTGGATCCAAACCTCCTATCATTATTCTAGGGTACAAGGAAAGAAACGAGGATGAGAGGACATTCTGGGGTATGACCGCTCAGATTGGAATTCATTTCGAAAAGGTTGGGGAACGAAAAGGGGCTGGAGGTGCCCCGGTTGAAATATGGTTAGGAGTCTATTTAATCTAGCATAAGTCTATAGTGGGGTTGTGAATTAAAGTCGCAATTGAAATTCCTAGTGTGGTATGCAATAAAGGATGAATAAGAACCGAGAAAGATAAGAAGAGTTTATTGATTTTCCTCATCATCCGAATCAATTAGGGGTATGAACCTTCTTCCCTCTTTCTAAAGAACGGTCGAATCAGTTCGGATCGTACTAGGTAAAAGGTAAAGGCCGCACCGCAGGAGAGCGGCGCTTCGCCTTTCCAGGAACAGGTGGTCGTGTGATATGCTTCCCTTTCACCGAAGGATCTGTCGTAATGGGCCTATTCACGTCGGTAACGACCGTTTCATTGGAACTTGGTTGTGGTGGTTGAGGCAGGGCCAATGTCGCCACGACCACGTCACTTTCCTTCTCCTCTTTGATACTTGGTTGAGGTGGCAAAGAAAATCCCAATGCGGTAAGAGCACGCGTATTGGAACGGGTCAACCGACCAATAAAGGAGGTTAGTTCGGGTGTAGTCGATTTAGTCGATTTAGGAGTGGTACCCTTTTCACCACTTTGAGCGGCAGTGATTTGCAAGAGATTCCGCTCGCCATTTCTGAAAGTGTTTGGATGCTTCTTTTTGTGGTCGATGAGGTTATGATCCTTGAGTGCGTTGCCTATAGAGGGCGCTGGTGCAGCACGACTTTCTGGTACGCTGGCAACGCTATTGGAACGTGATCTAGCGGCCAGGGACGTATGCACCCGTAGGACACGAGGCGGTCTGGCAGCAGTTGGAGTCAAGCCAAAGAAGTTAGGTGTATAAGGTTGTCCCTCTAGCTTTGAAGCATCCTCATGCGTTGAAACATTAGTGTGGGAGCGTACAGCAAAAAGACCAGTAGGAACAGACATTAGAGGTGCAGCAGACGAGGTTGTCGAACTAAAGCCATGTTCGACACTAGAGTTAGTCAGGTTGATAGCACTGGGACGTCGCCGTGAATAGGAAGGAGGTGGAAATGGTGGTACGGCGAAGTTATTAAGATGCCGGCGTGGTGTCTGTTTTTCCTCCGACCGGACATTAGCCGAAGTGCCCGAAAAAGTCTCACTAGAAGGAATCGGACGGAGTGGAGAAGACGAGGAAGTAAACAAAGGAGATATTCCGTGTCCGGTGTCAGTGACTCTTGGCGTGCCATTGCTTGATGAATGTGCTTCAGTTGATAGATCAGTGAGGCGAGATTTCTTTTGAGAAAGTCCAGGCGACTTGATAGTATTGTCACAGGATGGCGATAATGAAGAGATTTCATGTTCAACGAACGTCCTCTTCCTTTTGTTTGTTGACACAGAGGGTTGGTTTTTAAGAGACATGGACACCTCTTGCAGCTTTTCCGTTAGAACACTTCCGAGTGCTTCGATAAGAGGGGGAAGGCCTTGTATAAATGGAAGGAGGGGCGTGACAGCCGAGAGTATGGATCCTTGCTTGTCGAGGATGAGTTGAACTGTGTGCATCTGAGTCTGCAGAGCCTGTGAGTGGGTTTGATTAAACTTTGGAGAATGATCAAGTCAGTTCTATGAGTGGAAATGGATTTGAAATACCGCATTCATAGCTTCAAGCCCCTGATCCAGGCCGTCCAAGCGGTGATGGATATTCTTACATAAATTTTCGAGAGCATCTGCCTGCACTGGAGTCCCAATTGCCTTCTGGATTTCCCTCTGGCTCCTGTTCACTAATGCATTTGTTCGCCGTCAAAAGTTGAATGTATGCGGTCAATAATAATTACCAAGATCCACGATATCACCCGTTAGAGTTTCTCGATCGCGTTGAAAGAGCGATTGCATAGTTTTCAATTCATTCTTCGTTTCCTGAATAGTTTCGAAAAGCTTTCCAACTTGTACTGTAAACCTTTCAAAGTTTGCTTGAGTATCATGAAGTAAAACGCGCATAGAAGTGGCGTTTTTGTCCAAAGGTGCCATTGGAGGAGCTATGATCGGAATGTCTCTCAGAGACTTGGGCGCCTCCGTTGTCGTTGTCGTTCGGAGTAGATGCTTCCAAACCGCTGTTGAAGCGGTTGGTGGCCGGGGTGGGAGTCCAAAGTCCATAGGGTTAGAAAGCCCGGGATTGCAAGACGCCATCCCAGACCTATGTATTGTCACTGAGGCGTTGTGAATGGATAAGAGAGTCTGACGGAATAACAGAATAACATTACACACATTTATCGGTCCCAATGACGTTTCGAGCGTGATTGACCCAAATTGAGGCGGATAAACTTCGACTGAATGAATGTGACAAGACACTCCGTGACCACTGACGCGCGACTTTAGTGGATCACGTGTCAGAAACCAATCTTTGTTGAAGACAATCCGAATGGCACCCGCTCGTCGAGCACGATCTCAGGATGATGGCGATACAGAAAGCGATTTCGAGCAGGAAACACCACGAAACAACAAACTCAAAAAACGACTTAGTGAAATTCATCGACCTGGGGATGATGATGGGACAATTGAAGGACGCGTTCCCCTGCGGTCGGTAAACATTAATGACGATGCAGCAGAGAAGAGGAGGAGACGGAAGAGTACGAAGCTTCATATTATCGAGAACGCGTTGGCAGGGCCATTGGATGAAGGCGGAGGACCATCACAGGATGCGCAGACGGGAGGGCATTCCAAGTCGATGGGGAAGCAGAAACAGCAGCTTAACGCGGTTACCCCTCCTGTACTTAACGTGCAGTTGGATATAAACAATGCAAAGTTTGAGGAATGGATGAAGATGGCAACTGATAATGTGCGTTTTCTTTGGTATCTTGATGCATTGCCAGTTAACGATACCCCATTACAGAAAATCAACGCCCAGAACTCATGGAACTTTGCCCTGATAGACTACTTTTATGATATGTCCCTTCTGCGCAACGATGACGATAACTCCATAAATTTCCAACGTGCTTCATGTACGCTCGACGGTTGTGTCAAAATCTGGACAAGTCGGGTGGACAGTGTTGGAACCGAGACAGGAAAGCTGCTTAGCAACCTGGAAACTGGCGGAAAAGGTGCAGGCAATGAAGGGGAAGATTCTGACAACCCCGACGGAGAACCCTCCCAAACGAAGAAACGGAAAGAAAGAGGTCCTGGCACCACTCTTGTCAAAGACCCCGCGCAGCTGAAGAATAAGAAACCCGACTTGGAGTTTGCGGTTGACCCTCTCTTTAGGAAGACTTGTGCAGATTTCGATGAAGGTGGAGCCAGTGGTTTGTTGATGAACCATCTTTCTTTGGGTATTGGTTCGGAGGGTTGCATGAGAGTTATATTCGACGCAAGTGACCCAATGGGCAAAATCGATGAGGAGGAAGTTGTCGAAGAGCCAGAGGATCTGATCAACCTTAGCTTTTTACGCAGTGAGTAGTTTTAACTCCCCGTTTTTCCCTTCCCTGACTTCATGACAATAGAGGAATTCTTGCCCGACTTAGCCACCATCGAGGGCAAACAAATTGCACCCTCTCTGGATGGTTTTTCCTTCTCGAAAGATGGATTTTCATTTGACGACTCGATGTTCCTTCCTAACAATTCGCACCGGAATCTCGACTTGGGCGATGACGACGATGACGACAACGGGGACGACTTCAACATGGGAGGCGGCGATTTACCACCCGTTGAGGACTTTTTTACTGGTGCAGACGCCGTAAATGATGATTTTGGTGCTGACCACTTTGCTGGGGACGATGATAACCAGTCGAATGGCGGGTTTGCCATCGGAGAAGCTCATGCGGGAGAACAGGAAGGCCGACCTGGACCCTTTGTGCCCTTCGACCCCAGGAGGATGCCAAATAACAGAGACCTGGTATTGGCCATGGCTGACGGCGATGGGGGAACATTAGATTATTTTGATCAGAATGTCCTCAAGAATTGGGCTGGACCAGAACACTGGAAATTGAGAAAAGTCATCCGGAGACGTACGTGTTTTTGGTGAGGGTACAAGCCATCTCTTGTTTAATTCATTTTTAGCCGAAGCCGACGCTAGTGCCGCGAACAGACCCAATAAACGTCAGAAGAAAGAAGCAGTCAAAATCGACTTTATGACGCCATCCGAAAAAGACCTCAAAGAGATCACGAAGGAACTTTTTGCAGGAGTCAAAAAGGGTGCCAGCATCAACCTTCCTGGTACGAATACCAGCAAAAAAGGAAGTAAGAAAAAGAAAGATAAACGGAGCGACCATCGACTTCCCGATGATATTCATTTTTCGAGTAAGCAGCTTGTCACGCTATTCTTGAAGCCAAAATTCTCAGTGCGTTCTCAACTTCTCCGAATCTGCTTCCCTAATAATAATTAATAAATTTGCAGCTTAAGATGCGAGGACGACGGGCTCGATTGAATGAGAATGACGGCGAAGTTGATGAAGCCTTTTGGGCACAAGCTGCCGCCGACCAAGCAGCAGCCAATCGCGAACATGACGCAGACAACGATGACCGTATGTTTCCTTTCTCTTATTTGCTTGACTCTTGAGCAAACTCTCGTCGACCTTTCAGCCTCCAATCCAGCTCCATTCGCGACACAATTCTTCCAAGAAGACGATTTCGGCGGTGGGTTTGATGACGACGGCGGGTTTGATGGTGAAGGCAGGAGTATGATGCCTGACGACGATGACGGAGAACGGGATCTGTTAGCCGCAACACAAGGACAGACGCGCCGCGTCAGACCCGAGTTCGTGAACTATGCAAGGCGAGCCAAGAGAGTTGACGTTCGGAAGTTGAAAGACAATATCTGGAAAGGGTTGGGCATTGTTGTTTCGAAAGACGATGATGACGAGGAGGAAGGCAGCATGGTCAGGATTTTCAGTTTTATGCTCAGTAGAAGGTTGCTCAAGTTCTCAAAAACAGGATGTAGAGGAGCAACCTGATTTGGAACCTACGGATCCCTCGGAAGCCCGACAATTTAGTCAAGTTATTACAGGGTTGCAAAAGTCCTATCCTCGTGACAAGATGGAGGAGATCAGCACATCGTTTTGCTTCATCTGTCTACTTCATCTGGCTAACGAACAAGGACTCAAGTTGGAATCGGACACTGTCTCACAAATGGATGTTGAGAGCGAGAAGAAGGTTGGAGATATCTGGGACGTTAAGGTTCGTATCCATCCGATGTCAATTCTGGTTGCACTAGAAAGTTGAACTTGTGTAGATTTACCGAGATCCTACTGCAACGAAGTCAGCTTAACGACCTATCCCCACGCTATTTATTCCGATGTGTTATCCCCAACAAATACCTTAAGTATCTGTCGTAAGTTGGTTGTGAGTTGGCTGTGTGATTTCAGGTGGTCGGTCTTCAGGTTTATATTGTACCTAATAGTATAATATGTTCCTTTGCAGTCCCAAATATGGAACTATAATGTTGGCATCGCCTTCAAGATTGGACTTTGCCCTGTTTTGTAATTGATTTTGTCGTATAACTGCCAGAGTTGCAATGAATTTACATATGAGCATGTTTGGGTATGTGAATACAGCTAGGGTAATAAGGCTACAACTTCAAGAAAAGTGAGAACTATCGCTACAATATGGTTACACAGGGTTGGTATATGGAAATAAATCAAGGGATTGGGACTAATGCTTGGAAATCCAGGCTTTCCAGAGGGTTTCGTGTTGCTTGGTATGATGAGAGCTGAGCTCGACGTATTGCGAGAACGCAGTCTGAGGCAGTTCAAGCATGCCTTGGTTCAGAAGGTCGTCGTTGCGTTCCAATGCAGGAAGAAGGCTGAGGACGTCGCTGGATGCGATGCGAGCGTTGGGGACGTCACTCGCGAGGAAAACACCTTGGCCAAAGGGTGTATAGGTGTGGACGTTGAGATATTTTTCGTCCTTGGTATAGCTGCGAGTGGCTGGATCGTAAGGGATCGATGATAAGCCTGGATGTTTCAGAGATTGCGAAAGTAAATAATTCACCTTGGACGAGCGTGACCTGGCTTCTAACAAGAGCGAGGGCGAAAGACCCGTCGGAAAACATGATGTTGATACAAAAAAGAATAAAAGGTTTTTGGTATGATAGGTCGTAAGGGTCGTTCGAGGAACCAGTGGCTCAAAGCTTGGTACTTAAGAACGGTCCAACGCAAAGTCAGGCCTTTATATGAGTTCCAGCTAGTAGCTCTTTGTTCAAGGACAATGAAAACAAGAAGCCGCGTGTCCCATGGCTAAGGACTACAATAAGCCATTCCATACAAGAATTTTTAAAGTCGACGCCTGATGTGGATGAAGGACACCGTGTGAACTCCGCCAGATCAGCGATCAATCCGAAAGAACTTCCTTATTTGGCATCTCTTCTCTCGCCATGTCTGGCGGCAGTCTGTGTTCCGTCCTTGTTGTCCGGGTCGCTCGCATCTCTATCAGCACCCAGTAATGTGCAGGGCGCACTTGACTCTGCCACCCACTCTTTACCAACCCGGATCTCCTCGAACATAAATAAATACTCTATTGTGTTTTGAACAATAATTGAAGACAATGACACCTGCTGGAAACATTGTTGCTGATAATTTTCCATGGGATAGTTGGAACTAACACATTGTTTCAATCTTCCAACAAGATACCCTCTTTCGTTTGCGCTGTTAAAACTTTTATTACTGGCCGTGCAGGCCGCTCATCATTCTACTAAGAATTTTGAAACGCGCTGAACCAACACCGACAATCCCATTATCACGCTCGGTGCATTGGCAATAATCAGACAGTCTGCACTCGGACTCCGGGCCTTCTTCTTCCACTGCATGGCGCCCAACAATCATAAGTATCTTGGATTTACAAATTACAAATGAAAGGCCACGAGGCATTCTTCTCCTTTCATCTTTTCGAGATCTGACGAGGGTGCGACCAAGTTTGTACTGTGAACAAACTATTACGCTGATTTAGATCAAGAATCGCGGCAATGGATCATGCTCTCCGACCTGGCACGCTTTGACTTTGGCATTGTCATTCTTTTCCTGGTATCGTCTCTGAGGAGCTAGGAAATTGATATTAGACTACTTTCAGCCATCTCATTGGAAATGCAATGCGAGGATGAGCATCAGAAGACGTGTGAGAAGAGAACGATGTTCAACTACTGCCCGCGCAGGGAAGCCTTCTCTCGGGTGAACCTTGCACTGGCAGGACCTTGAGAACCATAGAGGTCTATATCATTTTGGGCGGCCTCGTCCGTTGTCTACATCGGGCTGGGAGACCTCGTCCATTGCAACAGGCTGAATTTTTGGAGAACCGATATCGGGGGACATTTTACGCACCCGCAGACTTCGGCGTAAGGGTACATCCATGTTGCATCCATGGGAAATTATTTTTTTTCTCTTTGCAGGGGCTTACGTCCCCCAGAGTTCTCTAGATGAAAATATGTAAGTAGAACGTCTCCAGAACAAAAATTGACATCGCATCTTTCGAAGAAGGTGATTTCAATACGTTAACGAGGCCATCAGAGTTTTCTACGTAGTAATTGGTTCATGAATCAAGTACCTATTTTATAACCCAGCAGATGAATTCGAACCGGTTTCCGGCTGGAAAGACTATATCGTTACGGTTATTGTTAAGAAAGGTATGTGGGCAATAGACGATCAACAAATGAAAAGTGATCATGATTGCGTTTACATAAAATCTGTAGAATTCACTTTTGAAAGAAACTGTAAACATCCCATGCTGTTTCGTCATCGAACTGTCCTTTGGAACTTCTCACTTTGTTCACTAATAAGATCCGTACAACAACTCTACAAAGCTTGGGGATTATTTACAAATAAGTATTATATCCTTGGATCCTCAGTGATCGTAGACTCCGTTACCGTTTCCATTGACACGAGCATGACCGTCCCCATTCGCAAAACCATTCCGACCGTCCGACTCGGCCTTCAAATCCTTCAAATACCAATGCGCCTTTCCCAGCATCCAAATCGGGAACGAAAACTTGAAATTGGGGTAGGCAATAGCACATGTTTTGTTGAACACTCCCTCGATCGCTTCTTGCGGCCAAGAACCATCCTGACGACAGTCGTCATAAGTATTTTGTAAAATCAGTGATGAAGGAGTGCTCACGGGACGTTGCCGGGACATTACGAGTCTTACGGCCTTTTCGATGGGTCCTGGATAAGGGTACTTTGCGTACATGAGTGCCATAATGGCCCAGCACGTCTGAACGACCTGGGTATTTTCGTGCTCAACCCATCTACTCTGCTCGCATGACTGTCCCAACCATATATGAATCATAAAAAAAAGAAAACAATGATAAAAAAAAAAAGGTAAGATACCTTGTAGCTCTCTCCAAACCCACCGTCATCTCTTTGGTGGCTCAAAAGAAATTCACAGGCACGTCGTACACTGGCGCTCGTTTCACATGTTTCACCGACAAGAGACAAACTTTCAAGGGCAAATTGCATTGCGTACGTCATACAGATACCCCAAGAACCTATCCAGCCACCTTCCGGTGTTTGGGCCTCATGAAGGTACTTGATGGCTCCCTTAATTGTTCGACTATGAGATGACACTGCTGAGCAAAGGAATCTTTGGAAATATAAACACTTACACGATGTCTTGGGCACGATAATCAGGAAAGTGTTTCCGGAAAATGGCCAGACTGGTAATGGCAGAAGTTGTGCATTCAGGATAATTATATTCAATCATGATGTTGCCTACAAGAACGGAACACGATTAAAAATTATGGAAGACCAGAAGTGAAAGGGGAAAGCTGACCAAAGACTTCAGCAGGGTTGAGTAACTCGAGCCATGCTGGTCCACGGATTAGTTCGTAGCTTGCGAAACCGCCGTTGGGGTTTTGTAATGACAGCATGACGTCAACAGCATCACACATGCGCTCCTTCGAGATGAGCTCGGGAGTATAGCTAAAGAGCTTCGTTGAGGAAAGAGAAAACAAATATGGAAAAAGTTCTTACTCAAGTTGAAACTGAAGGTACATGGAAGCCTTGAGCCCTTCGCCAGTAGAGTCGCTAACTGTGTAACTCTGTTCTGTGGTACTATGTCACGAGTCAGCCAAAATTGCTGAACACCCTGATGAAGAATAGGTCGTACCTGAATCCCCATGCACCTAGACTCGTATGACGATAAGCCTCTTCATAATGTTTCGGGTTCTCCCTAATTTGGGCTTGGTCAAGCCACTGCAGCGCCTTAATCAAACTCTCCTTATTTTCTTCCTCCTCTGCCAAGCCCGTCTCGACCAACGCCTGTGCAATAAATCCCGTGTCCCACAACTGGCTCCCGTTCGTTCCACACATCATCATCCCTTCCGCTCCTGTCCACATAAAATCATTTCTCCTCAACATGTGCTGCTTATACGCAAAACTATCAACACCCTCCGCATGAAAGCGTGCAATGAGGTTGAACATCTTCGAAACAGGTCCGAGAGTTTGGTAGCCCGTGTTTTCATCTTCCATCACGATGAGCTGATAAGCACGATTGAGGCCAGCGCGTCTCAAGGGAGGTAAAGTGCAGAGTTCGTAGACGGAAAGAACAGCAGCAAGGGCATCGAATAGAACAGAATGTGCTGCGTAAATGTCGGCGTCGTTCACGTTGTTGCGTTGTGCAGGCCAGTAGATCTTGTAGTAGTTTTCGACGTACAGTTCCTATAAGACAAGTCAGTACGGTAATCTTGCAGACGAGAATGGAATGGCACCTCTCGCAGTGAAAGAATCATGTCGTTCTCCTCCATTTTGAATCTGACACCATACAAGTAACTCATAGGTATGTAAACATTGCGTACGTGGATCCACCAGCGATGGGGATGGAAAGGGAGCCAGTCGGGAAGAGCCCTGCCTGTAGTGAGACGACTATTTAAAATACGTACTTGAGACACACCATAGTTCAGGGGGTACCGGATTATTTCCCTCCCAGTCATAGCAGTTTAGAAGTGACAACCAAAACTTGCCCCATGACGGTATCGATGTGCAACCACCTTCAGGGAATATTCAAGTAGGGTACATCACTCGGAAAACAAATAACGGGGGGCGTACCGAGTTGATGTAGCTTTGAGCGAGCTTTTACGCAAATGGGATGCTCTTTATCAACGCCAAGAAGCCGAAGCGCAGTATAATTCAGTCCTGTTCCAAACACGTTTGAGTGGCCCTCGACGTGGCTGTGGCAAAACATGAGTAAAGGGGTGTTGAAGAAAGAGCATTATCCATACATCCCCCAGCCCCCATCTTCAGGATGCGCGCGATTGAAGAGGTACCGAATCATCTCTAAACGTTCCTCTGTCTTGAATGTCATACCGGTAACGTACGAGCCAATGACAAGTCCAGGAATTAGAAACATTGGTCCTCCGTATTCTCCAGGCCAGTGCCCATCATGAGCCTGAAGGTGTTTATAGAAACGATATCCATTACGAGCTGCTTCGAGCGCATCTTTTGGCTTTGGGAGTTCTGGTGCGTCCTGTAGCATTCATTGCATACCGATTAAGTCAACCAACGGTGTGCTAGAGTTGTATGCATACCGTTTTAAGGCCCAGCCAGAATTTGTCTAGATCCGTCTGAGGCCAATGTTTAACCTCGTTGTCTGTCCTGAGGTACTCCCAAGTGTGTCGTCCTCCGTCATTCACGACCAGACGCCAACGAGAGTAGTCTGTAAATGGTTTTTCGCCCGTTAACGGTACCTCTAATGGAGACCACATTCCAGAAGGAGAGGAGAGCGAGGGAAGAGTTATATATGACATCCATCTCGAACCATTTTTAAATTTAGAACTGGAGGAGGGTATGAAAGGACGGCCCGACTCTGGGCCGATTCTACTTACATAGATTTTGCCAAGATTTTGCATAGAATCAGATGAGACTGGTATCAACGCCAGCCGTCTTGAAAACAAACCTACTGTTGTTGCATTTGCGTACAGCCTCGACAAGAAGGCTACCTGCAAATTCATTGTTCTCGTTTTTGATCTTCGAGGAGGATGTCTCCTTTTGGAACGAGAATTGCTAGGACAACCGACTCAAACCCCGACTCGGGGTAAATCTGAAGTCGATCTCATATGCAATCGTGTCTTCTTTTAGCTGGAAATGGTTTTTTTAATTCTGTGTACATGCCAGAAAAATAACAAGTGATTTATAGATGTTACAATGACTTTCTTCCCATGAAGTCGAGCACAATGCGTTCTTCTATAATATTAATGGATCCTTTGCAACCACTCCACCACTTTTGCTTGGGTCCTTCAACTGCATTTCATCTTCCTCCGTCTGCCATTTTTCAGCAATTTCGTGTGGGGTGATCCCCTCAAAAACGCGTTCATCTCATCCATGGCCTCTGCAAGACCTCCTGGATGAATTGCCATATCGTGTACGACTTCCACTGTCGGATGGCTCAGGGCGTGGAATAGACTCATAGTGATCAGAGTAGTATTTTTCAACAACGGACTGAATGGCCGCAACTTTCCATTGTGGCTGAAGTCAGGGAGAATTGCTGGGGGAGGCGGGTCTTCTGTAGGGTACAATGAACCAAATTGTGCAGAGTAAGGCGATGCTGTGGGATTGGACCTTGGACTTGATAGACCACCGGGATGTCTCGGGGTTCCAATATAAAGTTTGGTGTCTGTAAATTGTCATACAGTCTTTTAATATGCATAACTATTGTGGCTCTGAGCCTACCTTCATAAATGCAGCGTTTCCGCTGCTAAACATTAGACGCAGGTTGCGTGACAGAAAGATTCCATTCGGAATATCATCGATGTCTGATATATCTGGAACTAGGAAACGGTCGTATAGAGCTGAGCGATCCCGGATGACCTTGCAGATATACTGGCAGCAGAAATTATTAACCGTTCAGCGAAGACAATTTCAAGGCATACCCCGCTGCCTTTAGATCTAGGACGTAAATTGACAGCAAAAATCTTCTTCCAGGGTAAAGATAGTCCACAGGTCTAGTGCCTACTGCTGTGGATTCGAAAAGGTGGCCATGCGAGCCGCAGATGGCGAATGCCACAAATTGAAGCCAGTTCTGGGGGAAATACAAAGCTGCTGAATGTCCTGGAGTGGGACGGAAAGAAAAAGTGCATAAAGATATTTGTAGCCCCAAAGATGGCAATTTGATCCGGGGCGGCATACCAAATCTTCAACAACCGAGAGCACCAGCTTCATACAATATGGCATTTCGAGACGCGAAGGTGGTGATCATCGAGGTCGCTCGGACAACTGTTCGCGCAGGTATTGGTCTACATGATCTTCTAACCAAACCAACCATCGTAGGTGTTATAGAGGACTATATATCAAGTGTTTGACCTCTTGCAGGATATTTCTGGTAGGGTTGGAATACGGCGGGAACTACACACCGCATCACAGTCGAATGGTAATTCGAATGGTGGAAGCGACCCATTGGCTTCAACGAGCCGCGCAACTTCTGTATTACCCAATTCCAAAGTTGGAATCAAGGACTACCTTGTTGGAACACAGTTGGACGATGCCCTTGCCCGAGGGGAAGACATCGTCGTCTCTTACCCATTCGCAGACGGCGAAGTGAAAGACTTTGTACAAGCAGAGGCGATATGGTAGGCTAGGATTCATCCTAAAGATAACTCGAAATGGATGCTGATGCCTTGTTGACCAAGGAAATATATTCTCTTCACACTACTTCAACGTCGTCGAACACAGAACGAGTCTCCCGTTCTCCTTACATTCTTTCCGGGTCTCTCACGCGACACTTACGAAAGAATATGCCAGATCTTTTTTGAACGGTTCAACGTTACTGGTTTCGCTATTCTCGAGAGACCAGTCTCCCAGATCTACGCCACCAGTTTCTTGACAGGAGTCGTCATCGACATCAGTGAAGAATTTACAGATATTACGCCTATCTATGATGGATTCTTGATTCGACCAGGTCGCGCTTCAGTCGCACTTGGCACTCGACATTGCTACAACTATCTGGCCAACCTTTTGAAGAATAATCAAGGAATCGTAAACACACTCTCGCCACCTGAAAATACATTGGACCCAGAGGTCCTGCACAATATTTTGATTGACCTCGTGAAGCAAATGGTCCAAGAAGGCCACATCAAAGTTCCTTCCGACGGCGAAACTGCCGCACCAGAAGATGAAGGTGTGACTGACATTGCTGCTGTCGTCGTTGCGGGACGAGAAAAGGCGGTCATAGAGAGCGGGATGAAGAAAAAGGCTACAGCGAAGGCTTCCGCTGCTGAGCAAGCCCGCGCTCGTGAGATCGAGGCGTTGGATCTTATCACGGTTCAATTCCAGGAACATTCATTAACGGTGGGCAAAGAACGGCACAGGTTCTGCGAACCACTCTTCGATCCTCATCTGTTGGTTGGACTTCATGGGACACAACCATTGAATCCAAGTGCCGATAAGCCATTGCAAATGCAAGATGTCCTTGCGCAGGCCATTGCCCAAACGGAGCTTCCACTCCAGAATCGCCAGTTCCTTTGGCAGGGTCTCCTTGTTACTGGTGAGATTACAAGACATGTGAAAGGTGATAGTCTGTTTTCTTTACCCGTTTCACTGTTAAATTTGTACAACCCAAGGTATCGCTGTAGCTCTTCAATCTAGGGTTGCACCCTTCATTATTAGTCCGGACGTCGTTACGGACATGCAGCCACGAACGACGAGAATCCTATCAGTTCCAGATTTCTTTGCAGAATACCGGGAAACTGGTAATGGCTACGCGGCCTTCTTAGGTTCGAGCATATCAGCTAAGGTAAGGCTGGTTGGTTTATACATCCTGGTATTTGCTCAAGATTCTGCAGATCGTCTTTATTACTGAACCCAACATGGGTAACTTTGTTTCAAAAACCGATTATTCCAACAGAGGGCCACATTCAATAATAGAAGCATCGCCTGCTTTATTATAAGATGTCGCTTCCACTATTTCGCCTCCGTTAGGTGTCGCTAAATTAGATTAGTCCTGACGAACCAGAAACACCCGATCAGGGTGTGTATGAGAAACGTTGTTGAGGTCGTAAATGAGTAGCTGGAACCAAAAGGATCCGGTTTCAATTTTAACATTTGCCTATCTGGTCCAGGCATTCCTTCTGTCTGCACGCGTCATTTCATAAAATTGGCATTTGCAGTCTCGGGGATTTACATTCTGAGGGTTGCACTAAATCATCGATCGAGAACAGAGATTGCAACATCCATAATGGAAGGACTGAAATGTAGAGAAGTACAATCCTTATGATGCGTTTTCCTCCGCGAAGTTCAGTAGATCAGAGTCTCCTGGGTCGCTGACGGTCATGACACTGACAAACTTATTAAAAAAACCTAAGAATGGACAAAGTCAAACTTACCCGACACGGAAAAGCTTTCCGGCAGCAGTTCCCAGGGCTACGTTTGTACCACCAAAGTGGTGCACGGTGGTTTTTGAGAGCATGGCATAATATTCCAGCTCGGACTTGCGCAAAGGAGGGCAGTTACCAGCAATTAAAACAAGCCTGGCTAGATAGCATCATGTGTCAGCTCAAGGGACCTTCTCAGCCTTACGCTCCAGCCCCTGGAGAGGTTTGGATTGGAGATGCTCACCTTTACCATTGCGCATCTGCTTGAGGGCAGACTTGTAGCCCAGTGTGTATTTACCAGACTTGACGACAAGGGCAAGCTTCGAGGCGATTGATTCGCTCGACTTGGCGGCTTTGGATTTCTTTGTGGAGGACATTGTCGAAAACTTGTTGTCACTCTGTGGACACTGTGGTGTCGAACTTGGCAGTTCAAGAATTAAGGTTCGAGCTCCGATTTGGCTATAATTAATGTGGGAAAAACGGTGAACTGCTAGTAAAATCGGTTCACCGTTCAGTCAATCAAACTTAGCTCCCAGAGTAGAACCTCAAATTTCAAACCTTGACAACTTCCATGGAACATCCACAGAGGTCAGCTGTTGACGTTGGGACAATCGGGCCATCTAAGAGCCGACATGAAGCAGGAACTCGGGTGTATAAAAGCTGGAGGTGTTTTGGTGGTGGAAACGAAAAGCATCATGGTTGAAGTTGTCCTCCATACGCCCTCTCATCCTGATCAGTTCGCCATTGAATTCTCCGCTGGGGAATATGCGTCTTCTCTCAAGAGTCTCAAGGCAATGCATCCTTTTATTGTCCTCCAAGTTCCCTACCTCACTTCGTTCATATGTAGGCTTTTACTGCTGGAGAGGTCATGACGAATGTGAACAATGTCACGAAGCGTTCCAAGGCATATACCAGTGTCCAGTATGGCATTGGTGCGGACGACAACTTTGATTTCAACAGTGACCTTGTTTACAGTATGCCAGTGGGTCATTCAGAAACGATTATGCTAATTCATGGTATCTCTAGTCAACCACTCTTGTGATCCTAATGTCGCCATCGATCTATCTTCTTCTGATGAATCCGAGTGGCTCCTGCGAGCTCTAAAGGACATCCATCCTGGTGACTACCGTATGTCATACATTCCGCAAGGTCGCCCCGAGTTCTGACCTTGCTAGTTACCTTCTTCTATCCAAGTACTGAATGGGACATGGTGCAGCCCTTCAACTGCAGATGTGAGCAACCGGTAGGATGTTTTCATTCTTCAAGCATTACAAGCAGCATCTGACGTTTCATTATTTTTAGTCATGCCTTGGGATGATACAAGGTGCCAAGTATATCCCAGAGGTCGTTATCCTCACCAAAGGATTCATCAATCCTTGGATTCTCCAAATGGTTCGCGAACGGGACGCCAAAGTTGCTGAGTCTCTTCCCAGTGCAGAGCAGACTTGCCACGAAGGCCCGCAGCTTAGGCATATGGTTCAGGTCTAGTCCAAGAAATTATACACTGTCGCGTGTCAATAGAGAAATGAAAAGTTGGGAACTAAAAATTTCAAATGCCCAATACAAATCGTTGTAAGATCATCATGATGTGATTGTGGGATTAACATCTCAGTCATGAGAATGTGGAAGTTACAAGTATTAGAAGATAGAGGTTCATTACCAGTCACTTGCATCGAAGCGTTGCAAAACATGATGGGAATCTTCAACATCCTTTTGTGCCTTTTTACGCATATAGAAGATAGGGCAATCTTTACTCGTACACAAAACATCCTATACCACAGATAAGACAGATAAGACAGATGGAATTAGAAAGCATCTCATACCTGGTGTAGGGAGCCTTGGCAGCGTTGGCACTGGGTCCACAACCGCGAGAAGCGAACCTGCAGTTCAGAAGTCGACATAATTTGCTTTTGATATAATTCTTGAATTCTCGGACGACAATTTTTGCACACAGCTCCGTCTGTTATAGAACTATGAGGAACATGAAACTGATCAAGGAACCGACTCACTTATTTCCTTCCCTCGCAGAGGTGTTTTACAACCAAGACATGTCACTGTCTTTACGGCAAACTTCATGAGGCCACCTACTGTTGGAGTCGCTATCTGAATCGTACGGGTGTGATCGCCTGAGACTAATAGAAGGAGAGTTTAATACACAGGCGACGTATATGGACATACGCACGAAGTGAGGAGGCCTTCTCCCCCAAGATAGGCTCAAAAATACGCATCAGAGGTTTTGATAATTGGTTCTCTAAGTAATATTTCGTGTCAATTGGTATGTTGTTCTCCAGGACATACAAAGGGTCTTCTGATTTTTCGTAAGCAGCAGCCCCTTTAATGCCTTTGATTATAACATAGGCGACACGGTCACCGACTGCCGGTGCAGAACCTTTATATTTTTTTTAAAATTTAGTAGATTAGGCTTCAAGCAAAAACCCCGCTTACCGGCGTCACGTTGCTTCATCCTTTCTGCGAGTTCCGCGTGCGCTTGCTTACCAGTGTAGTCTGAAAGGGAATAAGTATCAGGGCAATAAGGAGTAAATCAACGCACTATCTTTGGCTAGAGCTTTCGTTATCACGAGTTGTGACATATCGACCTTGTTCTGCAAGAGGTCTGAGATGACCCGCTTCGTGTACCTAATCACCCAATTGTTTGGAAGGCGTCAACTTAATGGTTAGCTACTCACTCCTCTGCTCCTTTAACGTCTCGGTCTATAAGCATCTTATGCAAGCATGTCTCAATTACAGTTGAAACCAGACGGCAATTGTCTCGACGGACAGTCTGTAGCGATTCCAGTAGAGTTTTAAATATCCTCCGGAATGACAAGCGCATTACCCACCTCGATTCCTTTAGCATCCATTTTGTCATACTTTTCCGGTTTGGTCCAGTAAAGCCCAGCATATCGTTTCTTGTTGATCAAAAGGTAGGGATAATAAACCTTCTCGAACTCAAGTTTGATAGGGCTTATGAACTTTGTTGTGACAAAGTCCGCGGCTTCTTTACCTGCATAATATAACTAAGTATCGCTCGGATTCGGAACGGGGAACGTACCAAGCGCCATTACGGCTACCAAGTCCGTCGGACCGAATTTTACCATGACTGAATCTGTGTCGCCATAAATGACTTCAGCATCATGGGAATGCCCATTAGATAAGGAGTACTGCGCTTCCACTTCCTGTGCATATAACATCAAATGGGAAACGGCGTCTGAGGAGATAGCACGGACTGTTTTTGTTGTCTCAATCATCTGACGACCATAAGAGGTCACACTTGACGAAATAGGTAGACAAGGCAGCTTGCCGATGGTCGCGCCAGTGAAGCCGTACACAGAATTAGCACTGATCTTAAGCGCGAGCTGTCGACCATCCAACACCGCTTTCTTGAATGGGTCAGTTTCCTTCTTCAGATCTGCCTTCGCTCGCTTTCGCGCAGAGATGAGGTCTTCAAGAATTGTTGGGAGTAATCCCTTCCGCCGGCTTTTCATCGCGAAGAAATCTAAAAGCTGCTGAGTTAGATTCAATGATGATCGGGGGGAACTGCCGATTTCGTGCTGACCTCCATTAGGTGTTTGGATATAATCCACATCTTTCTGAAGACCTAGTCGGTCTATCCCGGCTTTGTCCAGGAGAGTAGTATAGCAGAGATTGTGGGCCATCATGATAGAAGGATACAGCGAACTGAAATCGAGGGTAGCAATCGGAACGTCGTAGTAGCCTTTCTTGGGTTCTATGACCGTGGCTCCCTCATACTGTTCATCCGATCCTAATGAAAACTTGTTTGAAAATGACACATATAGTGGCAAAAATCTATACCCTCTCCCTTCGTAGATGGCACAAGGTATCCTTCTTCGTTGGCCTTGCGATACAACTGACATAAAACCTTGATGGATTGCCCCCTGGCAAGTAGGTAATTGAACGGGACTCCAGTGACACGCGACATTTCGACGTAGTTGACAAAACACATGAGTTTATCCAATAATCTCTGCGGCAGATAGGCATCCTTGGCGTGTCACAAAGTAAGAAGACGCCCTCATAAATCAAGATGAAACCACGCTCACCTTCAAGCAGTACACCGCCAGTCGTCGTCTTGATTCTGGAGTCCCATTTTGTAGATCGGTAATGACGGAATGGTGTACATCCTCCTTCTGCTCTCCAAGAAACTTGGCGCATACAGAATTAAGGGAATAACTGCGCAATTTGTGTTCCCTTTGCATGAACTGTAGGATATCAAGTTGCAAACGTCCATCCAGCGAAGTTTCCTTAGAATCACGTTGTCCATAAGCTTTAGATGAAAAATGCGTGTTCTTCACTTCCGTTCGTACTCCTATGAAATTATGTTTTCTCCGTTTTGGGGTTATAGGACAGTTCTTACCCTTCATGCGTCCTAGGTACGGAAACCTCTCAAGTTTCAATGCTTTAGCGCGATCCATGAGATAGGGGAAATCGAAATTAGAAATGTTATATCCAATAATGAGGTCAGCATCCACTTCTTCGACAAAGTCCCTCCACTTCTGGAGCAGATCTTTTTCTTCCTTGAAAGAGAGGACTTGGGAGCCAATGATGTGCGAGCATTCTTTGAGAGTGAACACATTACGGATGAAGGGCTTTGATTCCCCTGCAAAGAAGACATGAGGTGAGGATGCTCCAAGATGATGGATATTTCAATGACCTTGTCTCGTTACCATATTTGCTATTTGGATGACAGGGTCCACTGAAGCTTCAGGAAATATGCCCTTGCGTCCAGCACACTCGATATCGAAGCTGAGAATTCGTAATGGCGCAATTTTTGACCAATGGCCGTCTGGTGCGTGAGATATGAAAGCATCGTATCTGCTCAGAGTGTCAGACGGCAAGGAAGCAAGCCCAGTACAATCTGATACCGAAAGGTTATCTCCAGCTGACAAGAAGATCTCTTTTTTTCTGGCGGGGTGATCTTATATTTTCCAGCGGGCACCTCAATCCAGTTCATCCCGACGACCTCTGTGTCAATCATGAATCGAAGGACGAAGACGATGTTACTCTCGAAGGTTGGGACTGGCCCATCAAAGAGGTCTTGGAAATGACACTGGCCTTGCTCAAATATGCGTGAAAAGGGAGAAAGGTTAGCCTGTGGCTCAGATGAACGACTTGTGAGGACTTATCTCGAACTGTTGGCACATTCTTTGGATTCGTCAAGGTGAATTTCAGAAATGGCACATCACCGTCGCCTCTGTATCCCATCAAAGTCTTCTTGAAAATCATTTCAATCCTAAGTATAAAATTATTTTCAAAAATGGACTATTACACATATTGGTCATCTGTTCCACATGATGTAGGAGAGAAACGCTCACATTTAAATGGGACTTGAATGGTTCAATGTCTTCATCCCTGAAACCACGAGGAACAGCGATATAGAAGTAGGGCAAGAAATCGGTAACTGTCGCTACCACACTATTGCCATTCTTATGATATGTTAACTTGAGTTCATACAAATCGATTGAACCACACCTCCGTGACGCCATACATCCTAAGAATCACTCTGTGATTTTCAGGATGGGAGGACGTTTCAATATCAATCTGCTGAAATACTAAAAGACTTATTCAGGCGGGAGCATAATGAAGACGAGTGGCGCGGAAACACACTTATAGAGTCCCGTTTCTCATTAATCGTCGGCATTGGAGGACGAGGCCAAGCCTTGCCACCACCTTCCGCTTCTAATATTTTTGTTATGCCTGGGCATTTCCTGATGATTGGTAGGTACGACTACGCACCAGGCGCATTGATTCCTTCTTCCCTCAGTCTCTCGAGAACCTTAGTGAAGGAAGGTTGCTGCTGGATCATGGCGAGCTGAGAGCCAAATGATTGAGAAGGTCCCAGTTTCTGTTTCTTTGACGCAGGCAAGGAGTGTAGATCTGTTTCTGTCCTGGAAGTCGCGTCAGACCCATGAAATTGAATAGACGCGTCGAGGGTAAAAACAGCCAGTGGCGATCCTACCACAACCAATACGAGCAACTTACCTTCCCCGTACCAACAGATGTGTTTCAGGTATATCCACTTCCATATTGAGTGTCCTGAGAGAATAGTGGTGAACGATAATGAACCAGACGAGTGGGCGATATATAAAGCGGCAGCCACGGCCGGAACGGACCGGATTCTTAAAAGGATTTGTTAAGGATTTATGTAAATGGGGTGGTAATAAACCACGATCTTATTTGTATGGATTGAGAATATTGTAATTATCCTACTCCTTCAAGAACAATTCGCGGAGGATGCGCATCGTGTCGTCTGGACTTTTCACGGCATGTCCGATGGTTCGGGGATCATTATAGATTTCATGGTCATTTCCGCCCTATTTTACATCAGTGAAATTCCCATATTTCAGATATACAACGAGCTAACCTTATAAGTCTTGTCCCCAAAGAAATGTATTTCTTCAAAACGTTCGTCTTCAACGTGTTTCAAGGCAAAAGTCTTATCCCACCCATTGGGAAAAACATCAAAAGATATTTGACCCCCGATGGAGTATGTTAGGTCGTAATTCGGAAACTTTTGCTTCAATGCTTCTACAAGCCCAGCCCGATACCCATTTTTCTGAGGAGGAGTGAGAATGCAGGACAGAACAAGTGATGCCCTTACCAAATCAAGAGCCTCAAAATCATTTCGCTCCTGGATCCTATTTACATGTGGAGAAATCAATGTTTTGCTTTGGCTAAAAAGGCGGTATCTTACGTTGCATTCCGTCCAATTGGGCTGACGTTTATCATTCCTTTGCGGAATTCCACGAACGTTCCCCTGAAGAGAAGTTACATCCACCAAAAGCGTATGTACACGTCGACTCACCGCTTGAGAGGAATGTCGAGATCGGCAATGTAATGCAAGATGAAATTAACGAATGGCTTGTACTTCTCTTCGCCCAAGAAATTGATGAAGGATTGAGAGGGCAGGGCTTTCCCCAGCTTGAAAGCTGTCAGACCATTCTCAGAGAACGCGTAATCGAACTCATCCAAAACTAAACATGGAGAACAGTATCAATATGGAAGGAATTGATCGGACGTACTGTTGACCTCCCCAGTCTGAAGCTGTTCAGTGATTTTGACAAAATCAGATCCTCCGACAAAACCGATGACAACTTTCTTTCGAAGTCTTCTCAGAGTTTCTATCATCTGAGGGGATGCTACCTGTTCAAATGAAATTGATTGTGTTGTAAGAAAGAGTCAGAAAACATACCTGTCTAGCAGGAGTTAATGTACCGTCGACATCGAACAAACACAAAGTTTTCAAAGGTCTGTCTACAAACGCTGCCGAAACCATGGTAGCTATAGTCTGGCACTTTTAGAATTGGTTGGTATTCACCATCACTGGCATCAGCACGGGCGGCAATCTCCGGAATTAGTCACAGGAATTTGTTTCTTGGACCTTTCTAACGATTTCTTCATTATGCAGACATCCCAATATCATATTTTCACACTACCATCTGAATTGTTGGACTCATTGACGCCAAGACATCTCGTAAATCGTCCGCTCTCACGTTCTCTCACACCGGAACCAACTCCAGTTGCGAAATCGGGTGCAAGGGCATGCAACGTCTGCCAAGGGATTGTCTTTTTAAGCGTAGACGATCAGCGATCTCACTATCGTTCTGACTGGCACCGATACAATGTGAAAACTCGGCTCAGTGGTGGACAGGCAGCATCAGAGGAGGCATTTGCACAACTTCTGGATAGTATGTTTTTATGCAAAATTTGTTACTTGCAGATCCTTATGAAAGTGTGATCATAGAACTAGAAGAATCTCTGTCTGGTTCCGCTTCGTCTGACGACGACGACGACGAGTCTGATACAATCAGTAATCTCGTTAACAGGACAAACCGTCTGGCAACGCGGTCCCCTTCCCCCGAATCGTCCTCAAACAAATTTCCTGCTTCGCCTTTTGCATGGTTTCATTCTCCTCCTTCGACCCAATTAGGTTTTTATAGAGCAATCTTACCACTAAAAGTAGAACCTACGGGATATCTCGATGAACTCCAGAAGATGCAGATCGGGGTTCCAAACGGAAGAATGTGGGCGATGTTCATGGTAGCTGGTGGTCATTTTGCTGGCGCTATAGTCAGGGTCAGTCGTGCTGAAGATGAAGTGGAGGAAATCCTAAGCGGTCGTAAGGCCAAACAAAAGAAACCGAAACCAGAAACCGAAGTCCTATTGCACAAAACCTTCCATCGTTACACTAGTGAGAGTTCTTGCCCTTCTCACCTTCTTATCTGAACTCCTGCAGCACGAAGAAAACAGGGTGGTTCCCAATCCACGAATGACAATGCCAAAGGTCCCGCGAAGAGCGCAGGTGCTCTTCTTCGACGATACGGTGAACAAGCATTACGCGACGTATGTCCCGAATTCATAACCCCTCCCGATTGATTTTCACTCCTTATTCAGGATATTCGTGGATTACTGGAAACTTGGCGCGAAGATATCGCACAATGTCAAAGGATCTGGATTCGGGCGAGTACCTCAAATCGTCGTATCTTTTATGATTACGAAACTGCTCCATGGTTAAAGAACGACATACGCCTGAGAACCTTTCCGTTCACAACACGTCGTCCGGTATAGCTCCTCTTTTAGATCAGTTTCTTTTGTTCTTATGGACGTTTTTCATCAGACACAATCCGAGCTCATCCGTTGCTTGATCGAGCTAACACGTCCCAAGGTGTCACATTTCACGGAGGAAGAGCTCCATATCCAGGATGAAACCTACCTTGCCTCTCTCCCAAAGCCCAGACCTGTACCATCTGTTACTCAACGTGAACCAGAGAAGGAAAAACAGCCTAAACAGCCCACCCTATCCAAAGAAGAGGAGGTACGACGAGAGAAGTGGAGTCGACTTCTCGACATGGTAACAAAGGGTAGGCTCGACGCACTGAAGTCATTTTTGACCCGTGAGAGTGCCGTACTGGGTGGCGTCAACACGTCTGTCCCAGATTGGACAGGTTCCAGACATACTACCATCCTTCAGATAGCGGTGGCTCATGGACACGAAGAAATTGTACAGTGGTTGCTGGAGGAGGCAAGAGCAGATCCAACCATCCCTTTACCAACCCAAAGAACAACTGACGGAGACGGAAACCCAGACGTAATGACCCCCATCGTCGATCTGGTAGGAGTCTCGAGAGGGTCCCTCCGTACCGCATATGATCTCGCGAAGACGAAGGCGATCCGCGATGTATTTCGACGTGCAGCTGCTGCTCATCCAGACTTGTGGGATTGGTTTGGCGCAGGTCATGTCCCCAGTGCATTGAGCCAAGTAATGGAAGATGAACAAGAGGAAAAGAAAAAGGTGAGGAGAAAGGGACTAAAGGATCGTATCAAAGAACGCCAGGCAAAGACAGATGAAAAGCCAGAAGAACATCAAACCATGAATGAAGAGACAGTGGTTTCCTCTTCACTCTCACAGCGACTTGGTGGGGCATCAGGTGCTACTGATAGTGTTTCCGGATTGACACCTGAAATGAGAGCTAAGGTGGAACGTGAGAGACGGGCGCGGGCAGCAGAAGCTCGTTTGATGAAAGTGAAGGTTACTTAGACAATCCTAAGTACTAAATCTTAAATATTTTAAATGCTCAGCCTCTCGGACAGGAAGTGTAGTCACACAGTTGTGAGTGACGCTGTGTGACAAACCTTCATGGTTTCGTCCACAATGGCTACTGGTCGTATGTGTATTTCACTTGCAGTAATCAGACTGTTTAAATATATTTTAGGCATATCACTTATGCAATGTATTGCTCAACTGGAAGAACCGAGACCGGCAGGTAAACTTACATTTCTTGACGTTTGGTAGGATCTAATATCATCCAGACTTCGACCCTGAGGACTTGGAAAAGCCTGGGACTGAGGTAGTTGGGGCTCACTATGTGGATGTTGGGTATGTGGTATGATTTGCGACAATCCAGAAGAGTATCTCAATCCGGCAGTAGACGAAGTGCATTGCGCAATGCGCTACCAAGCATTGTTGACAGAAAATACCAAGGGGTTCGAATATCGAGACAGCAACTTTCTGCGGGGAGTGATGATGAGGATCCTTCAGCCATTGACCTCGATTATATGCTAGCTAACCCTGACAAAGAGCATACTGTTGATGAAGAAGTAGACGATGGTCTTTCGGCCTCTAACAGATCTTCGGATAGTGTGGATAGCGGCAGTGAAGATGACGACCAGTCCCGACAACCCTCGATTACACCAGCTGATGAACAAGCAGGGGATGTAACAACTTCTCTCAAGAAATCCAAGGAGGATGATATTCAGAAGGGACAAGCCGTAAAAGCACAACTGGTACGTGGTAACATTTTGCGTCTGTATTTACTGACCTGTGTTTCCAGCTACTATGGGATACGCTACTCGACACGCGGATACGACTACAAAAGTCAGTGGTTGCTGCCAACAGGTTTCCTGCAGTGAGTTCTATTATTATTCGTGTGGTTTCTAATCATTTTCATCCAGCCCCATCTTGTAGACGAATTTTTACAGTCTTCTGATTGTCAAAACGCGGCTATGGTATTTCTTAGGGAGGTGTACAAGCTTAGCGAATTATTGGATGACCTGCAAGATGTGAGCAAATATTTTGGATCCACGTACTTCATTAAGCTGTTGTATGGCAGATTTTGCTGACCAACAACAGCATTGCTATTCCACCACCAAAAAAACGACGGAAAATCGAATTAGACGCTACGTTAGATGATTATTCCAATGGTTTGATTACCGCCACTAGAGATGTTGCCGCATTGGAAGAAGTGTACGTGTTTGTTGCTAAACTTGCTATCTATCTCATTAATCTTTAGTGTCCACCCGTCCCTTCTTCAATCCCTATCGAAATGGTCCGCGAAGATCCAAGCCGTGGCCCCATCGACTCTCCTCTCTTCGAATCGTGGGGCATTTTTGAGAGGAAATCAACACCACAAGTCAGCCGTGCAAGTCATAGAAGAGAATCTTGTGGATAAGGTCAAACTTCTGGAGAGAACCCAAACGATACGGAGTAAGAAACCGCGCATTGGATTTCCTCTGCAAGAGCCGGAGGGGGATATATTGGATCCAGAAATCTTTGACGACACCGATTTTTATCAGAAAATTCTAAGAGATATTATCGATTCTCGCGGAAGTGGTCTCAAGAATGAAGACTGGCAACTGCTTCAAAAACGGAAAAAATCGAAGAAAAATATTGAGACCAAGGCCAGCAAAGGTCGTAAGCTTCGGTAGGTCCCACACAACCTCACGACTTTTTGGTCTTACAGGTCGAGCAGATTCGATGTTCACGAGAAAATACAAAACTTCATGGTACCTGTACCAGTGGTCGGTGCTTGGCACGATGACCAGATCGATGAACTTTTCTCATCACTACTTGGAAAGGGATTCGAAAACGTGGTTGTGAATTCTGAAGAATTCCAAGGCGTTGAGCTCACTGGTTTTCGAGTATTTGGTTAGCTACTTACAAGTCTCTTACTGTATTAACCCTTTGAGAAACAAAACCAAATAGAGTTGAGGGACTCGGAGTCCGCAGTACCACCTGTCCCCAGCTCTCAAGTTCCAGATTTCTCACAACGAATACAACACTAGGAGGCGGACACTCATTCCGTGTAGTGGCAGTATTTATTACTTCGGAAGTAGGTCTACCTCATATGGGAATGTCATGTCTTTCACGCAGATTACCCACTTAGAGCGATCGTGGGCGTCGACCAGTCGCGTATCTGTAAGGAGCAGCCTTCGTTCTTTCAGAAATCCGTCACTATTCAATGAATACCATGAACGACTTCGAGGATGAGAATCCATTCGAACATGACGGCACCCATATTCCTTCCGAAACTTCGTCCACGTCCCAAGTTGCTCTCTACGAGCCTCCATCGCCCAGACCAAATCTAACACTGTTGCCTCCAGCCCAGAACTCGAGCAAACCGTCATTCCCAAGCCCTGGCTCTCACAGATTACCACTTTCTAATTATAAGACCGATTTCTGTTGTTCGAGCGACCGTTTCCTTCATTCCGGTGACGACGCAGAAATACTGGTACGCTATTGAGGTGCTCTTCTTTTCAACGTTTAACACCTTTTCAGATTGTAGATGCACAGAAAACGTCGGTGAATGCGAGCTCCCCCTATATTGCATACGTCATTCGAACAGGTGTACGTTTATATCTGAAGACCTGATTCAAGTGCGACTGTTGACCCGTCTTCCCTCCGTTCTTTTCAGAGTACCGATTCCCGGCACAGGTATTCAGAATTCGAAAGTCTTCGAGAGAACCTTTCCAAGTTGTACCCTACACTCATCATTCCGCCAATTCCCTCAAAACAAAGCATCGGAGATTATGCAGTGAAACAAGGAAAAGCAAAGGAGGACGCCGCTCTGATTTCACGAAGAAAAAGGCTGTTGCAAACATTTTTGAACAGGCTTGCACGTCATCCGATACTTTCAAATGAACACATTTTTCACAGGTTCCTCGATGGCGAAGTATCTTGGGTACGTCTTATGTGGTTTTTTAAAGAAACATTTCTTTAGACAAGTCGAGAACAGAATGAGGTTTTGAACTCCCCTCCAATAACCCTGTTGCCGAAGAATATTCTTAAATCCCCATCTCACAACCCGACGGATCAGAATGCCTCATCCGCATATGCGGCACTTCCAAACCCTTCAGCAGCACACCCCTTACGCCTGCCCGACCAGCGCTTTATGGACTCGGAGGCATTTACACTTAAATTCGCAAACCATGTTAGCGGACCTATGGAGAAGGTTACGCGCCGTGTCAATAAGCGATGGTCTGGTATGTTAGTCGTTCATGCTGTGGTTTCAGCAAATCACCAACAACATTTTAGAATACTCACAAGACCATGCTGACCTTGGTGCCGCAATGAATGCCTTCAGCTTAAATGAATCGGACTCCCTTGCGGGTGCGATTGAGAAGACAGGTCAAGCAGTTGATACAACCTACATTTCTACCACAAAGCTGGTTTGTTTATGTTCTTTACTAAATCAGTTGTTTCCTTACCTTCCTTTTCAGGTACAGGATCTTGAACAGAATTGGGTGGAACCGTTGCATGAGTATTCTCAATTCGGGTTGATAATCAAGAAGCTACTCTCTTATCGTCACCAAAAACATGTTCAATATGAGATGACTCAAGACGCTCTCGAGACCAAGCGAGAGCAAATGGAGGAACTTGAAAAGAGCGAGCGGGAAGCACGCCGTCTCGAAGAAGCTCTTAGTAGGGGAAGGGTCTCAGATAACTTGGCTTCTTCCGCTGTGGGTACTTCCCCAGAAGGAGAGACTCAAGAATCATCGACGGAACCAAGTTCCCCAAACTCAACATTCTTACCACCCCATCCCGGTCCCAATCCCGCCCGACGGCGAACAAAAGTTCCAGGAGCTGGATTACTCAACGCGTTGAGTTACACATTGCACGGAATTATGGATGTTGATCCGGAAACTGCACGCCGGAATGGCATTACCAAGACTCGGGAAAACATTTCTCAGGTTGGTGACTGATCCCATGGTGTTATGTTCTCATGTGGCAAATGTTTAACAGCTTGAAGACGCACTTCATCTGGCTGCTCAGGATTTAAAATATTCGAGTTCCACTATTCAAGCTGATCTAGATAGATTCCAGCGTCAGAAGGTCGCCGACCTCCGGGAAATGGCGATTAGTATGGCGAGAAGCCATCGTGATTGGTGCAAGAAGGTCCCTATTTCCTTCTGGTGTTCTTTCAACTGGCTGACTTGATTGCAACAGAATTTGGAGGCTTGGGAGGAGGCAAAACGGGAAATTGAAAAGATTCCACCTCACCCGAATAGAGGACCTGAAAACACGGTGGAAAAGATGGCACCAAACTCTTCAAACAGAAGAGATTCTGCGGTCACCGTGAACGGTCGCTAATATTTACGAAATGACTTGTTATCGTACCTCTCGTTGATTTAATGAATTTTTGGCCTCGTGTCTTAATGACTCGAGATATCTGAGTGGTCCTTTTGAACAGAACCATCATGGACTCTGGTTCCTCTCGCACTGATGCAGCACACTCTGAAGCGCCCAGCAGGTTCGAGATCGAAGGCCAGGTTGTACTTATCTTGTGTGGCCTCATTGCATCTGGCAAAGTAAGTAAACTCCTCCCATTGTCCCGGAACGATCAAAGTTTGGGATATGCATCTTAATGTTCCTCTTGTATACCTCTAACTTACCATTTCCGTCAGTCAACATTCGCCGCAGCGCTCCAGCAACACTTCCCACAGTTTCAGCGGTGTAATCAAGATGATCTCGGCGACAGGCGCCAGGTTGAAAATTTAGCGCGGGCTACGCTGTCCGACGGGCATTCGGTGTGCATTGACCGAACAAATTTCAATCCAATGTATGTGGCACTCCTCCCTATTTGAGATGCACGGCCCTTCCTTGAGGGGAATTCGTGAAGAGTTGTCTTGTGAACAACGGACACTTAATTTGCGCTGTGTCCCTATATATATGCTAACTTGAGGTCGATCTGTAGTCAACGATCTTATTGGATCGACATTGCCCAGGAATTTCCCGGCACGAAGACATGGGTGATTTTCTTTGATACCCCATACGATGTGGGTAATCCTCGGAGTATGGTCTTTGACATTACCATTTATAATGAACATTTCCCTCCCACAGGAATGTGCTGCACGTCTCCGAACACGTACGTCTACACCTTCGATGGGTCAGGGGGCAATATATGCTGATCCTTTCTCAAACCAGGGCAGAACCATCCCACAATCACCGATGTGGAACAAGGACTTATCGTCCTTTCACGCTTTGCGGACAGCTTTGAACCCCCCTCTCTTGATGAGGGATACCACAGAATCCTGTATGTCAAACCTGACGACACCAGACTGAATTACACCCGTTCCGATATTGCCGCAATCATGCAACGTGTTCGTGATTCACCTCCAATAGATTCATTCGGGATTCCTCGTGCTGCACAACAGTGGGCAGGGTTGAATCCGGCACACAGGGGAAACGCCAATCAAGGTTATCGTGGCCGTCGAAGGGTTATGGCATTTCGCAATATGGTCGAGGACGAGGTTTAAACTCAGCCTCGCAGTATTTTGTCCACCGGTCGAACACAAGACCTCCAGGGGGACTTGGAAATGCGTGGGGAGTAAGATCTGGTGAAGCCCCGATTTCAAAAAACCGTGGTACGTCGTCGGAGACTGGAGGTAAATGTTCTGGGGGCAGGCAGGATCCTGTCGGTGTGGACTGACAAAAAAGCAACAACCATTCATTTCTAAAGCGATCGTAATATTTATTGCGGCTAGGTAAATCACACAGGTAGTTAGAACGTTTCCATATGGGAATGGACAACGGCGCCTTGTTAGGTTTACTCTTCTGGTTTATCGGAGTTCTGTTCATTCATCTGCTTGCCCAAGATTTTGGCTCCGACCTGCGGAATATAGATGAATCACAGAAACTTAATTGGGGGACTTTGCCTCACATTTCGGATGTGGACAGCGGCACGCTCAACTCCGAATTTTTTACTTCGGTTGTATTCCTCAAGCGCTCCTTCTAGATTTCCAGCTGATTATCGTAGGTCATCAGTTGTGTGTATTGGCATGTCAGAGATTGTGACGTACTCGCTTCAAGAACAGCAGCGTGATTGAAAGCAATCTCTGGATCTTGGGGTGCAAGAGAACAAGCAATTCTAGATTGAATTCCGAATGAGCGATTTGATAGGAAAATAAAGTTATCACGGACTGGAGGTGGTGCAGTGCTAGATCTGGCCGACATACTGGAGGCAAGTTGTGTTAATCTCGAAAAGAGCGAAATTTTTTTCCTTTGAACCTACCGGGAGAGATGATGTAAGCGCTAGCCAAGTCTGCAACCAAAAATATGAGAATCAGGCCGTTTTTTCACTACACTCGTACTTGTATGAGCGTCAGGGCTCGATGGCTGAAGGACTATTGACTCTTTCCACGCTGCAATGGCATCATCAAATTCCTCTGCGGAAAGTCAGAAATTTCATAACTCTGTAGTTAAGACTACTCACTAAGATGATAATGGGTAACTCCCAGATTGAATAAGGAACTTGCACTGCGCTTGATTTTACTGCTTCGCAGGTACAGTTCCTTAGCGCTTTGCACGTCACCTTCCTCTAACTTTGAGGTCCCCTGCTCAAGGCATTGCAAAGCCTCTGTCTCAGCTGGATCGGAGGTAGAAGACCGAGGGGAAAGTGAAGTTGCCCAACCTAGGTATATTGTGAAACTGCATTACGATGAATTAAACCTGAAAATCTTACGTTTGGACAGATGGGTGTTAAATGGCTTGTTTTGAAGTACCACTTGGGGTTTCGCAATGTCATGCACTCTAATGCATGCTGGTGACCTCAAAAGGAGGGTAATTATTCTGCGGGAGCAGACTGTGTTTAACATAGAGACGCGTCGTTGGACACACGTGACCTTATGTGCGGTGCTTGAAATTTTTGTTTCGGTTTCGACAATTGCTCTGCACCATCCTCCATGTCGTCGGACCAGACATCATCCTCGAACTCTGCGGATATCCTGAAGACCGCTGCGTTCTCTCGGCAGCACAATGTAACAGGAGAGCAGCCTATCACCGCCTCAGACTTGCTAATGGCCGCGTATGATCCAGCCAAACTGCATCCGCTGGCGGACTTGGGTGACAAATTGGATTACTTGCTCCTGGATGACGATAAGACAAGCGAGCTCCCTGGGGCCCAAACGGCAATACCCTCGAGAGGATGGAGTGATGACCTTTGTTATGGGACGGGCACCATGTATCTGAGCGGTATGTGGGATCTCTTTCAACTTACTCTTTTCGAGCAATATAAATATGTTATGGCCTCCTTTTCTCCTTGGATTAAACTCACCTTATCTCGACATTCATCCAACTTTAGATTCCTTATTGTTTCTATTCTATCACATGTTCATTCTCTTTTTCTACAGGGCTGGCTATCGGCGGTGCCTGGGGAGTACGGGAGGGCGCTAACCGTCCTTTAGCCGTCTCAAACACGAGACTACGGGTTAATAGTGTCCTTAACTCTGTCACGAGAAGGGGTACCTTCATCGGTAATTCGGCTGGTGTGGCAGGTAAGCACCTCGTTCCGAAAAGTGTGTGCACGTCAATGATGTGACTTATTGAAGCTCTTATGTACAATGGAGTTAATTCTACAATCGACGCGTTGAGAGGAAAGCACGATTCCATGGGAAGTATGGCAGCAGGCGCCTTGACAGGCACGATATTCAAATCTACAGGTATTCACATTCCCTTCTGCAACTTTGTCTTCTTACCCGTAACTTCCTTTGTTAGCTGGGATTAGACCAATGGCTGTTGCCGCGATTTTAGGATCGAGTCTGGCTGGAATCTGGAGTTATGTGAAAAAGAGCATTTGATGTGCATGCTATGCTACTTATGTTATTTACTACTTTAATGCTTCATTCACTTTGTTCTCCATTTCGGTAGATCTGTTAGGATTTCCGAGGCAGACTTGGGAAGTTTGGTTTGGTTTTAGGTTTATGCTCCGGGGACAAGGTAGACGAAACCCTGATCCTGCATTCATCTGCTGACAGTGGATTTCCAGAACTTTGGGTGATGTTTGATCCCTTCTGGAAGAATACGCAACCGTCTCGACAATTATAAAAGTATGTTAGACCAAGTTTGCAACATCACCTAAATTCCCCGGATTGTCAAATGAACACGACCGCAGAGATTTCTAGTGGCTTTCTCAATACAGTTTAAAAGGTCGAGGACCTGAGTCGACCTCATTTCATACTCCCGAATCACCCTTGGGGTATGTTCAAAGTGTTTTTCTATTTGAATTTCAACACAATACTTTGTCTGGCCTCCCACCGTCCCCTCTCACCACCAGGCTTGGGTTTTCCTTCTGGGTACAAGCATGTCATCGCGGGAGTCGTCCCGGATTGAACGTACAAAGTGTGCGCAATCTCTTTATGTTAAATACTCCCCTCCTATGACCAATGGCTCGTCTGGATATACCAACTCTAGTGGTTGTTCGACACCACTGCTTCATCCTCAATCATCGCAATCCCCAAGCCCAATCCTGTGTCCTTCAAGCCCAATTATTTCGGACTTGGCTTCCTCTACGCAACCTGTAGTTCGTCCACAGCCTCGGATACAAGTTTCCTCTCTTCTCGCGGAGACAAATAACAGGTATGAAAACCTATTGTGCGGATAGCCCCAGTGACAAAGTGCCTTCAGGACATACCATCTGGAGATTGAACAACATCCTGTTAGCACAGCGGCATTTGGCCGGATGCCCTTATCGCGAGTAGCTATAACGCCGCCGATCATTGTGCGTTTAATTGTCAGAGACCCGTCTGGCAATTCCATCGTTCCGTACGTGATAATTTGTGTCACTGTGATTTGTCTGCTGACCTTTCTGTCCCTTTACAGAGATGGAGAAATGCCTTTTCTTGTCGCCCATCTCTCTCTGTACAACAGTGACGGTACAACATCCTTGGACACTGGCTCGTTCATTGGAAGGGGCTCGATTGAAAAACCTCCGATGCTTTATGGTCATCTAGTTTCCACCGTCGAACAGCTGGAAGACTTGCAGGGAACCCTGGGTTTATTCTTGCTTTTCCCTGATGTCAGCATAAAATCGCAAGGACGCTACCAACTCGGGGTTTCGTTGACCAGAATAACAAAGTTTGTCTGACTCGATTGATTAGGGTTCAATGTTCTGCGTGTTGCTGACTTTAACTTTATGCTAGCCCCGAATCAACAGGGCTGCTTTCGGAACACGGTACCCCTCTAGCACAAGTCCGTACCCAACCATTTGATGTCGTTCTGAGGGACGAATATGTTGTAGCACGTAGGTCGTTTTGTTTGTTCTTGCCACAGGATAAACGGCTGATATTTCATTGTCAGCGCCTACACGCCTGACCCAATGCTTTATTAGGCAAGGAGCTCGGATGTTCCTCAATCACTCTAGATAAATCAACAGTTCTTTATGTCTGCTATCGGATTAGACCTAGTTTTATATTCTGTAATGGCTACTCCTCGTGATCATACTAGTACCTCTGGTGGGTGTGTCACGGTATCTTAATTTTGAGATAGGACAATGCATCGCATTTTGAAAGGCCTTTAAGTTTCGGACCGGTCTAGCTGGACTCTGATTGTATGTTTGCCGTAATATAAAGGGCAGCAGGTTGCAGCACGCACTGGCATCGTTGCCAACTTGAGGCATTACATAATACTGATGTCGGAATCCTGGCCTGTGCGGTAAGGTTAGGCCCGTGATTCCAACCTGTGCAAACAAAGTCCGCAGTCCTTTGCTTGCTACCACACCCTACGAGAATATGAGCAACAACGATTACTATAGTGAGACTTATGCCTTTTATCTCCTCACTGGCGTTGTGAATTGACCTATTGTTCCTTAGGTCCACCTCCAGGGCAAGGTGACTACCATGTAAGTATCATGGTGTTCTATCCGAAGTGTGTCTCAAGGTAGTATAGCCCGTGGTACCAAGCCAATCGTATCCAGGTGGACAACCCTATCAAGCCCCACAGCAGTACCACCCGCAACCGCAACCGCAACCACAGTACCAACAGCACCAACAGAACCAACAGTACCACCCGCAACCGCAACCACAGTACCAACAGCACCAACAGTACCAACAGTACCAACAGTACCAACCCCAGCCACAGCCGCAGCAGAAGCCGGCAGAGTATGTTGTTATTTTCACTTTCTGCATATTCATTTTGATGAACCATTTTTAGCCGAGGCTCGGCGGTTGCTGGTGGTGCATGTGGGGTATGCTTAGCTACATTATGTTGTTGCTGTGCTGCTGAAGGTGGGCACATTGGCAATCTCGTCCTTGCGAATATTCAATCGTTGTCTGATCTTAGAACTTTGCGAGTGTCTCTTCTGCTTTTGCTAGATTTACAGACAGGGAGATCGTTGCATCATATCAAGTTTGAAGGTTTCTGTTGTCTGGATGGGTCGTCGATGCCATCCTTTAAGTCCCATCTACTTAAATTCTGCATGGCCTCTCTTCCCAGCTTTTTCTTTCCGTTGTATTTTTTAAGTACGTTTAATGAACAATTATGCCAAGAAGACGGGTTCTTTTACCATTTAATTTGGCATGTTTCAAAGCAGGTTTCGTCGATGTAAGAGAGGGCAGAGTATCGCCATTATGCAGGATCCGCTGTCGATAAGGACAAGTAATATAAACATGCCACTTTAGATCTTTCAATTTGCTCTGTTCTGATTGGATGCTATTTCCCTTGCCATTTCCGGTTCATCCCGCGTCACGCTTCGTCACAGTCACTCAGCTTTCTCTCCCCCGAAAAATCGTAGAACAAAAATGCTTTCAAGGGTCTCCGCTGGGGCCTTTAGAAATGCCGCCAGTACGGGGGCCGCTCGGTCCTCTAGTATATTCCATGGTACACGGTCTGGCGCGGTACTCGTCTTTGTAGTCACTTTTGCGCATCCCAACTCACCAGTTCCCGGTTTAGGTCCGTTTTGTGTCGTCAAACGGTTCTGCGTTGCGGACTGCTGAGGTGCATTCTAATTTGGCATTCATGGTGAAGTTGTGTTCTGAAATTCGACCATAGTCTTTCATGAGCTCTCGTGCTACGCTTGCGTCTGCCTCCCTCATCACTGTTGGCACAGTAGCTTGGTATACCCATCTTTATGGCACCCTTCCTTTTGTTGGAGAAGTGCACGCAAGTCATCTCAGTGATGAAGGTCTTCACCCCCCCAAGTACCCCTGGTCGCATCGCGGTTGGCTTGACACGTTTGATCATGCGAGGTGCAATTGGTCTTGTTGGATCAATCTAGTTTTCGCTAATTTTGAACAGTATCCGACGCGGTTACCAAGTTTATCGCGAAGTGTGCGCTGCATGTCACTCCCTCGACCGTGTTGCTTGGCGTAACCTTGTTGCTGTCTCGCATACAGCGGACGAGACGCGTGTCATGGCTGAGGAATTTGAGTACACAGACGGTCCAAATGCGGAAGGCGAAATGTTCCAGCGCCCAGGAAAATTGGCAGACTACATGCCAAAACCATATCCCAACGAGGAGGCTGCTCGTGCTTCAAATGCCGGAGCCCTTCCCCCAGATCTAAGTTTGATTGTGAAAGCCCGTCATGGTGGTGCTGTGAGCGCCTTTAGTAATTTATTCCTCTCTCTCGATTGATATGCTTTCATTGTAGGATTACATCTTCTCACTTTTGACCGGTTACATCGACCCTCCTGCCGGAGTTGAAATTCGGGAAGGTATGAACTATAATCCCTTCTTCCCTGGTGGTGCCATTTCGATGGCCCGTGTACTGTTCGATGGTTTGGTGGAATACGATGACGGTAATTTGTTCTCGTACACTTCAATATATTCTCATCTCTCTTTAGGCACTCCGGCAACAACTTCCCAGATGGCGAAGGATGTTGTCACTTTCCTAAGTTGGGCGGCCGAACCCGAGCATGACGAACGGAAAAAGCTAGGAATTAAAGCTGTTATAATTTTTTCTACGCTCTTCGTCATCAGCGTCTATGTTAAACGTTTCAAGTGGGGTCCCATCAAGAACAGGAAGATTTGTATGTGTCATGATGTTTTCAAAGAATCGTCTGCTGAAGATTATTTTCAGTCTATAAACCTCCCGCTGATGCTCACTAGAATCCCTCTTTTTTTAACCTAGTCTAGTAGATGTACAGAGTGTGTGGGTTAATTTACTAATAGAAAATTTGGACCACACTTATAATAAAACTTGAATAAAACTAAAGAATGAAGTCTGCTTATGTAACCAAACACTCCTAACTTACGACATGGCTGGCTCTAGAGAGCAATCTCAATTCTCCAGGAAACGTTCAAATACTGTACAGTCCAATTTCCGAATTCCAACATTTGTACCTTTGAAAGTTGGAGACTCCAAAATTCTTCACGCCTGGGTCCATGATGTGCGAGAGTCCCCTTCCGTTATCTTCAACAGTTCTTGGTGGCCAGGAATTCAGGAGGGCGACTGCTTTATGGTTTCGAGTGATGATTCAGGGGATATGGAATCGGGCTTCTTGATCACTTTGCAAAAATTGGAGCCATGTCTGAAACCACAACTGCAGGTACAAAACACAGCCCTTGTTAATTCCGGCTAGAACTGAGTTGAAGATAGATATCTGTACCGCGTCCCATTGCAGATGCTTTTGGCCTTCGGAATAATGGCGAGGTGACGATAACCAAGGTCAGTTTCGTTCGCCAGAATAAATTGTGTTTAATAGTGATTCAGGTCAACAAATCTAGCTATTGGGCTGATCATGTCGAATTCATTTTCCAAGACCAGTATTTAGGCAGAAATGAAATGTGGCGACTAGGCAAATATCTATCTGGCCAATGCATATATAAGGACCAAGAGATATCATTTATCGGGGGAATTGTTGCTAGGATTGCCGCCATCTGGGTTGCCGGGCAGGAAGTGAGTCTATCTTAAATCTGGTATGTGTTCACGCTTATATGTCTTAGGTTTCTTCAGCGTATATGAGCACCGCAACAAAAGCTATTTATCGCTCCTTTTCAGCCAAGATCACTATCTTTATCCAAGTCTGTCGGGAACTCTGGGAGTTTTCTGGAGATGGAGAACGTTACAGCGAAAAAATCGTGCACTCCTTCCTACCTGCGCTATTTTCCAAATGGATGGAAGCGGGCACGAACCACACAGTCACAATTGTGCTCATATCTCGCGTTTTCTACGACGAATCTGAAATAGATTATGCTGCCGGTCCACTGCAGAAAGATGAACGAGAGGTGTGGTACAAGGATTTCTACAAGGTTATCACCGACTTGGAGGTGATTCACGAGTGGAAACCGACCTTGGTCAGCCTGAAGAACTCTTTTTGGGATTTTCAACGGGATATCTTGTTGACACACCACTATCATCGTGCTACGCTTGATTCCGCGATTGGGACACCTGCCCAGGTCCGACTGGTTGGCAGAATATCGGACGCACATGACGGACCCATCTTAGAGGCGCTAAATCTCGCTCTCAATTCCGCAGAGAATAGTTACATCGACCGCTCACTCAATCTGACTGGGTCTACCACCATTCTCATATCACCCGGAACAGGGTACTTTCGGGTATCTAAATCGTTGCTTAGAATGACTACGAGGCGGATGTTAGATCAGGGCTTCATCTGTACCCTCATTTTATTGACAAAGCCACCATTGTATCAGAGTCCCGTGTTTTGCTTTCAAGGTACCGAACCGATGTCTAAGCCAGATAAAGACGGAGGGGACAGCAAATTTGAAAAGGAGCGGAAGGTTGATCCCATGTTAATGGATCCGCTTTGGGGTGGCGATGACGATGATTCGAAAGCCAAGAAAACATTTTGGTGGGAGCCGTTTTGGATTTCTACGACATTTTGGGATAAGCAGATGCATCTACCCTTCCGACAAGATAGGTGTGTGATGACCTCGTCCGCTCTGAATTCTGGCATTGACGATTGTATTAGGTTCGTAGCCAGAGCAAAGATGCGCGAAATCCAAATGCTTGGCTTACTCGAACAAGATGTCCTTTCGAGCATTGAAGTACCTTTTTTGTCAGAAGAACCCAATGTTCCTGTTGATCAGACAGAATTGCCACCTGATGGTTGTCTCGCGAAGTACGATGCCGACAAGTTCGACCTGGACACATTTAGCCTCTCCCCGAACCATAACACCAGCACCCTGGTCGGTGGTACCACGCCCTCTCTGCACCACATCTTGGAAAAGCGAGGATTTCAGCGGCATTCCGTCCTTACTCGGATCGATTCCATCGAGGAAAGTCCGAAGGTATCGACCCATGGACAAGAAACTCCCCTTCAGATAAAGTCCGTCAGAGTGCTATCTGAAAAGGTACGGAGCGTTTCTCCTTCGCAACTTTCCGTACGTTCTGTGCGGTCTGCAAAGTCTTCGTCATCCAAAATTTCTGGCACCCCAACAGGCTCGAAAAGTTTGGCGTCTAAGCTCGCCCCGTCCTGGTTATTCAACCCATTCCGCAGTAATCCAAGCGAGCCTCAGATGTCAAATGTTTCTGCTACGTCTCATGCCAATATGGAGGTTTCGGAGAAAGCTGAACAACCGCAGAAAAAACAAATATCAGACAAGCACGTCAGTTACGCGCTGTCAAATCCAATACCAATGCCACCCTCAAAACCGATGGTAACTTCATCAGCACAACAAGTCAAAGCAATGACGATTAGAAATAAGATTTCCAACCGCCCAGGCTGGAACCGTGCTCTTGAAGATGATTCTTTCCACAGAGGAGCAGCTGCGCGCCGTTCTCCTATCAACACTCCCCCCAGCGACGGATTTTTAACCGGTAAAAGGCGCAGTACGGCAAGCTTAGCATTTTCGTATTCATCGTCAGCCTCTCCTGGGAGCCTGATGAACCCGACACGACCTCACGCTTCTATGTCCTACTCTCAAGCTTCCCTAGCGAGTCGATGGCAACACATCTTTCCGCGACCATTCTACAAACATGAAATCAAGTGGAAATCAATTGTGACACCAGGTTGCCTGCCCTTGACTGTCGAACATTTCCCCAGCAACGCCGTAGTGGAGTCCTCGTTTGATGTCTTCTCATACGAGTTCATCATCGACCCGAGGGAAATGCGTTCATTCCTCGTAAAACCTCCAAATGTGAAAGGGTCAGCAGATGATCTGCAACGGGCATGGGCTCTCGTTGTCATGCGTGGTATGGCAGCCGTAAGGCTCGCGCAGGGATTTCAGTTTATTTTGAGACGTCAGAAGCGTCAATCAGAGGAAGATAGACCGCCTGTTGGTGCCTCGGCTTTCAGGAGGACAAAGTCATTTGTGGGTGAAGAAGACCTGGATGCACGACCTGCTGGTGCGTCCGAAGTTCTCACCACGACAACAGATCCTGTGTATTTGAGCAACACGAATGAAATCCACCGGATATCGTACACCGGGGAAGCTATTCAGGTCCAGAGGTATGTTAGGAGAATGACTCCTACTCCACCTGCTCACTACAAATGCCTCATATGGCCCAAGTTGGGAGGCAAGTTTCTTCGTCGACTTTGTTTCCGATTCGACTATTTATAACTGGGTATGACAGTGGGGTACACCGAGCATACAGCTGAATTTAAATCGCGTGGGTTAGAGAATTATGGGTGGAATAGGTAAGTACATAGAACAACATTTTTCAAAAGTTGTTGGTTGATGAGGCGAATGCAGTCTGGATATGCTTGTTGCTGGTTATGAAAACAACTTCAACGAATCCTCCCGTTATTGGCGCACGCGTTTCGTGGTTATACCGACCCTGGAACCTCCACATATAAAAGAAGCTGGAAACGATCGATTGAGCGACGAAGAGGCCCGCATGAGCGGAATAGAGAAACTTGCGGAGATGTTCACAAGGCTTCGATGGCAACCTCTAGACGAAAGGGCAACATGTCCTCCAGTTCGGTTTTTGAATACGACCCTCGACCCCGCAATCTGTGTGCTTGATGACGGGTTGATGAATGAGCTGGATGATATCCACGCCGAGGGTCCGCTGAAAAAGAAGATGAAGAGCGAGCGAGAGATAGGTGACATGTCCCTAAGTGCAATTGCGAAGGCGATGAGAGAGGAAGACGGGGTTCCTATCAAGTTCCGTCAGTGGCACAAGGCCGAATATCCAGACTCTTTTATAGGTTATGACTTTGTTTCCTGGCTGGTCAGAGAATTCAGGGATATGCCGACAAGGGCTCAGGCCACCGAGTTCGGTAACAGAATACAAGAACAGGGCTTGTTTGAACACTGTCTTGGAAAACACAGTTTCTTGGATGGGTGGGTTGCTCTTATATTCAAAAAGCACCGAGTTGATTTCCTTTTAGCCATTATTACTACCATCTGACTGGAGAATATGCGGTGCATTCTACCCCAAAGTATTGGTTCCGACCATTTATCAAATCATATCCTAAAGTTCCCGATGGCCGTAAAATCAAAAAGAGGCTGATTCTCAGTCAGACTATGGTAATTGATATTGATACGAACAAGGTCTGTTTTGGTGGCTCTCAGATGGAAATGTTCTCATTTCTATTCTTCAACTTCAGAAAAGCGATCAAGCAGAATGCCTGCTTCTTCATCACGACATTATTCACAATCCATCGAACGTTTTTCACTTCGAGTTGCAGTGGATTGGAACTACAGCGAAATGTATTGAGGATCAGACACGGATGTTGAATCGTCATATCGAACGTTATGGGCTGAAACTCGTGGAAGCTTATGTGACACAAATTAGCGACATCCGCGAGAATAATCCGTTCCAATCCTGCTTTCCTATACGACTGGCTATTGCGCCTCCAGTCGTAGCAGATCTCGAAAAGCGTGTGCCGGATTGCACCAACCCGGCACAGTTTTTCGAGTATGCCCTCCTCAAAAAGTTCAACTTCACTGTGGACATTGAGGCCGCTGAAAATTATCCTGATACGGTGGATGTTGTGTATTCCTATCGACGAGCACCGTATAGGTATTCTCAGTTTGTGCATCGATCCGGGGTGGCTTTCATCCAAGTGGTGGGTGGCACACAGGGATTCCTTTTCTTGACGAACAGGCTTATGACACCTGGGAAGCTGGGTACCTATAAGCTGAAGACACCGACTGCAGCTGCGGATGACCTTAGCTTGGAGATGACTGCATTTTGTTCAGACATAAGGAAGTTGCAAGCTTTTTATGATGAAGAAGTTGCTGCTCTACCTCCTGCTCCTCTCGCAGTAGAGGAGCCACCTCCTTTGACGATATGATCTTGCGAAGATAATTAATATATATCTATTCGTTGAAGCATAGTTCAAGTTGTAACAGTGGTATTTGTAGTTTCATGATACATCATGTGTGCTCACAATAATATCCCTCCCATTTGCTCGCACAGATTTGCGGTTGACATCCCGGGGTAATGGTTTTCGCATATCTTCAGGGATAATAAATATACGACAGAATCTGCAGGGACCAGACGTACCAAACGCATCCTCCTCGTCTCTCCCTCCTTTGCCGACTCCTAAATTGCCATAGTATTCCCTCACTCTACGATACACACTGTAATCCATTCCCTCATACATGGTTATTGCGACGGAATTTGCACATCGAACGTAGAGGTCCACAAAGAAGGCATTGTAAATCTCTTCCGAGACCATTTCGAGCACGTTCATCATTTTACGTGCAAGGGACAGTCGACGATACTCTGGGGCGACAGTGAGAGCCGTGACGTGTCCGTGCCATTCTGGACCTGTTCCCTCTGCTTTTCCGAGTACTTTTTTTGACGACGGGTGAGATGCAGTTTTCCGGTGCACGATGGAGTTAATAGCTTACCGTAACCCATGAGTCGGCCGTTGGGTGCTTCCTGGACAGAGCAGAGATCTGGCCAGCGGGACAGGTAGCTAAGATAGAAACCTATTCCATACTAATGGCGACCTTTCAGTTAGCTGGACTGCTGAATAGATAACAGTGGTGATTCACCGTTTCGGTCCAAACGTCCAGATTGCTAAACGAGAATGAGTTAATTCGAAAGGCTAGTACAAAACGCACATGTTGTTGAATTTGAACATATCTGAGGCTTTGAAAGGACGGAGGATACTCATGCTAGGCTAGACGGTTATACAGCAGGAGGAGGAAAGTTCGGAACAGTTTAGAACAGTTTACTCTGGGCCGGGCCGTGCTAGGGACTCATACTGACATACAGGCTGCAGTCGCTTTCGTATCTTCGGAATGTAGCCTGAGAGACGAAACCAGAGGAGGATGGCTAGGAAAAATTGGTGCGCTTTTCTGCACAATGGCGTCAGCAAATTTTCCCTGGCTGAAGTTCTGGTTATTTAATGCCATCCTGACCATGTGACCTGCTTCAACTCGTTTTTTTTTTTGGGACTCTATGGATTAACGTGCAACAAATAATCTAGTACTAAGACGCACGAGGTGGTAAAAAGTGCAGCAGGAAAGGAAAGGAAATTGTATGGCGTATATTGTGAATCTTTAGGTAAATGTGAAGTGTAAATAAGACGGTTGGCTGGTGCGCAAAGCATAAACTTGAAAGAATTTAGAACCCGGCAAAGTCTGCTTATTGCGAAATGTAACAGGTCCCCACAATTCAGCGAGTCGAAGTGAGTGTGGTCTGGTAAGTTATATTGGGACTTGGTTGTTGTGGCCACGTAAAAAGGCTAGGTTTTCGCCGACGTGTTCGAGGTGCTGTCGATTGTCCGATATGGAGTACCAGTTGGCGATGACATGGTTATGCAATGTGTGAAGACTAAATCTTAGGAACCTCTATGAGCGCTGCACAGGGCTGTCTGAGTATTTGTCAGGCGGGACTACCATTTTCGGCGTTGCTCGAGTTGAGCGGGCTAGGTATTTGGCAGAAGTGTATACCAGAGTCGACAATATGTCGACTTTCCTTGTGCTGGAAGCACAGGAAGTGCCAGGCCTAAGTGTGATGTTCGAGTGTGACATGTCCGAGCCTGTCGACGACAAAAGTATAGGCGACGGTCTGTTCAATCCTCCCATACCGACTCGGATGTGTCACAGTGTCTCCCGTTTTAAGAATAACCAGACCACGCTTCACCAAGTCCATTAGCGCTTCGTTTGCCACAAGAGCATCGAGAATGCCCTCAGGGGTTCTGCCTTCACCGGTGAAACGGAGATCGATGAAAGGGTGTTTGCCAGTTAAATCGGACTTGAGATGTTCTAAAAGGGACCAATCCATTTGATCTGAGTAATATCAAGGTGTAGCCTTGTGAGAGAATCGCAGCCAGCAATTCAGGAATTGCCGTCCAATCGCAGCTCCAATGATGTCAGACGAGTGACCCAACGTGTTGCCCAGCGGAAATTTTTTGGATTGAGAATACAGGAAAGTACGAGGGTCTCAAGAAATAGTCGAGACGGTAAGCTTGACATCGGTTCGTCCTCGTCTGCCACGACATTGGACAGCGTCAGATGCTTGACAATTTTGGCATCGTCGAGGACAGAAAATGGGAATTTATAGATACAGTAGAGGTTAAGTTCCTGAAAGGATGATTCAACAAGTAAGGTGGATGGCAAATTTTGAGAGAGATGAGGTTGGCCATTTGTGATATCATCGGCAGAATGAATATTGCCAGTGGATCTGCTGGAAAGAAGATCACCAAAGTACGGGGATAATCCAGGAAACGTGGATTCCCGAGGATGAGATCGATGAGATCGCAGACCTCTGAGTTGACGACGATGTGTGCGAAGATATACCGCTCTGCAAGTATCGAGTACAACGGGAGAGCTTTCGAACATGCATTGAGTGCCGAAATGTCTTTCTGCAGAAAGCTAAAGATATGGTCAATCAATTCTGTTGGCAGAACCATTATGAGACGTGGAACAAGCAGAGGGCACATTGCTTAGTAATTCGTCGTTTCGTTCCAGCGTTCATCAATGAAATATCCATTATGATCTGGTTTACCGTACAACCAGGGTATCCAGTAAAAGAAAGAAAAATCGAAGAAATGGGGACAACCAATGAAATTAAAGAAATATCGAAGGGCTCATCTCATATTGCACCCTTAATAGCAACCTTGCGATACTTCTCCTCATAAACTACACTGAGTGCCGATGACATTGACTTGCAATCGATGACTTTCTCGGAATCTGGACTGTTGGGATTTGTAAAAAACGACCCAACCTTGTGTTCAGCGAGGAATGTTCGTGTGTCTTCCAGAGTTTCAATCGCCAATGATTTCTGCAGGAACGAAAGAGTTAATGTTCTGTAACTGGAAAGTATTTGGATAAAAAGTCAGTTTCGAGAAGGAAATTCCGAAAAAAAAGGACAAACGCTCTAGCCATGACCATGAGACCCCTCAAGCGTTCTCGATCGATGAAATGATCCATGATGTAAGGGCCCATATACGGAGCCGTCAAGTATAATGCACACAATTTGTGGTAATTGCCTGTCGCTAGTGCTCGCTGCACGTCGAGAGCATGCCGCACAGCCGGATTGGATTTCTGTCGGGGTGTTAGCTGACCTACGTATAAATTAAGTTCTATAAAGAGAATGAAAATGAATTATCAGTATCTCAATCAATAAGGAATTTGGTCAGAGGAGGTCAATCACCGCTTCTGTTTCTCCCATGAAGGAGCATGAGTATGCGATATGCAGTAAACTCCTCGACTTTTCCTGGAATTCCCAGGTCGTAAAGTGTCTTTAGAGTTGCTTGGCACTGGTTATATTCCACCATATCGTTCTAGAATGATGTTAAAAAAGTTCGTGCAATAACTAGAAGAATGTAACAGACACTCTCCAGGGCAATGCGCGCATGAATTTCGTATACTTGTACCGTGAATTCATTCTTGATTCGTTGGACCTGGAAAAGAGACTCAGTTCGAGAACACGAGGTAAAAACGAATTCTACAAACCGTAAGGTCTTGCCGAAGACTTTTGAGTTGATTGCATATCCAATTGTAAGAAGTACCAAAAGATTCTTTATTTTTCCATCTCTTCTTAAGTTCAGTGAGAGTTCGCTGAAGAACGGGATAAGGACGAATCGTTTCAGGCTTCGGCTCGCTCGTCAAGCGCAGATAGTCTTTAAAAATCTCTTGAGAAGTGCCCACAATTGTATACCGATCCCAATCAAACACATTCTGTAAAATATCAGTCAAATTAAGGAGGAACAAGCAAGTAAATACAGACCGGATCTCCTTCAGGTTCATCAGTTCCAGCTGGCACGGAACCTGACCTCGAGTTATTTGTATGGAATGAATGATTTCCGTTTCGCAGGTGCTTAGTTCGTTCCAATTCATGTTCTCGCGAAAAACGTTCTGCTCTTCGATACAATGCAATTTGATCGTTGTAGTCTGTCGCTGAATAGTGATTTGTAGAGATCTTGCCTGCGATAGCTTTCTTTGCCTTTTTGCTGATGAATGTAGGTGTCGTCTCAACTTGAAAGCTATGCGATAAAGAGTCATCAGTGATGACAATTGAATGAATGTACCACCTGGTCCACTCACCCTTTTCTTTTCAAGGCATTGAATACAGGAGGCGGTTTTGGCATCAGACTATAGGGAATAAATCAATTCCACAGTATGAAAGAGACAATATATCCTCTCTTCACCTCTTGAGTTGTACACCGGCCCAATCGGTCGTCCAGAGGGAATGGGCGGAGAAAGCTTCAGATATTACCTGTTTAAGTTCAGCCTGAACTTCTGCTCTGTTGGAATCTGTGATTTGACTGAGGCACTTGGCAACCCATTCTCTGTAAATATAACCACAATTGCAATCGGTGATGATACATGAAAAAGAAAAGATAGTGACTGACTTGAGCTGTGGGGGCCATGTTTCTGACGACATAGTTCTAGGGAATAAGATTTACAAGCTGGAAGAGATTGAAACGAGAAACAAAGCGATGGAAAGACGGGAAACAATGTGTAGGACGTGTGCACAAGGTGAGATTGGGTTTTGTTTGGCGGAGTTTACATTCAATGGTCTCTTTCCTGGTCGAAACCAACTCTCAAACCTCTCGAAGGACTTCTTTCTTGCGCAGCTTCGGAAAATAAATACCGGGATTGTGGCAGCTCAGCCCCTTTGCCAACCTCGAGAGAGTGCTAAAGAATGGCAAATGGGACAGGACATCCGATCTTCAACATACTCATTCCCTGATCATATTCGGGAGCATACGCCAGGAGTGAGGATCTTGCAGAAATTGCACCAACATGCGAATACAAAGAACCCTCCACGGATGCTGCTCTCCGAGTCGGAACCCACAGAAGTGACGGCACTGCTTCCCTAGATCACATATGCTCGGTCTGACACACAATTTCGTATCTGGTCTTTGAAGTCACGGATTTTCGTTTTTTTCTTCGCCTGCTCGCTGCCTCCCCACCCGCAGGCCAACTTCGCACCGACTGGACGTCAGAGCAGCCTGCCGTTTTCGACCGCAATACCACCCTCTTTCACGAGTTTGGCCACACTGTCCGCCACGTCGCCGATGGCAGTGAGACCCACTGGACCTGCGACAACTTCAATTACGCCTATGCCCGCTACCACGATGGGAGCGAGATAACCAATGCCCAGTATCCATTCAATGAGGGCTGGGGTGTCTATTGGGCCCAGGCGCGTGAGGGCTTCCGTTCGCGCAAGCAGCTCGTGCACGACCCGTCGTTCACTGAATGGAACGAGAATTTCATCGCGAATAAGCTGCTCGCAGACGCAGAGCTCCCCGGTTCCAGCGACGCTCTTATGGTACACATCCTCCCAAGAAGATTCACAGCTTGCACGAATTCGAAGACAAGTTGTTTGCACGTCTTGGTCAGAGTCCGCCCCCTCCAACCCCGATCTGTCCCCTTCTTACACAAACGATGGATATACATGCCGCCGCGATGTCAGCGTCGTTTCCAAACCCAGCTACGGCCGTGGAGTGGGTCGCGTTTCGAACCAATGTGGCGCTGGCAGGGAATTGGACGCGGGCTTGTGTTACCCGCTCTGCACTACCGGCTACCATGGTGTGGGACCAGTATGCTGGGGTTCTTGTCCTCCTGACTATCGTGACGACGGTCTGACGTGCCGCCGCGATGCAAAGATTATAACAGACACTGCCCGTGGTACGACAAATGAGGGCTCACCTTTGCTAGGGGCTGCTCTATTTGCCCACCCCGGATACTCCAGATGGGTGTACCTGCCGCATCGACGTGTCCATCGTAACCAAGCACAGCTATGGACGTGGGGTTGGTACTGTACCCAATCAATGTGCTGCGAACTTGGTGTATGACACTGGGCTCTGTTACACTGCTTGCAGAGGGGGGCTCCATGGCGTTGGTCCTGTGTGTTGGGGCACCTGCCCCCAGGAGTATGAAGATCATGGCGCGACTTGCTATTGCGGTACTTCTGTGATTATCAATGGTAGAGGTGTTATCTGTCTTTGATATAGTTCTTTTCTCTTTATTTTGTAAAAATCTCTCTATCTGTACGATATCTGACATTCGGTACGATGGAAAAGTATGTTTTGTAGCTGCCAGTGCATATCCGGCTTTATTGTCGTCTGAACGGTTGTCCTTCTCCAGCCAGGACTCAAAGCCGCCCATATCAACCCTGAGTGATTCAGCTGGTCGCTGGATGGGTCATTGGCCACCCTACTCCAGGGTGACTGAAAATATCCTCAGACCCATACTTATAGGTTTTAAAACTCATAATATAAATGCTGTTTCCAATTGTTTAGAGTAATGGGACATGTCAAGTCACCATATCTCATTCACTCTCATAATCATGAAGATGAACAAGTTCATATCGAGTCGTCGACTACTTCGCACAGCGCAGGGGAAATAGAAAACCTCATTTGCAAGGGCCATCGCCGACTAGAATGTGTCCCACTTTCTCAAAACACGGTCTGATCGCCGATCCGCAGCCTGATTAGCCCATCCACGAGTAGGAATAAGATTGTAGGCTGTGCCTGCAGTCGTGCGTGGGGTTGAGCTCGAGTAGAGGTCACTGAACAATAGCAGCACTCGATGTCCTGGAGAGGGTACAGGAAACTCTCGTAGAGACATCGGACAATTTGTGGCTCTGACAAGACTGCCGCGGTTTCCAAAGCATCTTCATCGCGTAGCCGAACTGACCAATTAATTGACTCTGAAGTGGAAGTCAGAGGCCACCCAGACTCCAGAGATTGGTTGATGCGTCAACAAGCTTAGATCGATTTTCGTCCAGAATCGTTCCTTGAGGTCGCATACAGTTTCGCTAGCGGCAATGTTAATCTGCAAGGGGACAATAAGTAGCTT
>Ga0307517_10000806_pt1 | contig 53801 bp, 76 predicted proteins | sample 23_EM_MG_FD_194515 | JGI IMG/M metagenome (GOLD analysis project Ga0307517, IMG submission 194515) | Populus trichocarpa ectomycorrhiza microbial communities from riparian zone in the Pacific Northwest, United States - 23_EM | ecosystem: Host-associated > Plants > Roots > Unclassified | place... | reverse complement strand
AGCGCCGGACTGTTAATCCGTAGGTCCCTGGTTCGAGCCCAGGTCGGGGAGCCAGAAATACTAGGGGCCGCCAGTGAGCGGCCCCTAACTTTTTGTGGTTCATATTAGGTAGGTATTTGGCGCTACCTAATATCCAGTACTTGCGGGCGGTTCCGCTGACTTGCTCGGCAGTTTCCGCTTGCGCCCCGGCGACTGCTCATAGACGCCCCGCTCCCACTCCGCCTTGACCAGGATCGCCTCGCCGATGTGCTTGGCGTGGAAGATGCGCAGCACGGACTTGCGGATCTCGAACACCACGTAGGGCATGCCGGTGTTCGTGCCCGCCGGGCGCAGGTACTGCGGCGGATGGTCACTCATCGCTCGCGATCCAGCCGAGCGCACACGACAGCTGCGCCGCGTGGATGAAGGCCATCGACCAGCCTTCCCAGGCCCAGTGCATGTGCGGGTAGAGCGCGTCGATCATTTCGGGTGCGTCACCGTGTCGATCCAAGCTTGGCAGTTCCCGAGGGCAGCGCGTAGCTCGTCGGCTCTGGCAGCTTCCCGGACAAGAAGCTCAGAATCGTCGCGGTAAAGGGTTGCCCCAGTTCCACAGACGGCGGTGCTGCGGGCAGCCGCGGGCACACTGGCGGGGCGGTTGCGCAGGCTGAGCAGAGCAGCGTCGCGAGCAGCGGCCACCTTGGCGAGTTCTTCATGGTTGAGCTCCTGTTGTGCCTCGAGGTTGGTCTGCCAGTTCGCCTCGACCTGGCGCGCCTCCTGGGTCGCTTTGAGCGTCGCGGCTACCTGGGCCTTGCTGTCGCTCTGGAACTGCTGCCAGCGGCCCGTCCCATAGGCCCCGAGCATCATCGCGAGGGCGGCGATCCAGACATACGGGTTCAGCAGCGCGAGCACGTCAGGCCCAATCGCCGGAAGCCATCTGAGCTGCCATGCGCATGGCGCGCTTCGGGGTCTGCCGCGCCCAGTCGCTGTCCTTCATCCTGTCGGCGGCCAGTGCGTAGTGCTCGTCTCGCACCGCGGCGAGTGTCTGCTTGAACCCCAGCAGACCGCCTATACCAAGTTGAAATGTCATCGCGATCAGCACCGCCTGTCGCGCCTCTGTCAACTGGCTGAACCACGGATCGAAGTTCTTCCTGCACTGGGCCGTCGCGTTGGACACATCGCGCGCGAACGCCTGGTCGACTTGCTCTGGCGTCCAGATCGTGTCCTGGTGCACCTCCGGACCCGTGTGGCCGATGCCGATGGTCCAGGGAGCGCCACCCGTCAGCGGGTCCGGATAGGCCACGTAGCGCCGGCCTTCGTCGCGCTCGAGCATGAACTGCAGGTTCACGATACGGCCCTCTCATCTTCCAGCGGCGACCAATCCGTCGACCGGCGCACCGGATGCCGGACCTTCGCCTTGCGCAGCAGGTAGCCCACGATCACCACGGAGATGCCGGCATTGATCATCAGCAGCGCGCGCTCGAGACTTTCGATCTCATGCGGCTTGAGGCCGTCGAACATCAGCAGCGCGATCGACCCGAAGCCGAGCGCCATCAGGATCAAGCCTGCCTTGATGACAACGCCGTCCTGCACGCGAGGTGAGAGGATGGCGTAGACCAGCACCAGGGACAGCGCCCCACAGGTGGCTGCATTCAGGAGTACAAGTAGTGCGTCCATCGCGTTACCTCCGGATGGTCCATGACGAGATCGTCTCGCCGAGCTTGCCGCTCTTGAGCCAGTCCATCGCCGCAGCGACGAGTGACATCCCGAGCAGGCCAACGAGGAAGGCCGCGCCGCTGACGTAGCCCTCGGGTGGGCTGTGGTGCAGCCATTCGACAAGCGGCGGCGTCACGAAGCCGGCAGCAGCCCAGCCAGCCACCACGTTGATGGTTCGCTCCCACCAGCTGGCACCAGGCGTGAACTTCAAGGCCGTGATCAGCGAACCGACCAGGCCAGCAGTGAAGGGGCTGCGCGCGATGCGCTCGGGGTCGAAGTCCATGTCAGCCCGCGTTGACAGTTGCACGCCACGAGAACTGCCGCGCGCCCGCCGCGACCGCTCCGTTGTCGATGGTGAAGGTCGTTGCGCCAAACGCGCCGGCCGAGTAGGTGCCGACCGATGGTGCCCCCACAGCAGAAATCAGCACCGAAGCCGGAGTCACCGCCAGGCCGTGGGTCACGACAACGGACGAGTTACCGTTCAGCACCGTCGCAACGTTTGAGTTTTCGGTCACGTAGCCCGGGCAGTCGCGGATGATCTGGCTGACGCTGAAGCCCGCCGCGTTGTTGATCGTGCCCTGGGCGTTGCTGTAGACCGAGCAGCCGGAGATCACGAAGTTGTCCATACCCGCCGGAATGTTGGCCCCGTACCCCTTGGCGGCCTTGCCATTGAGCGCGAGATCGGTCCCCGTCAACGAGAAGCGCGTCGGGAAGGTGGCGCCGAACTCGATGCCATGCCCACCCGAGGCACTGGTGCCGTTCTGCGTGATCTGGCCGCCATCGATCGAGTAGTAGCCGCCGTTCTCGAGGTGAACGCCCGGGCCGACGTTGTTGTAGATGAACGGCGCACCGCCGATGACGACTTGAGGGACGACCGTCGCGCCACCGCCGAGCCAGAGACCGCCAGATCCGTCGTCGTCCGTGCCGCTCGATGCGATCCAGGGCTTGTCCATGACCAGCAGTGCCACCGAGTCTGCAGTCTGGAAGATTCCCCACTTCTTGCAGCTGTCGACGTTGAAACCCTCGATGAAGATTTCTCGATTGCGCTTCGTCGCCGTGACGCCGCCAGCCACCAGCGTGGTGTCGATCACCAATCCATAGGTAGCGAGGCTTGCATCTGCGCGACGCAGATAGACCCCGCCGCAGCACCCACCGATGCGCACCGCAGCAGCACCTGCCGCGTTCTGCCTGAAGAAGCGCATGTTCCCGTCGATGACCAGCTCGGCGCCGAATGTGTCGCCGATGATCCCGCGAGCCTGAACCCCATCGTCGTTGGTCACGCACTGTCCGGCGTAGATCGACACCGTATCGAATCGGTCGAAGTACCAGCCGCGGAACAGGCGATGGGCGCCCGCAACTGTGTACAAGTCATTCGAGCCGACGTTGACGTTGCGCCACTGGCTGTCGGTCGCGATCCGGTTGTTGAACGCGTAGCCCGCGGACTTGACCACGCTGGACCAGACATCGAAGTCACTGAAGGCGTAGCCCGAGCATTCGTTCGAGCTGTCGCCCAAGGTGAAAATGTCGGCGGTTGCGCTGCTGGTCTGGATTCGAGTGGAGCTGCCCTGCCCTTCGACCCACACGCGATTGACGTTGCCCGGAGCAATGGCGCTGGACACCTTGATCAGCCCCTGCGGGAGGTCGAGATATGCGCCACGGTTGCCACCCGCAGCAGCCGCCGCGATCATCGCGTTGGTGAATTTCGCCGCCACGTCGATCGAGCCCGTGCCGCTCAGGATGTCATCCACCTCGGCAGTGGTCAGGAAGTTGCACAGGTTGCGCCGGCTGGCCTTGATCCAGTAGTGCAGGGTGCGGCCTACCTCGTTGGTGTCGCCATTGTTGACGCCGACCAGCCCATCACCGTTTGTACTGCCTACCGCTGTGCTGGCCAGAGCGGCCAGGAAGCCGGTGCCGAGTTGCTGGGACCAAGCCAGCCCCGTCGTACCGATGGTGATCGGGTTGGCGGTCGTCAGGACATAGACGAGCCCAGCATTTGACCCGCGGCCGATGTAGACCTGCGTCCCCTGCGTCAGGTCATAGTTGCCGTTCGAATCGATGCTTCGTGTCCATGCACTGGTCTGCACATCCCACAGGCCATTCTTTGTCGTATCCGTCATGCCGACGCAAAGCACACGATCCGGCACGCCGGCAGCGTTGCTCGCCAGGGCGGCGATGCCATCGATGGTTTGCTCGCCAGATTGCGTGATGTTCGCAGTCGCGACCACCGTGGCTGGCACCTTGTAGGCCGTGTTCCCCGCCAAGCCGAGGCGTCGATCAGTCGTTGCGGAAACCATCTACTTCTCCTGTGGGTCGCCACGCACCGACCCCGCCAACGGCGAGGAGGGGGACCGCTCTTGGGGCCGGGCGTGACGCTTGAAACTCATTTGTGGTCGACCTTCCCGCGGGTCAGTCCCTCGTACCAATCGGCGATGCTGTGCGGATCGGCGTCGCCGTTGTTGACATCCCAGATGAACTTGCCGGCCGTGAACGGCGCGGCCAGGGGCAGGCCGAGCGCGTAGCCGGCCGCAATCGCCATGTGCTTGCCGACGTGCGGCGAAGGGTCGTTGCCCTGCACGTAGTTCGTGATGTCGCGCTTCAGGCCGATGACGTCGTTCACGGCCTTGGCGATCGGGCTGATCTCGTAGTCACGGCCCTCGAGCGCGGCCTTCGCGATGTCGCGGACCACCGGAATGCCGGCCGGGATCTCGCCGAGCATCGCCTTCGCGGCCCACGCGCCCCAGCTCTCTTCGTTGTCCTCGTTCGGGCCGCCGTGGTGGGCCAGGGTCTCGACGATCGCGGGGACAGCGATGTACCAGAAGCTGCGCGCCAGCACGGAGGCGAAGTCCTTCGACGCTTCCCTGTACTCGCCGGCCTTGACGTTCTTGATCCCCGAGGCCGCGTCCGAGACGATCACGCGCTGGCGGTTGTAGATGTGATTGAAGAACCCGTAGAACATGTTCACGAGGTTCGCCACACCCTTGGCTCGCTGGAATGCGGCGGTGTCGGTGATGCCCTGCGCGCCGTGGGCGTTGCGCACCGCCTTGTCGGCGATGTAGACCGCATCAGCATCGCCGATGCCCTTGGCGATCGACTGGCGGTAGGCGGCGAGCCACACCGGTCCGGCGCTGCCCAGGTCGAGGTAGCTCACACCCAGGTGGCCGAAGTGCTGCGCGTTCTTCTGGAACGTGGTGTAGGTGCTGTCATTGACCAGCTTGTCGTACTGGCTCGCGATGTCCTTGTCGTAGGCGTTGCGGCGGTACTTCATCTCGGCCGACTTCTCGAAGATGAAGGACCAGCTGCTGTCCCCGCGTGGGCTGTAGAGGTCCCGCGTTGCCGCTAGGAAGTCCTTCGCGCCGACCTCACCGATGCTGTTCGACAGCGCGCCGAAGCCGTGCTTGAACATCGTCGACAGACGGAAGCCGATGCCCACGATCACGGTGTTCGTGCGCACCGTGCTGATGGCCTTGTCCAGCCAGCCGATCGCCGCGTCGTCGATGTTCCGGCTGTTGGCGATGTGCTTCAGCCAGGGCCGTAGCATCTTGCGGTACTCGGGGCCGAAGACGTCGTCCATCGCCTTCTTGACCGAGTCCGCGGACAGCAGGCGGTCGGCGTCGATGATCGCTTCGCGGAAGGCAACGTCGTGGATGACTTGGCCGATCTTCCACGGGGCGATGTCCAGGCTCAGTTGAATCGGGCGCTTCACGCCTTCGACGCGGCTGATCGTGGAACCCTTCGGGGTGGTCGCCCGGGTGTAGCCGTTCGGGAACAAGGCTTCGGTCGCCTTCTCGGCGTGGGTCTCGGCAGCGAATGACTTCGTCGCGTCGTAGACGATCGGGTAGTACCCGCCCGAGTAGGTACCGTGCGGCGTGTTGAACGCGTCGGCGTGCACCATGTCCAGGCCCACCCCGGTGACGCGCCGCTGGAGGTCGTCGAGTTCCTGCTTGCGGGCGTCGAACATGCCCCAGATGCGCTGCACGAAGTCCCAGTCGGCCTTCGACATGTTGCGGTCGAGGAAGGCCTTGATCGCCGGCGCGGACCACTTGTAGCCGTCGGCCAGCTTGATCCGGTTGCCCTCGTTGCCCCAGTTCAACGCCATCGACAGCATGCGCTTGCGCGTCAGCTTCATCGGGCGGCCGGTGTCTGGGTTCAGCAGCGCGGGATCGTCTGGAACAACATCGTTCAGACGCTTCGACCAGTCCTTGCCGGCGCTCTCGACCGCGTCCTTCAGGTCCTTGGAGGCCACTTCCTGCCAGCGGTCTTCCCGGCCCTGGGCTTCCTTGAGCCGTCGGAACACCGCGCGGTTCATGATGCCGAAGGGGTCGGCCTTGTCGATCTGGTCGAACAGCGCCTCGGGCTTCGTCAGGGTCGCGTCGATGTTGCGGAACACGCCGAACAGCTTCTCCTTCGCGGCGGCCAGCTTGCCGGCGTCACGCGGGTCGTAGTAGTCCGACTTCATCCGCTCGCCGAGGGCGCGGATGGCGGTGACGATCTCGTGCTTGACCTCCTTGAAGTCGCGCTCCACGCCGTCGACGCTGATCATCTTCTCGCCGCGGCCGAGCTCGCGCAGGGAGTCGATCGCTTCATCGAGCGCGCGGAACTCCGACAGCTTCAGCGAGCCGACCGGCTTGCCCTGCATCGCATACAGGGCCGGGTCGATCGCGATCTCGATGCCGGCGTCTTCAGACTTGGCGTTGACGAACTCCTCGAGGGTCTGGGGCTTGCCGCGCTGGAGTTCCTCGCCGCGGCCCGAGTCGAAACCGAAGCGGCCGAGCAGGTCGTGGATCTGGTCGGTGTACTCCTGCGCGATGCCGTCGAACTTCGCCTTGCTGGTCAGGCGCTTGAAGGTCGCGGTGCCGCGCTCGATGTCGGCCGCGGCTTCCTTGGCCCGGGTGTAGACCACATGGGACAGAAGCTGGCGTTGCTTGGCCGCTGCGGCCGCCGCCCAGTCCTTCTTCAGGATGGCCTGCTGGACCTCGCGGGCAGCCTTGCGCTCGTCGCGCAAGTACTGGCCAAAGTTGCCCACGTCCTCGGTGGTCTTGTTGGCCAGGATCGCGTCCACGTGCGCGCGGATCGCGTCGAGCATCGGCTTGCTGACGTTGACCGCCTCGCGCAGCTTCGCGCGGGACTCGCTCTCTTCGGCCCGCACGTCCTTGATCCCCTGGCGCACCTCGGCGAGCTGGGCCTTCAGGGCGTCGATCTTGTTCTGGTCCTTGGCCTTGTCGAGCTTGGCCATCAGATCGGCCTCGGCGGCTTTCCAGTCCTCTTCGGTCTTGACCTGCTCGACCGCCTTCCGTCCGGCGCCGCGTTCCTCGAGCGCGCGCGCGGCGCTGCGCTTCAGGTAGCGGAGCTCCTGGGCCAGCAGCTGGGCGCGCTGCTCGGAGTGGATCGCGGAGATCGCCTCCTCACGGATGGCGCCTTCGTCCATCACATCGGGATGGCGCTGCTCCATCTTCTGGTCCGCGGCCTGGTCGATCAGGTACTTGCGGATCCCGCGCTTCTCGCCCTCGGTCGCCTGGATCTCGCGCTGCTGCTTCTCCAGGCCTTGAAGCGAGCGGACCAGCGCATCGCCGGAGTCGAAGCCCAGCATCTCGGCGACGTAGTCCGGGTGCACGCCGTCCTTCGAGACGGTGCCCTTCGGCATGCTGGAGACGCCGTCCTTGCCGTAGACCTGCTCCAGTTCCTTCGCCGAGAGCTTGATGTTCTCGGGGTTGCCGGGCACCTTGGTGCCGCGGAGCATGTTCAGCGCGTCGACGTCCGGGCGTGCGTCGACTTCCTTCGCAGCTTCGTCGACGGCCTTTGCCCGCTCCTCGCGGTACTCGGCGCTCCGTTGCCGACGGATGCGCGCCATCGTCTTGTCCAGCAGAGCAGACTCAGCCTGCTGGTTCGCGCGTTCGATTCCATTGGTGTAGGCCTTCCACTCGGCAGCGGTCATGCCGGCGTCTTCGCGGGTCTTGAAGTTCGGCTCGAGGCCGGTGGTCTGCTTGGCCTGCTCGATCTCGGCGTCGGTGGCCAGCAGGCGGTCGAACACCTGCCGGATGTCGTCGTTGATCGGCGTGTCCAGGCGGGAGACGGTCTGGTAGATGCGGGTCAACCACTGCTTGAAGCGCGTGAAGACCCGGGCCAGCGCCAGCGTCGGGGCCTTGCCTTCCATGAAGTAGGCCTCGGCCGCACGTGCGAACTGCTCGTGTTGCGGGGTGGTGAGCTCGCCGCCATCGTTGCCCAGCCACTCGCGCACGGTGGCCATGTCGTCGCGCAGCTGCTGGGGAGCCTTCTCGCCGGTGGCGTCCGCGGCGAGTTCTTCGAGCCAGGCGTGGCCAGACTCGTGGATCAGGGTGCTGGGGTCGGCCTTCTCGAATAGGCTGATGACGGCCTTGCCGTCGGTGAAGCGGATCTGCCCGCGCGGGCCCTCTTCTAGGCCTTGATAGAAGCTGCCCTTGAGAGGTTCACCAATTCCTTCGCCTCGACCATCCTCGACCCCACGTACCCGATCCAGAATTGATCGTCGTGCATCCTCTCCTGATAGAAGGGCACGGAACAGAGCATTTCTTTGTAGAGAGGCACGGCCAGACGCTCCAGCTCCAGACGCTCCTCTTTCAGCACTCGCAAGGTCGGCAAAGACGCCATGAGCGTCTGCAATGACATTGCCGGCAGCGTCGTAGAAGTTCCCCGTCGCGGGGTTGTAGTCGAGACTGGTGCCGAGCGGGTTGCCGTGTTCATGCGTCGCTACCGAGGCGCGGACCATCGATCTGATGTTTCCCGCGGTGTCGCCATCTTGCCATGCCAGCGGCGGCAGTGCCAGTTCAGACTCCCCCCTGAGTTGACGGGGATGTGGCTCCAGATGATCGGTCGTGCCGTACTTCACGGCGCTGGACAGCATGTTCTCCAGGCGGCGGCGCATGCCGGCATCGGACAGGCCGTCCGGGTCGCCGATGAACTTCAGCCCGTTGCTGTGCGCGTAGTTCGCGGCCAAGTCGTACAGAAGACTGCCACCCTTGCCCTCGCCAACGCCTGCGGCGTTGATCCAGACCTTGCCGTCCTTCTCCTGGATGCTTCCCTTTCTGCCGCCGGGCAGCGTCACGTTGTAGTGTCCGGTTGGCTTCTCACTGCCGTCCATCTGAGTGATGGTCTCGGCCTCGACCTTCAGCTTGGGGTTCTTGTCCTTCGCGATGGTGGCCATATCCTTGGCGGCCGACTTCGGGTACTGGTACAGGCTCTTGTCTTTGCCAATCTCGACCAGCGTGCTGCCGATGTGCGCCTCGGGCTTGGCTTCCTGATTGAGAGTGCGACCCGCGGCATCTCCAACTGCGCCCTTCTCGATCGATACCCTCGACTGCTTGAACGCTTCGTAGGGGTCGATGCCCAGGCGCTCGCCGCGCGCGCCGTAGCGGGCCGCGTAGACCGCGCCGTAGCGGCTGGCCACGGCATCGCTGTAGCCGGCTGCCACTGCCTGCTGGCGGACCTCGTCGGCGATGCGCTGGGTGGGGCTCACCTCGCCGCCCTTTGCGGCTTCCTCGGTCGCCTGCTTGATCCGGTCGGCGTATTCCTTCTTGAAGGCGTTCGCCTCGTTCAGGCTCATCGCATCCGCGCCGACACGCATGTCCGGCATCAGGCGTTCGGCGATCGGGGAGCCGGCCAGGTGCGCGACGAAGTCGGAGGTCTTGATCACGACGTCGCCGTTGCTGGCCGCCGCTTCCTCGAGCTGCTTCTGCATGTCGGAGACGAAGCTGAACAGCGGGTCCTGGGCGCGCTCGCCAAGTGCAGGATCGAAGCGCGCACCCTGGTAGAGCTCGCGCACGACACTCGCCGGCAGGTACAGGTTCTCGACCGGCGAACCGTCGGTCTGGTGCTGCATGAAGTCCTGGAAGCTCTGCAGGTCGCGCTCGCGCAGCTTCGACTCGGTCGCGCCGGTCATGATGTTCTGCATCATCTCGGCGCTGCTGGTGGCGCGCTGCGCGCTCTTGATGTCGCCGTACAGGCTCAGGCCCCGCATGGAGCCGTGCATCGTCCCGAGCAGCACCGCGCCGTTGATCGCGGCATCCGCGAGGCGGTCGACGATCTCGTGAGGGTCGGTGTCGAAGTGGCCCTGGCTGGCGACCTTGGCGATCTCCTCGCCGATCACACCCGAAGCTTCCATCGCGGTCATGAGCACGGCGCCCTGAGCCGCTCCCTTGGCCGCGCCGCCGGCGAACGAAGCGACAGCGCTTGCGAAGGTCGGCGACTGCGCGGCCTTCGCGATGGCGGCCTGAGCCAGTGATTCAGCGGTCTCGCCGAGGAGCTTGCTCTCGATGCCGGAGGCGTACTTGCCGATCGCGTAGGTCGCGGCACCGGTGAACACCGCGCCGAACTGCTTGCCGCCCTCGGACAGCGGCTGGCCATCCGAGCCGCGCATCTGGCCCATCTTGATGTACGCATTGCCCGCGGCCACCCGGGCCATGTCGATATTGAAGCCGACCGCCGCGCCGGTGCCTGCACCTGCGGCCGCACCTGGGATGGCGCCGACACCGCCGGCGAACGCGCCGACACCCGCGCCCGTGGCCGCGCCGACGAGTGCGCCCTGCGTCCCGCCCTCGATCGCGTTGTCGACCAGGCCAGCCAGGAACCCGGTGAAGTTCTGCGCGAAGCCCAGCGGGCCGGTCAGCTTGGGTTGCGCGTTGATGCTGCCCTGCAGGCTCTTGATCTTGGCGTCAGCGGTCGGGGTGCTCACGCCGACGGCGGCGCCGAGTTGCTGCTCGTTGCCGAAGCGGCCGAGTTGATTGGTCAGCAGCGCGGTGCTGGCGCCCGATTTGAATGCGGTCGACAGGCGCTCGATCAAGCCGAGCTTGTCGAAGTCGTCCTGCGCCATCCGGGCCGCGAGGGGATTGCTGGCCACGAACGCCGACAGGTTCGGGTTCTGCCCGAGAGTCTCGACGTTCTTCTGCAGCGTCGCGGCCTGCTCGGCCTGCACGAGGTTCTCTTCGGCCGCCGGCTGGGGGATGCCCGTCACCTTGGAGGCCTGCAGCGCCTTGGCCGCGTTGTCCGGGTTCGTGCTCTGCGCCGAGACCAGGTTCTGCGTGGCCGCGGCCTTCTGCATGCCCATGATCTGGCCGGCGAGGCCTTCATAGTCCGGGCCGGGCGCATTCGCTGGCGTGGGGAACTGCAGCACCTGCCCGCCCTGCGCCGGAGGCGACAGCGCCTGCTTGGCCAGGTCGTCGAAGTCGATTTCGGCGCTCATTGCTTGGCCTTCGGAGCGCTGCGGAGGTGCAGCAGATAGGCGGTCTGGACCTGTGCTTCGGTCGGTGGCTTGCCTTGCGCCTTGGCCAGCGCGCCGGTGATGCCCGAGCGGAAGTCATCCGGCACTTTGGTCGTGACCTGCCCTGCCTGCTCCGGCGTGATCTCGAAGGCGCGCTTGTCGGTCTTGCCGAACCAATTGCCGGGGATCTGGACGGTCGTGGTCAGGTTCTTCGCCATCGTCACGATCTCGGTGTCGTTTGGCGGCCGGCCGTTCTGGGTCTTGAATTGGTCGAGTTGCTCCACCAGCGCGCCGGTAAACTGGTCGTACATCGCGCGCTTGGCTTGGGGCGTGTCCTTGGTCGGTTCGCTCAGGCCGATCGGCTTCAAGGCGTAGTTCACCGACAGGCTCAGGGCGTGCTGGAGGTTCACCGCCTTGTCCGCGGCCAGGTCCTGCTTGTTGCGGGCCTGGACCTGCAGCCCGGCAAGGTGCGTGAAGTCGGCGTTCGGCAGCGTGCCGATCAGCGGCGAGAGATCCTGATTCGCGAACCCCTCGCGGTCGTTCGAATAGCGCCCGAGCTGCTGGTAGTACAGCTTCATGGTGTCGGGCGTGCGCTGCTGCTCGCCCTTCACCATGCGCGCCATGATCGCGGCCTGGGTCGTGCCGGAGAGTTGCGCGTAGGCCTGCTGCAGCGGTACCGGGAGATCGCCGAGCGCCTGTGGCGGCTTGTCGCTCGCGAACATGCCCATGATGTTCGAGACGGTCTGATCGTTCGTCCCGCGGAGCGCCGCGAGCTGGTTGGTGTAGTTCTTCCGTGCTTCGGCGATCACCTGATCCTGGTAGACCATGTCGCCGGGCCGCTGCTGCTGCGCGAGCGAGCGCGCGTTGTCGACCACCACACCCTCTCGGCCCTCGAGAAAGGCCTGCGTCAGCGGCGCCTGCGCGGTGCCCATCAGGTTCTGCCGCACCGCGCGCATGTTCTCGACGTACTGGTCGGTGTTCGGCCCCTTCGCGTCGGCGTTGCCGCCGTAGTAGGTGCGGTCGACCCGGGACATGTCGCCGCCAACCGTTCCGCCAGCCTTGGCCATCAGGATCGCGGCGCCGATGATCGATTGCTCTGGATCCTTCGGGTCGATCTTCAATGCCTTCGCGGTGTCGGGCATGAACTGCATGAGGCCGACCGCTCCGGATGGGCTGACCGCGTCCTTGTCCCCGCCCGACTCGGCCACCATCCGCAGCTTGAGTTCGGTCGGGCTGACGTTGTAGGCCTGGGCCCATTTGTTGATCGCCGCGTCGTAGGGGCTTGGCGCCTTGACCTGCTCCACGACCTTGCCCACGCGTGCGGCGTCATACGGCTTGACGAAGTCCGCGTTCAGGTTCGCGGGAAGCGGTGCAGCGTTCGGGGTGCCGACGGCGGACTTGTAGGCCTGCTCCCCACCGATGCGGCTGGTCTGCGCGTCGACGGCGGTCTTCAGCGTTCCGGCCAGGCGCATCCGATCCTGAGGATCGAAGTCGAGCTCGTGTTGATGGAAGAAGTCGGCCGCCTTCATCGGGTTGTCGAGCAGCATCCCGGAGGTGCGGTAGGTCAGCGCCTGGCTGTCGAGCTTCGTCGTCCCGACCCGGACGAAATTGGCCAGGGCGTCGCCGCTCAGGCCCATGTCCTTGCCGGCCTCGACCACTGTCCGGCCCATCAGCAGCTGGTTGGTCTGGTAGGTCGAATCGTCATACGGGTGCGCGGCGATGTCGTTCAGGCCCAGCGTGATCGTGTTGTCTCGGGTGGTGGCGTTGAACGCGACCGTCTGCTTCGCCTGGTGCTGCAGCAGCTGACTCTGGAACTGGAGACCGACGACCTCGGCGTGCTGGCCGAACAGGCGCTTCTGGTTCTCGTTCGTCAGCGAGTCGGCGATCTCGCTCTGGGCGTTCTGGAACTTGCCCTTGTAGTCGGAGATGAACTGCGGGCCGACGACGCCATTGCCCTTGACGTTCACGAAACCCGAGGTCGGGTCTTGCTCGAGCCCGAGGCGCGCGGCGTTGAGCTTGTTGACGGCCGCGAGCGCAGTCTTCTGGTCCTGCGCGTCGCTCATCGCGGCGACGGTGTTCGATGCCTCCTGCATGTCCCGGCCCGCGCCGGAGACGATCTGGCCGGACATCCCGACCTGGCGCCAGTTCGGCGGCTCGTAGGTCGCGACTCCACCCGCTGCCTGAGGGGTCGGGCGTTCGCCGAGGGCGGTGTAGTCGGGTAGCGTGGCCATCACTCACCCGGTCCGGTGCTGGACCACGAATCGCTGGCGCCGGTGCCGGCCATGGCACCCGGACCACCACCGCCGAAGCGCTGATACAGAGAAGCCCCGCGCGCCGAGCCCTTCAGCAGCGAGGTCGTGGCGCCGAAGGCCTGAGCGCCAGCCACCATCGCCGAGTTGGCGAGCACGCTGCCGCCTTCGTACTGCTTGGCGTCGGCCTGCAAGTTCATCGCGCGCGCTCGGTCGTCGCCCTGATATAGCGCCACGGCACGCCGGTAGGCGCCCTCGCTGGCCGTGCGCGCGATGATGTTGACCACCGTCGGATCGGATGCACCGCCGCCACTTGCGGCCGCGCTGGCCAGGGCCGCCGAGGTGACGAGTTGCGCCTTGCGGTCCTCGTCCGCCGCGGCACGTTGTCCGGAGCCCCGGGTGTCGCTCGCGTTCTGCCGAAGCTGCGCCGCCTGGAAGTCCGAGGCCTGCTTCGACTGGATGCCGAACGTCAGGTGGCTGATGGCCCCCATGAGCTGGCCGGTCGCATCGGCGTTCGAGGCCCAGCTGTTCAGGTTCAGCGCGGTCTGCTGCTCTTGGCTGAGTCCCGCTGTCGGCTGTTGCTTCGTCAGCAGGGCGATGTCGTCGAAGAAGCTCATGAGTGCGCCGTCTCATCCAGGGTGATGGCGAGAACGGTCGCCGGGCGCGGTGCCTGCGCTTGCACGCAGACACGAAGATCGGTCGTCCAGGTCCCTGGGAACTCGATCAGGTTCTCGTCGTAGTCGGTCAACGTCGCGGCACCCACATCGGTTCCACCCTCGACCCCCGGCATGTCGTCCATGCGCATCGATCCGGTGTCGTCGAGCGTGGGGCCGTACTTGACCCCCTTCGGGTACGTGTCGGCGAGGACGAAACCGATGTGTCCGATCTTCTTGGCCTGGTTCAGCGAGGAGCTGCCTTGCATCGCCTGGCCCAGCTTGGCGCTCTTGAACTGCGCGGTGTAGCCGAGCCCGACCACCACGTTCGAAGCGGCAGTGGCCAGCGTGATCTGGCCGCCCGTGACGGTGTAGCGCTGCGTCCATGGGCGCGCGGAGTCGTCGGTACCAACGTCACGGGCGTCGGCCCACACGACCACTGAGCTGCCTTCCAGGTGCGGGACCGGAATCACGGTCGCTGCCGCCCCGGTGTAACTCACGAATGAGTCGGCGAGATTGCAGAGCTGCGCATCTCCGCGGCACTCGGTCTCCTGCGCCCACTTCTCGAGGTAGCGCACGGTCGCGCCATTGATCGTCCGACGGACCACGTAGTACACCTGGTCGTCGGTGTTGCCGTTCAGCGCCGGCAGCGTCACCACGTCCTCGACGAATCCGCTGGTCGTGATCGTGACCCAGGCCAGCACATCCTCGGCCTTGTTGAACACCGCGACCACCACCACACCATCGGAGCGAACGCAGTGCAGCCGCGTGTCCGGGAGGCGCTGCGCGTCGGTGCGAACGATGCCCGGCCGGCCGATCTCCGGCGCGAGCTCCATCAGGTCGGTCGAGGTGTAGTCGTAGCTGCGAACCTCGAAGGACAGGTCGAAAACCTTGACCCCGCTCCGATTCACGAAGTAGCCGCTCTGGTCGATCTTCACCGCGTCGACCACTCCAGAGCCTTGCGTGGAAGCGCTCTTGACGTTGAAGTTCGTCGGCGTCAGCGGTTCATCCAGGGACGAGGCGCGAACCGAATACTCGGTGCCCTGGGCACCCAGGCAGAGGCCCTTCAGGCTCAGCAGCCAATTGACCGTGTCCACCGGACCCGAGCCGATCGTGCGATTGATCGGCCCCGCATTGCCGGCGAAGGTCTCGTCAAACGAATCGAACGCATCGGAAATCGACCCCCAGACGCCATTCAGGCCGCTCCACCAGAGCCGGCCCTCATGAATCTTCCCAGCCGTCGGCCAGCCGCGGAGGTCCGACCATTGGCCTTCCTGCCAGACGGCCGTGGCCACCGTGCCGCCCAGGCTGGCCACGACTTCAGCGCCGACGGTGGTCGAGTTCGTGTAGTCCGTGATGCGTGCCGCGCCGCGGATGCTGCCTCCCTGATAGACCAGGGTCATCGTCACCGAATCCGGCGCCACACGGGTCGTCAGGATCAGGCGGTAGTAGTCGATCTGGTTGTCCAGGCCATCGGTCACGCCGGTGGTGGTGTCCGCGGTCCAGGTGTTGACGCCGCCGACGTTCACCCACGTCAGATTGTCGAACGACCGCTGGAGGTCGACCGTAGAGCCGGTCGCATTCCCGCTGATGACGACACTGAAGCTGCGCGAGTCGGAGCCGGAGCCGGAGATCCGAATCGAGTTCGTCGCCAAGCCGGAGGCCGATGCGGTCGTGGAGACGCGCTGACCGACGGAGGTCAGGCTGAATAGCGCCCCCACGTGCAAGGGCTTGAACAGCGGGACCGATGAGGTCAGCGTCACATTGCCGGCCAGCGCGCTCGCAGTGATCGTGGTCGGGAGGATGTTCTGGACGCGAAACGGCCCGTCGGTCGGGGTGTAGAGCGCCACCGACCACGACCGCGAGTTCGGCCGGGTGCCGCGGCGCTCGATCCGACGCGGCTGGAAGTTGGCGCAGGCGACGAACACTACGTCCGCCGACTGGTCGATGCGCAGGCTGTTGAGATCGCTCGCGCCCCACGGGGTCGGGATCGTCATCACGCCGGCCGCTTCGATCGTGCAGTTCGAGACCCATGTCTTGCGTGCCAGCAGGCTGAAGAAGCGGATGAAGAAATTGCCCGTCGGCACGATCGAGATCGAATGTTCCCCGGTCGGAAGCGTCGTCTCGCGAACGTAGTCGTCGTCGCCCGAGGTGGAACCGATGCGAAGGGTCACCGGGCCGCGGGCGATCGTGATGCGGATGCCGTGCTCGACGCTGATGTTTGCGCCAGCGACAGTCACCTGCTGCTCGCGGATGGCGCGGGCCGAGCCATCACCCACGAGCTCCATGTATTTGGGCGCCACCCACTGCGATGTGGCGCCGACCTCGTCCAGGTCGGTCCAGCCGGTCAGGTTCGTCGCGAATGTCCCGTTCGTGATCGTCGTCGTCACCGAAGGACGGGACAGCAGGGCATCGTTGATCCAGACCCGCATCAGCAGCGGCGTCATCTCGAGCAGCGCGGTGTCGCTGGTGCCGAAGATGAACTTCAGGAAGCGCGCGGCGGTGTTGGTGTAAGTCGCGCCCAGGTACTTGAGGCCCGGCCGGAGCATCATCGGGCCGAGAACACGCGGCATCCAGTTCGTTTGCGTCTGAGCCGCGAGGGCGAGGCGCTTCACGTCGGCTCGCGCAAGTCCGTAGCGCGAGACGACCCCTCGGTTCAGGCTGTAGAGTGACTGCACTTGGCGCGCCATCTCAGCCGATCAGATTGCCGCTGCCGTTGGTGTTCCCACCATCCCGGCGATTCGGAAAGCGGTTGCGCGACAGCCCCCACGAACCCCGAGCGGGGAACGACGTCGGCTCCATCATCGCGGCCGCGCTCTTGGCCGACAGCAGCTTCTTCTTCAGCCGCGCGTGCGAATTGGCCTCTTCCTGCTCGGAGTTGGACAGCTTCAGGATGATCTTGCTGGCGAAGAACTCCTCCACGTATTCGCGGAAGGACTCCGGCCACTTGTTCATGTTCAGGCCGTAGAGCACGTCGCTGGAGACGTAGCTCACGTACAGCGTGTCCAGGTCCGAGTACCAGTAGTTCGCCTCGTCCCAGTAGCGCGTCAGCGGAGCACGGAAGAACTCGTCGGAGCAGAGTTTGGTGGTCAGCACCCAGTCGTCGGGCTTCGCGAACGCGCGGTTGTAGCCGAAACTCGGCTCGATCGACGGGTCGTAGTCGATCTGCACGGTACGCAGGGCGAAGTTCCACTGCCCCTTCTCGAGGCAGGTCTTGACGCCGTTGCTCGACCACACGCGGTCGAGCAGGCGCCGCGGCTCGCGCTCCTCCGTCAGGGACGAGAGGAAGCGCTCGCCGCAGAGCAGCAGCGCACCGTTAAAAATGTCGAGCTGCGTGGTCATGGCGTCAGGCCGTGACCTTCTCGTAGTTCGCCAGCCACTCCAGCGCGAGCACCTTCTTGTCGAAGCCGCTCTGCAGGATCGCGCCATCCGCGACGCGAAGGACGATGTGCTTCTGCTGCGGACCCTTGTACTCGACGCGGTGCTTCGCCGCCGGCGCCACCGACTCGTCCGTGGGTTGGAGGTCGTACTTGTGCAGCAGGTGGACCTGCGCGTAGTTGCGGCCCACACCGGTGACCAGCAGTTCGAGCACCCACTCGCCGGTCTCGAGGCGCACCTCGATGTGGTCCAGCTGCTGGAGCTGCGAGGCCATGTGCGCGAAATACTGCGGGTCCAGCACGTCCGGCACCGTGGTGCCTTGCTCGGCGTTCACGACCCAGTCCTGCCGCAGCTGTTCGGCCAGGCCCATGCGTTGGGGGTTCAGAATCACCGCGCGCTTCTCGGCCACGGGCTTGTCCATCACTTCACTCATTCGAGACTCCTCTCAGTTGCGAAAACGGGCGCGGCCCCGAGGAGACGCGCCCGAACGAAATGGCCTTGCGGCCCCTATCAGGTGAACGTGGACGTGAGCAGGCTGCCGGTGGACAGCGAAGCCCCAGCGGTCGAGACCGAGACGACCGCGCCCATGAAGACCGTGACCGTGGACCCGAGCGAGCTGAACTGCGCGCCCTGGACGATGTCGCCGGCCTTCATCCCGAGGTAGTAGCCGTCGGAGAAGAAGTTCGCCACGGTCAGGTCGGTGGTCAGGTTGGTCGAGGCGTAGAACCACAGGCCACCACCGCCGCCGCCCGGGCCGTTGGGGTTGTTCGCGGCCGTCGAGCCCTGCGTGGACAGGAACTGCGTCGAGCCGGCGATGGCCGGGTTGACGGCGAACGGCGCGACGAGTTGCCGCGGCGGATTCGCCACCGAAGAGAGTTGCGTGCTGCCAAAGTAAGACATGGTGATTTCTCCTTGTGGCTCAGGCGTACGCCGAGCCGTCAGCGGTGATGACCACCACGCCGGTGTTTTGCAACAGCAGCGCGCCCTGGTAGCCGCTCGCGCGAGCCCACGAGTAGTCCTGCTCCTGGTCGTAGCCGACCGGGGATTGCAGGCCTGCTGTGTCCATCGCGTGACCGGCAGCGGTCTTGTGGTACAGGAAGGACTTCTCGCTGGTGGTGCCCTTGCCCGGAAGGTTCGGGTGCTCCACGATCAGCGCATTGCGCCAGCGGTAGGCCATCGGCTTGTCGCGCCAGCTCGGGTTCTCGGCTCCGGCGAACGGCTTGATCTCGATGTACTGCGCGTTCGAGAACTCCGGGGCCTGCTCGAGGTAGGCCAGGAATGACGGCTGGCACAGCAGCGTGATGTTCGAGTCCCAGGGCACCGCGGCGTTGGACAGCTTGACGCGGCCGTTCTGGAACAGCGAGACGTTCGGGATCGTCGAGGACGAGCCGATCGTCACCGTGCCGGTGTTCAGCTGGTTGATGATCAGTTCGTCGATCTTGCGATTGATGACCGCCATCGTGGTCATCTGCATGATCGCGCGCTGATTGCCCTGCGAGGCAAACACGTTGAACCCGGTCTTGCGAACCAGGTCGTGCCATTCCTGCAGCGTGCAGGTGTTCTGGTTGTTGCTGTCGTTGCGCGCCGGGATGCGGCCATTCAGGCCGCGCGTGACGGCTGAGGCAGCGCCGGAACCGGCGACGAGGAAGACGGCCTGTTGGCCCTTGATCACCGCTTCGGTGGTGACGGTTTCGCGAAGCAGCGATTGATGCTGTTCGAACGCCTGGATGAACTCCTGGCGGTACTGGATTTGGAACGCACTGTCAGACATGATCGGACTCCTGTGGATACGAAGGTGATGAACCGTCGCTCGGGGTGTCCGTACATGGCTGTTTCGCTGGGGTGTCCTGGAGAGGGGCCAGCGGCCCGCCAACGGGGCCTTGCTACTCGGTAACGCAGCGCCACTCTAGGGTTGCGCTGCGTCCCTGCTCGATTGGCAGTATGAAAAGAATCAAGCGCCACGCGGCTTGAGCTTCTCGCGTGCGCCCAGCAGTTCCCGATAGCGGGCCTGCATCTTCTCGTCCTTGTTGTACGCCGTGCGGTTCTCGCGCATCGTCTTCTCGATCTTGTCGATCTCGGTCTCGACGTCCTGCATCTGGTTGCCTTCACCCCCAGGCACGACCACGCCGGTCGGGTTCTGGATGCGCGACAGGCCGACCAGCCACTTCATGACCTCAGGTGAGCTGCCGAAAGGCGTGCCGTCGGGGAGGCGGCTCTGCAGCAGCTGGTCCTTCAGCACCTGGTCGCTGGCGCCATCGAGCATGCCGTGAATCAGGTTGATGTTGAGCCGGTAGTCCGGGCCCCACTCGGTGCGCAGCGCGTCCTCGCTGGCGGTCTGGATCTCCTTGTCCTTCACGGCACGCTGTTCGAACGCCTGCGCCTTGATCGTGTTCCAGGTCTTCACCGTGGCTGCGACCTGGGCCGGCGTCTGGTTCGTCCCGTGCGCGGCCTTGAGGATCTCGGCCATCATCGGCGCGTCGCCCTCGTCGATCTTCACGTCCTTGCCGAGGTCGTACTTGTCCGCGGTCTCGGGGATGCCGTGCGCGGCGCGCCAGTCCTTCAGTTCGTCGGCGCTGGCGTTCTTGCCGAGGACCGGCTTCAGTTCGCCGGAGCGGATGCGGTCCTGTGCCGCGAACAGGGCCTGCATCGCAGCTTCTGGCGAGGCGTAACGGCCCAGCGCGGTGAGGCGCTTCTCGTCGGCCTTCGACACGGTCTCGCGCCAGTCGGCTGGCCAGTAGCCCTCGTTGCCCTTGTCCGCCGCAGGCGCTGGGGCAGCAGCAGGCGCGGCCGCGGGGGTCGGTGCTGCAGCGGGAGATGCCGCTGGCGCCCCGGCTGGCGCAGAGGCGGCTGGCGCTGGAGCGGCCGCAGGCGCAGCTGCCGGTGCGGGCGCAGCAGCAACACCTCCGCCGCCAGTAGCGCCCTCGTCGTCAGGTTTACGCAGTACGTTTCGGAGCTTCCACATTTTCGGCCCTCCTCAGAGTCGACAGGTCAAGTTTGAGCAGCTTCACGATCTGCTGCCCGACGAAGCCTCGCCCGAGGGCAAAGGCGGTTTCCCGATCGCTCGGGTAGAACTGGAACTCGTAGGCGCCCGCGGCCCTCTCGATCAGCCACTTCAGGGCGCGCTGCTGCTGATCCGCGCTGGCATCCCCGCGGTGCAGGGCCTGGATGGCGCTGGCATCCGCGAGTTCGTACGGCGCCGGGACGTGCGGCCCAATGGCCCGGGTTGCTGGCTTCTGCATGCGTCAGACCGGCGCCGAGGCTTGAACAAGCCCGCTCGTGCCGATGTTCTTCGCCGCATTCGAGGCCTGCTCGATGTTCGCCAGCTGGGCCTGCTGCTTGGCTTGATCCTGCTGCTTGGCCTTGGCCTCGTCGACGTAGGCTTCGCTGTTGAGCCAGGTCGGCGGGACACCGATCCCGAGCAGGGCATCGCGCAGCGCGACCTCGGTCTTCGGCAGGAAAGCACTCGACGGGTCCAGTGCGATGGCCTGGCCGATGAGCGCCTGGGCCTGCGAGAACTTCTGGCCCTTCTGCTCCTCGATCGCGTCGTGCAGCGGGCTCTCGAACGTGAACTCGATCTCGGCCCCGCGAAGTTCCTTCGGCCACGTGCGCGGATCACCGAACCCGCCGTTGCGCCACAGCAAATCGAAGGTCTCGTCGCAGAGCGCGGCGTTGTACTCCATCTCCATCGGCTCGAAGATCGGCAGGGCGTTGCGGATGTACTCCTGCACCCGTTGCCCGACCTCGTAGGCGGTCATCTCAGGCGCGCGTTGGGGAAGCGTCAATGCGTCCAGGAAGAACGCGCTGTGCAGCATGGACCGGGTATCCTGGTTCATCTGCAGGCCGTAGTTGAAGCCGCGGAAGTCCTGCGCGATCGGGCGCAAGGCCTCGCCCAGCCGTTCGTCGTATTCCTCGTCCACCCAGGTGACGCCACCGGCGTAGATGGACAGGTCGGAGCGAACGGCGCCCTGCGTCGCGATCATCGGCGGACTCGTGGCCTTCTCTCCCGCTTCCAGCAGCGTGAAGGTCATCGCCTGGAGCAGCCGAGCATCCGGAAGCGCGCACACGCTGGCCGGGCTGTAACTGTACTGCGAGCCCGAGACAGTCTGCCACCGGGGGATGATGTAGTGCTTGCCCCAGATCGGCGTGGCCTGCATCAGGTGGCTGTTGGTCTTGTCGTACCAGATCGACCAGCGCGGCCGGCCCATGGACTTGTCGTCGTACATGTCCTCTTCGACGATCATGTGCATGCACTCGACCTCTTCGAACGGGGTCTTCTTCTCGAGCAGGTTGACCTTCTCGTGGACGTTCTTGAAGGTGCGCTTCAGCGTCTGGGCCGTGGGCTTCCACTTGCGTGCGATGAAGCCGATCTTGCCCTCGTCGTTCTCCTGCCAGCAGACGTCACGGAGGTGGAAGCAGCGGTACAGCAAGCCGTTGCCGTGCTTGTTCAGTTCGACGCTGAGCACGGCCTGCCCGAAGGCTGCGAAGTCGTGGTCGCCTTCCTTCGTGGCGCGGGTGAACAGCGAGCTCGGGTCGTACATCGCCCGGCGCTGCGTCTCGGTGAACCACTGCAGGTAGGTGCGGACCTCGTTGCTCTCCTGCTTGGCGTACTTGCGCTTCGTCGCGAACCACTCCTTTGCCGTCGGGCGCAGCATGGTCCCGAACTGGTTGCCCAGGTCGCGCCGGCAGCGCACCGGGTAGCTGGTCATCAGGTTGGCCGCGAAGTCGGTCCCGAGCGATCGGCTGATCGTGAAGTCGGCGCGCTCGGGGTAGAAGTTGTCCGCGATCTCCTGATGGAGCGAGGTGAGGGACATCTTCTTCCCGAAGAGGTTGTCGGCCACCTCGCAGAGTTGCTTGACGTCCATGTCAGCCTCCCAACGCGCCAGAGCCGGCGTCCGTGAGGATCGTCGACGCGCGGCCGCGGCGGGCCATCTGCTCGACGATCGACTTCTTGCGGGCTTCCTCTTGCGCGACCGGATCGGGCATGGCCAGCGGCTTGGGGAGGTCGGGGCGCTTCGGGCTCAGTGCGGAGCTGACGACAGCGCTCGCGCCAGCCTGTGCGGCCGGCTTGGCGAGGTCTGAGAACAGGCCTCCGGCTGTCGCACCTGCACCAGCCGCCGCAGCGCCAGAGACGCTGGCCGGCAGCACATACGCACCGCCGGTGCCCGCCAAGCCGCCCAGCCCGTAGCCGAGCGCGCCTGTCTCGGCGGCCACTCCCGCGGCAGTTGCAGCCGTGGCGCCAGCTGCAGCCGTCCCTGCCGCTGCGGTTCCCGCGGCCGCCGTGCCCGCAGTTGCAGCGCCGGCTGCGGCCGCCGTTCCCTCCGCGGCAGTGAAGTAGGTACCGATCGCCGCTGCTGTTTCAGGCATTTGGTGCCTCCATGAAGAATTGATCCCCCTCGATCCTGATCACGCACTGGCGGATGTCGATCCGCAGTGGGTCGGTCGACACGATCTCGACCGGTTGATACAGGGCGAAACGCGCCCATCGGTTGTAGGTCCCTATCGCCTTGGACACGTTGCCGGCGCGGATCATCTCGACAGCGGCTCCCACGTAGTCGTCATGCACCCGGTCCGCTGCGTGGGACTCGAGGCCGAGCTCACCATGTAGTCGGTGATGGAAGGCCTGCCCCGAGGCCTCGCACTGGCCAGACAGGATCCAGTCGTCGAGGCTCAGGCTGAAGAAGCCCATCGCATGTAGTTCGCCAAGTGCCGGCCACACCCGCTGCCGGTTGAACATCAGCTTGAATCCCATGTGCCGGGCGAGCAAGCGCGCGTGTGGGATCGTGGCCGGCACCATAGTGAGCAATTCGGTCGCGTCGGTTTTCAGGAAGGCCAGAGCGAGCGCTTCCTTGGAGGCGATCACTGCCGCCTCGCCGCGGTACTCGGGCAGCAGGTTCGTGTGGATCACGTACCGCGTGGTGTCCAGGTGCTGAGCCAGGAAGCAGCCTTCCTCACCGATCACGCTGAACGATGGCGCAGTCAGGTACTTGGCGGCGTTGCACAGGGGAGCGCCTTCGAACGCGGTCCAGGTGCGGATCAGCGGATCGTTGCAGATCGCCTCGATGCGGGCCTGGTCGGCTGGCGTGGCGAGTCTCATGACCGGCCCCTCGCCGAAAGAGCCGCGCGGCCGGCAGACAGCGGAGCGCGGCCGGAGGTCAACACCTGCGGCTTCTTCACGATGTGCCCGTTGACCTGCTTCAGGTCCATCCAGTCCATCGCGTTCTCAAGCATCCGTGGCCCTTCGAACCAGGCCATCATCACAGCGTCGCCGCGATCGGTCGAGCGGCCGAGGCGCTTGCACACATCCTCTTTCGATTCGGCCTTGATGCCGCGTGGCGTGAATTCGAACGTGGGTGCGGTCAGGTCGGCGACTAGGCGTGAATCACCTGGAGGCAACTGGATCGGTGAGCCGCCAGGCTGGCCTGGGTCCAGTGCCTCGCGGAACAGCCACAGGGCCGCGCTGCGCTTGTTCACGAACTTCAACTGGCCATCGCGGCTGCGCTTCGTGGTGTTCTCGGCGCCCTTATAGCGTCGGCATGGGATATCGTTGCGCACGAGGGCCTCGTACATCGGGCCGCCATAGCCACCGCCCATGTCGATCGTGACGAGCGCGCCGTGCAAGCGATGCGACACCACCACGCCAGCGCAATGTGCGCCCGCGCGCTCGGCCGGGATCTCGGCGCCGGGCACCTCGATGAGCTGCTGATACCAGCCGTCATATCGTGGTGCCAGGATCATCGGATCATCGCCACCCCCTGATGCGTCGACGCCGATATTGCACATCGGCACGCCCTTGGGCGGCTTGTCGGTCCAGCGGTCCTGCGCCAGCTGCACCCAGCGCGTGGGGATCAACTGGTTCGCGCCGTCCTTCATGGAGTCGCTGAACTTGCCGTACAGCAGTTGCGACCGCAAGGGTTCGGGCAGCGATTGAAGTTGCGCGCGGTAGGCGGCCGTGTCGCGTGCCGGGTTGTCGGCCAGCGATGCCGGGATGAAGGTGTAGGACTTGGCGGTGAAGGGCTCGCCGTCGATCAGGTACTCGCCCGGACCTTCCACCCACTTGACGCTGATCTCGCCGGCCCTCGTGACCATCACGGCCCACCGCAATTCGCCGGGGTGGGCGCGGTCGGGAAAGCGCGGGTCCAACCACGGCGCGAACCATTTCACCAGCCACAGGCCATCGGATGTCCGCGGCGGGTTGGAGCCGATGATGACGCGCGTCCGAGTGTCGGCGCGCAGCCAGCCCATGATGCTCGCCACCTGTACTTCGAGGAACTCGCCGCCCTCGTCGAACGCCATGTAGTCGCGCTCGCGCCCGGCGTGATCCTGCCAGTCGTCGGGGCCCTTCATGCCGGCCAGCTTCAGCGCCTTGCCGTCGGGCCACGTCCATTCCAGGTCGGTGCCGTTGAAACTCGCGCCGGTGGAGATCAGCTTCTTGCCTTCTTTCTCCAGGCCGTCGGTCTCGGTGCGCTGACGACGGAAGATGATCCCGTTGCGGGCTTCATTGACACCCCATCCAAGTTCGAGCAGCGTCTTCCCGCCCCCCGCCTGGCCACCGTACAGCAGCACGTCCGCGAGTGAGAGGTAGGCGTCGGTCTGTGGCCCGATATTGGGCACGAACTTGAGATTCGACGTCAGATCGAACGCCTGTTCGAGCGCCGCCGCTGCCTCCGATGCAGGCGTCAGCGTCAAGCGTTCGATCAGATCGTCGAGAGTGCTCATGGCGTGACCGGGTCCTCGACGGGCTTGAACAGCGCCGGGCCGGTGTAGGTGCCCTTGTCGACCCAGGTGTCACCCATGTACTTCAAGTCATCCAGCGCGCCGCCGAGGAACGCGGCTTCCTGCGTGCTCGCCTGCGCCTGTGCTTGGGCTTGGGCTTGTCGTGCCTTCAGTTCTTGCAGCCGAGCGCGGACCTTGCGGTAGGAGTGCGTCCACTCGTCGGCTCCGTAGCGGAACCGCGGCGTGAACAGGTCGGACTCGGGCGGTGCTCCCACCTCGATGCCCAGCACCACTGCCTGATAGCTCAGGAAGTGGATGCCGGCCCGCTGCATCTCGTACTCCTCGCCCGCGGCCATGTCGACGCCGAAGAAGGCGATCTTGTCGAGGGCCGAATCGATCTTCCGATTCTCGGCCTTGGCTTCGTCCTCGATCAGCTGAATGGCCCGCGTCATCATCCAGAAGAGGGACGACGAGCAGAACCACCGCTGGGGATCGTGCTTGGTCAGGGCGTCGTTGAATGGGTAGATCACCGCGTCGGGGATCGTGGGGACCGGACCGCCGACCCACAGTTTCACGCCACGGCTCGGCAGCGCGGTCAGCCACTGCACGTACTCCGGGCTGAACCAGGTCTGTCCGGGCTCCCACAGATGCGTCTCGAACCACTCGTCTACGCGAGCGGCGACACCGAACACACCCGGGCTGCATCCGATGATGCGCCAGGTGGTATCGCCGTAAGGCGCGAGCCGGACCGATGCCGGCGCTGAGCCGACCAGTGCTACTTTCAAGGTATGCCCTCCTCAGAGCAGTTGAAGAACCGTTCTCAATACGCTCTTGCTCAGGTCGTGGTGCTCAGCGCGAAGGTCGCCGAGCTGATGCCCGACAGCGCGCCCCAGATCGCGGTCGTGATGCCGATCAACCCCAGGACGCCGTTGGCCGCGCCGTTGGTCGACTTGATCACCGAGAACGTGGTCCCTTGGCTCGACACGATGGTCTCGCCGTTGGCGGTCTTCACGTAGGCCGGGGCGTTGGCCGAACTGTTGAAGTTCAGGTACACCGGCACGCCGGGGATCGGCGGGTCGAGCGTGTAGACCGAGCTCGACAGGGCGCTGGTGCCTGCGATGTTGCTGACGCCGTAGGCCGGCAGGTTGCGCGAGGTGGTGCCCGCGTTGATGCCCATCTTCACGGCTTCAGCGCCGAGAAGGAAGTCAGGCGTCTCGCCGTTGCGGCCGGAGCCGGAGGCAGCCGAGGACATGGGCTGGAGCCCGAGCCGTCGGCCGAAGATACTCGTGATGATGCTGTTCCCGTAGGACATGTCGAACTCCTTTATGGTTGCTCGCCGAAGCTGCTGTGGAGATGCCTGAGACCGTCAGGCGGCGGGTTACGCCCCGTAGAAACCGGGAGTTGCGAATAGGCTGGCACTGCCCGCCGAAGTGACCGCAGACAGCCAGCCTTGCGGCGCGACGGTGACCGTCTGCGTTCCGCTCGGAGGCAGGCAGGCGCCAGGACACGGCAGTGCCGTGGTGGGCTGTGCGGCTTGGATTGCCGACGACGCGCCGGTCGCGAAGTACACCGGCACGGTGCTGGGGTTGCTCAGGAACATTCCCTGCTGGCTGCCGGTGCACACCTGCGTCGCCGCGGAGGCGGTGCTGCTGGTGGCCGCGATCAATGCCGTCGGGCCGGCTGGCTGGAATGCGGTGATGCTCATCTCTTACCCCTTGAAGTAGCTCAACAGGGACTTGGTCTCGGCGCCTTCGCTGGCTCCCGATTCCTTCTCGCCCTTCTCGTCGGCTGCGGATTCCTTCAGCAGCACCTGCATGAAGGTGACCTGCAGGCCGACCGATGACTCTTCGCCCTGGCCTTCGCGGGCGGATTGATTGACGCTGGTGACCTTGGCCACGCACAGCAGGTGCATCTCGTCGCCGACACCAGGAAGCTCGGCGATCCCGAGCTTGTCGAGTTCCTTCTTCTCCAGGCGAAGGCACAGGCCCCAGGGGTACGGATTGGGCTGGCCGTCGGCCCCGCACATCTCCCGCTTCTCTTCCTTGAGCTCGGCCTTGCTGTAGGCCATGTCGACGAGCTTTGGTCCGGTGGCCATGTCAGCCTTTCGATGGAGTGAGGGTCGCCGCCTTGCGCAGCAGGAATGCAATGCGGCGCGCACCGTCCGTGATCCGCGCCTCGGTCAGTTCGACCTGCTCTTGAGGTGGCGCCTCGACCATTGCGGCAATGCCGAAGGCCTCACGCTCCATGTTCACGGTCACCCGCTGGGTGTCGGCCAGTTGCTTGGTGACGCTGGCGTGCTCCTTGATCACGCCGATCAGGATGGCGCTGGCTTGCTGCCTCTCGGCCTTGGAGCCGGTCGTCGGCATCTCGGGGAGCGCGATTCCCTCGAGCGCTTCCAACAGTCGGTTGGCGATGCGCTTGGTGCGCTGGATGTCCGTGCGGTGCTCGCGGCGGATCGTGGCCTGGATCGTCGCGTTCGCATCGACGATGTCCTTCTCGGCCAATTTGGTTTCCACGGTAACCAGGCTGGTAACCGCTTCCTTGGTAACCAGTGCGTCGGCCTTGGCTCTGATCTTGGCGCCGAGGTCGCGCTCCCAACCATCCTTGTCCGCGCGCTTCTTGATCGCGACATGGCTGACACCGAACTCGGCGCCGATCTCACGCAGCGAGCGAATGCCCGCGCGGTGCTCGCGCTGAATGCCTTCCCAGTCGGTGGTCCGCTTCTCTGTCATGAGAAGCGATTGGACGTGCTGCCTACGTCGTCAGCGCCTCGGCACTATGAGTCCGCAAGGGGCTGCGCGTCCCGCGTTCCTCGAACCAGAAGTTGTACAGACGCGCCGCGCGCTGGTAGGTCATCTGCTTGACGTTGCCGCACTTGAGCTGGGCCACGTAGCCGACCGAGAAGCCGCAGATCATCTCGATCTTGTAGTCGCGCAGGCCCCAGGCGTTCAGTTCGCCGATGATGTGCTGATGGTCGATGTTCGCGGGGATCATGGCACGACTCCTTTGGCGGTGAGCGGCGTTCCGGCCTTCAGCGCGTGGCGGGCGCGGCATCCCTCGATCAGTGAATCCGGGTGAATCCCCAGCGCCGGGCGGGCGATCACCACGTTGTCGCCCAGTCGCAGCTGTTCACCCTCGGCGATGTCCTTCGCGACCCACAGACTGCGCCGTAGGGCTGTAGACTCGTTCGGGCCGGGGCCGTAGGAAGGCACACCTATCGCCGTGGCCGCGCGCCGGCACTCGGTGACCATCTGCTTGAACTCGGCGGGCTCCATGCTGAAGCTGGCGTCGGGTCCGCCGTCGGCGCGGCTCAGGGTGAGGTGCTTCTCGATCATGGAAGCCTTCAGCACCGTCGCGGCGACGGCAACACCACATCCCATTGAATGGTCAGAAATGCCAATCTTGAACTCCTCTGACGCGTTCCCTTCCCCGTTCGGATGGTCGCCGAGTTCATAGAGCGTTGCCAGATTCGCATCCGACGCATCGGCAGGATAGGCGCTGGTGCACTTCAGGATCGTCAGGTCGTAGTTCCTGGCGCGCATGCACGCATATTGCGCGGCGTCGATTTCTGCACGGGTAGCCATCCCCGTGCTCAGGATCATCGGCTTGCCCTTGCTGGCCATGTAGCGGATCAGCGGGAGGTCGATGAGCTCGAAGCTGGCCACCTTGTGGCGATCGACGCCCAGCGTCTCGAGGAAGTCCACGCTCTCGCGGTCGAAGGCAGCAGCGAATGGGATGATGCCGAGGAATCGCGCGTGCGAGAATAGGTCGGGCAGCCACCTCCACGGCGTATGCGCTTTCCGGTAAAGCTCGACCAGGCTGACGATCCGGCCAGCCCAGGTAGTGGTCTGGCTCGGGTCGATGCACATCGTGTCCGGCTTCCAGACCTGGAACTTGATGGCGTCGGCGCCAGACTCGGCTGCGGCCAACACGATCTGGCGCGCGCGATCAAAGCTGCCCAGATGGTTCGCAGACATTTCGGCGACCATGAACGGGCTATGGGAGTGCATAGGTGTTCTGCAGGTGGGTGAAGCCGAGGTCCCGGAACATGTCGATGCTCGATCGGTTGGCCGGGTTGATGTTCGCGTACATGGGGCCCGGGTGGAGTCGGCCAAGCTCCATCACTGCGTGCCGGCCGTAGGCGCTGCCCCTGAACCGTCGGAGGATGCCGATACCCACTTCCCGGCGCCACGTCAGGTAGGTGGCGCCCACCAGGTCGCCGCAGTCAATCAGGTACCAGTGCGGGTAGGGCTTGGACGCGACGAAGGCCTTGTGCTCCTTCAGCGAGGGCAGGCGCTTGTGGCTGATGTTCTGGTGGGGCTCGCGCTCGTAGAGAAGTTGCCACAGCAGATCGACAGCCTCGGGGTGGGTATAGGCGTCGAGGAGCTTCATTCCCACAGAACCCACACGAGGATGGCCAGCAGCACCAGGATCAGCGCCGAGCCCTTCCAGCCGCCCGCGTTGGTGTTGTCTTTCCAGTTCATTGGGGCGGCACGACTTTGTAGCCGCGCTCCGTCATGCAGGCAGCGAAGACTTCACGCTGCTTGCGGCGCTCCTCGGCAATCGCGATCGGTGCGCCGACGATGGTCAGGCCGGCGACGAACGACCCGGCCACGCGGGCGTCGGTGTTGGCCTCGTCCCTCGCGCGGTCCTTGCACACCAGGATGTTCTGGTCGGTCTGGGCCTGGGTCTGGCCTTGTTGGGGGTAGGACACCCCGAGCGGGAACGTACCGCAGCCGGTCAGCAGGACCACGGTCAACAGAATCAGCTTCTTCATACTCGAACCTCGATGTTGTTTCGTTTGAGGAATTGAGCAGCCCCCCTCGGAGTTGCATCAGTGAATGCGAACATGGCCCCAGCTGCGCAAGCGTCCGCCCCAGCCTTGAAAGCGGCCAGCATGTCAGCGTAGTCCCGGCAGCCTCCGCTGGCTATCACCGGAACGCCTACTGCCGTGGAGACTTCACGGATCAGGTCGAGGTCGTAGCCTTCCATGGTGCCGTCACGGTCGACGCTGGTCAGCAGGATCTCGCCTGCTCCGGCATCGGCGAGTGCTTTGGCCCAAACAAGTGCTCCGAACAAGTGCCACGCGAGCGAGCCTGATTCCGAACATGGCCATCCAGGCTGCCGTACATCCACGCACCCCACAATCGCCTGCGCGCCAAACCTTGCTGCAGCCTCGCTGACAAACGTCGGGCGTTCGAGTGCAAAGGTGCACACTGCCACCTTGTCCGCGCCAGCACGCAGCAGCGCGTCGATGTCCTTCAGGCTCCGCACGCCACCGCCGACGGTGATCGGGATGAAGCAGCCTTCGGACAGTTCTCGCACCAGGTCGAGGTCCGGCCCCCTGCCCTCTGCGGTCGCGCTGATGTCGAGGATCATGAGCTCGTCGACCCCCCGGGCAGCGTGGATGCGTGCGGCCTGGGCGGCGTGGCCGATGCTGCGCCAGCTGTTGAAGCGCTCGCCCTTGACCAGGGTGCGGCCGCGGACCAGCATCGACGGGATCACACGTTTGCACAGCATTATTTCGGCCGGCGCCCAGACAGTACTACGTTCTCTAAAGCGTCGGCCATCTCGATCGCTCGTGTTGCCATATCTTGATAGGCCAAGTCACTCAGCCCGTACTCCCCTGCCGCCAGGCTCGCCGAAATAAGGGCCACGTAGCATCTCAGAACGCATTCTTGATGCATTTCGTTGTCTTTCATGCCGCCTCCTTATCAGGGGTGCCGATCAAGGTTCGGCCGATGTGCACCACCTTGCCCAGGTCGGCGCCACGCTCGCGCAGTTCGATCGCCGCCTTCGCCAGTTTGACTTCTGCGTTCAGGCTGTTGGCTTGAGCATCGATCATCTTGGCTGCGGCTTCGAGGTCGGTGGCGCTGATCTCTTTGCGAGCCAGCGCGAGGAGCATCTGAGCGCCAATGCGTCTGATGTCGCCTGCAGTCTCGACGCGGTTGATGTCTTGCAGTGATTCAAGGGTGTTCTGTGATGGTTTCATTTCGATCTTTCGGTTATTGCCTGCTTCAGCTGTTTCGCGAGCCGGCGCAGGATCAGTTGCTCGCGCTTGAGATCTATGAGGCCGGGGCATATCGGCGCAGTGAACCCCGCGTCGCGCAGCTTTTTCCGGATGTACCAATCGGCCAGTTTCAATGTCCGGCGTCGGCGCTTCTTGCGGTTCTGTTCTGTTGTCTTCGGCAGAAGTAGCCAACTCTTACGATGTACCTCTTCACCCGCGCTCCTCTTTCGATGGCTGCGTATACGGCGGCACTCTTTACACGCATATTGATGACCATCCAACTTACTTTTGTCCACATAGAAGTCAACGAGAGGCTTTGGCACTCTGCACTTGCTGCATGTCTTCATGAATGCACCGCCTTGTCGGTGAACTGCTGCATCAGTTCCTTGAACTTCTCGGTACTGACACCGATGCGATCCAGGACTTCGGCGATGGGCACACCGGCGTAGTCGTCTGGGAAGATCCAATCGTTGGCGTCCACCCACACCAGTGCATGCTCGCGTTTCACCAGCCCAGCTCGCACGTCCACGCTGATCTGCTGGCAGCCGCGGCCGAAGCCGTACTTGAGCCACATGAAGTGATCGTGGATGCCGGTCTGAGCGTTGTCGAGGTTCTCGGCTTTCCACCAGTTCGCTGCGCTGGGTAGAGCCGCCTGCATGCCGTGCTCGATCGCGATGTCGGCATTCCGGCGGCTGTCCCATGGCAGGTACTGCCCGAGGAAGTGGGCTTCTGGGTGAAATGCGTGCATCTCTTCGCTGTTCAGGGGCTGGTAGTCCGCCATGTCCTGCGGTGTGATGCCTTCCATGCCGATGAAGTCCGTCGCGCGCAGACCGAGGAAGCCTCCGTACTCGCTGACCCAGCGAGCCGTCATCTGCTGCGCCTCGTCGCTCCCAAGCGGGCCGCCGTACTGGTTCTGCGGGTTCTCGCCGTAGAAGATCAGCGGGATGTTCAGTTGTGCGGCCGCGCGGGCTGGCGTCCGGAAGATCGCAGCGTGCTCCGGCCAACTGATGTCCCCGACCAGCTCCAGCCCCAACCGATTGAGCTTCGCCCGAACCGTCATGTTCGGCACGACCTCGATCGTCCTGGCGTAGCGCGCGAGGTTGTCGATGTTCGCGCGGCCGACCGGCGTGAGGTGGCAGGTCCGTGCGGTCACCACGGTCACGTCGGCGCCGAGCTCGAGCAAGGTCAGCACCTGGTAGGTGGAGTCCTTGCCGCCGGAGCTCGGCACGATGCAGCGACCGTCATGGCGGTCCAGCAGCGCCAGCAGCGCGGCCTTGCGCTCATCCCAGTCAATCGTGGGGCGGCGGTCGTAGCTCAGGCAGGCTGAGCAGACGCCGTCGATGAATGGCGTGTCTGGCCGGGTGTTCGGCATCACGCATCTCGCGCATCGAAGGAGGCTCATCGTTTGATCCTCAGGCTGATGGTGGACAGCGTCAGCACCGCGTCGGCGAGCAGCCAAGCCTGCGCCTGTGGCCAGTCCTTGTTCCACAGCGCGATGCAGCCCATTCCGAACGCAAGCCCTTGCAGCAAGATCGCGCTCACCAGGAATATGAACTCCTTCATGTCTGCGCCCGTTCGAGCAAGGCGTAACCGCATTGATCGAAGCCCCCCGCCACCCCCTCGGACAGCAGCACCAGCCCCATCTGCTGGTACATCGCTCCGAAGGGACGCTTCCACAGCTTGCCGGTGTGCCCGCGGTAGTCGAGCGCTTCTTCCTGGTCGGCCATGTACTCGATCGCCAGCACGTAGCGCCCGCTGACCGCGATGATCTGGCGCATCGTGGCCTCGATGTCCTCGGGAGCAACGTGGATCAGCACGCCGGCCGTGAAGACGCAGTCGATGCTTCCGGGTTCGTGCAGGCCGACGATGCCCTGGGCACCCAGCACCCGCACCTCGAAGCCGGCTTGGCGCGCTTCTTCGGCAGCCGATGCGTTGATGTCGACGCCGTACAGGTCGATGTCGGCCTGGATCGATTGGATCGCGCGCAGGTTCCACCCGGCATTGCAACCGACCTCGAGCATCGACCCGGGCTCCATGAAGTCGATGGCGGATTGCCAGAAGGGGACGCGCGCTTCCCACTCGACGCGATTCCTGGCCAGATATTCGTCACCGAAGCGGCCGCTCCAAAAGTCCTCTGTTCTCAAGTCGCTCTCCTCTGTTGATACCGATCACGTTCGCGCTCGCGATGCCGCTGGGCAACCTCAGGCTTGGCGCGAGTGCTTGCTCTCCATATGACATTGCATTCTTTGCAGCGCCCGGCTGTCTTCGTGTGACCACGCAGGCATGTCGCCACCGGCTTAGGGCCGCGCCGTCTGTCACCCTCCGTTGCTGCCAGGGCCACGCGAATCTGCTCCTGTCGACGAGGCGACTCTGGGATCAATTCGACGATCGCCAGCAAGAATGCCCGTGCGCGTTGGCCCGACGCCGCCCAAGTCGAGCATTCCTTCTTAGTTCCTTTGGCTGGCCGTGTATACACAGACCCACCGAACCGATCGAGAAACCAGTGGCACACACACACTTCTTTCTGGGAGAAGGTGACTGACAGACGGCGCTTCAGGCCATTGACAGAGCCTTCACCAGCCCACCATGCGGCAGCGCGGTGAAGCTCCGTTTCTGTGGGCTCGATAGTCGCTTCGCAAACCACGCTATGCCCTCCTCAAGGCTTGGTACATGGATTCGGCCCGAGCCCAGTCGCTCGGAAAATTGATGTCGCAAACCCGACTCGCCGGCAGTTCGACACGTGCGGTGTGCGGCGCGTCCAGCTTCAGGTCATCGCGGAAGGCGTCCGCCTTGCCCCAGTAGAAGCATCCCGCGTCCCTGCCGTTCGGATCAACCGACATGGCGAACTGCTTGTTGGGGTAGCCCAGCGCGACGAGGCCGGCAGCGAGGTCTCGGGGGGCCAGGAGCGGGCACGTCGCGTAGATCACGCAGGCCGTCTTGACATCGGGCATCTGCTCCAGCACCTTCTGCGCTACCTCCTGGGTACCCTGGGTGCCGTCGTCGTACTTGCGGCGCATCACCACCGCGCCGGCGGCGAGTGCGATCTCCTCGATCTCGTCGTCGTCGGTGCTGACCAGGATCAGGTTGAACAGGCCCGAGGCGCGAGCGGTCTCGATGCTGTAGCAGATGATCGGCTTGCCGAAGAACGGCTTGATGTTCTTCCGGGGGATGCGCTGGCTTCCACCTCTTGCGGGGATGATGGCCGTGCGGCGCGGGAGGGTCACGAGAAGACCTCAGCGCAGAAGGCGTCAAGCGCTTGGCGGGCCAGCTGCTCGTTGCCGACCACCTTGTTCTCCCTGAGGCTGTTCAGCATCACGGTCAGCCGCGGGAGCAACACGGCACGATGCTTCTCGACCATCGCGAGTTTCGCGGCTTGGGGCATCTTCAAACCGTCGTCGGCTTCGTACGCCATGTCTGCCAGGGCCTGAGATGCCATCAGGGCAGTCTCCGGTGCCAGGACCATGTTGTCGGTCAGCGCGGGGACTTTCTCGCCGGAGTCGTTCGCGGTGCGGCTGAACAGCAGGAAGACGGCCTTGTCTCGCGCGACGACTTGCATGTCCAGGTCGCTGCGGAACTCGCGGCCCTCGAGGGGATTGCTCATTTCGCTGCGATTTTCATGAACGCCTTGCGAAGGCGGTCCAGCACATTCGGTGCTTTGCCACCAATGGCGATTTCGACTGCCGCGTGTGATCGAGCCCGACGTTGACGGTACTCGGCCTGCGTTTCTCCTGGCTGTCTTTCGGGGGCATGGATGTTCATTGAAAGGCCTTCATCGTTGAAAGATCGGGGTAGTCGGACCTCGGCAGATCCGGGTTGTGCTTGGGCAGCGCAGGAAGACGCCACAGCAGCCGCGCGGCTACATCGGGGCTCAGGTAGGCGTGCCACGAAGGGAGCTGAACCTGATCGTCCTTCGGGTCGACGCCTTCGGTGCGGCCGTCGAAGCGCGCGCGGCGCAGCCATGCATCGGCTTCGGGGTTGTCGTGGAGGATGGCGCCGCCCTGGGTGTCGGCGAGCACCTTGGCGGCGTGGAAGGAGATGCACTGCATCGCACCGGAGCGGTACATGCCACTGGTGAAGCGGCGAGCCGAATCCCAGACGCCGGCGCCATCCTCGCCGAACTCGTACTCTCCCTGCCAGTCCTCATCACGGAAGTTCACGCGGCGATAGCCAGCGTTCAGGATGGCAGCCGGCACGCCGACGTAGGACAGACGCGGCATCGAGACGCTGATGTAAGGGGACTCGAAGTGCGTTGTCTGCCGATGCCACGCCAGCGCCATGAGGATCGCCTGGGTGCACGAAGTTGTTGTCACCGCGAATCGAGCGCCTGTGTACTCGCACAAGGCGTCCTCAAATGCACGAGTCACGTCGTGTGGCTTCGCAATCCACCGCGGCCACTTTGGCTCGTCATGCTTCACAAAGCGCCTCCTGCAGTTCGGCCACCGACATGCGCCGCGCGCGGTCGCTGCTGTTTCCGTGGCCCATTGATTCATGCTTCTTCTCGAAAGCGGACAAGCCCATCTCCGACATCGGCAAACCGAATGCTTCGGCGAGGTCGCCCACACGGAACGCTGGCAGTGCGGGGATCGCCAGCTCGCCGCCGCGCATGGTCTCGGCCGTCTTCAGCACCAGGTCGACCGCTTCGTCGCGCCGCATGAAGAAGCGCGTGCAGTCCGGGTCGGTCACCGGCAGGTCAGCCCCGCCGTTGGCGATGCGCGCGCGCCAAGTCGGCACGATCGAGCCGGTGCTGTTCCAGACGTTGCCGTAGCGCACCGCAGCAAAGATCGGCCCCGACGCGCCGCGTGTGTTGTTCGCGGCCAGCATCAGGCACTCGGCGCCGGCCTTGCTGATGCCGTAGGCGCTGCACGGTTCGAAGGCCTTGTCGGAGGACAGGCCAATGACCTTTCGCACGCCTGCGCGCTTCGCCGCGCGGATCACGTTGCGTGTGCCGTCGATGTTGGTGGCGAACATCTCGTCCGGGTTGTAGAACCCCACCTCGATGCGCTTGAGGGCTGCAGCATGGACGACCAAGCCGATTCCCTCAAACGCTTCTTCGAGGCGGTTGGCGTCTCTCACGTCTCCGATGAGCCACCGAAGCCGCGAGTCATCGTTGAACTCCTTGCGCATCAGAGACTGCTGGTACTCGCCGCGCGAGAACACGCAGACACGTTCAGCACCTCGATCAAGTGCGGCACGGACGAAGCCGTGGCCAAAGTAGCCCGAACCGCCCGTGACGAGGATGCTGCGCATGGGTTTCAGCCTCCCGAAGCCGGCGTCAGCGCCGCGTCGTCCTCGGCGGACTGCGCGTCGACCGACGCAGTGATCGCGTCGAGCTTGTCGCTCAGGGCCTGCAGCTGCTCCGGCGTGGCGCCGGTGCCGCCGGCGATGAGGTCGGCAACCTGTTGCTTGAGATCGGCGTTGCCCTGGATCAGCAGATCAGCCTTGCCGTTGAGGGATTCGACCTTGGCGGCGAGCGCGTCGGCCTTTGCTTGGATATCTTCGACTACGGACATGATGTCTTCCTTGAAGTGGTGAAGGGATTGGAGAAGAACGCGGCGCATCTGGTCGAGCTGCACCGAAAGCTCGCCGGCGCACAACCCGCGCCGGAATAGGTTGGAGAGCCAGTTCATGGGAGCACCTTTGAAACGCGGAACACGTGCTGGCCCAACGTCAGACGCAATCCGACGTAGACCTCGAGCGGCAATGGGGCATGCTTGGAATCGGTGATCGCGAGCACAACTGGACTCCAGTTGCCGCGGCCGACGGGGCGCAAGACCAGCATCACGCAACGCTCCCGGCCGTCACCGCCACGGCGAGGGCGGACCATGCGTGGCTCTTGACGCCGTATGTCGGTCCAGGTTGGCGTTTGTTGCCCTGCGGCCCGAGCAGATCAATCAACGCTTGCCGGATGTTCGGGTCCTTCGCCTTCTGCGTCCCGCACAGGTGCTGCTTGACTTGGTGCCGGAAGATGAACCGCACGGCCTCAGGCTCGCGCCAGGCCTGCTGGAACCTGCCGATCCATCGCACAGTCGTGAAGGTGCTGGTGCCGACGGCCATGCCCATGTTCGCGATCATCTCGATCGCGAGCACCTCCGCGCCCTGCCCCGCCTGCACCCAGCGCAGCACGTCGTGGTTGTCGCCGATGCCGCTGTCGAGCACCTTGCCGGCGTCGTAAAGAACCCAGCCGCTCTCGGTCGTTCCCGGATCGATCGCAAGCGTGATCACACCTTGCTCCCGAAGACGCACGAGCCGAGCGCGCACAGCGCCAGGAACGCAATGCCGACCCAGCAGACAAACTCGAGATCGCTGACAGCCTCAGGCAGCGGGTCGGGCTTGGGGTAGGCGTTACAGGCCTTCCCTTGAGTGCAATCGCCATTGCAGGGCGGACACTGCTTGCTGAGGAAATCAGGTTCTGTCGGGTTCTTGCTCACGCTGCACCTCGCACAACTGGGATTCCGTCGAGCCGTGCCTTGATCTCGACCGTGCGCGTCTCGCTGCGCAGCTTCGAAGGGTTGGTCTTGGCGAACACCCGAAGCGCGATCACGATGAACGTCTCGACCGAGCACAGCGCGGTGTCTTCGACAGAGCCCTCCATCGGCTGGATGGCTTCACGCAGCACCGTGATGGCTTCGGTGATGTCGGCGTCTATCGTGGAGACGTCGGAGCGGTGTTCGCGGGTCATGCTGGCTCCCCGCGTGAGGCCGGCTCACCGAAATCGACCCACTGGTCCAGCAGTTCGGCCAGCGTCTTTCGCTTCTTCCAAGGCGCGAAGCGAATGCCGTGGTTCTCGGCGATGTCCTTGACCAGCTTGTAAGCCGGGCTGAGAACGACTCGCTCGAATCCGTACTCGTCCTCGGCGTAGTCGGTGTTCTTCATGCAGTCCGAGCCGCTGATGCGGTAGACCGTCCAGCCGTTGGCCTCGATGACTGCCTGGCGCTTTGCGTCCTTCACGTGGTCGGCGTGATACGCCGCGCCGTCGCACTCGATGGCAACGCGCGCCACAGGGTTCGCGAAGTCGACGAAGTACTGGCACACCGGGTACTGCGGGTACATCACGACGCCGACGGACCTGATGTCGGACCACAGAGCCTGCTCGATTGGTGTCAACGTGATGCCGGCTTCATGGTCCCACGCATAGACATCGATGCCCCAGTCGGACTTGCCGCCCTCGTAGATCGCCTGCGTGTTGCGCCGGTAGTGTTCGCGGATGCGGTTGAAGTCAGGCTTCTGCATGGTCCCACTCCATCGTGGTTTCGGTGGCAGGCCGCATCGCTGGCGGCAGGCATTTCGGATCGATCGGGGTGTACAGGCCACCATTGCTCATCGGCACTTTGTTCAGGGCTTCGCGCCATGCGGCGGCCTGGACCGGCGTAAGGGGTTCGCCGCGCTTCTCTCGCGCCGCCAGGTCATGCGCCCACTGCAGGCGATGGCGCGCTGCCAAGCGCTCTTTCAGCGTGCCCACGATTGCGTCGACCTTGGCTTTGTCGGCTTTCACCTCATCGCGAATCGCGAGCACCTTTGGTTCCGGCGCTCGCTGGCAGATCGCCTTGAACTGCGCCACGGTCGGCGGAAACTCGAGCGGCAGATAGCCGAGCGCGTACAGGATCGAATCCCGCGGCACGCGCTCGAGCTCGTGCGCCCAGTCTGCAGCGACAGCCTCCATCGGTACACCATTCCACTTCGCGACCCACGAGGCCCCGTAGCGCACCAGCATGCGGGCAAAGATCCAGTCAACGGTTTCCGATTTGAGCGGCATGCGGCGCCTCCATGTCGATGACGTTCTCTGAGGGGAAAGCGCGGTCCAGAAGGCCGCCAGTGCTCTTGCGCACCCACTCGGCGGCGTTGGCCGTGTCGCGCTCCTTGGCGGTCATGAATCCACGCTGTGCGGTCGCTGGCGCAGCCTTGCGCATCCAGTTGCGCCAGCAGCCGTTCCAATCGCTGATGGCGTTCTTGAACGTGTGGTCCCGAAAGATTTCGGTCTCGCGTTTCCAGTCGACACCGGGTGCGTTTGCTGCGATCCACGCATCCGGTTCCGTAGGCTCGAATCCATTCGGGCACTTCCTGGATGCGCGCGGCGTTTTCGCCGCAGCAGACGCGATAGCGTCTGTATCTCTTATCTCTTCTCTTCTCTTCTCTTCTCTGGTCTCGCTTTTGTCACGCCTGACGCGTGACTCTTCGCTGGACACAGCAGGGACAACTGGCGGGACAATTTCAACCCTAGGATTCGCGCGCTGGCGCTGTTTTCTCCTCGTACCGAGTGCCCGAACCTTCGCTGTTTCGCCGTTGTGATTCTCGAAGTTTGGAATCGTCAGGCCTTCCGGGGTGACCTCGAGCCACTTCACCGAAACCAGCGCAGCGGCGAATCCGTCACACTGGACTTTTCGGTCAAGCCACTTTTGTGTCACGCCGCTTGCGTGACCATCGCGTGACTGCTCGTCAGCCCACGCCCACAGCGCATGTAGCCGGCCGATGACTGAGAACTCGTCGATGTCAAGCTTCGACGCGATCGCGATCACTGCCGGATCATCCGGCAGGTCGTTGCGCATCTTGATCCAGTCGCCGGCCATTACGCGGTCACCCCGGCGAACTTCATGTCGACGCCCTCAACCGCTCGAGCTGCGCCATGGCCTTGCTCAGAACGTGCGCCGCCGAGTTGATCGTCTCGACCAGCTTGACCGACTCGTCGTCGACCGTCTTCCGATCGGGGCGTGCGTGCAGCGTCTCGTCGCACGCGTACAGCAGCGGGTCGTAGCGCTCGCAGAACTTCATGAGCAGCAGCACCTGGCTGAACTTCAGCTTCTCGCTGCCCTTGGGGTCTACGCAGTCCTTCAGCTTGGCGTATGCGCTCTCGGCTTTCATCTCGGGCCACAGGTGCAAGGCGCACGCTTTGAAGCCCTTCCCGCTCTCGCCGATCATGGCCTGCAGCGCGTCGAATTCGTCCTCGTAGAAGAGGCGTCCGGAGTTCATTTCCTGAGCGCTCCTAGGTTCTAGGGCTTGCTAGGGTTGGCCCTAATGGCCAAAAAAAAGACGATGCAGCCATGGAATCAAACGACACATGGGCCGCCAAGGCCGTAGCCGATCTGCTCCGGAAGCTGTACCGGCTCATCAACGCGGGGTTGAGGCTGTGAGGGCGCATGACTCAGGCAACCTGCAGAGCGGGGCCGTCTTGGGTTCGCACTGCGCTCCAGTCCGTCCCCGGACAGAGCTGCTCGCAGAAGACCGTTTCGCCCTTGGCACGCGTAGCCCGTTCGATCCCCGGGCAGTACTGCGCTGGCACCTCCGGAGCCTTGGTCAGCCAGTAATAGACGTGGCCCGTGGCGAGGTTTTCGCCGGCCGCCGCTGCGACTGCCTTCTGACTCCCGAGAACCTCAACGGCTTTCAGAAGGGCTTCGAGTGGGGTCATGATCGTGCGCCAAAAACAAGAATGTTTGTAGTTTACGGCACAAATGATCTTGTTCGCAAGTCCAGCAAAATCATTTGCATGGAATCACTTGGAGAACTGGTCAAGATTTGGCGAAAGGCCTCGGGCCTGACGCAGCTCGAACTTGCTCAGCGAGTCGGCATCGCCTACCAGAAGATCCAGCAGTTGGAGAGCGGCAAGACCAAGCAGCCGCGCTACATGGCCGCCCTGGCCCGCGCGATGGGTACATCCGCCGATGCGCTGCTCGCGCTGCAGATGCCGCCCAAGCTCGGAGAATCCAGTGCCGGCATGCACTACACGCCCGCGCCGCTTAAAGCGCCCAGCCTCCAGGAGGCGCAGCAGCTCACAGCAGAAGAACGCCAGTTCATCGAAGATTTGAATGCACTGCTGCCAGAGGAACGTGCGCGCTACAGGAAGGAGGTCTCGGAGCGCGCGACGCTGATGCGCAAGCATGCCGAGCACTTGTTTCGAGCGGTCAAGCCCTCCCGAGCCTCACCGATCCCAGACGAAATATCTGAGCACATGGTGCCGCCACCGGCACCGCGGATTTCCGCGCAAGCTGAGCCAGCGGCACCGATCGAGCCGCGTGACACCCTCCTCCCTCCACCGGCCCCCGTGCAGCGCGGACGGAGGGCCAAATGAGATTGCAGCCGGACGCCCTGTCCGCCGACACAGTCGAATGTCTCACGCAGCTACTGGAGGAGGCCAAGGCTGGAAGGATTGTCGGCGTGTCATTCGCCGCGATACTGAAGCGCGGTAATTTCTGGGTGAACTCCGCAGGCGAGGCCCGCCGCAGGCCGGCGCTGGCGCACGCCGCTGTCGGCGCGCTGCATCTGAAGCTCGGCCTTAAGATCATCGGTGTCGATTCCGACGTCTAGCAACCATAGAAGGTGCCCACCCTGTGACCGAACCCATCAAGTTGCAGAGCGTGGATGCCCTGCTGGCCTACTGCGAGCAGGCCGAACAAACTCAACCCGCATTCGAAGCAGCCCGCACGATGTGCGGCGTGTATGCCGACAACCCCAGAACGCCCGAGCTCCAGCGCCTGGACCCGTTCTCACCGGAGTACGCGGCTGAAGCGAAGCGGCTCTACTCCGACCTGGCTGCGGTGACCGACTACGACCCATGGGTCAACGAACGCACGCCCTATGTGGACACGGCGCGTGCCGTCTCCGCTCCGACGCCCTACCAGTACGGCGACAGTGCCACAGTCGCAGACTTCATGCTGTCGTGGGGCTGGATACTGCGCAACCTCGACGTGCGCGCCGGCGCCAGCGTGCTTGAGTACGGCGCCGGCGAAGGCCAGCTGTCGATCCAGCTTGCTCGCATGGGCTGCGAAGTCGCCATCGTCGACATCGACGAACGCTACCTCGCGGCAGTGCAGGCCCAGTGCGACAGCCTGCAGATCAAGATCGAGCTGCAGAAGGGTCAGTTCGGCGACGCCGTGCGCGACCGCAAGTTCGATCGCATCCTGTTCTTCGAAGCATTTCACCACGCCTTCGACCATGCCGCGGTGCTGGAAAAACTCAGGCCCATGCTTGCGCCTGGCGGCTTCATCCTGTTCGCCGGCGAGCCGATCGTCGAGGTAGGCAATTCATTCGTGCCATTCCCTTGGGGGCCGCGACTTGATGGCATCTCTGTTCGCTCGACGCGGAAGTTCGGCTGGTGCGAGCTGGGCTTCCAGCACCCGTACTTCGTCGAGCGGTTGATGCGCTCCGGGTTCCTGGTGACGCACAGTCCCTGCCCCGTCACCGGCCGCGGGGCGTGCTACATGGCCACGCCGACGCCACTGGACGAAGACATCGGCATGCAGACGCCGTACCTATTCGAAGCCCACGGCGGCAGCGGGTGGCACGCGTCAGAGGGCACTCATCGCTGGACGTCTGGCCGCGCCGTGTTCCCCGTGCCGGCCGGCGTGCAAGCTGTCGAGCTGCAGCTGATCAACCACTTGTCTGCTCGCGATGTCGAGCTGAGATGCGGAGAGGGACGCACATCGATGCGCTTCAAGTCCGGGCAGCGCGAACGCATCACGGTGCCAGCGCGCGGGCCCGTGCTGGAGATCACGGCCGAATCCAGCAGGCTCGCGAGCTTCTTCAATCCCATTGGGGATTCTCGCGACCTGGGTATCGCCGTCGAAGCGATCAGGCTCAGCACGTAGGAAGACGAACTTCAACGTAGCCCGCCGTGCGCGGGCTTTTTCACGTTCGCCGCAGATTCGCACAAATCTTCTTGCGTTTAACAAACTACTTTGCTACATTGCATCCAAGCGCTGAGTGTTTCGGCGCAGGGGATGCAAGTGAACTTCTTCGACGCCATCGCTCAGGACCCAAACGTATCGACGGCATTCCGCCGTCTCTTCGTCAGCCCTTCGAAGGACATCCTCGACGTTGCGCTCGGCAAGGCCGCACCGCGCCGCTTCACCGGCGAGCCGATGACGGGCTTCGGTGACGACATCGGCACCGTGGGCTCCGACCGCTGGCTCGACGTGCGCGACCAGGAAGGCGCGGACCACGATCGCGAAGACCGCAAGGCAGCCATCGCGAGGGGCGAATGAAGCGCGCGGCCAGCTACCTGCTGATCGCAGCTGTGCTGTTCAGCTTCTACGCTTTCATGCGGTGGGTCGCATGAATCACCGCATCGGCCCCTTGACCGCCGCCGACTTCGATCAAGCGCGCGTGGCGCCCGCACCGACCTTCCCCGTCGACGCGATCGCGCACACGAGCGACTTTGGCGTGCTCGACGTTGGCTCCGACTTCAGCGCGCCACCGCCGCGCCGCATGTGGCAAGAGGAGCGCGACGACCCGCGACTCGTGCGCCTGTATGGCTGGGGCTTCACCGCGGCGATCGTCGCGTCAGCTCTTCTGGCGAGGTGCTCGTGAACGCCATCGCGACCAGCACCGGCCTGCGCGCATTCATCGCGCGCCGCATCGAGCTCTGGTCCGTCAGCGCGACGCTGCGCTGGGCTGAGAGTGATCGTGCCTATCTGGCGTCGCAACTGGACGCCGGGCCGAAGCGGCTGCGGCAGATGGATCGCGATCTCGAACAACTGCGCGTGCGGCAGGCCGTGCTGCGCAACACCTGATCAACTACCGAAAGAGACTCATGACCGCTGAAGCACAAGTTCTTGAACTCGTCGAGCAACCGAAGGCCGAGCCGCGCTACGCCGTCTCCACCACCGGAACCACGCCCGCCGATCTTCTGCGCATCGCGATCGACAGCGGCGCCGATCTGGACCGCCTGGAGCGCCTCATGGCGATGCAGGTCCAGTACGAAGAGCGCGAGGCGAAGAAGCTCTACAACGTCGCGTTCGCTGCCTTCAAGGCCGAAGCGGTCGTGATCATCAAGAACAAGACGGTCCAACAAGGCCCGCTCGCCGGCGGCAAGTACGCCGAACTGTTCGCGGTCGTCAACGCGGTCACTCCCGCGCTGTCCAAACATGGGCTGTCCACGTCCTGGAGGCTCACCAAGGACGACAAGGACTGGATCGAGATCACCTGCACGCTGAAGCATGCGGCCGGCTACTTCGAATCCGTGTCGATGGGTGGCCCCCCGGATGTTGGCGGCGCCAAGAGCGCGCTGCAGGCTCGCGCCAGCACACAGACCTTCCTGGAGCGCTACACCCTGAAGGCCGTCCTCGGAGTTGCCGAACAAGGCGACGACACCGACGGCAACACGCAGAAGGCCGGCGCCAGCGAGGAGGACGAGAAGTTCCTTCAGGCCGGCCGCGACGCCAGCATGCAGGGCAGCGATGCGCTGACGAAGTGGTGGGCTTCACTCAATGCAAAGCAGCGCGGCAAGTGGTCCAAGGAGTTCGGCGGCATGCGCAAGGTCGCGACCGATGCAGACGCGAGGGCTACGCGATGAGTGCCGTCAAGTTCCGCTGCTCGTCGATCGGCAAACTGATGACCGAGCCAAAGCTGAAGTCCGAAGTCCTGTCTGTCGGCGCGAAGACGTACATCCGCGAGCTCGTCGCGCAAGAGGTGTTCGGCGTCGACTTCGAGGTCGGAAGCAAGCAGATGGAGAAAGGAAAGATCGTCGAGGGCGACGCCATTGCGTTGCTGAACCGCACGCGTGGCCTTTCTCTGGTCAAGAACACCGAGCGCAAGACGAACGACTTCATCACCGGCGAGGCCGATCTGTTCGACACCGGCGCTCGTCGGGGGCATGACGTCAAAGCATCTTGGTCGGTCGCCACGTTCCCGATCGCGAACGTCGACTGCGAAGACAAGATCTACGAATGGCAGATGCGCGGCTACATGGCACTGTGGGATGCGCAGGCATGGGAGGTGAACTACTGCCTCGTCAACACGCCGGAGCACCTCATCGGCTATGAGCCGCAGACGATGCACTTCGTCGACCACATCCCGGAGTACATGCGCGTTACGACCTGGTCCCTCGCCAGAGATCTGGACAAGGAAGCGGCGATCTTCGACAAGATTCTGCACGCGCGTCGGTACTACGCCGAGGTCGTCGCCGAGTTCGATCGTACTCACGCGCGCGTGGTGGAGATGGCCTGATGGTCCGTTCCGGCTTCAAGTCCAAGGCGCCAGCGCCCCGCGTGTGCAAGCAGTACACGGGTGCGAACCCCAGCGCGCCCCGCGCGGCCGCCGTATGCATCAGCGATGGGAAGGACCGACTTGTCGTCCCGTTGCCCAAAGGTCCGAAGGCGAAGCCGGGCAAGCGTGCTCCGACCAAGGTCGAGCGCGAATGGATGGATTGGATCATCGCGCGCGGCTGTGTCGCCTGCTCGACAGATGGAAATCCAGGCGGCCGGCCTACGGCGGTGCACCACATCCTCCGCGGCGGCGTACGCATGGGGCACTTGTTCACGCTGCCTCTGTGCGACCCCGGGCATCACCAAGGTGGCGCGTGGCTCGGGCTGATCAGTCGCCATCCGGACAAGGCCACATTCGAGAGCCGCTATGGGCTGGAGATGGTGCTGCTCGCGCAGCTTCAGTACGAGAAGGGTAGAACGTTATGAGCGCACTCGCCAGAACCTTCGTGATCCGGTCTGCCGAGGATGCCCAGCGCCTCGTGGCCTTCCTGAAGCACAACGCACCGGCCGCGATCGAACGAGGCGAGCCGCTCGAGGCCACGGTGCGCGTGCACAAGCCCCACGCCAGCGACGCCCAGCGCTCGCTGATCTGGATCATCAACGACCAGGTCGCGGATCAGGCCTGGGTGCGCGGCCGGCAGTACGACGCCGAGACGTGGCACGAGTACGGGAAACGTGAACTGCTTCCCGAAGAGAACTCGCGCGGCAAGAGCAAATGGCGCTACCTCCCGAACGGGGATCGCGAACTAGCGATGAGCACCGAAGACCTGAACCGCGGCGAGAAGACCCTGTATATCGAAGCGCTTATGGCCTTCGCTGCATCCCTCGGCGTCACGGTCGAGATCCTGGCCCCTGAATTTCAACCCGCCTGAAAGGCCACCAATGACATTCGAATTCACCGATCAAGACGCGACGCTCACAAGCGTTACCCCGCGAACAGAAAATCATGGGGAGGAGAAGATTTTCGCGATCAGTCTCGGCTTGAAGATCGAAGGTCCGAACACGCTTCTCGACCGCATCGACCCGACGCTGCGCCAGGCGCTGTACTCGGCAGTCCCTGGCCAGGAAGACCTGCCGGGCGTTGATCCATCGACCCCCCTGCTACGCACCGCCTTCATCGAGGACGTGAAGATTCACGCCTCATACGAGGGTTGGACGCTGGCCGTCGATCACGGCATCGACGAGGCCGACCCGATCAAGATGGGCGGCTGCAAGGTCGACAAGCTGCGCTGCGTGCCGCTAAAGGCGCCGGGCTGGATCGAACTGTCGTTCCGTGTCGGCAGCAACGACCTGGACGCCAAGGAGGCCGGCTTGCTGTGCTCCCACCTGAGCCAGGAGATCAGCTTCACCCTCACCGCTCCGAAGACGCCCATCGAGGCGATCGACGGAACGACCGAAGCGTTCGAGAAGGATCACCCGGACGCGACGGACATGTTCACGCAAGCGGCCGAACCCGAAGTGGAGCAAGCCCAGCCGACCGGCACCCGCACGGCACGGGGCCGCGACAAGACGAAGGCTGCGCTCGCCGCAGGAGCGCACTGAACATGGACGTCTTGCCCGAGATCGAGCTCTACCAGGAGCAGCGCGGCGCTGTGATCAGCGACTGCGGGAAGTACCGCTACCACCTGCACCGCCAGTGGGGCGAGGGCAAGACGTTGCTGTTCGTCATGCTTAACCCGTCCACTGCGAATGGGACCGACGACGACCGGGCCATCCTGAAGTGCATGCGCTACGGGCGCATCAAGGGCTTCACCCGGATCGAGGTGGTGAACCTCTTCGCCTATCGCGCGACGGACCCGATCGATCTGCGCCTGGCTGGGTTCCCGGTCGGTCCGGAGAACGACGACTACATCATGGCCACGGCTGGGCAGGTCGTCTCTGAAGGCGGTCAGGTCTGCGTGGCATGGGGAACGAACGTCAAGGGCCTGGATCGGCCGCGCGAGGTCATGTAGATGCTGGCAGCCGTCGGCGCCGTTCCTCACAGCCTGCGAGTCACGAAGGAAGGCTTCCCGGAGCACCCGCTCTATCTGCCGTCCGGCTCGAAGCTGAATCGATACGAACTTCCCTGACCCGGAGCCCCAATGGACGACACCCCTATCCCTACCCTGGCTGAAAAGATTAGAGCGATACCAAACCCGTTCGATAGCCATGAATTTCGGAACGCATTCATCATGGCTCTCCGCGCTGCTGCAGCTCTTGTCGAAGTAGAGGCAGCCAATCCCCCGATTGGTTCTGTTCATTCTGTCGCAAGTGGCGGCGCCCCGCTGCCGCTTGTTTCTGAACCGGGTGCTACTGCCGAAGGTCTGCGCACTCGCCTGGAGTCGCTTCGCTCATGGATCACCAGCCTCAACGACGAGGCGCCCGCGATCAGGAACCAAGCGGCCATCCTCATCAATGACAAGCTGGCGGCGCTGGCTTCTTTGGTGTCGATGTGGGTCAGCGTCGAGGATCGGCTACCGGATCCGGATGTCGAGGTGCTGGTGTGGATTGCCACGCCGACATGGGCTGACAAGCCATACGCCGCAGTTGAGATGTGGGCCGAGCAGCGCGAAGACCCAACCGGGATGGGTGGTCCGACCATCGTGACCGGGTGCGGCTGGTCAGACAACGAGTTCGAGCACATCACGCACTGGATGCCACTCCCCGCCGCGCCGCAGGCGCAAATGAGCGGCAGCGACGTGAACGAAGCCTCTACCTCATTAGCAGAACCCACCCACCGCGCATCAACAGAATCCCAATCGGTGAGCGCTGATGGCGCAGGGTCGATGGGTTAGCCGGCTGGTGGTTTGGCTCTCCAACGATCTATGTACGCCTCGAATGCCTCTTTGCCTGCCGCATCGATCTTCTCCCAGTGGCGCGGAAGTAAACGGATAGACCGCTGGACGCGGCGCTCTGAATCGGGCTTTGGCGGCCTGCCGCCTGGGTTCTTTGGCTGTTCCATGAGCCACAGTATACGTGATGCAAATACTTGTTGACTAGGCGATGTTTACGTGATTCAATAACATCCATCGACACAGCACCTGGATACGACGCCATGACCAAGATCAGCAACTTCGAATACGACTGCCGCATCAGCCATGTGCAAACCGTTCTGGCTTCCGTCAAGTCGGCCAAGCCGAATGAGTTCACGGCTGAACTTTGCCGCCTTCACTCGGCTGTCGGCCTGCTGATCGGCGCGGAGCCGAAGCGCATGACCGAATCACTGGCAAATCGCAAGGCGATCGCCGTGCTTGCCGCCTACCAAACCATTCACGCCGCCGTTGCGGCATAAGGAACCAGATGAACAACGCCGAGAAGATCGCTGTTCTGCGCACTGCTTTTGTCGCAATGCTTCCGCAACTGCGGCTGGCCGATCTGCACATGGGGTTGATGAATCATGTAAGTCTTGAGAACAAGGCCCGCATTGCGCTGGAACGATCCGGAGACGATCCAGCCGGACCCGGAAAACGTTGCGAAGAATCCCGAGCCACAGGCGCCGTGCATTGTTCTGACCTTGAGGACAAGTTGCACGCAGCAATTTGCCAAGCTGTATCGATCCTGAACCTTGCTCCAGAGATTTCCGGGCTGAGAGAAGGCCGGCAAGTGAGCGCCATTCTGCGCCAAGCCCTTGCGGACTACGCTGACGACTTCATGAATAAACCTGCCAGAGAGAAAGGTAGCGCTTCAACAGAAGCGAGGGCGGCGGGATGAACAAAGGAATCCATCCCATGCAATCCCAACCCCCCAGCCCCAAGGCGAGCGCGCAGCACACGCCGGGGCGCGACACAAGCGGCCCGGCCGGCACCTACGGTTGCGCCTGCGTGAGCCGAGACGCCCGGAACTGCACCCTGCTGCGCTACGGATGGTGCGGAAACTTCGGCGCTGCTGATGCGGCGTGTGAATGCCTGTGCCACCAATGGGAGAGCGACGATGAGTACTGACACGATGAGCAACATGAGTGTGCTGCGGAGCGACCGCCGAACCGTGACGCAACTTCTGGCGGCTGCCGAGCGCGACACCGACCCCGTGAGCGTATTCATGGCCGGCTGCACGGTGGCCGACACCGAGGCCGCGATCTTCGTGGTGAAAGGCGCCGAGCGAATTGCATACCTCAAGGCGCTGTGCCAGCGGCAAGGCTTCCTGACCGATAAGCCCGTGATGGGCACGGAGCACGCAGCATGAGCCCCAAGGCGCCGGCCCTGCTGACGGATGAGCGGATCGAAGAACTTGCGATCAAGTCCGAGTTTTGGTTCGGGTCCAGCCCCAACACTTTCAGATGGCCCGCGTTCGCCCGAGCCATAGAGGCAGAGGTCCGCACCCTTGCTGCAGGGGAACAGCAGCCGGTGGCGTGGCGCTGGCGCTTTCTGGCAGGCTCAGACCGCACTTGGCGGCACGCTGCATCAATGCCTGGCTTTGACCCGCTGATCGTGGAGAGCGAGCCCATGTACGCCGCCCCAGCCCGACTTCCGAATCCGCACGTCGGTGAAGACGAGCACGGCAACGCCACGTTTGAATGGTGGCGCGGCGCGAGGAAGCTGACGCTGTACCTCGAAAGCGACCCCAACGAGCAGTTGCTGAAATCGTGGGGGCCGAACATGCACTCCGAAATGGTCTACGTGCCGACCCAAGACTACAAGGCTGTGCGTGCGGCGTTTGAGTGGCTCGCTGCGGGGGAACAGCTGGAGCCGAGCAAACCTGAGCGAGATATGGTTCTAGCAGTGCTTGAGCGCTGGAAGCGCGATGACGACTACACCCTAAACATGGTGATTGCCGAACTGCGGGCCGTGTTCGTCCCACTTCTGCGGGAACAGGGAGAAGAGACTGCTGTCCTGCCGCCACTGCCAGAGCCGGACGGGTATTGCGCGATGACTTCGCACGGTTCGATCGTGATCCCGCCGAGCGAGTTCAAGAAGTACAACGGCTACGCGATATTCACCGCAGCGCAAATGCTCACCTACGCTCGCGCAGCACTTGCAGGGGTGGGGCCGAACGAGGGTTCTGCTCATCCTGTTGATGCTGCGTCCACCACGCTGCCGCTTGATTCCTTGGCGTCGATGTGGATCAGCATAGAGGACCGGCTCCCGGACGTGAAGGAGCGCGTGATGTTCTATCGCGCCGAGGGCTTCTGCTTCGGGTATCGACGCGACGACATGAGCACTGTTTGGATGGACGAGTCGTACCAGAACGCGGACGGTGACGCTACCGGCTGCTGGGGCGTCACGCACTGGATGCCCATCCCCGCCGCGCCGCAGGCGCTACCCGCGGCAGCGGCGTGACTGCTGCTCCCCCGAATAACCAGGACAAACACCCATGACCACCTTCACGCAATTCGACTACCTGCTCAACGCATTCGAGCAAGCGTCGCAATCCGAGAAGCCGGCCGACATTGGCTATGGCGATAAGCGACGCGCGCTCTATACGTATGTTCGTGGACTTGAATCCGCCCCCAGTCCAATCCCAGCAGTAGCAGTGGCCCAGCCGAGCGAGATGCGCGACATTCTCAATGAGCTGACCGCCGTGTGGATCAATGGCTGCAACGTCATGGATGGCATCGACGTTGAACTGCGCGACCGCATCAACGCCGCACTCGCCGCCCCTCCTACTGGAGCAGGAGAACCCACAGAGCCGAGCGCCGAGAACGATTTGCTTGCGGCTGTCGAAGACCTGCTGAGCGGTTGGAAGTACATCCGCTCTTTCCATGGTGATCTATACGGAGTCGGTTGGGATCGAGCACAGCACAAGGCCGAGGCCGCAATCGCGAAAGTCACTGCTCTGCGGGCTGGGCCAGGAGAACAGCCGAGCGAGGCGGCGCTGCAACTACCTCCATTGACTGACGTGATGTACAGCGCTTTCCGAGGGTACGAACTGGAGGTGACGACAGGCGGCGACGAAAGCACGACGGTCTATCTCGATGACTCCGTACTCGATGAAATTTGGGACAACATCAACACCGCACTTCGGGTTTCCGCCACCCCTGCTATTGCAGTGGCCGCGGTGGATGGGCGGGAGGCGAGCGAGCGCATGCTGTCAGTGCAGGAACATGACGTGATCGACGCGCAAGACGAAACGCGCAAGATTCGCGAGGTTGCGCAACTTGGCTTGGACGCTCTTTCCGAGTGGCTCGATGCCGCAGGACGCCTTTGTGATCACGACAACGGCTATTGCGCATGCAAGGCTAAAGGCGCCGAATTCGCACTCCGCGCAGCTCTCACCCCCAGCCCCGGGGCAGCAGGGGAGCCGGCAGCGAGCAAAGCTGGCGATGAGTTCGACTGGATCGGTGGGGGTCTGGCTGGGCCAAGGTCCGCTTAATCGATGGGTTAGGCGGCGGGTTAAGGAACAAGAGGGACACGACATGACGACGAAAGCAGAGATTTCAGGATGGTTCGATCAAGGCGCGATGCAAGGCAAGCAGTACATGCTTGTGATCTGCGACACCTTCGACCACGAAGACTACCCGGTGTATGCCGCCACCGCTGACGAATGCTTGGCGAAGTACAAGGCACCCGGCGAAATGCAGCGTGTGATGGAGGTCTACAGCCTGACTTCAGACAAGGCTGCGCAGTTGCGTGAAGTCAGAGCGATGCATTTGCCGCAAGTTGACGGCCGCGAGTGATGCGCACACCAAAACCGCGCTTGTTTCTACGTGCCGGCTGGTGGTACTGCCGCACTGAAGCGCCGTTCTTTGGGCTCGGCACAGGCAAGACACCGCGTGCGGCGTATCTTGATTGGCAGTACACATGACGGCTAACGTTTGACCTAAGCGGCAGCGACTCGAACGAAGCCGCCGAGCAAATGAACAATCAGATCCCAAGGGTTTGATTGAAGGAATAGTTAGGCCTGCGGGCCGGAGAGGAATGAATATGGCACAAGTCACGCAATCTTTGGTAGATGAGTGGAAGCGCTCCCTCGCGATGAATCGCATGCCGGCGTTCACGGGGAACGAGTTCGGGCAACTTTGCTTTGCTTGGGAAGAGGCGCAAGGCCTCCGCGCCCAGGTCAAGGAACTCACCCTTCAAGCGCTGGCTGATTCAGGGCAGGCGGTTGATGCCCATGCTGAAGTGTTGCGGCTGCGCGAGATCGTCAGAGACATCGCCGGAGGGCTGCGTACCAAAGCTCACAACAACGAATTCGTCAAAGACTCGACGCTGCACAGTTTCGCTGACGAACTGTTCGCAGCCATCGCTGCTTCTCGTGCTGATGGTGGTGCGGGCTAGGTCGATTCATGTCACAGGCCTATTTCAGCGATGCCGAGGTCGAAGAGATGACCGAAGGCCTCACGCAGGACGCCGCGAAGATCCGGTTCCTGCGACGCTTGGGCCTGCGTGTCGATCGCAAGCCGAACGGCCGGCCGCTGGCCTGGCGCCCTGCCGTCCAGAACGACCAGGATGGCCGCCAGGGCGATGCGAGTATCGTCGTCGATCTCCAGGGGTGGGCAGCAGGACGGAAGGCGCGCAATGGGCAGAAAACGCAAGGACGGTGACCCGCTCGGCCTGGCCGGCACTCGGCTGGCCTTCGACCGCGGCCGCTTCTTCTACATCCACCGCGAGACCGGCAAGTGGGAGAACGTCGGCACCGATGTGGTGGCCGCCAAGCAGGCTGCCGCGCGGTACAACAACCCGGGCGACGGCCTCGGTACCATGGCCTACTGGTTCCGCATGTTCCTGGCCGACTGCAAACTGCGCGTCGCGGCGAAGACGCTGAGCCAGCGCACGCTCGACGACTACACCGGCTATGCCGACGAGACCGGGCCGTTGATGGCCGCGTTCGGCAAGCGCTTCCCGGAGAAGATCGAGCCGAACCATGTGCAGGGTTACCTCGCCTTCAACGCCAGTCTCAAGCCGCCGCGGCCGGTGCCTGCGAACCGCGAGCGCGCGTTCCTGTCGAGTTGCCTGTCGTGGATGATCCGCGAGGGCAAGGTGCCGGCCGCCGTGCTCTCTGTGAACCCCTGCATGCGCGCCAGCGGCGTGCGGCGCAACCCGGAGAAGCAGCGCGAGCGCTACGTCACGCACGCCGAGTACCGCGCCGTCTACGACGCCGGCAACCGGGCGGTGCGCTTGGCCATGGAACTGGAATACCGCACACTGCAGCGGCCCGAGGTGGACCTGCTCGCCTGGACGCCTGCGAACGTGCGGCACAAGGACGGCGGCAAGGTGCTGCACTTCCGGCAGTCGAAGACGAAGCGGCTGATCGACATCGCGCTGACCGGCGAGCTCGGCGCCCTGGTCGCCGAAGCGATCGGCGAGGTGCCGCAGCTTCACCAACCGATCCTGCACACGCTGGCCGGCACCGCCTATACCTACGACGGCCTGTGCTCGATGCTTCGCCAGGCGCAGGACAAGGTGCGCGCGGCGCACGCGAAGACTGGCGGCCCGCTGGCGAACATGCCCTCGTTCGGGCTGCGCGATCTCAAGGGCAAAGGGGCCACCGACATGTGGCTCGACGGCACGCCTATCAAGGACATTCAGCAGCTCTGCGGCCACGCCACCGCGGCCACGACCGAGAAGTACATCAAGGCGCGTTGGCGCGAGACCGCGCGGCCGAACAACCGGGAGATCGCATGACTTTCGTTTGGTTTTGCATCGGCATCGTTGTCGGTGGACTCTTTGGAACCGTGATCGGCTATGGTCTCGGGATGCGCTCTGCGGTTCGGCAGTTTCGCGCCGACAGAACCGCCAAATATCCAGTGGTTTCAGACGATCAATCCGGGGAGAAACTCTGAATGTCGGTGCTTCAGATACTAGGAGCGTCACCCACGAAAGAGAGCAACGGCGCCGCATGCCGGCCGATTCAGAGCGGCGTCTGTTAATCCGTAGGTCCCTGGTTCGAGCCCAGGTCGGGGAGCCAGAAATACTAGGGGCCGCCAGTGAGCGGCCCCTAACTTTTTGTGGTTCATATTAGGTAGGTATTTGGCGCTACCTAATATCC
>Ga0307517_10000805_pt1 | contig 53822 bp, 55 predicted proteins | sample 23_EM_MG_FD_194515 | JGI IMG/M metagenome (GOLD analysis project Ga0307517, IMG submission 194515) | Populus trichocarpa ectomycorrhiza microbial communities from riparian zone in the Pacific Northwest, United States - 23_EM | ecosystem: Host-associated > Plants > Roots > Unclassified | place... | reverse complement strand
GGCGATTGCCCTTGCGCGCGTCGTCGAAGAACAGCTCGTAGAAATCGCCCATGCGGTAGAACACGAGCGTGTCGGGGAACTCGGCCTTGATGCGCAGGTACTGCTGCATCATCGGCGTGTGGGCCGAGAGGTCGGGGACAGTCGGGACCGGCGAGGCGTGGCCGGTCGATGAAGGAGATGCGTACATGGCAATGGGCTGAACAGCGGATCTCGCCCCAGTGTCGCCGTGGTGGCCTCTGGGGTGTCGGGCTAGCGTGCGGGCTTGCGCTCGGCGTCGGCCTCGGCCTGCTTCTCGCGCGCCATCACGTCCTTGCGGATGCGCACGGCAGGCTTCTTCACCGGCGCACTCGCGGGCGCCGCAACCACGCCGAGTTCGGCCGCGAGGGTCGATTCGGGGCTCATCTCGGGCGCTGCTGCCCCCGGCGCTGCGGGCGCGCCGTCGGCCGCCGCGATCACGCGCGAGAACGGGCTCAGCAGCGGCACCAGCTGGCCATAGATCTTCGGGCTGCCGGCCAGCACCTCGCGCTGGTACAGGTAGTCGGATTCGCCGGTGAAATTGCCGATCAGGCCGCCGGCCTCGGTGATCATCAGCGAGCCGGCGGCGATGTCCCACGGGCTCAGGCCGGTCTCGAAGAAGCCGTCGGTGTTGCCCGCGGCCACGTAGCAGAGGTCGAGCGCCGCGGCGCCCGGACGGCGCAGCCCGGCGCAGGCCGGCATGATGACTTCCATCATCTGCAGGTAGCGCTTGAAGTTGTCGCCCTTGCGGAACGGGAAGCCGGTGCTGATCAGGCAGTCGGCCAGGCGTGTGCGGCGCGAGACGCGCAGGCGCCGGTCGTTCAGGAACGCGCCGCGCCCTTTGGACGCGTAGAACAGGTCGTTGCGCGTCGGGTCGTAGACGACGGCCTGCTGCACCTGGCCGCGGAACGCGAGCGCGATCGACACCGCGTAGAACGGGAAGCCGTGGATGAAGTTGGTCGTGCCGTCGAGCGGGTCGATGATCCAGACGTAGTCGCTGTCTTTCGCGCCGTGCGTGCTGCCCGATTCTTCGGCGAGGATGCCGTGGTCGGGGTAGGCGCCGAGCAGCGTCTCGATGACGATGGCCTCGGCCTTGTGGTCGACCTCGGTGACAAAGTCGTTCGGCGACTTGGTGTTGACCTTGATCAGGTCGAGGTCGAGCGAGGCGCGGTTGATGATCGCCCCGGCGCTGCGCGCTGCCTTGATCGCCGTGTTGAGCATGGGGTGAAGCGCTTGAGACATAGGAGACCTGTTGAATCGAGAAGGGGAGCGCGACGCACACGGCGCGGGCAAGGCTGGCGGGGAGAAAGAGCGGCACGCGGGCCGGAGCCCGTGCGGATAATCCGCATTTTATCCTGCGGCCCATGACGACACCCGACACCGCGCCCGACCCCACGCGCTTCATCCTGATCGGCACCAGCCACGCCGGCAATGTGGGCGCCGCCGCGCGCGCGATGAAGGTGATGGGTTTCGAGGACCTGGTGCTGGTCGCGCCGCGCTGGCCCGACGTGCAGCAGCACGCCGAGGCGCACGCGATGGCGAGCGGCGCCACCGATGTGCTGGAGCGCGCGCGGGTCGTGGCCACGCTGACCGAGGCGCTGGACGGCATCACCTATGCCTGCGCGACCGCGATGACACCGCGCGACTTCGGCCCGCCGGCGCGCGCCCCGCGCGAGCTGTTCGCCGAGCTCGCGCCGCAGGCGCATCGTGTGGCCTTCGTGTTCGGCTCCGAGCGTTTCGGCATGAGCAACGACGATGTCTACCGCTGCCACGTTGCCTTGAGCATCCCGACGATGCCCGACTACGGATCGCTCAACCTCGCGCAGGCGGTGCAGCTGCTGGCCTACGACTGGCGCCAGGCGCTCGGCGGTTTCACGGTCCAGGCGCGCACGCCCGATGTGCAGCTTGCCGATGGGGTCGCGGTGCAGGGCGTGCTCGAGCACTGGCAGCAGACGCTGATCGACATCGACTTTCTCGACCCGGCGGTGCCGCGCAAGCTGATGCCGCGCCTGCAGCAGCTGCTGAACCGTGCGCAGCTGACGGTGGACGAGGTGCACATCCTGCGCGGCGTGGCCCGCGCGATGCAGAAGGCCAGGCGCTGACCTCGTGGCGAGCAGGTTTCGGGCGCAACCGCTAAACTGGCTCGCGACCCACTCCCGAGCACCCCATGTTTCAGCGGCTGCGTGAAGACATTGCCTGCATCCTCGAGCGCGACCCCGCCGCGCGTAGCGCCTGGGAGGTCCTGACCTGTTATCCCGGCCTGCACGCGCTGGTGCTGCATCGCCGCGCGAGCTGGTGCCGCCGCCACGGCCTGCATTGGCTGGCGCGCTTCGTCTCGCACCTCGGACGCTTCCTGACCGGCATCGAGATCCACCCCGGCGCCACGATCGGCCGGCGCGTGTTCATCGACCATGGCATGGGCGTGGTGGTCGGCGAGACCGCGGAAATCGGCGACGAGTGCACGATCTACCAGGGCGTGACCCTGGGCGGCACCTCGCTGGCCAAGGGCGCCAAGCGCCACCCGACCCTGGGCCGCGGCGTGATCGTCGGCGCCAATTCGCAGGTGCTGGGCGGCTTCACGGTCGGCGACGGCGCGCGTGTCGGCTCGAACGCGGTCGTGCTGAAGGAAGTGCCGCCCGGCGCGACGGCGGTCGGCAACCCGGCCCGCGTGCTTCAGAAAGAGGCCGACACGGTGCGCGAGGCGGCCGCGGCGAAGATGGGCTTTTCGGCCTACGGCATCACGCAGGGCGACGATCCGATGTCGCATGCGATGAAGGGCCTGATCGACAACGCCTCCGGCCACGAGCACCAGATCGCACTCCTGTGGCAGGCGATCGAGAAGCTCTCGGCGCGTTCGCGCGAACTGCCCTCGGGCGACTGCGTGCCGGCCGACGCCCACACGACGGAAAGCTTCGACGCCGAGCGCTTCAGCCAGCTCGTGAAGTAACCCCAGGAACCGCGATCCGCGTCCCGCTCAGGACGCGGGTGCGGGGCGCTGCGCGGATTTCGGACGGAAGGCCTTGCACACCGATGCGTCGGTCTCGATGTACGGGCCGCCGATCAGGTCGATGCAATACGGCACGGCCGCGAAGATGCCGGGGACGGCCGCCCGCGCCGAATCGGGTGCTGGCGGCAGCCCGGCCAGCGTCTCGGCGATTGCCTTGGGTTGACCGGGCAGGTTGATGATCAGGGCCTTGGCGCGGATCACCGCGACCTGGCGCGAGAGGATCGCGGTCGGCACGAACGCGAGGCTGATCTGGCGCATCTGCTCGCCGAACCCCGGCATCACCTTGTGCGCGACGGCGAGCGTCGCCTCGGGCGTGACATCGCGCGGCGCCGGGCCGGTGCCGCCGGTCGTCAGCACCAGATCGCAGCGCTGCGCGTCGACGAGATCGATCAGGGTCGCGCTGATGACAGCCTCCTCGTCGGGGATGAGGCGGGTTTCCCAGTGGATCGGGTTGCGCAGCGCGGTGCTCAACCAGCCCTGCAGCGCGGGAATGCCTTGATCCTGGTACGCGCCGGTCGAGGCGCGGTCGCTCACCGACACGAGGCCGATGCGCACGGTGGCGAGTGCGTCACTCATCATCGACGGCGTGCTGCTTGATGAACTGGAACAGCTCGCGGTAGGCGCGGCCGCTGCGTTTCTCGGGCACCAGTGCGGCGTCCTTGCGCGCGGCGCGGATCAGGCTGCGCAACTGCTGTACATCGGTCTGCGGGTGCTCGGTGATCCAGCGCGTGGCCGTGTCGTCGTCGGCGATCAGCTCGGCGCGCCAGCGTTCGGACTGGTGCAACGCGAGCGAATCCTTGGCGCGCCCGAGCTGCATGTCGGTCACGGCTTGGCGGATCGGCTCGACGTCGTGGATGCGCATCAACTTGCCGATGTACTGCATCTGGCGGCGCTTGCCTTCGTGCGTGCGGGTTTTCTTGTAGGTGCGGATCGCGTCGAGCAGTTGCTCGGCGATCTGCAGCGCGTCGATGCGCGCGTCGGGCAGCGCGACCACGGCCTCGCCCAGGTCCTGCAGCGCGTGCGACGCCTGCTTCTGGCGCGTCTTGCTCGGGCGGTCGAGCAGGCCCGAGCCGGCCAGCTCGTCAGCGGCATCGGTGGGTGGGGGCACGGTGGACATGGGGCGGCGGGATGCAGACGGCTGGGTATGATAGTCGCGCCAGCGCTTCGCTGACCTTCTCGGCCGGCCTCGCCGCGCTCACCGGACACGTTCCCATGCCCAGTTCCCCGTCGTCTTCTCCCGCTTCGCCCGCACCAGGATTTGCCTACAGCCGCGCGCAGTTCCAGCAATACGTCGAGGACGCGCTGGACTTCGCGCGCTCGCTGGGCGCCAGCGACGCGGCGGTCGAGGTCTCCGAGGGCGTGGGCCTGTCGGTGTCGGTGCGCAAGGGCGAGTCGGAGAACGTCGAGCGCAATCGCGACAAGTCGATGGGCATCACCGTGTATGCCGGCCAGCGTCGCGGCAATGCCAGCACCTCGGACTTTTCACGGGCCGCGCTCGAGCAGACGGTGCGCGCGGCGCACGACATCGCCCGCTTCACCGCCGAGGACTCGGCCGCCGGCCTGCCCGAGGCCGATGACGTCGCGACGCCGGTACAGGCCGAACGCGATCTCGACCTGTTCCACCCCTGGGCGATCGATGCCGAGGGCGCGCTGCAGATCGCGCTGCGCTGCGAGGCGGCGGCGCTGAACGTCGACGCGCGCATCACCAATTCCGAAGGCGCGGGCGTGTCGGCGCAACAGTCGCACTTCTTCGCCGGCAACAGCCGTGGCTTTCGCGGCGGGTACGCGAGCTCGCGCCATTCGCTGTCGGTCGCGCCGATCGCCTCCACACCGGGGAAGCGTGGCGACGACATGCAGCGCGATGCCTGGTACACCTCGATGCGGGCGCCCTCCGATCTGGCGGGGCCGGAGGCGGTCGGGCGCTATGCGGCGGAGCGCGCGCTGTCGCGCCTGAAGTCGCGCAAGATCAAGACCTGCGAAGTGCCGGTGCTGTTCGAGTCGTCGCTGGCCTCGGGCCTGCTGGGCGCCTACGTGCAGGCGACGAGCGGCGGCGCGCTGTACCGCAAGTCCAGCTTTCTGCAGGGCAGCCTGGGCCAGCGCGTGCTCGCCGAGCACGTCGACATCGTCGAGGATCCGCACACGCCGCGCGGCAAGGGCAGCGCCCCGTTCGACGACGAAGGCGTGCTGACGCGCCAGCGCGATGTGGTCAGCGCGGGCGTGGTGCAGGGCTACTTCCTGTCGACCTACTCGGCGCGCAAGCTCGGCCTGCGCACGACCGGCCACGCGGGCGGCTCCCAGAACCTCGCGTTGACGAGCCGCCTGACCGCGGCCGGCGACGACCTGAACGCGATGCTGAAGAAGCTGCACCGCGGCCTGTTCGTGATCGAGCTGATGGGGCAGGGCGTGAACTACGTGACCGGCGACTACTCGCGCGGCGCCGCCGGCTTCTGGGTCGAGAACGGCCAGATCGCCTACCCGGTGCACGAGATCACGATCGCCGGCAACCTGCGCGAGATGTTCCTGGGGCTCAGCGCCGTCGGCGCTGACGCCTACACGATGGGCAGCAAGACGATCGGCTCGGTGCTGATCGACAAGATGAAGATTGCAGGCCTATAAATCCTCAGGCGAGCGCCGGGCCGCCCCAAGCCGCCTGAGCCCCCTTCGGGGGACGGCGAAGGCGCCCAGGGGTTGTCGTCACCCCCCGGTGGCCGCGCGGTAGAGCTTGCCGGAGCGTGTGCCGCTGCGGCAGAACGCCAGCACAGGCTTCGGCAGTTCCGCCAGCAGCGCGGCAAAACGCGCGATCTCTTCGGGCGTCTGGACGGCCGGCGCGACCGGCAGATACGCATAGCGCAGGCCGGCCGCAGTGGCCGCGGCTTCCATCGCGGCGCTGGTCGGCTGATCCGGCCCGCCTTCGAAGTCGGGCCGGTTGTTGATGACGCTCTTGAAGCCCGCCTGCGCGGCCCAGGCCATCGCAGACGGGTCGAGCTGCGGCGCCACGCACACGTCCGCGCTCAGCTGTTGAACCGCCGGCGCGCTCACGGTGCGAGCGCCTTCTTGACCGCGGCAGATACCAGCCCCATGTCGGCTTGGCCGGCGAGCTTGGTCTTGACGGCGCCCATCACCTTGCCCATGTCGCCGGGGCCGGTCGCGCCGAGTTCGGCGACGATGGCGGCGACCTGCGCGGCGATCTCGTCCGCGCCGAGGCGTTGCGGCAGATAGGCCTCGAGCACCTGCAGCTCGGCGGTTTCCTTCTCGACCAGGTCGGGCCGGTTGCCGGCGCTGAACTGCGTGATCGAATCCTTGCGCTGCTTCACCAGCTTGTCGATGATCGCGATCACCGCGGCGTCGTCGAGCACGATGCGCTCATCGACTTCGCGCTGCTTGCAGGCGGCGAGCAGGCCGCGGATCGTCAACAGGCGCGGGGCGTCCTTGGCGCGCATCGCGACCTTCATGTCTTCGGTGATCTGGTCTTTGAGGCTCATCACGGCTCCTTCGAAGGGCACAAACGACAAAGCCCGCGGCTGCGGGCTTTCATCCAGACACGAACCGCGAACGGTTCAGCGCTGCAGAATCAGAACAGCTTTTTCGGCAGCTGCATGCTGCGAACGCGCTTGAAGTGACGCTTGACCGCGGCTGCCTTCTTGCGCTTGCGCTCGGCGGTGGGCTTCTCGTAGAACTCACGGGCACGCAGGTCGGTCAGCAAGCCGAGCTTCTCGATGGTGCGCTTGAAGCGGCGCAGCGCCACGTCGAATGGCTCGTTTTCTTTGACGCGAATCGTAGTCATGTAAAGGTTGGTGTGGCTAGCAAAGACGTCGATTATAGCGCGTTGTACTTCAGCTGTGCAAACGCGCCAAGGCCCCGGCGCAGGCGGCCGCGCTGGCCCAGGCCCACTGGAAGTTGTAACCGCCGAGCCAGCCGGTCACGTCGACGACCTCGCCGATGAAGAAGAGGCCCGGCACGCGCTGGCTTTGCAGCGTCTGGGAGCTGAGTTCCCGCGTGTCGACGCCGCCGGCGGTCACCTCGGCCTTGCGGTAGCCCTCGCTGCCTTGGGGTTTGAGTTCCCAGCGCTGCAGCCGCTCGGCCAGCCCCGCCAGATCGCGGTCGCGCTGGTCGGGCAGGGGTTTGGCACCGAGCTCCGGCGTCGGCGCGAGCCAGGCCTCGGCGAGGCGGCGCGGGATCAGCTCGGCGAGCTCGTTCGCGAGCTGGCGGCGCGAGTCGCGCTTCGCGGCCAGCAGCTCGGCGCCCAGGTCGCGGCCCGGCGCCAGGTCGATGCGCAGCGGCGTGCCGGCCTGCCAGAAGCTCGAAATCTGCAGCACCGCCGGGCCGCTCAGGCCGCGGTGCGTGAACAGCAGGTCTTCATGGAACTCGCCGCGCGCCTTGCCGCTGCCGGCCTCGATCCTCACGGCCAGCGACAGCCCGGACAGCGCGGCGAACGGCGCCCAGGTCACCGGATCGAAGGTCAGCGGCACGAGCGCGGGCCGGGTCTCCTGGATCGAGTGCCCGAACTGGCGTGCGACGCGGTAGCCGAAGTCGGTGGCGCCGATCTTCGGGATCGACAGCCCGCCGGTCGCGATCACGAGCTGCGCGCCGCGCAGCGTGCCGCGGTCGGTGTCGAGTTCGAAGCCAGCGTCGTCGCGGCGCACCGCCTGCACCGCGCAGGGCTGCCAGCGCGTGACCGCTCCGGCGTCGCACTCGCGCAGCAGCATCGCGATGATGTCCTCGGCGCTCTCGTCGCAGAACAGCTGACCCTTGTGCTTCTCGTGCCACGCGATGCGGTGGCGCTGCACCAGCGCGATGAAATCCTGCGGCGTGTAGCGTGCGAGCGCCGAGCGGCAGAAGCGCGGGTTCGCGGAGAGAAAGTTCGCCGGGCCCGTGTCCACGTTGGTGAAGTTGCAGCGCCCGCCGCCGGAGATGCGAATCTTCTCGCCGATCTTCTCGGCGTGGTCGATCAGCAAGACCTTCAGGCCGCGCTGGCCGGCGATGCCGGCGCACTGCAGGCCGGCCGCGCCGGCGCCGACGACGATCGCGTCGAACCGCGCGTCGGCGTCTATGGCCGCCACACGAACGGGAAGGCGAGCTGCTTGACGAATCCGTTCGGCACGTAGTCGCCGGTCACGCCGTACTGCTCGGGCCACTCGCGGTCGGACTTCACCGCGGTGCCGAAGAAGTAGTCGAGGAACGCGAAGTGCGCGGCGTAGTTTCTGTCGATCGCCTCGTCATCCTGCGAGTGGTGCCAGTGGTGGAAGTTGGGCGTGACGATCACATAGCGCAGCGGCCCGAGCCGCACGCTGACATTGGCGTGGTTGAACACCGCCTGGAAGCCGACGATGATGATGTAGGCATCGATCACCTCCTTGCTGAAGCCCAGCACGTAGATCGGCGCGAGCACCAGCGTGCGCGTGATGATCAGCTCGAGGATGTGCTGGCGCGAGCCGGCCAGCCAGTCCATGCTCTTGACGCTGTGGTGCACCGCGTGCAGCCGCCACAGCAGCGGCACCTCGTGGTACGCGCGGTGCGTCCAGTACTGCACCAGGTCGGCGACCAGCACGATCAGGAACAGCGCGAGCCAGAAATTCAGGCCCTGCACCCAGAAGCGGATGCCGTCCTTGGCCGCCCAGCCGAACAACTTGTGTACCAGCAGGTTGGTCGCCAGCAGCACGAAGCCGACGACCATGTGGTTGACGATGAAGTGGTGGAAGTCGGTCTGCCACTCGGGGCGGAACACCGGCTGGTCCTTGCGCAGCGCGAACAGCTTCTCGATGAAGATGAAGATCAAGGTCGAGCCGAGCAGGTCGAGGATGAACCAGTCGAGCCCGATGTACGGCGTGTTGTCGGGGAAGTTGCTGTCCACCGGCACCTTGTGGCCGCCGAGCGCGAGCGCCAGGCCGATCAGCACGAAGGCCGCGAGCGCGAGCCAGCGCGCGCGGCCGCTGACGATGTTGTAGAGCGACAGCGCGCCCGCCAGCACCATGGACCAGAACAGCAGCTGGCGCATCACGTCGACGTTGTACGACTGGCGCAGCTGCGGCGTCGTCAGGTACTCGGGCCAATGGAACGCGAGCACGCCCAGAAAGCACAGGATCGCCAGCCCCAGCGCGATCACGCCCGAAATCATGCCCTTGCCGGGCCGCAGCGCACCGTGCGATTCGGTGAGCCGGTTGAGCTTCTCGAGTTCGTTCATCAGGCCCTCCCTGGGTCGTGTGCCGCGCATTATGCGGCGCCTCGGCGCGTCGATTTGCGCGCGCAACAGATGCGACAAACGCAACCGACGCGGGCTCGTCAGGCGGCCTCGGCAGCGCCTTGCGAGGCCGACAGGCTCGCGATACCGCGCAGCACATCGCCGACGATGACGATCGCGGGGCTGCCGATCCGTTCGCTGCGGACCTGGGCCGCGAGCCCGCCCAGCGAGCCGACGCATTGCCGCTGCTGCGGCAGGCTCGCATGCTGGACCACGGCCGCCGGCGTCGAGGCCGGCAGCGCGTGCAGCAGCCCGGCCTGCAGCGTGTCGATGGCGCTCACGCCCATGTAGATCACGAGCGTGAGCCCTTGCGCGGCGGCCGCGCCCAGTGTTGGCCAGTGCAGCGTGTCCGCGCCGGCGCGGGCATGGCCGGTCACGAAGATCACGCCGTGTGCATGGTCGCGGTGCGTCAGCGGCACGCCGAGCGCTGCTGCCGCAGCCATGCCCGACGTGATGCCGCCGACCACCTCCACGGCGATGCCGTGCGCCCGCAGGCGCTCGGCCTCCTCGCCGCCACGGCCGAACATGAACGGGTCGCCGCCCTTCAGGCGCACGACCTCTTCGCCCTTCAGCGCTTCGGCCAGCATCAGCTTCTCGATGAAGGCCTGCGGCGTGCTCGCGCAGCCGCCGCGCTTGCCGACGTGGACGACGCGTGCCGACGGGTTCGCAAACGCGAGCACACCGTCGCTGACGAGGTCGTCGACGAGCAGCACCGTTGCGCGCGTGATCGCGCGTGCCGCCTTGAAGGTCAGCAGTTCGGGGTCGCCGGGGCCGGCGCCCACCAAGGTGACTCTGCCGGTCATCAGGCAACCTCCGTGCTGTGCGGGCTCATGCGATCTGCTCCTCGGGTGCGGCCTGCTGCATCGCCGCGAGCGTGCGCATCAGGCACTCGACCTGGCTGCTCAGCGGCACCGGTGCCGGCTTCTCGCCGCTGACGACCGACTGGATGTAGACGGCGGTCGTTGCCGCGTCGTTGCTGCGCGGCAGCACCGGCAGCCCGGTCAGCACGCCTTCGTGCGCGGCGCGTGAGAGGTCGGGGCGCGCGCGTCCGCCGGTGAAGACGTCGAGCCGCGGCGCGCGGCGCGGATCGGCGACCGGCTCGCCTTCGGTGCCGCGCATCAGGATCGCGTCGGCGTGCGTGTGGGCCAGGAACTGGGTCAGCATGGCCGCGTACTCGGGATGCGTGTGGTTGACGACGCGCAGCGCCGGGCCGCCGATGCAGGGTTGCAGCAGCTTTGCGATCGTGTGCCCCGAGTTGCGCAGGCCGACGACGCGGCGCACCTCGAGCAGGCGTGCCAGCGGCGGGCACAGGTCGGGGGTCGCGATGAAGACCGGCTCGCGCCGCGCCCACGCGTTGTCGACCTCGTCGGCATTGCTTGCGAACGGCAGGCCGAGGTCGCGGAAGATCTCCGCGGTGCTGACGCGTCCGGCATCGAGCATCGGGCCGTGCACCAGCACCTGCACGCCTTCCTGTGCGAGCAGCAACGCGAGCAGCGGCGTGAGGTTGGGCAGCTTGCGTGCACCGTTGTACGAAGGCAGCACGACCGTGGGGCGGGACGTGCGAATCGGGATGCAGCGCTCGTGTGTCGCGCTCAGAAAGCCGGCGAGTTCCTGCACCGATTCACCCTTGATGCGCATCGCCAGCGCGAACGCGCCGATCTCGAGATCGGTGACGCGGCCATCGAGCACCTGGCTCATCAGGTCGTGCGCCTGTGCCTCGCTCAACGAACGCGCACCTTCTTTGCCGCGGCCGATTTCCTTGATGTAGCTCGTGATAGCCATGCCTTGTCTCCCGGGCAGCGAATCGCAATTTTCAGGCCCAGGAGGGGCGCTTCGCAACAAACGCTTTCATGCCGCGACCTGGCCCGCGTGGACCAGGCGCTTGAGCTCGGGGATGCAGGAGCCGCAGTTGGTGCCGCACTTCAATTCATCTTGCAATTGCGTGAGCAGGGCATCGGGTGAGCCTTGCAGGCCGCCGAGCGCGCTCGTGATCTGGTGTTCGCTGACGTCGAAGCAGCTGCACACCTGTTTGCCGCGCGAGGCCACCGCCACCGGCGCCTTCGCGCTCGGGCTCAGCAGCATCCGGCCATAGGCCTGCGCCGGCAGTTCGTCCTGCAGCAGCGGCTTGACCCAGGTCTCGGCGCTGATGTCGCCGGCCAGCAGGAAGCCGTCGAGCCGCGTGTCCGCGTCGGTGCGCACGACGCGCATGCTGCGACGCTGGCCGCGACGCTTGTCGGCGTAGTGCAGCACGCCGTGCGCGCTCAGGCCGAGCACGTCCTCGATGTGCTGCAGCAGCGTGTCGTCGGCCGCGTCGGACGCCGCGGCACGCAACAACACCCCGCTGCGCTCGCGGCCGAAGGGCACGCAGGTCGCGAATGCAAAGCGTTGCATCAGCGGGGCGAGTTCCGCGCGTGCGCGCAAGGCCTCGCCGGGCGCCAGCCAGGCGACGCACAGCAGGCGCCACGGCAGCTCGGCCTTCAGGATCTTGACCGCGGAGTGTTTCAGTTCGGGCTGCTTCGAGCTCGGGCAGGTCGCCGGCGAGGTGAGGGCGTTGACGCCCGCGGCACGCGCGCCGATGCTGGTGCAGCCCGAGAGGAACTCGTCGCCCCAGTGCATCGCGATGAAGGCCTGGGTCAGCGCGATCTGTTCGCTTGCGCGCGCCGGCAGCACGATCGAGCCGCGCTTGGAGGTGACGTGCACCAGGTCGCCCTCCTTGACACCGAGGCGCTGCATGTCCTGGCCGTGCATCTCGATCATCGGCTCGGGCACGTGGCCGAACAGCCGGCCGATCGTGCCGGTGCGGCTCATGCCGTGCCACTGGTCGCGCAGCCGGCCAGTGTTCAGCGCGAACGGATATCGGGCGTCGCGGGATTCGGCGGTCTTGGTGTAGGCGGTGTCGACGAAGCGGGCGCGGCCGTCGCTGGTGGCGAACACGCCGTCTTCGTACAGGCGCGCGGCGGCCTGCGACGCACCGGCCGGGAACGGCCATTGCTGCGGCGCGATCTCGAGCGCGGCGTAGCTCAGGCCGGTGATGTCGAGATCGCGGCCGCGCGTCGATTCGCGGTGTTCGTTCCAGACCGACTCGGCGTTCGGGTAGTCGAACAGGCTCGCGCTGCCGGGCCGCAGCCGCGCTTCGAGCCGGCGCGCGAACTCGGCCGCGATGCGCCAGTCGTCGCGCGCGTCACCGACCGCCGGCACCGCCGAGCGCACGCGGCTGATGCGGCGCTCGCTGTTCGTGACGGTGCCGTCCTTCTCGCCCCAGGTCGACGCGGGCAGCAGCAGATCGGCGTAGCCGCAGGTCGCGGTGGTCGCAAACGCCTCTTGCACGACGACGAACTCGGCGCGCGCCAACGCAGCGCGCACCGCCGTCACATCGGGCATCGATTGCGCGGGGTTGGTGCAGGCTATCCACAGCGCCTTGATCTCGCCATCGGCGACCGCCTCGAACATCTCGACTGCGGTCTTGCCCGGGGTGGCGGGCACATCGGGAACGCCCCACAGCTTCGCCACTTCGGCGCGGTGCGCGGGGTTCGCGAGATCGCGGTGCGCGCTCAACAGGTTTGCGAGGCCGCCGACCTCGCGCCCGCCCATCGCGTTCGGCTGCCCGGTCAACGAGAACGGACCGGCACCCGGCTTGCCGATCTGGCCGGTGGCGAGGTGCAGGTTGATCAGTGCGGCGTTCTTCGCGGTGCCGCTGCTGCTCTGGTTCAGGCCCTGGCAGTACAGCGACAGCGCCGGCCGGCGCGCCGCGCCCGCATCGTCGAGCCCGGCGAACCAGCGTGCGGCCTGCACCAGATCGGCCTCGCGGATGCCGCACACGTTAGCCACTTCCTTCGGCGTGAACTCGCGCACGCGCGTCTTCAATGCGTCGAAGCCGCTGGTGTGCGCCGCGATGTAGGCGGCATCGACCCAGCCTTCCCACAGCATCACGTGCAGCATGCCGTTGAACAGCGCCACATCGGTGCCCGGCTGGATCTGCAGGAACAGGTCGGCGGCCTCGGCCGTGTCGGTGCGGCGCGGGTCGACGACGATCATCCGCATGGCCGGGTTCGCACGCTTCGCGTCCTCGATGCGGCGGTACAGGATCGGGTGCGCGAACGCGGTGTTCGAGCCGGCGATGAACAGCGTCGCTGCCTGGTTCAGGTCGTCGTAGCAGGCCGGCGGCGCGTCGGCGCCCAGCGTCTGCTTGTAGCCGGCGACTGCGCTGCTCATGCACAGGCGCGAGTTGGTGTCGACGTTGTTGGTGCCGATCAGGCCTTTCGCGAGCTTGTTGAAAACGTAGTAGTCCTCGGTCAGCAGCTGGCCCGAGATGTAGAAGCCGACCGCATCCGATCCGTGCGTGCGCACGATGTCGGCGAAGCGATCCGCGGCCGTGTTCAGCGCCGTGTCCCAACCGACGACCTCGCGTGCCTCGTCGCGCCGCAGACGCAGTTGTGGCTGCAGCAGCCGCGTGTGCATCGCGATCGTCTGCGTCGCGGTCAGGTGCAGCGTACTGCCCTTGGTGCAGAGGCGTCCGAAATTCGCCGGATGCTCCGGGTCGCCGCGCACGCCGGTGATCTGGCCGGCCTGCGACTCGATGATGACGCCGCAACCCACGCCGCAATACGGGCAGGTCGAGCGCGTCTCGGCCGTGGTCATACCGATGCCTGCACCTCGTCGAGCGCGATGCTGTTCAGCTCGTCGACGTCGACGTGGACCACGCCGCTGTCGACCTTGATGCTGAAGCGCGGCGTGCAGCCTTCGTCGGGCGCGCGCGCGCAGCCGTCGGCCAGGCCGATGGTCCAGTTGTGCAGCGGGCAGGCGACGCTCTCGCCGAACACGATGCCTTGCGACAGCGGGCCGCCCTTGTGCGGGCAGCGGTCGAGCAGCGCGAAGACCTTGTCCTCGGCGTTGCGGAAGATCGCGACATCGGCGCCGAGCGCGCGCTGCACGCGCCGCGCACCGAGCACCGGGATGTCTTCGACCTTGCAGATTTCTTTCCAGTTGCTCATGGCGGTCAGCTCAGTTTGGAATACATGCCAGTCACGCTGTCCATCACTTGCAGGATGCGCTCGCTGGTGGTGAAGACGTTGGTCATGTGGCTCGTGTCGGGTGCGCCGGGTCGCAGCGTGCGCAAGGCGGCGTCGAAGAAGCTGAACTGCGTCTCGGCGAGTTCGAGCTCGGCCTTGATCGCCGGCGTGGCTTCACGCGCTTTCTTCAGTACCTCGTGCGCGGCGACGAACTCGTCGCGCGCCTTGTTCATCTCGGTGGTCGAGCTCGTGGCCTGAACGCCCCAGCTGGTGCTGAGGTAGAACGCCGCCATGCGCTGGCTCAGCATGCGCTGGCGGCCCGAGACGTTGACCAGGTGACCGACCGATTTGCCCGATGCCTTCTCGAGCTGAACCGTGCCTTGGTGGGCCAGCGCGAGCACCTTGCCGGCGAGCTCGAGAACGGCATCGGCCTGCGCCTTGGCGGGCTGGGCGCCGGTCAGCACGGCCTTGTACTCGCCCCACACGCCCTCGAGCTTGGCGTAAGTCGCCTTGATCTCGGGCTGCGGCGCGAAGGCCTTCAGTTCGCCCAGTTGCCGGTCGAACAGCGCCATCGAGCCCGTCAGCGTGCGGCGGGCCAGCTCGGGCACCACGCCTTCGCCTTCGGCGAGATAGCTCTTGGCCATGCGCTGGCTGAGCATGCGCTGCCGGCCGGCCTTGTTGATCGCGTCATTGAGATCGGTGACCTGCGCCTGCGAAGCGGCGGGCAGCAGTGCCGCGGCGCTGCTCAGCGTCGCGATCGCGGTGAAGTGACGACGTTTCATGATGCGGCGGCGACGGGGCTGAACTGGCGCGTGTCGACCGCAGCCTTGTCATGCTCGAACCACGGATCGGGCTCGCCGTCGAGCGAGAACTGCAGCCGCTCCCACAGCGCCTTGCGGCCGGCCGCGTCGTCGAGGATCTTCTTCTTCACGTAGTCGAGCCCGACGCGGCTGACATAGTGAACCGTGCGCTCCAGGTACCAGCCTTCCTCGCGGTAGAGCTGGCAGAACGCGCCGGTGTACTCGAGCACCTCTTCGGCGGTCTTGAGCTTGGTGAAGAAGTGCGCGACCTCGGTCTTGATGCCGCCGTTGCCGGCCACGTACATCTCCCAGCCCGAATCGACGCCGATGATGCCGACGTCCTTGATGCCGGCCTCGGCGCAGTTGCGCGGGCAGCCGCTGACCGCGAACTTGACCTTGTGCGGCGCGTACATGCGCCACATCGCGCGCTCCAGGTCCTTGCCCATCTGCGTGCTGTCTTGCGTACCGAAGCGGCACCACTCGCTGCCGACGCAGGTCTTCACGGTGCGCAGCGCCTTCGCATACGCGTGGCCACTGGGCATGCCGATGTCCTTCCAGATGTTGACCAGGTCTTCCTTCTTCACGCCCAGCAGGTCGATGCGCTGGCCACCGGTGACCTTGACGGTCGGCACCTTGTACTTGTCGACCGCATCGGCGATGCGGCGCAATTCGCTCGACGAGGTCTCGCCGCCCCACATGCGCGGGATCACCGAATACGTGCCGTCCTTCTGGATGTTGGCGTGGCTGCGCTCGTTGATGTAGCGCGATTGCGGATCGTCCTTGGCCTCCTTCGGCCAGGTGCTGATCAGGTAGTAGTTGACGGCCGGTCGGCAGCTCGCGCAGCCGTTGGGTGTGCGCCAGCCCTGGCTCTTGTAAACACTGTCGATCGTCAGCAGGTGATCGGCCTTGATCGCGTCGCGCACGTCCTGGTGGCTGGCGTCGGTGCAGCCGCACATCGCCTTCTTGGTCGGCGCCTTGGAGTAGTCGCCGCCGGCGGTGAACATCAGCAGCTGCTCGACCAGGCCGGTGCACGAGCCGCACGAGGCGCTTGCCTTCGTGTGCTTCTTGACCTCTTCGAGCGTGAACAGGCCTTTCTCCTTGATGGCCTTGCAGATCGTGCCCTTGGTGACGCCGTTGCAGCCGCAGACCTCGTCGGCGTCGTTCATCGCCGCGGCCTTGCTGTGGCCTTCGTGGCCGGTGTCGCCGATGTTCGACTCGCCGAACATCAGCTTGTCGCGGATGTCGCCGATCTTGCGGCCCTCGCGCAGCAGCTTGAAGTACCACGAGCCGTCGACGGTGTCGCCGTACATGCAGGCACCGACCAGCTTGTCGTCCTTGATCACGAGCTTCTTGTAGACGCCACCGTACGGGTCGCTCATCACGATCTCTTCGCAACCGTCGCCGCCCATGAAGTTGCCGGCCGAGAACAGGTCGATGCCGGTGACCTTCAGCTTGGTCGACGTCTGCGAGCCCTGGTAGCGGCCGATGCCGAAGTGCGCGAGATGGGTCGCGCAGACCTTGCCCTGCTCGAACAGCGGTGCGACCAGGCCGTACGCGATGCCGCGGTGTGCGGCGCACTCGCCGACCGAGTAGATGCGCGGGTCGGTCACCGTCTGCATCGTGTCGTCGACGACGATGCCGCCTCTGTTGTCCTTTCCACAGTGCAGGCCGATCTTCACGGCGAGCGCAGTGTTCGGGCGGATGCCGGCGGCCATCACGACCAGGTCGGCGGGGATCTCGGTGCCGTCCTTGAACTGCACCGCCATCACGCGGCCGTCCTTGTCGCCGATCAGCGCCTGGGTCTGCGCGCCGATCAGGAACTTCAGGCCGCGGTCTTCGAGCGACTTCTGCAGCAGCTTGCCCGACACGTCGTCGAGCTGGCGCTCCATCAGCCACGGCATCACGTGCACGACCGTCACGCGCATGCCGCGGAGCATCAGCCCGTTGGCCGCTTCCAGGCCAAGCAGGCCGCCGCCGATCACGACCGCGTGCTGGTACTTGGTCGCGGCCTCGATCATCGTGTTGGTGTCCTGGATGTCGCGGTACGCGATCACGCCGGCCAGGTCTTTGCCCGGCACCGGCAGGATGAACGGGTTCGAGCCGGTGCACATCAGCAGCCGGTCGTACTCGGCCTCGGTACCGTCCTCGGCCTTCACGACGCGATTGCGGCGGTCGATGTCGACGACCTTCTTGCCCAGGTGCAGCGTGATCCCGTGTTCGGCATACCAGCTGATCGGATTCAGCACGATCTCGTCGATGGTCTGTTCGCCGGCGAGCACCGGGCTCAGCAGGATGCGGTTGTAGTTCGGGTGTGGCTCGGCGCCGAACACCGTGATGTCGTACATCTCCGGGGCGATCTTCAGCAGCTCCTCGAGGGTGCGGATGCCGGCCATGCCGTTGCCGACCAACACGAGCTTCATCTTCTTCATGGTTTTCTCCGATCCAGTACGGCTGCAGGGAATGGGTTAGCAAACGAGGTGCCAAGAGCGGCCGGCCTGCACAAACCCTGTGCGATGCTTGCGGCATGAGCTTTGACGTAGACATCGGCCATTTCAGCCACAAGGGCCCGCGCGAGGTCAACGAGGACTTCGTGAGCGCGGTGCGCCCGTCCGCCCTCGACGAGGCGCGTGGCTGCATTGCCGCGATTGCGGATGGCGTGGCGAGCGGCGGGCGCGGTCTCGAAGCCGCGCAGACGACCGTGATGAGCGTCGTGCGCGACTACTTCGCCTGCCCCGACACCTGGGACACGACCGTGATGCTCGATCGCCTGATCGGCGCACAGAACGCCTGGCTCGCCGACCACAACCGGCGCCGGCAGGGCGTCGGCAACGGCGGCGGAGCGATGACGACCTTGACCGCGCTGGTGCTGCGCGGCCACGCGTGGACGCTGGCGCATGTCGGCGACACGCGGGCCTGGCTGCTGCGCGGCAGCGGCGAAGGCCCCGACCACGACTGCGTGCAACTGAGTCAGGACCACGCCTTCGACCACCCCGACCAGCGCAGCCGGTTGACGCGCGCCGTCGGCCTCGACGACCGGGTGCGCATCGACTTCATGCAGGGCGAGGTGCAGATCGGCGACGTGTTCGTGCTGACCACCGACGGCGTGCACGGCGTGCTCAAGCGCGCCCGGCTCGCCACGCTGGCGCGCGAGGGCGACGCGCAGGCGGCGAGCGAGGCCATCGTTCGCGCCGCACTCGCCGCCGGCAGCCGCGACAACGCGAGCGCGCTGGTGCTGCGCGTGCGCGGCCTGTCGCCCGGCCGGCTCGAGGACAGCCTGCTGCAAGGCCGGCAATTGCCCGCGCCGCCGCGCCTGAAAGTCGGCGACCGGCTGGACGCGTTCACGATCACCGCGCTGGTGTCCAACACCGGTGTGCACCGGCTCTATCAGGCGCGCGTCACCGACTCGCAGGAACTGGTCGCGCTGAAGACCCTGCACGAGTCGCGTGCCAGCGACCGTGAAGAGCGCGCGATGCTCGCGCACGAGGCCTGGCTCGCCAGCCGGGTCGCGCCGGGCTCGGGCGAGCATGGCGACGCGGGTTTCGTGCACACGCGCGAGGTGCCGGAGCCGAGCGCGTTCTACACCGTGTTCGACTGGCACGGCGGCCACACGCTCGAGCAGCTGATGGCCGGCACGCGCGTCTTCGAATTGGCCGACATCCTTGCCGGAGCACTCGCCGTGGCGCGCGCGCTCGGCCGCCTGCATCGGCACGGCGTGATCCACCGCGACATCAAGCCCGGCAATCTGCACCTGGGCGACGACGGCCAGTGGCGCGTGCTCGACCTCGGCGTGGCGATCTCGGGCCGCGAGCCGAAGGCGCTGCGCACCTTGCACGCCGGCACGCCGAGCTACATGAACCCGGAGCAGTGGACCGGCGACGAGCACGTGCCGGCCGACGCCGGCAGCGACCTTTACGCGCTCGGCGTCACGCTGTACCAGTGGCTGACCGACAAGCTGCCCTACGGCGAGGTCGAGCCCTACCAGACCGGGCGCTTCCGGCGCGACCCGAAGCCACCGTCGCGGTTGCGGCCCGAGCTGCCGATCTGGCTCGACCATGTGGTGCTGAAGGCGATCGCGCTCGACCCGAAGCAGCGCTTCGAGACCGCCGAGGAGTTCGTGCTCGCGCTCGAACGCGGTGCCTCGCGCCCGCTCGCCGCGCCGGGCAGCACGCCGCTGGCGGCGCGCGACCCGCGCGTGCTGTGGCAGATCGCGCTCGGCGTGTCGCTGCTGTTCAACGCCTTGCTCGTCTATTGGTTGTTGTTCCTGCCGCGCTGACGCGTCGGCAAGTCGGGAATCGCGGTGCTTCATCGCCAGGCCCGCCTACGACCGGCTGCTTTGCGGTGTCAACGCGGCTTTCGCGAAGTCGGCTCGCGCCGGAGCCGAGGTCGAGCGGGCGCGGCCTCCCTTCTCGGCCCAGGTGCGCGTCCAGCGGATCTGCACCAGCCGCAGCATTGCCAGCATCGCGACCGCGAGCAGCGCGAACGCGACGAAGCCCCACAGGTAGGTGCCCGCCAGTTGTTTGGATTGCCCCATCGCATTCGGCAGGAAGCCGCCGCCGAGCGCGCCGATCTCGCCGATCATCGAACCCGCCACCGCGGTGCTCAGCGGCCAGCGCAGCGGAACAAGCTGAAACAGCGCCCCGTTGCCGGCCCCCAGGGCCGCGAAGCACAGCATGAAGAGCAGCGTGGTCACCGCCACCGAACTGCTCGCCAGGCCGCACAGCACCAGCGTGACCGCCACCAGCACGAGCACGCCGCTCAGGGTCGTGATGCCGCCGACGCGGTCCGAGATGTAGCCGCCGACGACGCGCACGGCCGAGCCCATCAGCGTGGCCAGCATCGTCAGCTGGCCGGCCTCGACCTTGGTGACCTTGAACTGATCGTAGAAATAAGTCGGCAGGAAACTTGCCAGGCCGATGAAACCACCGAAGGTGATGATGTAGATCAGGCTGAAGGCCCAGCCGTCCTTCTCGAACAGGCAGGCGACGTGCTCGCGCAGCGTCTGGTGTTCGCGGTCCGGCGGCTCCTTCGCGGCGAACCACATCACCAGCATCGGCAGCAGCATCGTGCAGGCGGCGAGGCCGTAGACCGTCGGCCAGCCGAACTTCTGCGCCAGTGGCGGTGCGAACAGCACGGCCAGCACGGTGCCCGAGTTGCCGGCGCCGGCAATGCCCATCGCCAGGCCCTTGTACTTCGGCGGGAACCAGCCCGAGCCGAGCGACAAGGCCACACCGAAGCTGGCGCCGGCGATGCCCAGCAGCACACCCATCGCGAGCACGCCGTCGTAGCTGTTCACGTAGAAGTAGCCGAACACCAGCGCGAGCACGATCAGGCCCATCTCGACCATCGCCGCGTTCTTGCGGCCGATGTACTGCGACAGCACGCCGAGCGGGAAGCGCATCAGCGCGCCGGCCAGGATGGGCACCGACACCATGAAGCCCTTTTGCGCCGCGCTGAGGTGAAAGCTCTCGCTGATGAAGGGCGCCATCGCGCCGTTCATCACCCAGATCGCGAAGCAGAAGTCGAAATACAGGAAGGACGCGAACAGCGTCGGCCAGTGGCCCGAACGAACAAAGGTCTTGAAGTTGGACATCATGGTCTCCACGATTCACCCCGGTGCGAAGCCGAGGGAGGAGGCACATGAATGCTCACGTCGTTATGAGCATGACCCGCAGTGCGGAAGCAAAGGTCGGGTGCAGCGTCACACCCGACGGGCATGGTGCAAGAGCTGTGCCAGGCTGAATCGGGCTGTTCGGCGTGGCGGCTGGTATGGTGTGCCACTTGCATTGTGCTGTCGACTTTCCCTGTGCCGAGCGCCTCTTTTCCATGATTTCCTGCCTGGTCGTCCAAAACGATTCGCCCGTGGCCGCTGCGCTCGTGGCCGACCTGGAATCGGTCGGCATTCACGTCATTGGTGCAGTGCAGCGAGGCAATTTGGTGCAGGAGGCCGTGCGCCTCGCGCCCGACCTGGTGGTGATTCACGAGATCAGCGTCGACGCCGAACTGTTCGACAGCGCCGCGCTGCTGCTCGCGACCGCGCCACGGCCGGTCGTCGTGTTCACCAGCGACCCGGACGTCGACAAGATGGCGCACGCGCTGGAGGTGGGCATCCATGCCTACGAGGTCAACGGCTACGACGTGCACCGGCTGCGCGCCGTGGTGCATCTGGCCCAGCTGCGCTTTGCGCGCGAGCAGAAGCTGCGCGAGGCGCTGGCGGACGTGTCGCACCGGTTCGAGGAGCGCAAGCTGGTGGATCGCGCCAAGGGCATCCTGATGCGCGCGCGCCAGGTGTCGGAGGACGAGGCCTTTCGGGTCCTGCGCGCGGCCTCGATGCACAGCAACCAGCGCGTCGGTCAGGTGTCGCAGCAACTGATCGCCGCGGCCGGCCACGCCGAGGCGCTGAACCGCGCTGGCCAACTGCGGATGCTGTCGCAGCGCCTGGTCAAGCTCTATGCGCTGCGCGCGGCCGGATCGATCGCGACCGATGCCTTGCTCGCCGAGTCGATCCAGCATGTCGACGCGAACCTCGCCTTGCTGAGCAAGAGCCTGTCGACGCCCACCTACGGCGATTTGATCGACGCGGTGCTGACCCCGTGGGCACGCCTGAAGGCGGCGCTCGGCGCGGCGCCCGGCGTGGCGACGCTGACCGAGGTGGATGCGCTGGCCGAGCACATGCTGCAGCACGCCGACCGGCTCGTGTCGAACCTCGAGAGCGGTGCGCTGACCGGCAGCCTGCACGTCATCAATGTGGCGGGGCGCCAGCGCATGCTGTCGCAGCGCGTCGCCAAGCAGGCCCTGCTGGCGACGCTGCTCAGTGGCGATGCGGCGACCGCCGCACGGCTGGAAGGGGACCAGGCGCGCGCGGCGTTCGAGCAGGCGATGAGCTACCTGGGCAGCGTGCCGCTGAGCACCCGTGAGATCACCGAGTCGCTCGACGCGGCCGGGCGCACCTGGGGTGCGATGACACAAGCGCTGGCGCAGGCACCGGGCGCTGCCGGACGGCAGGCGCTGCTCGAGACGAGCGAGGCGCTGCTCGCCTTGTTCGAGCAGCTCACCGAACGCTACGAGCGCAGCATGCAGATCTTGATGGGCTGAAGTGACCCACCCCCGAGATCGGGGGGCGACCGTGTAAACGAGCGCGGCAGGGCGCTTTGTCGCCGAGAAACCTCTGCTTTCGTCCGGTGCACAAAGCTATGATCAAGTTAGGGGGAAACGCGCCGCCTGGCGACCCCACGCTTGCCAATCGGCAACGCCCGGACCAAGATCGATCGACTGTCGTGGCGTGCCACAAGCACGTCATTTGATGAAGAGGGAGCTGATGAACGAGACGACACCGGCCCTGCCGCCCGCGCGCACCGACGTCGCCCGTGCGCTGGCGAATGCGCTCGAGGCCGATGAGGTCGGTCTGGCCGGCGCGCTGCTGGACGTGCTTGACCGCCTCGGCGTGCTGCTCGCCGTCAAGGAAGTGGCCTCCGGCCGCTACGTGCACGTCAACGCGCGCATGGCCGAGCTGTTCGGCCGCACGCCGGCCGGCCTGGTCGGCCACACCGATACCGAGCTGATGGAGCCGGCGCAGGCCGCGGCGATCCGCGCGGCCGAACAGACCGCGCTCGCCCATGACGCCGCGCCCACGCTGAGCGAGCACCGCATCGAGCGCGACGGCCGCAAGCGCGAGTTCAGCATCACTCGCAGCGTGCTCGCGCGCGCCGACGGCGCTCCGCCGCGGCACGTGCTGGCCGTCTGGACCGAACTCACCGACGATCACGAGCGCGAACACCAGCTCAAGCAGGCGCTGGCGCAGCTCGAGGTCCAGCAGGTCGCGGCCGAGGTGCAGCGCCGCGAGACCCAGGATCAGTCGCTGCGCGATGCCGCCACCGGGCTGTACCAGCGCGTGCACTTCGACGATCAGCTTCGGCGCGAGGTCGATCTGTCGTCGCGCGAGCACCGCGAGTTCGCGCTCGTGTCGATCACGCTCGACCCGTTCAGCGAGGCCGTCGAAGCGCTGGGCAGCGAAGCGCGCGTGCGCGTGTTCGAGGCGCTGGGCCGGCTGTTGCGCGGCAACACGCGTGCGATGGACGCCTCGTGCCGGCTCGACGAGGACCGCTTCGCGGTGCTGTTGTCGGGCGTGGGTCTGGCAACGGCGCATTCGCGCATGGAGGGCCTGCGCCGCCAGTGCGCGACGCAGATCGTCGTGCTCGACGGACGCGATCTCGGCTTCACCGTGTCGATGGGCGTGGCGAGCTTCCCGCACACCGCGCACACCGAGGAAGAGTTGATGAACGCCGCCGATCTGGCGCTGCGTGAGGCGAAAAAGCGTGGCGGCAACCACGTCGCGCTGGCGAGCATCCGCTTCGAGCTCGGCGCGACCTGAGTCAGGCGTCAGAGCAGCTTCAGCACCTCGCGCCATTCGTCCGCCGTCACCGGCGTGATCGACAGGCGGTTGCCGCGCTTCAGCACCTGAAGGCTGGCGAGTGCCGGCGCCTCGCGCATCTCGGCCAGCGACAGCAGGCGCGTCTTGCGCACGAGCTTCACGTCGACGTGCACCCAGCGAGGGGTCTCTGGCGCCGACTTGGCGTCGAAGTAGTGGCTCTGCGGGTCGAACTGCGTCGCATCCGGGTAGGCCGGGCTCGCGACTTCGGCGAGGCCGGCGATGCCGGGCTCTGGGCACGACGAGTGGTAGAACAGCACGCCGTCGCCGGGCTGCATCTCGTCGCGCATGAAGTTGCGCGCCTGGTAGTTGCGCACACCGACCCAGGGAACGGTCTTGCGGGGCGCTTTGGCGAGATCGTCGATCGAGCACTCGGAGGGCTCGCTCTTCATCAACCAATAGTTCATGTCTGCCCCTCGTCCGACGAGTACGTCGGCCGATCCCCCGAGGGGATTTCGCCCGGCTTCGGGCGGCCGGGCGCTCGGGCTCGAGCGTCGTCGATGGTTGTGCGAATAAGGTGTCCGCCGCCAACCGTGAGCCGCATTCCTGAACCAGGAGTTCAGGTGGGCGAGGTCAGCCCGGCTTCGGGTTCATCTGACGCGAGACGATCACACCAACCGGGCGATGTTCCAAGCCCTTGCTCTAAAGAGCATAGGTTCAAGGAAATATAAAACTCACGCGGAGGCGACGGACGAATTCATTCTAAGCCTGCGCGTGACACCGTGGTGTCAAAGCAGTTGACCATCGGCACCGAGCGCTTGATCGAGGCGCGCAATCAAGGCATCGATGTCGACCTCGCCGTCCGTCGCTACCACCGCCGATGCCGTGCTCGAGACGCTTGACGGGCTCTTCGCCGGCGGCCGCCCGGCGAGCGCGTACGCGAGGTTGAGTGCGGCCAGCACTGCGATGCGCTCGCGCGCCTTGACCTTGCCGCCGTCGCGGATCGCGCTCATCTCGCGGTCCACGTTGCCGACGGCCTCGAGCAACGCGACTTCGCCGCCATCGGGGCAGCCGAGCAGGTAGCTCTGGCCGAGGATCGTCACTTCCATCTGCTTCATGCTGCATCGCTCCCTGCACTGGTGTCGGAGGCGGGCATCGCATCGGTCGGCAGGCGTTCGAGCAGCGCGTCGATGCGGCTGCGCGCGGCGTTGAGTCGTGAGCGCAGGTTGTCGCGCTCGTGGGTCACCGCAGCCACCTGTTGTTCGAGCAGCGCATTAGTGCGTTGCAGTTCGTCATGCCGCAGGAGCAGGCGCTCCACGCGGTCGGCGAGTTCTTCGATCTTCGACATGGTGCGTGGCAATGGTGGTGGCTGGGTGAGTCACGATTGTAGGCGTCACCCCCGCTTACAATCTCCGCTGTTGGTGCCCGTGCCGGCGTTCCGTCGGCACAGTTAAACGGGAAGCAGAAGGAAGTCACGCCGCGCGCGTGACGCCCGAATCTGCGCTGCCCCCGCAACGGTACGGCGGACGAAGCTTTCAGGGGATCGAAGGTTTCAGCGATTGCGCACACACCACTGAAGGCAACCTGCCTTTGGGAAGGAACGCGAGCGTTGCTCCGCCAGCCCGGATACCGGCCAACGAGCGGGTGCGCCGATGCAGCGCTGCCCATGTCGCAGGTGCCCGCGGGGAAGCAGGCGCCGGCATCTGTTCGAGTGTCGCAAACATGATCCCTGCTTTCTCGGTGCCGCGTGCACCTTCGGCTGCTCGCAGCCTGCTGGCCGTTGCCGTGCTCGCTGCTGTCGCAGCGCCGGTCTCGTCCCAAACCGTTCTGAATCCCATCGTCGTCTCCGGCAGCCGCGAGCCGCAACCGCTGGACCGCGTCACCGCCGACGTCGTCGTGATCGACGCCGAGCGCATCCGCGCGAGTACCGCCGATTCGGTCGAGGATTTGCTGCGCCGCGAGGCCGGGGTGCAGCTCTCGCGCACCGGCGGCCCGGGGCAGAGCGCCAGTGTGTTCATCCGTGGCGGGAGCTCGGCCAACACCGTCGTGCTGGTCGACGGCGTGCGCGTCGGCTCGGCGACGCTCGGCCAGGTCGAGTTCGAGTCGCTGAGCCTGTCGCAGATCGATCGCATCGAAGTGCTGCGCGGCCCGGGCTCCAGCCTGTACGGCGCCGACGCGGTCGGTGGCGTGGTGCAGATCTTCACGCGCCTCGGCGAGGGCGAGCCGCGCGTCACCGCGCATGCGGCGATCGGCGGTTACCACTCGTACGAGCTGCAGGCCGGCGTCAGCGGTGCGCAGGGCGGCTTCGACTATGCCGCGTCGCTGGGCCGCGAGAGCAGCCGCGGCGTGTCGGCGCTGAAGCCGGGCGATCAATTCGGCAACTACAACCCGGACGACGACGGCTTCAAGCGCGACACCGCGCAGGCCAAGCTCGGCTTCACGCCGGCCACCGGCCATCGCGTCGGGCTGAACGTTGTCAGCAGCCGCTTAAACGCGCAGTACGATGCGACCGAATTCGGAACCGGGCTGGGCAACACGCCGGACTTCCGCAACAAGCTCGACACCGACGTGATCGCGCTCGACTACCGCGGCGTGATCAGCCCCGCGTGGACGACGAGTGCGCTGCTCTCGCACAATGACGACGACCTGAAGAGCGGCGGCAGCGTCATCAACCGCTTCCGCACGAAGCGCGATCAGGTCACGTGGCAGAACGCGCTCAAGGTCGGCACCGATCAGCAACTCGTGCTGGCGCTCGAGCATCTCGGCGAAAAGGCCCATTCCGATTCGTTCACCGACGACGTGAAGCGCAACAACACCGCCGCCGTGCTCGGCTACACCGGCGGCTTCGGCGTGCACGTGGTCCAGGCCGACCTGCGGCACGACGCGAACTCGGTCTACGGCGGCAACACCACCGGTCGCCTGGGCTGGAGCATGGAGGTCGCGAACAACCTGCGGGTGCGCGCACTTGCGGGCACGACCTTCCGCGCGCCCAGCTTCAACGAGCTGTACTTCCCCGGCTTCGGCGTCGCCGACATCAAGCCGGAGCGCGGCCGCAGCCTGGAGCTCGGCATCAACTGGCGCGCCGGCGACAGCGAGGCCTCGGCCACGGTCTACCAGAACCGGCTGCGCGATCTGATCTTCTACGAGACCGACCGCACGCTGTGCCCGACCGACCCGGCCTACGATTTCGGCTGCGCACGCAACATCGGCCGGGCCCGGTTGCAGGGCGCGACGCTCTCGGGCGCGCAGCGCTGGGGTGCGTGGCGTGTCAGCGGCACGGTCGACTTTCTCGATGCAAAGGACACCGACACCGGCGCGCGCCTGACGCGCCGTGCCGCGCACCAGGAAAGCCTGGCGGCCGACTACGGAGTCGGCGCCTGGAATGCCGGCGCCGCGCTGCTCGCGGTCGGTGCGCGGCCCGACGGCACGGTGACGTTGGCCAGCTATGTGACGCTGGACCTGCGTGCGCGCTGGCGCTTCAATCCGCAATGGCAGGTCGAGGCCAAGCTGCTCAACGCGACCAACCGCGAGATCGAACCCGCACGCGACTACCAATCGCTCGGTCGGCAGGCCTGGATAGGCGTGCGCTACGACGGCAAGGGCCTTTGAGGCGACGGTGACCACACGCATGCCCCACGAGCTCATCCTCGGCGGTCAGCGCAGCGGCAAGTCGCGCTGTGCCGAGGCGCGGGCGGCGGACTGGCTGGCCCCGCCCGGTCACTCGGCCGTGCTGGTCGCGACCGCGTTGGCCGGCGATGCCGAGATGCGCGCACGTATCGAACAACACCGGCTCGACCGCACGCGGCGCGTGCCGGCCTTGCTGACGATCGAGGAGCCGCGCGATCTGCCGCAGGTGCTGCGCCGGCACAGCGCAGCGTCGCGTTTGATCGTGATCGACTGCCTGACGCTGTGGCTCACCAACCTGCTGATGCCCTTGCATGGCGACGCGCTCGATGACGCCGCGCTCGGCTCCGCGATCGCGGCGCTGATCGAGGCGTTGCGCCGCGCGCCCGGGCCGGTGCTGCTGGTGTCGAACGAGATCGGCCTGGGCCTCACGCCGCTGACGACGCCGGCGCGGCGCTTCGTCGACGAACTGGGGCGCCTGCATCAACTCGTCGCGCGATCGTGCGAGCGCGTGACGCTGATGGTGGCCGGCATCGAGCTGCCGGTGAAGCGGCCTGCTGCATGAACAAGCTGTTCGTGCGCGGCCTGTTGTTCGCACTGCTGCTGTGCGGGCAGGGGCTGGCCGACGCACAGATCAGCCTGCGCGACGACCGCGGCGCCACGATCGTGTGGGCCGCTTCGCCGCAGCGCATCGTCAGCCTGCTGCCTTCGCTCACCGAAAGCGTGTGTGCGTTGGGTGGCTGCGCGCGGCTGGTCGGCACCGACCGCTTCTCGAACTCGCCGCCGAGCGTGACGGCCTTGCCCAAGCTCGGCGGGCTGGAGGACGCGCAGATCGAAGGCATCGTCGCGCTCAAGCCCGACGTCGTACTGGCCGCGCCGTCCGCGCGCGCGGTCGAACGTCTCGAAGGCCTGGGCCTGAAGGTGCTGGTGCTCGAATCGCGCGACCACGCCGACGTGCAGCGCACGCTGAAGGCGCTCGCGCTGTTGCTGGGCGCGCCGGACGAGGCCGACAAGGTCTGGGCCGCGATCGAGCGCGATCTCGTCGTTGCCGCATCACGCGTGCCGGCGGGGCTGCGCGGTCGCCGCGTCTATTTCGAGGTCGACGCGACGCCGTATGCGGCCGGCGCGTCGTCGTTCATCGGCCAGACGCTGGCTCGGCTCGGCATGGCCAATGCGATCCCGCCGGAACTGGGCCCGTTTCCGAAGTTGAACCCCGAGTATGTGGTGCGCGCGCAGCCCGACATCGTGATGGCCGCGCAGCGCAACCTCGACGAGATGCCGCGCCGCCCCGGCTGGAGCGCGCTGCGGGCGCTGCAGCAGCGTCAGAGCTGCGGCTTCGATGGCGCGCACTACGAGCTGCTGATCCGTCCCGGCCCGCGCATGGGCGAGGCGGCGCGTGTGCTGGCAGATTGTCTGGCCGGGCTGGGAAAGACGCTGCGATGAGCAACCTCGACCGTCAGCGCCGCCTCCGGCTCGTGCTCGGCCTGGCCGCGCTGACCGCGCTGCTGCTCGCGGCGGGCCTGGCCGCCGGCAGCGAAGGCTGGTCGGTCGGCGGCCTGATGCAGATGTTGAACAGTCCGGATGCGACGCTGATCGTCGGCCAGATCCGCGCGCCGCGCACCCTGGGCGCGTGGCTCACCGGCGCGCTGCTCGGCCTGGCCGGCGCGACCGCGCAAGGCCTGTTCCGCAACCCGCTGGCCGATCCGTATCTGCTCGGCTCGGCCTCGGGCGCGTCGCTCGGTGTCGTGCTCGTGCTCGCCACCAGCGCGCTCGCCGGACACGGCATCAGCCTGGCGACGGCCGACGTGTTGTCGCGCATCGGCCTCGTCAGCGCCGCATTCGCCGGCGCGCTGCTCGGCGTCGGCGTCACGCTGACGCTCGCGCGCGGCGCGCAGCAGACGGTGCGTCTGTTGCTCGCCGGCGTGGTCGTCGGCGTCGTGCTGTCCGCGCTCAGCGACCTGGTGACGACCGCCGCGCCGGACGCGTTGCGCGGCAAGCAGGTCTTCATGCTGGGCAGCACCGGTTTTCTCGGCTGGAGCAGTTGCGTGGCGCTCGGACTCGGCCTGCTCGTGTGCGCGCCGTTGAGCTGGCGCTGGTCGCGCGCGCTCGATGCGCTGACGCTCGGCGAAGACAGCGCGCGCAGCCTCGGTCTCGATCTGCCGCGCGTGCGCATCGCGCTGGTGGCGTCGCTGGCGCTGGCCACCGGACTGGCGGTGTCGCAGGCCGGGTTGGTCGCGTTCGTCGGGCTGGTCTCGCCGCACCTGGTGCGCCGCTTCGCGCCGGCGCCGCACGGCTTCACGACGCTGGCCAGCGCCGGTGCCGGCGGCACGCTGCTGCTCGCCGCCGATGTGCTCGCGCGCAGCCTGATCGCGCCGCAGGAGGTCCCGGTCGGTGTGCTCACCGCGCTGCTCGGTGGCGGTTATCTGCTGTGGCTGCTGCACCGCCGGAGGGTCGTGTGAGCGCGCCGATGCTGCTTGCACAACGCGTCAGCGTGCAGCTCGGCGAAACGCGCGCGCTCGACCAGGTGACGTTCGCGCCCGTGCCGGGCTGGACGGCGATCGTCGGCCCGAACGGCGCTGGCAAGTCGACCCTGTTGCGCTCTCTCGCTGGCCTGCAGGCGCCCGATGCCGGCACGGTGACGCTGGACGCGCGCGCGCTGCGCGACTGGTCGGCGCGTGCGCGCGGCACGCAGATCGCTTGGCTCGCGCAGCAGTCGGAGGCGAGCGGCGAGCTGACGGTGCGCGAGGTCGTGCACCTCGGCCGGCTGCCGCACCTCGGCCTGTTCACCGCGCCGCGCGCCGAGGACGATGCGGCCGTCGAGCAGGCGATGCACGAGACCGAATGTGCGCTGTGGCAGCAGCGCCGTCTGCACGAACTCTCCGGCGGCGAACGCCAGCGCGTGCTGCTGGCGCGTGCGCTGGCCGTGACGGCGCCGATCCTGCTGCTCGACGAGCCGACCACTCACCTCGATCCGCCGCACCAGATCGCGCTGGTGCGCCTGCTGCAACGCCAGGCGCAGCGCGGCTGCACGGTGGTCAGCGTGCTGCACGACCTGGCGCTCGCGCTGATGGCCGATCGGCTCGTCGTGATGGACCACGGGCGCATCGTCGCCGAAGGCGCGCGCGACGATCCGGCGCTGCACCGTGCCTTCGTCGACGTGTTCGGCGGCGCGATCCGCATCGAGCGCATCGGCGGGCGCTGGATCACCGTGCCGCAACTGGAGACGAGCCGATGAACACAGCGCGCGCCGCGATCAGCTGGAGCGCCGGCAAGGACTCGTGCCTGGCCTGGCTGCGCGCGCGCGAGCAGGGCCTGGACGTGCGCACGTTCCTGACGATGTGCGAGCCCGACGGCACGAGCAAGTCGCACGCGCTCGACCCGGTGCTGATCGAGGCGCAGGTGCGTGCGGCTGGCGCCGTCTGGCGCGCCGCGCGCGTGCCGCCGGGCGCGTACGCGCGGGTCTTCGACGACGAGCTTGCGCGGCTCGCCGACACCGGCCACACGCACCTGGTGTTCGGCGACATCGACCTCGCCGCGCACCGCGATTGGCTCGAACCGGCCTGCGTGCGCGCCGGGCTGACGGCGGTGTTTCCGCTCTGGGGCATGGCGCGCGTCGACGTCGCGCAGCAGATTCTCGCGCGTGGCATTCGCGCGCGGCTCGTGTGTGTGGACCTGCGCTGGCTCGATGCGTCGTTCTGCGGCCGTAACTTTGATGCCGCGCTGCTCGCGCAGCTGCCCGACGGCGTGTGCCCGTGCGGCGAGGGCGGCGAGTTCCACACCTTCGTGTTCGATGCGCCGGGCTTTGCACACGCGCTGCGCGTGGTCAACGGCGCGCAGCGCGTCGTGCACGCGCAGCCGCCGATGCCGCCGGTCGCGCTCGTGATGCAGGCCCTCGAGCTCGCGCCGTGATGAACTGGCCGCCCGCGTGGACGCTCGCGCTGGCCGTGCCGCTGGCCTGGGCGATCGACGCCCGCTTCGGCGAGCCGCGCGATGCGTGGCACCCGGTCGCGTGGCTGGGCCGCCTGCTGGCGCCGGTCGGGCGGCGGCTGCGCGGCGCGCCGGCCGCGGCGGGCTTCGTCGGCGGCGCGATCGTGTGGCTGGTCGGCGCCGCGGCGATCGGAGCGCTCGCCTGGGCCGTGCAGGTGGCGCTGCTCGGCCTCTCGCCGTGGCTCGCGCTGCCGCTGCTGGCGCTGCTGCTCAAACCCACGTTCGCGTGGCGCATGCTGCGCGACGAAGCGGCCGCGGTCGAGAGGGCGCTGGGCGAGCAGGGTGTCGACGCGGCCCGCGCGCAACTCGCGCGACTCGTCAGCCGCGACGTGCGCGCGCTCGATGCCGACCTGATCCGCGAGACCACCATCGAGACCGTCGCCGAGAACCTCAACGACTCGCTCGTCGCGCCGCTGTTCTGGTACGCGCTGTTCGGCCTGCCGGGCGCCGCGGTCTACCGATTCGCGAACACGCTCGACGCGATGTGGGGCTACCGCGGGGCCTGGGAGTGGGCCGGCAAGTGGAGTGCGCGCGCCGACGATGTGCTGTCGTGGATGCCGGCGCGCCTCACCGCGGTGTTGCTGCTGCTGCCGATGCCGACGCGCCGCCTGTTCGAGGCGGCGCGCCAGACGCCATCGCCGAACGGCGGCTGGGCCATGGGCGCGATGGCGCTGCGGCTCGGCGTGCGGCTGCGCAAGCCGGGTGTGTACGTGCTGAACGCTGGCGCGCCGTCGCCGCGCGCCGAGCACGTGCAGCGTGCGCTCGCCGATGCGGGCCGGGTGGCCGGCATCACCGTCGCGCTCGTCGCCGTGGCGTGGGGCCTTCGAGGCTGGTGATGAGCGCGCGTGCCGTCATGGTGCTGGGCACGACCAGCAACGCCGGCAAGAGCTGGCTCGCCACCGCGCTGTGCCGCTGGGTTGCGCGCCAGGGTTTGAAGGTCGCGCCGTTCAAGGCGCAGAACATGAGCAACAACGCACGCGTCGTCGTCGGGCCGAATGGCGAGACGGGAGAGATCGGCAGCGCGCAGTATTTCCAGGCACTCGCCGCGCGCACCCATCCCGAGGTGCGCATGAACCCGGTGCTGCTGAAGCCCGAGCGCGACACCGCGAGCCAGGTCGTCGTGATGGGCCGCGTTCGCGCCGATCTCGCCGACGTGCCGTGGCGCGAACGCAGCGAGCGGCTGTGGCCGTTCGCGCGCGACGCGCTGCGGGCGCTGATGGCCGAGAACGATGTCGTCGTGCTCGAAGGCGCGGGCTCGCCGGCCGAGATCAACCTGCATGCGAACGACTACGTCAACATGCGCAGCGCACTCGAGGCGCAGGCCGCTTGCCTGCTCGTCACCGACATCGATCGCGGCGGCGCGTTCGCGCATCTGTTCGGCACGCACCAACTGCTGCCCGCGGCCGAGCGTGCGTTGATCCGCGGCTTCGTGCTGAACCGGTTTCGTGGCGACGCGCGCCTGCTCGCGCCTGGTCCGACGCAACTGCAATCGCTCACCGGCGTGCCGACGGTCGCGGTGCTGCCGATGTGGCGTGAGCACGGGCTGCCGGAGGAGGATGGGGTGTTCGATGAGGCGTCGGGCGGGGCGGGTGGGCGCGTGATCGCGGTCATCGCGTATCCGCGCCTCAGCAACCTCGACGAGTTCCAAGCGCTGCGCAGCGCGCCGGATGTGCGCCTGCGCTGGGCGCGCACGCCGGCCGAGCTCGAAGGCGCGGAGTGGATCGTGCTGCCCGGCTCCAAGCACACCAGCAGCGACCTCGCGTGGCTGCGCACGCAAGGCCTGGACGCGGCGATCAGACGACATGCCGCAGCCGGCCGGCGCGTGCTCGGTGTGTGCGGCGGCCTGCAGATGCTGGGCACCGAACTGTGCGACCCGCATGGCGTGGATGGCAGTGCGCCGGGCTTGGGCCTGTTGCCGCTGATCACGCACTTCGAGCGCGAGAAGCTGCTGCGCCCCACGCGGGCCATGTTCGGCGACACGACGGGCGACTGGGCTGCGCTCGCAGGCATCGGATTCGATGGCTACGAGATCCGCCACGGCCGCACCGAGGCGCATGGCGACTTGCCCGTGGCGCTGCGCAACGAGCGCGGCGAGGCGATCGGCTGGCAGCGCGGTCCGGTGCTCGGCGTGTACGCGCATGGCCTGTTCGAATCGGGCGACGCGATGCGAGCGCTGTTCGGCGTCGGCGTGCGCACGCTGGACAGCGTGTTCGACGGCCTGGCCGACTTCATCGATCAACACTTCGAGCCGGGCGTGCTGCACCGGCTGATCCAACCATGAGCACCTGTCCATCATGACCCTGCCGTTGATCTCCCCCATCGCCGATGCCGCCCGCGCGCAGCGCCTGCAGCACCGGCTCGACCAGCAGACCAAGCCGCGCGGTGCGCTCGGCCGGCTCGAGGCGCTGGCGCTGCAGATCGGCCTGATCCAGCGCAGCGACACGCCGGCGCTGCACGCGCCGCAGCTGGTCGTGTTCGCGGCCGACCATGGTCTCGCGGCGCATGGCGTGTCGGCCTACCCGAGCGACGTGACCTGGCAGATGGTCGAGAATTTTCTCGCCGGTGGTGCCGCGGTCAGTGTGCTCGCGCGTCAGCACGGGCTTGCGCTCACCGTCGTCGATGCCGGCGTGCGCCACGAGTTCGCGCCGCGTGCCGGGCTGTTGAATCGCAAGATCGCGCCCGGCACGGCCAGCGCGCTCGACGGGCCGGCGATGACGCCGGCGCAGTGCGCGCAGGCGATCGCGGCCGGTCGCGAGGTGGTGGGCGCCCTGCCGGGCAACGTGCTGCTGCTCGGCGAGATGGGCATCGCCAACACCTCGAGCGCGGCGCTGCTGCTGGCGCGACTCGCGGATCGCGACATCGCGGCGTGTGTCGGCCGCGGCACCGGCCTCGACGACGCGGGGCTCGCGCGCAAGCTCGACGTGCTGCGTCGGGTGCTGGCGCGGCACGCGGTGGTCGCACAGCCGCTGGACGTGCTCGCCGCGTTCGGTGGCTTCGAGATCGCGATGATGGCCGGCGCGGCCTTGCAGGCGGCGAGCGAGCGGCGCGTCGTGGTCGTCGATGGTTTCATCAGCGGCGCGGCGATCCTGTGCGCGGCCCGGTTGGTGCCGGCCGTGCTCGACTACTGCGTGTTCGCGCACCGCTCCGATGAGGCTGGCCACGCGCTGCTGCTGTCGCAGCTGAACGCTACCCCGCTGCTCGACCTTGGCCTGCGGCTCGGCGAAGGCTCGGGCGGCGCACTGGCCTGGCCGCTGATCGACAGCGCGCTGCGGCTGCTGTCGCAGATGGCGAGTTTCGAGTCGGCGGCTGTCTCTGATCGAGACCCTTCTGATCGAGGCCCTTCCGATCGGGGCGCCGGGTGATTCACGAGCTGCGCCTGTTCTTCGTCGCGCTGCAGTTCCTCACGCGCGTGCCAGCGCCGCGCTGGGTCGGATTCGAACCCGCATGGCTGAACCAGAGCGCGCGCCATTTCCCGGCCGTCGGGCTGTGCGTCGGCGCGGCCTCGGCGCTCGTGTTGGCGGCAGGGCACCGCCTGTTCGGCCCGGCGGTGGCGGTCGGGCTGGCGATGGCGACCAGCGTGCTGATCACCGGCGCCTTCCATGAGGACGGCTTCGCCGACACCTGCGATGCGCTGGGCGGCGCGGTCAGCCGCGAACGCGCGCTCGAGATCATGAAGGACTCGCGCATCGGCGCTTACGGCGCCATCGGCGTCGTGCTGATGCTGGGGCTGAAGGCGGCGGCGCTCGTCGCGCTGCCGCTGTTCGCCGCGGTGCCCGCGCTGCTGCTCGCGCACACCGCGAGCCGCGCCGCGGCGGTGGCGCTGATCCGCGTGCTGCCCTACGCCGGTGATGTCGACCACGCCAAGGCCAAGCCGATGGCGCAACGCATCGCGACCTCGGGGGTGCTGGTGGCGGTCGCCTGGGTCGCGCTGCTCGCCGCGCTGCTCGTGGGGATCGAACCGCGGCAAGCGGGGGCCGTGCTCGCGGGCCTGCTGCTCGCGCTCGCCGGCACCGCGTGGTGCGCGCGCTGGCTGCGCCGCCGCCTAGGCGGCTACACCGGCGACGCGCTGGGCGCGACCCAGCAGATCACCGAGTTGCTGGTGCTGCTGGGCTGGCTCGCCGTGACGCACCTGCGATGACCTGGGCGGTGTGGCGTCATCCGCGGCCGCAGGATGTGGCGGGCCGATGCACCGGCCGCACCGATGTCGCGGTCGACCGGCGCAAGGCCAAGCGGCTCGCGCATCGCGTGCGCCAGTGGGCGCGTCGCTGCGGCGCGCCGCGTGTCGTGATCACGTCGCCGCTGCGGCGTTCGGCCGAGGTCGGGCAGTGGCTCGCGCGCTGGGGCTGGCGACACCGCATCGACGCGCGCCTGAGCGAGCTCGATTTCGGCGCCTGGGATGGATTGCCGTGGAGCGAGATCGGCGCCGCGCCGGTCAACGCGTGGTGCGCCGATTTCGCGCGGCACGCGCCCGGCGGCGGCGAGGCGGTGGCCGCGCTGCTGCAACGCTGCGCTGCGGTGTTGCGCGAGGCTCCTTGCTGCGTGGTGTCGCATGCGGGCTGGATCAGCGCGGCGTGCTGGCTCCTCGAACACGAGGGCGAACCGACCGCCGCGCAGTGGCCTGCGGCTGTTGGCTATGGCGAGCTCAGGACTTGGTCGGGTCCAGCGGCATCGGCATCGTCGCCAGCCGGTTAGGCGTGCTGGTTTCCCACAGCGCGCCCGGCGCGGTGTCGACCGCCATCGACAACACATGCATCAGCGTCAGGCTGGCGCGCGACGCGATCTTGCGCAGCACCTGGAGCTGGCGCTGCGTCCAGTCGACCGGCGTGCCCAGCTGCTCGCAGCTGAAGGTGCCGAACAGCACGCCGTTGACCGAGAAGCTCATGTCCATCAACGCCGTCACCTTGGCCGCGGCCAGGTACTCGCCGAGCGCACCGTTGTTGACCGGGTCGTCGGGCGCGCGCGTCGCGGTGACGCTGCCGGCGCGTTGCAGTTGTTCGAGGTACGGGCTGTCGGGGGCGTGCAGGATCTCGGCCGCGCTGACGATGCGATCCAGGCTCGAATCGAACATCGCGACGCAGCGCAGCGTGCGGCCTTGCTCGGTGTCGATGAACAGGCGCAAGCCGGCGCGCGAGCAGCCGATCCGCATCGCCACGTGGCGCATCAGCTGGTCGAGGTATTGCGCGCTGTCGATCTCGCCGCGCTCGAGGCGGCCGGAGATCACTTGCAGGTCGGGGTGCTCCGCCATGTCGAATTATGGGTGCGCCACCACGTCGCGCGGGCGTGAATCGCACCAGCGCGACACCGCACATTGGGGGCACAGCGGGCGGCGCGCCTGGCACACGTAGCGGCCGTGCAGGATCAGCCAATGGTGGGCGTCGACGAGGTATTCGCCCGGCACGCGCGCGAGCAGCCCCAGTTCGACCGCGAGCGGCGTCTTGCCCGGCGCGAGGCCGGTGCGGTTGGCGACGCGGAAGATGTGCGTGTCGACCGCCATCGTCGGCTCGCCGAACGCGACGTTGAGCACCACGTTGGCGGTCTTGCGGCCCACGCCGGGCAGCGCTTCGAGCGCTTCGCGGCTGCGCGGCACGATGCCGCCGTGGCGCTCGATCAGCAGGCGGCAGGTCTCGAGCAGGTTCTTGGCCTTGGTGCGGTACAGGCCGATGGTGCGGATGTGCTCGGTCAGCGCCGGCAGGCCGAGCGCCAGCACGCGCTGCGGCGTATTCGCGACCGCGAACAGCCGTCGCGTCGCCTTGTTCACGCCCACGTCGGTGGCCTGAGCCGACAGCAGCACCGCGGCCAGCAGTTCGAAGGTGTTGGTGTATTCGAGCTCGGTTTCGGGCTGCGGATTCGCGGCCTTGAGCGTCGCGAAGAAGGGGGCGATGTCCTGTGATCTCATCGGCGCATTGTGCTCAAGGCCTTGAGACGCTCGTCGCGCTCGTGCGCGTCGCGCTGCTGGCGTTCGCGGTGCCAGGCGTAGCGCTCGCTGGCCTGCGCGGCCTGTTCGCTGCTCCAGGCCTGCCAGCCGGTGCGCGTGCCGGTTACCGGCTGCAGGGAAATACAGTCGACCGGGCAGACCGGAATGCAGAGCTCGCATCCGGTGCACTGCGCGTCGATCACGGTGTGCATGGCCTTCGGCCCGCCGACGATGCAATCGACCGGGCAGGCGTCGAGACACAGCGTGCAGCCGATGCACCAGGCCTCGTCGATCACCGCGAGCTGGCGCGGCGCTTCGATGCCGTTGTCGGGATTGAGCGCGAGCGCCGGGCGGCCGGTGAGGGCGGCCAGGCGCTGGATGCCCTCGGAACCGCCCGGAGGGCACTGGTTGATCTCGGCCTCGTCGGCCGCGATGGCCTCGGCGTAGGCGCGGCAGTCGGGGTAGCCGCAGCGCGTGCACTGGGTCTGCGGCAACGCGTCGTTCAGCGCCTGCGCCAGCGCGCTTGTCACGACGCTCACCGCGTGCCTCAACGACGGGCGCGTGCCGCCTTCTTGGCGGGGGCCCGGGCCGCGGCCTTCGCTGCAGGCTGGGTTGCGCGTGCAGCGACTTGGTGGCTGGCGATGAAGTCGCGCACTGTCGGGTAGACCTTCTCGCGCCAGCGCCGGCCCGAGAAGATGCCGTAGTGGCCGGCGCCGATGACGTCGTAGTGGAACTGGCGGCCTTTCGGGATGCCGGTGCACAGGTCGTGCGCGGCGCGCGTCTGGCCCGCGCCCGAGATGTCGTCGAGCTCGCCTTCGATCGTCAGCAGCGCGCTGGTCTTGATGTCCTGCGGGCGCACCAGGTCACCATGGACCTTCCAGGTGCCGTTCACGAGCGCGAAGTCCTGGAACACGGTGCGGATCGTGTCGAGGTAGTACTCGGCCGGCATGTCGAGCACGGCGTTGTATTCGTCGTAGAAATCGCGGTGGAACTCGGCGCTGTCGTCGTCACCGCGCACCAGGTCGAGGAAGTAGTCGTAGTGCGAGCTCAGGTGACGGTCCGGGTTCATCGCGACGAAGCCGGTGTGCTGCAGAAAGCCCGGGTAGACCACGCGGCCGCTGCCGGGGAAGTTCGTCGGCACGCGGTAGATCACGTTGTTCTCGAACCATTCGAACGGCTTGTTGGTGGCCAGGTTGTTGACCGCCGTCGGGCTCTTGCGGGCGTCGATCGGGCCGCCCATCATCGTCATCGTGCGCGGCGTCTTCTCGCCCTTGCTGGCCATCAGCGAGATCGCGGCGAGCACCGGCACGGTGGGCTGACAGACCGAGATCACGTTGACCTCGGGGCCGATGTGGCGGATGAACTCCTGCACGTAGGCGACGTAGTCGTCCAGGTGGAACGGGCCGGCCTCGACCGGCACCATGCGCGCGTCGGTCCAGTCGGTGATGAAGACCTTGTGGTCCTTCAGCAGCTCGCGCACCGTTTCGCGCAGCAGCGTCGAGTGGTGGCCCGACAGCGGCGCGACCACCAGCACGGTCGGCTGGTCCTTGAGCCGCTTCAGCACCCCGACATCGTCGGTGAAGCGCTTGAAGCGCAGCAGGCGACAGAAGGGCTTGGTGATCGCGGTCTGCTCCTGCACCGCGACGTCGACCTTGTCGACCTTGACCAGGGTGATGCCGAACTCGGGCTTCTCGTAGTCCTTCGACAGCCGGTGCATCAAATCCAGACCGGCGGAGACGCGCTGCGCACCGGGGGTGTGCGCGAACGGCGAGAGCGGATGGTTGTAAAGCTTCGACGTGGCGCTGGCGAACTCCGCGAACGGGCTCAGCAGCGCACGTTGGGTTTCATAGAGTTGATACAGCATCACAGGGCCTGGTGAATGAAAAGGCGCGACCGGGTGGTCAACGGTAAATTTGTGCAACGCAACATTCTAGGCGGGCGTGCACGATCTTGCACCGCCGACGCCCATCTTTAAACCCGAAACAACGCCCCATTTTGGGGATGCTTAACAATCGGTACGAAGGAGCGTGGGCCGATCCGCGATGCCGAGCCGCGGACGCTCAGCGCGAGACCGCCACGATTGCCGCCACGGTGGCGTCGATGTTCCGGCTGTTCAGCGCGGCCACGCAGATTCGGCCCGAATCGACGCCGTAGATGCCGAATTCGCTGCGCAGGCGCTGCATCTGCTCCTTGCCCAGGCCGGAGTAGCTGAACATGCCCTTCTGGCGCGTGATGAAGCCCATGTCCTGCTTCAAACCTGCGGCGGCGAGCTTGGCCTGCAGCGCGACGCGCATCTCCTTGATGCGCACACGCATGCCGGCGAGTTCCTGCTCCCAAAGCGCGCGCAGCGTGGGGGTGGTCAGCACCAGTGCGACGACCTGCGCGCCGTGTGTCGGCGGATTCGAGTAGTTGGTGCGGATCACGCGCTTGAGCTGGCTCAGCACGCGGTCGGCTTCTTCCTTGGACTCGCACACGACGCTGAGTGCACCGACGCGCTCGCCGTAGAGCGAGAAGCTCTTCGAGAAGCTGGTCGCGACGAAGAAGTCCAGGCCCGCGTCCATGCACATGCCGACCACGGCGCCATCCTCGGCGATGCCTTCGCCGAAGCCCTGGTAGGCCATGTCGAGGAACGGGACCAGCTTGCGAGCCTTCAGCGTTGCGATGACCTGCGCCCACTGCGCCGGCGTGATGTCGTAGCCGGTCGGGTTGTGGCAGCAGGCGTGCAGCACGACGATGCTGCCGGCCGCCGCCTGTTGCAGCGCGCCCAGCATGCCGGCGAAATCGATGCCGCCTTCGGTGTCGCGCTTGGCCGCGTCGTAGTACGGGTACTGTGCGACCGCGAAGCCAGCGCCTTCGAACAGCGCGCGGTGGTTTTCCCAGCTGGGGTCGCTGATCAGCACCTGGGCGTTCGGTGTCATGCGCTTGAGCAGGTCGGCCCCGATCTTCAGGCCGCCGGTGCCGCCCAGCGCCTGCACGGTCGCGATCCGGCCGGCCTTGACGGCGTCGCTCTCGGCACCGAACACCAGGCCCTGCACCGCCTTGTCGTAGGCCGCGATGCCGTCGATCGGCAGATAGCCTCTTGCCTTCGGCGCTTCCATCATCATCTTCTCGGCGGAGAGCACGCATTCCAGCAGCGGCAGCTTGCCGGTGTCGTCGAAGTAGACGCCCACGCCCAGATTGACCTTGGCCGGGTTCGGATCGGCGTTGAACTGCTCGTTGAGCCCGAGGATCGGGTCGCGGGGGGCCATTTCGACGGCGGCGAAGAGTGAGGACATCGTCAATCCTTGTCAGTAGAGAAGCGGTGCGTTTTCCGTTAAGGTGCGCGGTTGCCTTGCGCAAGAAAAGCACTGGAAAACCCGGAGATTTTATCTGTCATGGCCGACGCCTCTGAAACGACCCAACAGCGCACCCTCATCGACACCCCCGCCGCCGAGCCGGCGGGCGAGTTCATCAGTTACCCGGATTCGCCGTTTCAGCTGTTCCAGCCGTACCCGCCGGCCGGTGACCAGCCCGCGGCGATCGAGCAGCTGGTCGAAGGCCTGAACGACGGCCTGAGCTTCCAGACGCTGCTCGGCGTGACCGGCTCAGGCAAGACCTTCACGATGGCCAACGTGATCGCGCAGATGGGTCGCCCGGCAATCGTGTTCGCGCCGAACAAGACGCTCGCGGCGCAGCTGTACAGCGAGTTCCGCGAGTTCTTCCCGCGCAACGCGGTCGAGTACTTCGTCAGCTACTACGACTACTACCAGCCCGAGGCCTACGTGCCGCAGCGCGACCTGTTCATCGAGAAGGACAGCGCGATCAACGAGCACATCGAGCAGATGCGCTTGAGCGCGACCAAGAGCCTGCTGGAGCGGCGCGACGTCGTGATCGTCGCGAGCGTCTCGGCGATCTACGGCATCGGCAACCCGAGCGACTATCACAAGATGGTGATGACGCTGCGCGTGAAGGACAAGCTCGGCCAGCGCGATGTGATCGCGCAGCTGATCCGCATGCAGTACACGCGCAACGAGGTCGACTTCTCGCGCGGCTCGTTCCGGGTGCGCGGCGACACGATCGACGTGTTCCCGGCCGAACACTCGGAACTGGCGATCCGCATCGAGCTGTTCGACGACGAGGTTGAATCGCTGCAGCTGTTCGACCCGCTGACCGGCCGCATCCGCCAGAAGATCGTGCGCTTCACGGTCTACCCCAGCAGCCATTACGTGACGCCGCGCGAGCGTGTCGTCGTCGCGATCGAGACGATCAAGAACGAGTTGCGCGAGCGGCTCGCCGAGCTCGTCGGCATGGGCAAGCTGGTCGAGGCGCAGCGGCTCGAGCAGCGCACGCGCTTCGATCTGGAGATGCTGCAGGAGGTGGGCCACTGCAAGGGCATCGAGAACTACACCCGCCACCTGTCGGGCGCGATGCCGGGCGACCCGCCGCCGACGCTGGTCGATTACCTGCCGGCGGACGCGCTGATGTTCCTCGACGAATCGCATGTGCTGATCGGCCAGTTCGGCGGCATGTACAACGGCGACCGGGCGCGCAAGACGACGCTGGTCGAGTACGGTTTCCGGCTGCCGAGCGCGCTCGACAACCGGCCGCTGAAGTTCGAGGAGTTCGAGAAGAAGATGCGCCAGGTGATGTACGTCTCGGCCACGCCGGCACAGTACGAGCAGCGGACCGCGGGGCAGGTGGTCGAGCAGCTGGTGCGGCCGACCGGGCTGGTCGATCCGAGCGTCGAGGTGCGGCCGGCCACGAATCAGGTCGACGATGTGCTGCAGGAGATCCGCGACCGTGTCCAGAAGAGCGAACGCGTGCTGATCACGACGCTGACCAAGCGCATGGCCGAGCAGCTGACCGACTACCTCACCGACAACGGCGTCAAGGTGCGCTACCTGCACAGCGACGTGGACACGGTCGAGCGTGTCGAGATCCTGCGCGATCTGCGCCTGGGCACCTTCGACGTGCTGGTCGGCATCAACCTGCTGCGCGAGGGCTTGGACATCCCGGAGGTCTCATTGGTCGCGATCCTGGACGCCGACAAGGAAGGCTTTCTGCGTTCCGAGCGCAGCCTGATCCAGACGATCGGCCGGGCCGCACGCAACCTGAACGGCCGCGCAATCCTGTACGCCGACAAGGTCACCGAGTCGATGCGCAAGGCCATCGACGAAACCGAGCGCCGGCGCACCAAGCAGATCGCACACAACCTCGCCGAAGGCATCACCCCGCGCAGCATCATCAAGAAGGTTCGCGACCTGATCGACGGTGTTTACAGCGAGAAGGGCGCCAAAGACGACTTGAAGTCGGTCAATGAAGCGGCTGCGATCGAGGCGCTCAGTGAAAAAGACCTCAGCAAGCGCATCAAGCTGCTCGAAAAGCAGATGCTCGACCATGCCCGCAATCTCGAGTTCGAGAAGGCGGCGCGGGTACGCGACCAACTCGCCCACCTCCGGGAGCAGGCTTTCGGGGCGCCCGGCACCGACAACGTCGTCGCGCTGGTCGCGGGACGCGGACCGAGTTGATTCCCTGGTCGGGGAAGGGAACTTCCCGGCCCAATCACGACCGAATTTGTCGGCTTCGGCTATACTTGACGAAACTACTCGGGATCAGCAGGGTTAACCCGCTCAATCCCGGGCGCGTCGGTCGAACGAAGCTGCCTTTTCACAGCCCAACCGCCGACACAGGCTAAGGAGAATTCCATGCGTTTGACCACCAAGGGCCGTTTCGCGGTAACCGCCATGATCGACCTCGCACTGCGCGAGAACACCGGGCCTGTGGCCTTGGCAGCGATCAGCGGGCGGCAACAGATCTCGCTGTCGTACCTGGAGCAGCTGTTCGGCAAGCTGCGCCGCCACGAGCTCGTTGAGAGCACACGCGGCCCGGGCGGCGGCTACTCGCTGGGCCGCAAGGCCGACCAGATCACGGTCGCCGACATCATCGTCGCCGTCGATGAACCGATCGACGCCACCGGCTGTGCCGGCAAGGAAAACTGCATGGGCGAGGACTCGGGCCGCTGCATGACGCACGACCTGTGGGCCAGCCTGAACACCAAGATGATCGAGTTCCTCGATTCGGTGTCGCTGCGCAAGCTGGTCGACGAACAGCTTGCGAAGGGTGTGTCGATCGAAGAGCAGCCGGTGAAGCGTGCGATCTCGTCGCAGCCGGTCGTGAAGCCGATCAAGATCACCGCACCGAACTCGGTGTTCGCGTTCGGCGCGGCCTTCTCGAAGTAATCCACTCCTCAAAGACCGCGGCGCGTGCCGCGGTGATGCTGACCCATGGACATGACCCCGCACTTCCCGATCTACATGGACTACGGCGCGACCACGCCGGTCGATCAGCGCGTCGTCGACGCGATGATCCCGTGGCTGCGCGAGCACTTCGGCAACCCGGCATCGCGCAGTCATGCGTGGGGCTGGGAGGCCGAGGCCGCGGTCGAGAAGGCGCGTGAGCAGGTCGCATCGCTGGTCGGGGCCGACCCGCGCGAGATCGTCTGGACGTCCGGCGCGACCGAATCGATCAACCTCGCGTTGAAGGGTGCGGCGCAGTTCTACAAGACGCGCGGCAAGCACCTGATCACGTTGAAGACCGAGCACAAGGCCGTGCTCGACACGATGCGCGAGCTCGAGCGCCAGGGCTTCGAGGTGACCTACCTCGACGTGCAGGAAGACGGCCTCGTCGATCTGGCCAAGCTGGAGGCTGCGCTTCGGCCCGACACGATCCTGGTCTCGGTGCTGTTCGTGAACAACGAGATCGGCGTGATCCAGGACATCGAAACGATCGGCAAGATGTGTCGCGAACGCGGCATCATCTTCCACGTCGATTCGGCGCAGGCCACCGGCAAGGTCGACATCGACCTGGCCAAGCTGCCGGTCGACCTGATGAGCCTGGCCTCGCACAAGACCTACGGCCCGAAGGGCATCGGCGCCTTGTACGTGCGCCGCAAGCCGCGCGTGCGCATCGAGGCGCAGATGCACGGCGGCGGTCACGAGCGCGGCATGCGTTCGGGCACGCTGGCCACGCACCAGATCGTCGGCATGGGCGAGGCCTACGCGATCGCGAAGGCCGAGATGCACACCGACAACGAACGCATCCGGATGCTGCAGCAACGGCTGATCAACGGCCTGTCGGACATCGAGCAGACCTTCCTGAACGGGCACAAGGAACAGCGCGTGCCGCACAACGTGAACATGAGCTTCAACTTCGTCGAAGGCGAGTCGCTGATCATGGGCATCAAGGGCATCGCGGTGTCGTCCGGTTCGGCCTGCACCTCGGCGAGCCTGGAGCCCAGCTATGTGCTGCGCGCGCTCGGCCGCAGCGACGAGCTCGCGCATTCGAGCTTGCGCATGACGATAGGCCGCTTCACGACCGTCGAAGAGATCGACTACGTCGTGACCACCTTGAAGGACCGCGTGGCCAAGCTGCGCGACCTGTCACCGCTGTGGGACATGCACAAGGAAGGCATCGACATCAGCACGATCCAGTGGGCCGAGCACTGAACAACACCATCTGACCAGGAGTACGACATGGCATACAGTGAAAAAGTGGTCGAGCATTATGAAAACCCGCGCAACGTGGGTTCGTTCGACAAGGGCGACGACACGGTCGGCACCGGTATGGTCGGCGCACCGGCCTGCGGCGACGTGATGAAGCTGCAGATCAAGGTCAATCCGCGCACCGGGCTGATCGAGGACGCCAAGTTCAAGACCTATGGCTGCGGTTCGGCGATCGCATCGAGTTCGCTGGTGACCGAGTGGGTCAAGGGCAAGTCGCTCGACGAAGCGCTGACGATCAAGAACACCCACATCGCCGAAGAGCTGGCATTGCCGCCGGTGAAGATCCACTGCTCGATCCTCGCCGAAGACGCGATCAAGGCGGCGGTGAACGACTACAAGGCCAAGACGGCAGCGGTTCAGAAGGCGGCGTGATTTCATGGCTGTGACGTTGACCGAAGCGGCAGCGCGTCATGTGACGCGCTACATGACCAAGCGCGGCAAGGGTGTGGGGGTGCGGCTGGGCGTGAAAACCACCGGCTGCTCGGGCCTGGCCTACAAGCTCGAATACGCCGACGAATTTGCGCCTGAGGACACCATCTTCGAGGGCCACGGCGTGAAGGTCATCGTCGACCCGAAGAGCCTGCCCTACATCGACGGCACCGAACTCGACTTCGTGCGCGAAGGCCTGAACGAGGGTTTCAAGTTCCACAACCCGCGCGAGAAAGACCGCTGCGGCTGCGGCGAATCGTTCCGGGTCTGATGGACCTGAACCTCGCCAGCACGGACTTCGAACTTTTTCGTACAGCACCGCGCTTCACGCAGGATCGCGCAGCGCTCGATGCACGCTGGCGTGCGTTGCAAACCGAGGTTCACCCCGATCGTTTCGCGGCCGAAGGCGCCGCGGCCCAGCGTGTGGCGATGCAGTGGGCCGTGCGTGTCAACGAGGCCTATCAGCGGCTCAAGGACCCCGTCAAGCGTGCGGCCTATTTGTGCGAGCTGAACGGTGCACCGATCAACGCCGAGAACAACACCGCGATGCCCGCTGGATTTTTGGGCCAGCAAATGGAGTGGCGCGAAGCGCTGGCCGAGGCGCATACCGTCGACGATGTCGACGCGCTGGTCCAGCAAGTCACCGACCACCGCCGCGCGGCGTTGACGCAGCTCGAAGCGACGCTGGACAGCGACCACGACTACGCCGCCGCTGCACAGCAAGTCAGAGCCCTCATGTTCGTCGAGCGCTTTGCCCATGACATCGATCAGCGCCTCGAAGCGCTGGGACAATAGCCGCATGAAACCCCCACGCTCACTTCGTTCGCTGCCCCCCGCGGGGGCGCGTCAGATCCTTGGGGCGGCCCGGCGGAACTGAATGGCTCTTCTGCAAATCTCCGAACCCGGCGGCGCACCCGACCCGCATCAGCGCCGCATTGCGGTTGGTATCGACCTCGGCACGACGCATTCGCTCGTCGCCGCGGTGCGCAACGGCGTTGCCGAATGCCTGCCCGACGACGCGGGGCGTGTGATCCTGCCGTCGGCGGTGCGCTACCTTGACGATGGCAAGCGCCAGATCGGCAGCGCCGCGCTGGCCGAGGCCGCGACCGATCCGCGCAACACCATCGTCTCGGTGAAGCGTTTCATGGGCCGCGGCATCCGCGACATCGAGAGCCGCGACAAGCTGCCCTACGATTTCGTCGACGCACCCGGCATGGTGCAGATTCGAACCGTCGCCGGCGTGAAGTCGCCGGTGGAGGTCTCGGCCGAGATCCTCGCGACGCTGCGGCACCAAGCCGAAGACACGTTCGCCGACGACATCTTCGGTGCGGTCGTGACCGTCCCCGCGTACTTCGACGACGCACAGCGTCAGGCCACGAAGGACGCTGCGCAGCTCGCCGGCCTGAACGTGCTGCGGCTGATCAGCGAGCCGACCGCGGCCGCGATCGCCTATGGGCTGGAGAACGGCGCCGAAGGTTTGTATGCCGTCTACGACCTCGGCGGCGGCACCTTCGACATCTCGCTGCTGCGCCTGAGCGCCGGCGTGTTCGAGGTGGTGGCGACCGGCGGCGACTCGGCCCTCGGTGGCGACGATTTCGATGCCGCGCTCGCCGAGTGGGCGCTGCTGCAGGCAGGGCTCGCAGCGGCCACGCCGCAGGACAAGCGCGCGGTGCTGGTCGCCGCGCGCGCCGCGAAAGAGAAGCTCTCGAGCACCGACCACACGACGCTGGCGTGCCCGCTCGATGCCGGTGAACTCTCGGTCACCGTCACGCGCGAGCAGTTCGTGATGTTGACGCGCCGCCTCGTGCAAAGCACGATCGCCGCGGTGCGCAAGGTGCTGCGCGACGCGAAGACCGACAAGGCCGAGGTCAAGGGCGTCGTGATGGTCGGCGGCTCGACGCGCATGCCGATGGTGCAAGCGGCGGTCGGCGAGTTTTTCGGCCAGACGCCGCTGACGAACCTGAATCCGGACGAGGTCGTCGCGCTGGGCGCGGCGATCCAGGCGAACGCGCTCGCGGGCAATGCCGGCGCGGGCGAGCTGCTGCTGCTCGATGTGATCGCGCTGTCGCTCGGTCTGGAGACGATGGGCGGCCTGGTCGAACGCATCATTCCGCGCAACAGCACCATCCCGACCGCGCGCGCGCAAGACTTCACGACCTTCAAGGACGGCCAGACGGCGATCGCGATCCACGTCGTGCAAGGCGAGCGCGAGGTCGTCAGCGACTGTCGCTCGCTGGCGCGCTTCGAGCTGCGCGGCATCCCGCCGATGGTCGCCGGCGCGGCGCGGGTGCGCGTGAGTTTTCAGGTCGATGCGGACGGCCTGCTGAACGTGACGGCGCGCGAAGAAAGCTCGGGTGTCGAGGCCGCCATCACCGTCAAGCCCAGCTACGGCCTGGCCGACGACGAGATCGCGCGCATGCTGAGCGAGAGTTTCAGCAGCGCCGAACAGGACATGGTCGAGCGCAGCCTGCGCGAGTCTCGGGTCGAGGCCGAGCGCATGATGCTGGCGACCCGGTCGGCGCTCGCCGCGGACGGCGATCTGTTGAGCGCCGCGCAGCACGACGAGATCGAAGCGCTGCTGGCCGCACTGCAGGCAAGCCGTGAATCCGCCGACCACCACATCATCGACGCCGCCGTCGAGGCGCTCGCCAAAGGCACCGAGGCCTTTGCAGCCGAGCGCATGAATCGCAGCATCCGCGTCGCCCTCGCCGGCAAGCGTGTCGACCAAGTCTGATTCTTCTCATGCCCATCATCAAGATCCTGCCGCACGCGGAGTACTGCCCCGAAGGCAAACAGATCGAAGCGCCGAGCGGCACGTCGATCTGCGAAGCCTTGCTCGACAACCACGTCGAGATCGAACACGCCTGCGAGCTCAGCTGCGCCTGCACGACCTGCCACGTGATCGTGCGCGAGGGCTTCGGATCGCTCGGCGAGATGGACGAGAGCGAAGAAGACCTGCTCGACCGCGCCTGGGGCCTGGAGCCGAACTCGCGCCTGTCGTGCCAGGCGATCCTGTCGAATCAGGATGTCGTGATCGAGATCCCGAAGTACACGATCAATCACGCAAAAGAAGCGCACTGAGCGCGAAGCGTCCTGCCCCGCCGAGCCACTGAACTCGGTCAGGCGGCTTGGCGGTCAATGCGCCCGTGGCGCGTGTAGAGGAAGTCCAGCACCTCCTTGCGGCAGTGCACGTAGCGGCCGTCTTCGGCGAGCTCGACGCGGTTGCGCGGGCGTTCCAGGTCGACCGTCAGGATCTGGCCGATGGTGGCGGCCGGGCCGTTCGTCATCATCACGATGCGATCCGACAGCAGCACCGCTTCGTCGACATCGTGCGTGACCATCACGGCCGTGCTCTGCGTGCGGGCGACGATCTTCAGCAATTCGTCCTGCAGGTGCGCGCGGGTCAGCGCATCGAGCGCGCCGAAGGGCTCGTCGAGCAGCAGCACCTTGGGCTCCATCGCGAGCGCGCGTGCGATGCCGACGCGCTGCTTCATGCCACCGGAGATCTCGTGCGGCCGCTTGTTCAGCGCGTGGTCCATGCCGACCAGCGCAAGTGCGGCCTTGGCGCGCTCGATCACCTGGGCCTTGGTCTCATTCGCGCCGAACACACGATCGACGGCGAGCTGCACATTCTCGATGCACGTCAGCCAGGGCAGCAGCGAATGGTTCTGGAACACGACCGCGCGCTCGGGGCCGGGCGCGGCGATCTCGCGGTTGTCGCACAGCAGCGTGCCGGCGGTCGGCGTGGTCAGCCCGGCGAGCAGGTTCAGCAGCGTGGACTTGCCGCAGCCCGAGTGCCCGATCAGGGTGACGAACTCGCCCTTGGCCACCGTCAGGTTGATGTCCTGCAGCGCGTGAAAGCGACCCTTGCGGGTGCTGAACACCATGTCGGCGTGCTGGATCTCGATGAAGTTCTTCATGATGGGCTCCTGGCTCAGACTTCGTCGTAGGTGAAGCGCTTGGCCACGCTCACCAGCAGCTGTTCGAGCAGCAGCCCGACGACGCCGATCACGAAGATCGCGATCAGGATGTGCTGCACGTTCAGGTTGTTCCACTCGTCCCAGACCCAGAAGCCGATGCCCACGCCGCCGGTCAGCATCTCGGCCGCGACGATCACCAGCCACGCGGTGCTCACCGACAGGCGCACGCCGGTCAGCATGTAGGGCAGCACGGCCGGGAACAGGATCTTCGTGAAGACCTTCCACTCGCTCAGGTTCAACACCCGCGCGACGTTCAGGTAATCGGCCGGCACGCGTTGCACGCCGACGGCGGTGTTGATGATCATCGGCCAGATCGAGCAGATGAAGATGGTCCAGATCGCAGCCGGGTTCGCGGCCTTGAAGACCAGCAGCCCGATCGGCAGCCACGCCAGCGGCGAGACCGGCCGCAGCAGGCTGATCAGCGGCGAGACCATGCGGCTCAGCACCTCGAAGCGGCCGATCATGAAACCCATCGGGATGCCGACGAGCGCCGCCAGGCCGAAGCCGACGGCCACGCGTTGCAGCGAGAACAGGATGTTCCAGCCGATGCCCTGGTCGTTCGGCCCCTTGCTGTAGAACGGATCGGAGAAGACCTTGACCGCCTCGGTGAAGGTCGCGCCGGGTGTCGGGAAGGTCGTGCTCTTGAGCGTCAGCAGCGCCCAGATGCCGATCAGCAGCGCGATGCCGATCAGCGGCGGAAAGATCTTCATGCCGAGCGCGTGCCAGTCGTACGCGGGCTTTGCGGCCTTGACCGGCACGAGCGGCTTGGGTTCGGCAGGCACGACGCCGATCGGTTTGGCGCCGCTCTTCGCGTCCATCGACGCCTGTGCGGGGGAGTGAAACACGGCACTGACCATGGCGGTTCTCCTGGCGATGTGAGGCGAATCAGGCCTTGATGGCGAAGCTGTCGGCGTACTTTTTCGGGTCCTTGCCATCCCAGATCACGCCGTCGATCAGCTTGCTGCTGCGCATCACGTCCTTCGGAACGCTGATCTTCAGCGCGCCGGCGGCCTGCTTGTAGAGCTCGACCTGGTTCACCTGCTTGGCCACGCCCAGGTAGTCGGGGTGCTCCTTCAGCAGGCCCCAGCGCTTGTGCTGCGTCAGGAACCACATGCCATCGCTGAGGTACGGGAAGGTCACCGCACCGTCGTTGAAGAACTTCATGTGGTTCGGGTCGTCCCAGGTCTTGCCCAGGCCGTTCTGGTAGCGGCCGAGGATGCGCTGGTTGATCACGTCGACGCTGGTATTGACGTAGCTCTTGTCGGCGATCGTGTCGGCCATCTTGTTCTTGTTCGTCAGGCTGGCGTCTATCCACCGCCCGGCTTCCATGATGGCCATCATCACGGCGCGCGCGGTGTTCGGATTCTTCTTGACGAACTCGCCGGTCGTGCCGAGCACCTTCTCGGGATGGTCGCGCCAGATGTCCTGCGTGGTGATCGCGGTGATGCCGATGCCGTCGGCGATCGCGCGGTGGCCCCAGGGTTCGCCGACGCAGTAGCCGTCCATGTTGCCGACGCGCATGTTGGCAACCATTTGCGGCGGCGGCACGGTGATGACCTTGGCGTCCTTGATCGGGTTGATGCCGGCCGACGCCATCCAGTAGTACAGCCACATCGCGTGCGTGCCGGTCGGGAAGGTCTGCGCGAACGTGTATTCGCGCTTGTCGGTGTTCATCAGTTTGGCGAGGCTGGCGCCATCGACGGCGCCCTTGTCGGCGAGCTTCTTCGACAGCGTGATCGCCTGGCCGTTGTTGTTCAGCGTCATCAGCACCGCCATGTCCTTCTTCGGGCCGCCGACGCCGAGGTGCACGCCGTAGATCAGGCCGTAGAGCACGTGCGCCATGTCGAGCTCGCCGTTGACGAGCTTGTCGCGCACGCCGGCCCACGAGGCTTCCTTGGTCGGGATGATCTTGACGCCGTACTTCTTGTCGAAGCCCAGCACCGAGGCCATCACGACCGAGGCGCAGTCGGTCAGCGGGATGAAGCCGATGCGGACCTCCTCCTTCTCGGGCTTGTCGGAGCCCTGGGCGTAGACGGCGGTATTCAGCCCCGGCAGCAGGCCGGCAGCGCTGGTGGCGGCAGCCGCCTTGATGACGTTTCGGCGGCTCATGTTGATCTTTCGTTCGATGACGGGAAGGGTGCGCATGGCGTGGTCTCGGTTCAGAGATCGGCAGAAAACAAAAACGGCGTCCACACGAAGCCGGCCGTGAAGCCGCGCTTGTGGGGACGCCGTCGTCCGGGTCGAGCGCACCCGCTTTGGTGCACCGCAAGAAAGGTCGAAGGTCGTCGTTGACCTTCTACGGAGTGTTACGCAAGCTGCGTGCCAGCCGGGCCTTCACCCGAGCAGATCGGCCACGTCGAGAATGCGCTGCGCGACCTCGGCGAGCCGCAAGCCCTTGTCCATCGCGGTCTTGCGCAGCCGGGCGTAGGCCTCGTCTTCGCTGAGGCCCTGGCGCTGCATCAGCAGGCCCTTGGCGCGGTCGATGGCCTTGCGTTCGCTGAGCTGGCTGCGGGCGTCGGCAAGTTCGCGCCGCATGTGTTCTTCGTGCTGAAAGCGTGCGAGCGCCACATCGAGCACCGGTTTGACGCGCTCCGGCGCCAGCCCCGCCACCACATAGGCCGTCACGCCGGCGGCGATGGCGTCGCGAACGTGGCTGGTGTCGTTGTCTTCGGTAAAGAGCACGATCGGGCGTCGCGCGTCGCGCGTGGCCATCACGACGTGCTCGAGCGTGTCGCGGGCTTGGCTCTCGGCGTCGACGATGATCATGTCAGGCCCGATCTGGGCCAGCCGCTCGGGCAGGAACACATCGGCGGGCAGCACGGCGACGATGTTGCAGCCGTTTTGCAGCAGGCCGATGCGCAGGGAGCGCGAGCGCAGGGCCTCGGATTGCGCTTGCGGGTCGGCCGCGTCACTCACCAGCGAGTCGGGAGCGACGATGACGATGCGCAGTGATTCGACCGATGCCATCGGGTGAATGCAGCAACATTCACGCCAAAGATGGGCGACCTCAGCGTGAGTCGAGGTGGGCCGCGGCGAGCGCGCGCCTGAGCCAGCCGCCCAGCGGGCGCAGTGAACCGAACAGCGAATCGGGCGTGGGTGCGTCGCGCTCGGTGATCAAGCCACGGGTCTCGAGCATCTCGAGGAAGCTGCGCACCTCATGGCGGCGGATGCCGCTGCATTCGATCAGCTGGCCGAGCGACATGTGGCGGTGCGACATGTCGCTCAACATTCGCCGGTAGGCGATCTTGTCGAACGGCGGCCGCAGCTGCGGCCACGCGACCAAGCGGTATTCTTTCATGGGGCCAACGACTCACTGTTTTTGAAGGCCGCGGATCTGTGCCGCGGCTCGACGGGGATGCAGGTTAGGTCTTTCTCGGGCCCACGTGAAGGGGCCTGGTGCACTTGCTCGGGAAAACACTAATGGTGCGAAGTCTGCACTGTCTTGGTGAACAGACGATGACGACCGAGTGAATCAGGAGGGTTTGTGCAGCGCTCGCGTCACTTCGTGTTGCCACGGCAGGGCATGGACCAGCTGATGCAATTGCAATGCCACTTGCGTCTGACTCAGGGCCTCGCCATGGTCGTCGAGCAGGCGCAGGTTGGTGACCATGCCGAACGGATCGGCCATTGCGACCACGCCCTCGCGCAGCTCGATCCAGTCCCAGGCGACACCGGCGGCGCACTCTTCGGACCGGCCGCCCCACAGCGTTTGGCCCGAGCAGGGGCCGTCGTCGTCGCCGAAAGTCAACACTCTCGTGCCGAGGTGGACAAGATGCAAACGCGGCGCAGAGCTGGCCTGCCACAATACAGGGGCCCATGCGTAGACAATCCATGCAGGTGTCATGGCGGTCATGGCGTTGGGCAGCGTCGATGCGTTGATGATCGAGCTCCTACGTATTTCTGATCGATGTGCCGAGTGTGACGAGGGAAATGCGTCTTGCCATCTGTAAACCTTGTCAGGTTGGGACTGCCAGCAACGCTGGCACGTGAGTTTGTGCGCGGTCGCGATTGAAGGGGCGGCATGCTTCAGGGTGGATTCTCGGAAGTGCTGAAGAGTCGGAACCGCGACGAGTTCCAGGGCGAACTCGTGGCGTTCACGCGGCGTCTCGGCTTCGAGACGGTGTCGGCGACGCTGGTCATCGACCACATGCTGGGCGAGGCCGAGTTCATCACGGTCGACAACACCCCGCGCGCGTTCAAGGAGTCGTTCCAGAACCCCAACAAGGGGCGGCGCGACCCGGTGATGCAGCACTGCAAGCGGCGCAGCGTGCCGATCATCTGGGACCAGGCGACCTACGTGCGCGACGGCATGGGCGAGATGTGGGAAGAGCAGGCCCGCTTCGGCTACAACTCCGGCATCGCGCTCGCACTGCACATGCCCGAGGGACGGCATTTCTTCATGGGCGTGGATCGCGACCGCCCGGTTCCGCAGGATTCCGTCGAGCTGACCCGCGTGGTCGCCGACCTGCAACTGTTCGCGGTTCATGCACAGGACGCCGCGCAGCGCATCCTCACGCCCGGCCCGATCGACCCCAGCGCGCCCTCGCTCACGCCACGTGAGCTCGAGGCCTTGCGCTGGACGATGGAAGGCAAGACCGCGTGGGAGGTTGGCGACGTGCTCGGCATCGCCGAGCGCACAGCGGTGCTGCACGTTTCCAATGCGACGCACAAACTGGGCTGTGTGAACAAGCACCAGGCCGTCCTGAAGGCGCTGCGGCTCGGCCTGCTTCGCTGAATTCCGCACGCCGCCGAGGCGTGCGCGCGTCACTCGACTGCGGCTTTCCGCACGACGTAACAGATGTTGCGTCAACCCCCACCCTGTAAGACTTGACAGTTACGCGTTTGATTGACCCCTGCTGCAATAGCTCCAGTGCATGCGTGGCGTGCACCCACCCATTCCGGAGCACAGCATG
>Ga0307517_10000804_pt1 | contig 53830 bp, 66 predicted proteins | sample 23_EM_MG_FD_194515 | JGI IMG/M metagenome (GOLD analysis project Ga0307517, IMG submission 194515) | Populus trichocarpa ectomycorrhiza microbial communities from riparian zone in the Pacific Northwest, United States - 23_EM | ecosystem: Host-associated > Plants > Roots > Unclassified | place... | reverse complement strand
GGAGTGGGACGATGGATCGGATGTTGGATCGGGTGGTGGCGAGGGACATGAGGAAGAGGGCGGAAGCGGAGAAGAGGGCTTCGGTGTGGCCAGGGGAGGATGACGATCTCGTGGTTTACCCCGAGATTGACAAGGCTTGCAGGAGGAAGTTCTTGAGAGGCGTTTCTTGTGACTTGTAGGCCGCCTTTGTAGATGACTCGAATGACACGTGTTTTGCCTTTTGTCTTTGCTGTGGTGATGGAATAAGATAAGAAGATAAGATAAGATAAGATAAGTCCTGGGAATGTTTCGAAGAAAAGGAAAGGAGGATAAATGTTCACGTGACTGAGGCACGTGCGGGCGTCTGTAACTTAGCCGTGGGAGACGAGGGAAAAAGGCGAAAATCGTGACAATGACACCATGGAACAACTGGGTCGTGGGATTGAACCAAGCAGGGTGACCTTTGAAAAGGGGTTACCTGTTGTTAGAGACCGTTCTATCAGGTGGTTAGTGAATGGGTATGAGGCAATCAACAAATCAGAACTTGTTAAAAAGGTACTATCCCAGAGTACCCTCATTTCTCCTACTTACCTGACTTGACTACAGGCTTTCCAACTCTGTTCTACTGGGCAGAATGGCTTTAATCTCTCATATGAGAGTTTAACAAGCCGAGAAGCTCACCAGGCACTCCTTGAACGAGTTAGTACAGACAAGGAATTCTACAAGAGCCTCAAAAGGCTGGATGAGGGAGACGGGGATGAGGAACAGGAGGGTGCTGATGACAGTGGTGATGAAGGGATTGTCTGCTATGATGAGGTTGACTCATCCAAGACAGTCAATGAGGCAATTACAGATCTAACCAGGCAAACCCCAGCAGATTCCCTAGCTGATATCTATACAGATAAAGGGGATGAGCTGTCAAGTGGATCAGATGCTGAAGGCAGGGGTGCAGGAATTGACCTGGAGGAATACATAGGACATGAATTCTCAACCCGTAATGCTACACAGAGATGGATGGAATGGGACAGCAAATAATCTTGTAATTGTAGTACAGAATAACCAATGAGAGTTTTCCATCATCCCCTACCCTTAGTAAGAACATATACCATGTTCGGGTGTGGCCAGCTCATGGTATTTCGTAGTGGAGGCAAAATTTTTCGAAAAAAACGAATAAGCGCCGAAAATCGGCCTTAGCGCCCACCCCCCGGTGACTGATGACACCCCGTAGGGTACCGGCAGCCCAGACGATGACAGATGACCTGCCGGGTGGGGGTACCGGCAGTCTGGGTGGTGACCGATGACCGAGTCGCGTACCGGCAGCGGCAGGTTTGGTGATGACTGCTGACCGCCGGAGTGGTCGTGCGACTACAGTAATCTGGGTAAGTGCAATGAACCTGCTACATGGTGACCACACGGCCATGAAAACTCGATCATGATGGTATGAGGTTGCAACAGTGGGTTCCCATGAGATTGGTAGCCCTCGCACAACCCTTACTAAGGGACGTGTATACGACTCGTATAGCTTGCGTACGACTGATGTTTGAGGGGATAGGAGGAGTGCGGAGTGATAGATATGCGGAGCGGACGCGCTAATCACCTCAAAGAACGTGATCACAAAACGAAAGTAATCGTTAACGAGGTTGAGAGTTGGTGATGCCTGGATCCAGTCCGGGTAAATTTTAGAAGAGGATCAAGTAGTAGAACTTAACGCACATCCAGCGATTTCGCGACCACGTCCAATGCGTCAACCGTTTCCCTTGCGGCACCAAGGACACTAAGTACCTCCAACCAGAACAAAAACTTTCGCTGCAGGAACAGGTGCAGAACAGACTTAGTTTTGAGCATGTCCGACGGCATCCTGCCAACGAGGTGCTTGTTTCATGACCTGCAGGCATATCGCAAACCCTGATCAATGTATCGCTCGGTCCTCTCCCCCAAGTCATCAACCTCCGAGTTGGTGACTGCATCCGGGAGCTTGCACATATTCCTCTCCAGCCTCCGGTTCATCAGCTCAAGGCAGCCAATCAGGAGCTCCGGATGGTGATCTGGTGGGGACACATGAAATCTCTGGTTGGCGCACTGCGCCGGGTCGGTGATGAAGTCGGGAAACGATTTGTGAAAGGATCGAACTGGGCGATCGACGTCCTCTTGGAGGATGAGGAGGGAGTGAACTGATGACAAGAGAGGGAATACGTCTTCGGTATCGAAGTTCAGGAGTGTGGCAATGATGGATGGGGAAAGGGGATTCACAGCAAGGACCACAGCACCGAGCACGGAGCGGACCTTAGGGTCGTCCTCAGGATCGTCGTCACCGAAGGCCTCCTGAAGAATTGACGTGTAGAGTGAATCCAGCGTCATGTTTGCCTTAAACTTTGTCTTCCCCTCAAACACACTGATCTCCGGCGATTGCAGGAGGCGATCCAGCTGTTTCTTAGGATTGTTATTCCTGTGGCCAACGAACCTGACGGTTGCCACGGCATGGACAAACAGCACCGCTGCCCGGTCACAAAGCAGGTCTAGCTGTTCTTTAGTCGGCCAGTTATCCAGTCCATGTCGACGACTCGCGATTTCCGAGAACCTGTGTTTGAAGAACAGTCGGATGTCGTTGTTGACTCGATTTGGTTTGACTTCGTGGAGGACAAACACGTTCGTTGCTTTGACCAACAGGGGGGGTGGAAACCTTCTCGGATCCGCAACTCCGGACAACCGGTAACGAAGAATTTGACCTTCGGGATCTCGGATACAAACTGTCCGAGGACAGACAGAATCGCTGAAGCGGGCTCAGTCGTCCTTGCATTCGTCCAAAGCATCGAAGACAATGACGGTCGAAATGCTAAATTTCGCGAGGGGTTGGACAATTAATTTGTTCATCTGGTTGTACAGGGATTCTGAGGCGACACCTGGATCCGACTGGACGAGCGGGACAAAGATCGATCGAAACTCGGTGTATCTCCGTGCAAGTTGGACGGCGAGAGTAGGAAATATGAAATGGAGGTTGCTACGGTCTTCGAAGTCTCGCGAGCAGAAGGAGGCCCCGAGCTGTCCATCTATGAGTACCCTCTCCGCGATGGTCTGCGCGATCGTGCTCTTCCCCATTCCGGCCAACCCGTTTAACCAGTAGACGGGGGGCTTGTCGAAGTCCCTTGTCCAGAATTATATCTCGTCCAAAATGGCTCTGCGAGTTCCTTTCAGGCAACCCCGGCGGTTTCCGTGGCGATACTCGGCATCTTGGGCACTGCGGAAGTTGTTGAGGACATTTGCTTCAGTTGTTAGAGTGTCAGGACCTCGTCGTTGGAAACGGGGATATTCTGACCTGGATTCTGTGAAGAGAGGTCATTTCATTCACTCAAACGTAAAATGGGAGTGTGAACACTCACGATCAGCTTGCACCCTTCCTCATACATCGGCATTTGGTGCACCATCTGTTGCCCTCGTTAACAAAAACAAGGATGCCTAGGTCATGAACAGACCCGATAATCGGAGATAGTCTCCCGTAGATCCTCGAGCAGTCCAGGCACCACTTCGTCGTCTTGAACGCGGTCGGCGGGTCGCTGTGGTCTTGATGCCTCAGACCAACACCGTAACTGATCTTCGATGTCCTTGAGTTTGCTTGAAGGGAGTCAACACCTTGTCTGAGGGGAGGACCAGTGGCGTACCTTATCAGTCCACTCCGACGTCTCTGTTCTGACACGTCACCCGGACGTATCGCAAAACGTGCTTCCAGTGCGATGATATGTAAGAGGAGGTCTTCGATCTTATTCCTGACGGTAAAGGTTTCCTGTGGATGAATTCGTCAAAGAAAAAAAATGAGCAGGAGGTCTTGAGCGAACTTCGTGATCAGTATAAACAGCGGAGATAGTCCCTAAAACATCTTTGAGAGGACCAAATCCATGTGCGGCCTCTTTCTGGACGTCAACGCGAGCGACAGAAGCCCCAAGTACTGTGCTCTTCAGTCTTGCTCCGGAACTGGAGGATGTAAATGGGAGGCAAACGACACAATGGCATCGATACGTACCCCTCGACACCTCTATTGATTCACCTTCCCCTCTAGTGTCGCCAGTGTTCTCTTCGGAAGAGAAAGGGAGAGATGTCCGCATGAAGATCGGCTACGATAGCGACGAGGATAAAAAACACCCACCTGTAGTGTTGTTCCCGTGTTCATCGCTACCAATCACAGCACCAGAGGCCGAGGTGCCAGGCACGGGAGGTCCTTGATGTTCACTCTTCTTCTCGTGAAATACAATCCGTGAAGTCCTGGGTTCCTTCTCATCTAGCGTCACAGTCGGATGGCTTCCACACTGTGATAACGACTTTACTCGCCTTTGGGGCCGATGTCGAGCTCCGCTCGGAAACCGAGTGGACCGGCGGCGATGTTGGTAGGGATTCCCAAGGAGATGTGCCGCTGGGAAGATTTGAACGATTTCTTGGACTTTTTGTCGAATTTGTGGTTCATCCGTGTCCGGCAAAAGGTGGGTGGACCACTGAGCGCCAGGAACATCCCCCTTACTCCTTCCACCGACACCGAATCCAGACGCCTTTCATCTTCTTGAGCGACCCAAATCGCAGAGATCAATCCATCTCCTAGACAGACCGACCGCGCAACGTCGATTGGGGCATGTCCGCGAGCCCGCTCACCGGATCGCGGGGCCGCGCCCGGTCGACGGCTCACGTCCCCGAACTTGTGTCGAGCAACTCTGTGACGAATTTAGGAGGATCTTTCCGAAGTCTACAGACGGGCTTCACGCGTCACGACTCCTGCTAGGCTTCCCACTCTTCAGGCGCCGCGGGTCTGTTCCATGTTCGTCGCCTTGGAGATGACATTGATCCACGGGTTTTCGGGTGGGCCTTCCGGTCGACGGAAGGGCTGGCGTTGGAAGAGATGGAGTCCTGCTTCACCTTGGGGTTGAGATTACTGAAAATGGGGTTACCTACCACGAAGGAATTCGGAGAACCTTCAACGCAGCTGGATTTTAACGAGTTTACAAAGCGGTCGATGGGTGGGAATCTGGAGATGGGGACCAGACCAACTGCCTGCTCAGGGAGTCAACAAAGGCGGACGATACGAAGAGGAAGAATCAGAGTCCAAGCCGGCACAGGACAACAGTTAGTGGACGCCGATGGCGGTGGCAAGCGGGTGATCTTAGTTCGTTGCTGGTATCACAGGGTATTGACTAGGTGCCACAGTCCGGATCCACATTTCTTGTGGCCTTCGTAGCTCGTCGTTTTTTTCTACTACCTACAGATAACCTGTGCTGTTGCGAGATCAAGAATGACCAAGCGTGAGAACCCTCCGGAACCCTTTCCTTTCCCCAGCCACCATCGACGTCTGACGCGATCATGAACTAGATACCTATATCATTCATCCAACACCGCATAGCGTCGGGCTAATGCATCCTTCGACAAGGCGGAACACAGGAATCTCCAGGGCCGAACGTATTGGTATAACCCAACGACGAAGGAGAGTGTCTGGGAGAAACCTGAAGGTCAGTCAGCGGATTGTATTGCCTGACTGCCCCTGTCGCGTTCTAATCCTGCTCTATGGCATATGTAGAGCTTAAACCCCCATTTGAGGTGCGTTCGAAGAAGAAGACCAAGTCCCGACAAAGAACGAACACTGAATTGTTTATGTAGCGCGCACTGGCGCAGACCTCATGGAGGGAGTACTTTTCTGGCGGAAAGAAGTATTTCCATAACGTACGCATCCGATCCCCCACACTCCAGCACGCCTTACCTCAACTTTTTCTCCAGATCGAGACGAAAGTATCAAAATGGGATATGCCAGAGGAGCTTCTGTTATTATTGGAGAAAGTTGAGAAAGAGGGTGTAGGTGCTACAATTCCGTACGTCTGCGTTGAGCTACCGCCCGTAGTTCAGCATTCCTCATCCTGTCGCGTATTCTCAGGCAACCTGGCCAACCACTGGCCATCACGGAAGGCTCAGGTGCAGCTGGCCAACCTCAAGATGCTCTAGCAACAATAAATCCTTCACAGTCCACACCAACAGACTTGACTCCTACAGCCCTGACCGCCCCAGGGTCACTGCCGATGTCATCTCTCCCTACCAGACCCAACCTCCCCGACGATCCCGTCATACCGTATAATGGGTTTGCGACTGCGGAAGAAGGTGAGAAGGCATTTTTCCATTTGCTCAGGAAGGCAGGTGTCGATGCGAACTGGACGTGGGACCAGACCATGCGCGCGATTATCACGGACCCGTTGTATAAAGCGCTGAATACATTGGCGGAAAAGAAGGCTGCATGGCAGAAGGTGATTACCTCGAACAGTTCTGTTGTCGAGCGCACTTACTGACATTGTTACGGTTCCCCACAGTACACTGACGGTTTAAAGGCCAAAGAGCAGGAAGAAAGAGAAGCCAGGCTGGCGAAACTCCGACCTTCTATCCGGAATTTACTCAAAGGGAACCCGAATGTTCATCACTACACAACATTCCCTACCGCAGATAGGCTCTTCGCCCAGCACCCTATCTGGCAGCAGGCCAAGATCGAGTCTGAAAGGAGGTTGATATTCGAGGTGCACGTCTCCGAACTGAAACAACGGGAAATGGTTCGCATTTCCTCCACCGAAATCACCCGAGCACGGCGCGACTCATTTCCTCTTTGTGTTTCGTTTCGTAGCAAGAGAGCCGAGCATCACGTTCCAGGAGTATCGGAAAACTTGTAAATTTGTTCAAAGAATTGCAAGTAGACGTCTTGACGAAATGGCGGACCGCCCACTCGATGGTACTCGAATCGGAAGCTTGGAAGACAGACTCAGAGATACAGAAGCTCCCCACGCTGGATATCCTGCTCGCTTTCGAGGACTACAGTCGAGTGCGTGAGAGAGAGTTCGAGGAGCAGATGAGGAGGGCGCAGGTGGAGAAGAACAGGAAGGAGAGGAAGGCGAGAGAGGGATTCAAGGTATATGCAGTCTTGGTTTCGCATTCCACGACCTCTACTTACGGTGATATCTATTTTTAGGCTCTCTTACAAGAACTCGTTACTCAGAGTAAAATCAAACCTGGGACAAAGTGGAAGACCGTCTATCCATTGTTCAAAGATGACGAACGCTACACCAACATCCTCGGGAACCCCGGTTCCGGCCCCCTAGAACTCTTCTGGGATATTGTCGATGCGGTGGACCAGAAGCTGGAAGGCAAGATTGAAATTGCCGGAGGCGCCATCAAGCGATATAACGAGAAACGTGGACTAGCGATGGTATGGAAGTTGACGGTGAGGTAGTTGCGTTCAAGGTCGGGATTGAGACAACGGCAAAGGAATTTCTGGATGTCGTCAAGGCCGACGGGGATGAACAAGTTAAAGCATTGACCGACGAGGAATTGTCGGATGTCTTCCGTGCTGTGGGCTCTTTTCGTCTCCTTTTTCTATCCGACGCGAATCTGAACACTTTCCTGGACAGTTGTACGACAAGGTCCTGAAACAAGCCGCGGATGAGAAGCGGAGGGCTGAGCGGAAGCTTAGGCATCTCCAAGATGATCTGAGATACGTCTTGAAAAAGTTGTCGGAACCTTTGGATGTCAATTTGTCCTACGAGGTAAGGGTTCGCCTTCAGCACTCTGCAGTTATAGGCTCATCCAATGATCGTTTAGGCCGTACCACTCTTTGAACACTTGACCGAGTACAAGGCACTCGAAGGCAAAGAGGCTCGCCGTGCCGCCTTCTCCAAGTTCGTTAAACGCCAAAAGGAACGGCTCCGCGAGAAAGAAGCCTCCGAGGATGGAGGATCCACCACCAGCCGCAAGCGCAAGGAGCCCACGAAGGACAAGAAAAAGAAAAAGACGAGGACAAGGATAAAGACAAAGGAGGGCACCCGAACCGCGGGGATAAAAGTCCATTGAAATTTCAGTGGACTTTTCGGTGGACTTTTCCCATGGCTAGCGGTCGGCTCCCACGACCACTACCCTCACCACGGTCGATTACCGCCCACCACGGTCGCTGGCCACCGTCTCCCAATGGCCTCCCCAACCTTATGGCTGCCACGGCGGTATGGATTATTTAATCGTATATATAGTTCTATATATCCCGCCCCCCCCTGCGAGACCCCCCCTCCTCTATTTCTCCCCCTTTCGCAGTCAATGGGCGCGACAGCCTCGCCAACGTACTATGAAGCCCTCACAGCAGATCCTGAACTCATGCAGATTGAGTGGGACTTGCCAGAGACACTCAAATTTATCAAACTTGCCCAATATCTCAAGCCATATCTCTCCAGTATGCTACGCTTCACGGATTCACATACCGCACCACTTCATCTCCCCACTATGATCCATGACTTCTTCAAATTTACCCTCGACATCCCCGATGAACAAGTCAAGGTTGCTTGGGATGGACTGCGAGTGGCCATCTGGAAGAGCCAAGTAGATGAAGGGGATGACCTCATTGTGGCATTTTCGAGGGTTGGCGAGTACGCCCAAGATCTTCTCATCCATGGAATTGTACGGGGCATTGGTAAGTTCGTTATATTGATTCACGGCATGTTGCCTGAGGGTATTGAGGGGTGACGAGAGATGCTTGACAGGGGCAATTAACTTATTTCCTCCAACGCGACTCTGCGAGGAAGGGAGCTGTACCCGTGGTTACAAGACAAGTGCGGGCCACCGCCAACCCCAAGAGCTGGGTGATGAGAGGGTGTACCGGGTAACTGTGTTTACGCAGGCATATGGTCCGCTTCCAGGATATGCGGCTTCCCTTGCCTGTCCCAGTACGTTCAATCCCATCTTCCGTACGATGACATACTGGCTTATGTGTCCACCACAGCATGTCACAGGTGGTATTATCACAATTATATTGTCCACAAGGGAGAAACCTTACGAACCTACTATCCCGGTGGCACTATTTGGTTGATTCAGATCAACGAGCACATGTATATCGAACGCGCGGTCTGTGAGAATTTTGCGACGATGATGTTAAATGCTCGGTGTGTTCCGTACAGCTTTAACATTCAGGAAGTGTAACTGACCTGATTGATCTCGTAGGGCATCCGGAACCAACTGTGCGTGGATTTACAACCTTTCGTCAAAGCGGTTACCAGCTGCGGTAGTCTTTTTTCTGAGTAATGCATGATAACTAGTGAATTCCGTACTTGTAACTATCATGATAACTTAATTTATACTCAACTATACTCATCCCCCAATCCTGCTAGCCCACGGGTCCCATTGTTTCGGGTCCACCCCTTTGATCGTATTGATGCGGGCCCGCCGTTGCGCGTAGCAGTGCTGCCGCCGTTCAGGCGGGGGGCTGCAACCGTGGGAAACCGTACTTGAGACCATTAATCCCGCCCTCTCGCTTGGTTCCTCCTTCCGCCTTCCCCTCCCTTCGGCTATCCCGCTCGCTAGGGGCTCCCGCCGTTCATCCCGTCGCGCTTTGGGGGTCGGGAACCGTCGCAATCGTGGGAAATGTTTCCTGCTGTTGTCCCGGCCCTCCCATTTCCCGATCGGTTCCCCTCCACCCGCTCGTTTGCACCGGCATCCCTCCCATTCATTATCCACACCTTCTTGGGACCCCTGCCTCTACGCCTGGCACCACAGACTTCGTCGTAAAGCTCATCGTCCGTTCTGATGGCCGGAATCGCTCACAATTCATCCCGGTTGGTTGGCTGGGTCGGGGCAGTTGGGTATTGCGGTTTGGTATTCCAGGTGCGTTTTTCTCCTGGATTCTTACGGACCCCTACAGGACACGATGGCGCTGACACACACTCAAATTTTTAGCCCACGGATCGCTCCGGATCCGTCAGGATCGTTCGATCTTCCCTCGTCTCACCACCCGGACCATCCGATCACTCCCATTCTCGCTCCGATCCACCCTCGCACTCAAGACTCTCTGAATCCGTAAACGACCTTCTTCAACACACGTTCCGTAAGTTTCGTGCAAAACGGTCCACGGAATCTCCCAGAATTGATCAGCTTCGCTCGCGGTTGGCCGGGACGGGGGTATTCTGGGCTTCCAGTTCGTTTTCCCTCCATTCTTTCCTCTTCTCGTTTGCGTATATTTACAGAGGGTGACTATACTGACAATCTGGTCAACTTACAGTCCATGAATCGCCCCAGGTCCTTCAAAATCATTCGATCATTCCCCCTCCGCCCATATCCACCTCTCCAACCCTTCTTGCGCCATAACCGCTTCAGGTATTGCCCAGAAAATACCCCCAACCTCTACCCAACGTCCCCCCACACCCCCACCTCAATCGTCATGCAGAACGTCCGGCGGAGTCTCCCGGAACCCACCGATTTTTCCCGTAGTTGGCTGGGGTTGGTTGTTAGGGTTTTTGGTCCGTTTTCTCCATCCATTTGTGAAGTCTCCGACAGGGGGCGAGTATCCTGACTTTACGGCAAAGTTTCAGCCCGTCGCTCGCTCTGGTTCCACCACATCAAGCCAATTTCTGCCCTCCTCCTCCCCCAACACCTTCCGACCACACCCGCATCTGCTCCACTAACCCATTTCTAGAAATCCCGACCTTCCTGATCGCTGGACGTGAGACGACCGGTGCCGCTCTTGCTTGGGCTCTGTTTGGTTTGGGCGTGAATTTGGAGGCTCAGAGGAAACTCAGAGAGGAACTTTTAACTCTTAACACCGATTCACCGACAACGGGCGACCTCAAGGCGCTCAATTACCTAGACATGGTCGTTCGGGAAGCATTAAGACTTTGGTCCCCAATCTCAAGCTCGAAGCGGGTCGCCGTCAAGGATGTTTTACTCCCGTTGCGGGATGGAGGGTTTGTGAAGTTGAACAAGGGCGACGAGGTGCGGATCCCGATCCACCCGATGAACACGGCAAAGGACGTTTGGGGGGAAGATGCCGCTGAGTTCAAGTAAGTGCGGAATTTCTCACGTCCCCTGCCAGGGCTCACGGGTTTGTAAACCGATCGTTCCGTCCTTTTGCAGCCCAGGCCGATGGAAGTCTCTTTCCGAAGCCGTTTTGGAGACCCCCGGTATCTGGGAAAACCAAATGATGTTCGTGGGTGGCTCTCGGGCTTGCATTGGGTTTCAGTTCGCCGTTTACGAGTAAGTGAAATGTCCTCGGCCGATTATGTGTTTCCGATCCCCGAGTCTGAACTTCGTTCTCACAGAATCAAGGCTGTTCTCTGTGCCTTAGTCCGAAGATTCGAGTTCTCGCTGGCGGTGCCAGCCGAAGACGTAACCTGGTCCAACATCCCCGCTATTCGGAAGGCTTACACCATGGGTCGCGAGGACAAGGGCCCGTACATGCCTCTGCGCGTCAAGCCATACTTCGAGGCTTAACTTCGCGTCTTGTCTCATGAGGTATACTGAGTTTTTATTGAATTATATGACCCTTCGTTAGCTTTCTTCACTCTTTAGTCTGTTTTCTCTATGTAGTCCTCTTCAGTGTAATACCTACATACTATCTCTAAGACTTTGGATGACTCTATGCATGCGCTGTGCACCGAGTACCCTCCTGCATCCCCGTGATCGGAACATTGGTGTCTTCTCCCCTGCTTCTCTCATACTTCGCGTCGAGCTCTCGGCTGGCACCCGTTACTATCCCCTCGCTGCCATCGCTCACATTTGCACAGTGACCTAAAACATGACATTGCCACACGACCTCTGCTTGCTCGTCCAGAACGCTTTCCGAGCGCGTCACAAGTGCATCGGCGTACCCCACACCATCCAAAACCTCGGCATCTTCTCCATCCTCCGGCCCGGTTTCGTGAGCTCCCTTGCGAGGAAAAATCGACAGTCCTTCCCCAGATGCATTCCGTAGCGCAGGACAGGCGGAGAAACGGATATGAGCCGAGGTAAAGTACCATGAAGACCAACTGGTTCTCAGTTCCATGTCCCTCATTTCAAAACCGAGTCAGAGGATGGAGAGGTGGTGTGCAGAACTCAGTAGGCCAAGCAAAGTTTTGTTCACTTGTAAACACCCGTTCCGTTGTCCTCCTCTTGGAACATCGGTCCCGAATATTCGCTACAAGAGGGCCATCGCTACTCTCCCTCAGACCAGTGAAGTCGCAGCTGACTCCGATGGCCCCATAGAGAAGGGAGTTGTGAATGTGGTAGCGACGGCGTCGGTCACGGCATATACACTATTGGGAAGGTAGGTAACGGTACCCTTGGCGGATCCGCGACGTTGAACATATACGACCACCGAGTTTCCACGGCGATTCTCCTGCTCAAAGTCCACATAGCCAACTTTGGTGAGCCTCCTGGCTCTATCACGAACGTATACGTCTCCAGAAACCGTGATGGAATGGTAGGGGTCTTTGTTCTTGAACGTGGTCTAGGACTTCAAACAGAAGGTGGGGGAAGTTCCTGTTGCGGGGGGTTTGGACTGGTCGTGCAACTCGAACCACTCCTTCAGAAGGACGTTGATGGAAGTATCGATCAGGTATTCCACCATGTTGCCGGACTCTCGGACGATCTCAAAGGTGTTCTCATAAACTGTAGAGCGGCCGCGGTAGGGGAAGGCGGAAGTGGCTCCGGCGACGGGTTCCCCGCCATGGATGGTGGTACCGGTGACCTTAACTGCCTTGCCAGAGTTGGTATTGGTAACAGAAGCGATCTTCGCTTCAATCTTGACGGCATCGCCAACGCGGAGGTTGGAGCCACCATCTAGCATGCAGAAATCGTTCGAAAGGTGGATCAAATTGAGAAGGTCGCCGTCGGTTGGTTGGGGGGATATTGCCCTCATGGTAGCCTATAAAGTCCGGTCAGGGTGGGAAACCCTCGTGTCCGGAGTGAAGTGGACGTACCTGCCATCCGGCAGCATACCAAAGCCCGTCGATGTCTGAACTCTCTCATTCCTCGCAGTCTTTAATACCTCACTCTGGTTACCAACCACGTTACAGGAGGTCTCGACGTCCTCTGCAGCAATAGTGACCTTGGGACCGTATAAAGTCTCTCGAACGCCAATAGATGGGAGAGTCTCGCTCTCACCGAACCAAAGGCGTCAGTAGAAGCCTTGATGCACGGGTTGCGATCTGTGGCTCCGTGGATTGGAGCGGAACCGAGAGAGGGAATGTAATTGAACCTCATGAATAAAGGCACAGCAACACCACGGCATTCCTCGAAGACGGCGATATCAATTGCCTTGATCCCAGGGGTGTACTTGATGTCGACCGCTTTGAAGTCCTCTTTCTGAGACCAGTGAGAGCGGACGGAACCGAAAACCTCATGCCGCAAGGCATGGCACCCTCGAGACGAACCACGACCCTCTGGCCACTACGGAGCGCAATGAGACGGCGAGTGGGATTGCCAATGTATGTGGATCCGCGAACAGTGGTGCTACTGGTAAGAAGAGCCCTCAACCAACCGAGATGAGGACCGGTGAGGTTCTCCAACAAAAGGCCGGTATCAAGGACAGGAGTAAAGACACTGAATGTGAGGCTGTCTTAGCCTTGGCAGATTTAGCAAGAGTGGTGGGAGGAGTGGGAGAAGGGGCGAGGTAGTCGATCGTAGGGACCTCGGAAGCGCTGCCGCCATAGTAGCGGCCAAGGAGTTTCTTGATGAGGTCCTTCGTAATGTTACCGAACATGTCCTTGGTCGGCTCGTCCTTGATCTTGGAATGGGCAACCGCGATGGGACCCTGAAGGGTGCAGGCGCGCTGTGGATCTTGATCAAAAACTGCATCGATGTCTTCTGCCTGCCACAAGGAATCCCGAAAGGGGAGAGAATAATTAGATTAACCGTAATCCACTATGAATGGTGCCCAACCTTCTTAAACCAAACTTCAAACGAGGCGTCGAGGGTGGGGATGAACGGGATGGGCTTTTGACCGGAACGCTGGGCAATAGCAAAGAAGCAAGTCTTATCCTTAGCGGAAGCGAGCTGGGCTGCCATCGCAGGGTGTTCCTTGGGGGACTCTTCGGCGGACGCGTGTGGTTGGTCAAGGGAGGTGAACGGCTGAGGGACTGATGGAATCTGTCCGCTACCATTGACGCCAGCGAACCTCTCCTCGATGCGACGAAGCCAATCACCGGTGAGATTCCCGAGGGAGAGAGATTAACCCATCGGGTTTGATGGGACACATACATGAGACGAGCCCCATTCGAAGAACAGTCTCTTCATACGTCACGAATAAGACGTTAGAGTGTCGGCGGATGGAAGAATAGGTAGAGAGGGTGGGTTGGTGCATGTCTTTACATGAGTGGTGGCCACCTGCGTGTCCACCTGTCCACTGGAGAATGGTGGGAAAATGGGGGTCGGAAGCGGCGGTGTTGACAACCTAGCGAATGCCGTCGGCCGAACTGGGCTTGAAGGAAACGTGCCTGGTGCCGACCTTGGTGAGGCCAACGATGGTCTCAGCAGCCTTCTCCGTTATCGGAACACCAGCCTCAATACAAAACCATGGGGGGACCTTCACGGCACATCTTTTGCCAGAGAGGAAGCTGGAAGGCGAACCGGCGGGGATTGGTGTGGAGGAAATTCAAGGTGATACCGATGCCAGGAGGAGGAATGTTGGCTTAGACCTCAGAGGGTTTGGAACGGGGGCCGCAGAGTTGTAGTCCCCCCTCCTACCAACTCGATGTGGTAGCCGACGGAGGGGACGGCGCTCACGAAACCTGCCTCGACGGTTGGCGATGTAACGCCTGCGGCCATGGTTGGAGGTTTACCGAGGAACCGGAGGAACAGTGTGTTGATGTGAACTGTTCCATTGCCGAACAAGGGGATTTGGAACAGCGAAGAACAACTGGACCAGCGCCACCAGCCCCCTCCACCCAGGGGGGCCAAAGTTAACCGCGTGTGTGGTGGTCTCTGGAAAGTCTACAACTCTGGTCCAGTGGAGATGGGGGGCGGAAATCTGTTCCACAATGGAACGCGTGGCCGAGGAAACAGAACTCCTGGGATCCAGTCCTGGGGGGGAACAATGTTGAAATAATTTGGAGCGAGCCGCTCGTAGGCACTCACCATTCGCACTGAGGTAGACCGGGATATGAGACCCATCGGCCGTCCAAGACTCCTCGCCCTTGTAATCGACATCAAAGAGGGGATCCGCGGTACAGGTGATAGGGTAGTGGAATGCTGGTGGGGAGGGGTGGGATGTGGAAGGCAAGTTTGCGCTTGGGGAAAGAGAATTTGTTTTGGTCAAGACCAGAAGGCGCGTGGGCTTTTCGTAGAGCAGTAACACGGCCATGGGGTGGGCGAGACGGGCCAGTGACAACGAATGTCTTGATGTTGTTGTGGGGGGAGATGTGAAGCTTGGAATTGTCGGGGAGGTATCTGTTGGTTGCAGCGACATGGCATGCCCGCCTGGACATTACCTGGTGCGCTCCTCCAAAGCAACTCGAGCTGAGAGCAGGAAGTATTTCTCCCGGCCACGGGGCCAGAGTGACTCTTTCCATTTCTCGCTTCGGCCGTTTGGGATTGGGCAATCCAGGTGGTAGTCCTCTTGAGCGGGCCATGTATTACCACTGCCGAAAGCCGGCGGGGGATGGCGCGTGCCGCACAGCGCACTGTCGCTGTATGCTGCTCGACGCGTTGATGTTGCAAACATTTCCCACGCTTGGTCCCCCCCCCAAGCAACCGAATCATTTCCCGGAATGCGAAGTTGATCGTCCTCTTGGTACCAGCCTGTGTGATCCTCGCTGATGGACCTCTTTCACAGTGTTTCCCAACACGGTGTAGGGACTCCGGGCTTGCTTCGGAACGCGGCCGGCCAGGGGTGAGCTTCAAGCTTCAAGCGCGGCAACACTCTGAGGAACCCGGTTGCCTCAGACGAATTTGACGGCGATGGTGAGCTCCTCGGAACAGTACTTTGATTCTCTCTCTACCTTCAGGCAATGTAACCAGATCCGAATGATGGCCGCCTCGACGGTCTCGTTGATTTCTTCAGGACGGAAATCGTCAGGAACTCACCCCCTCGCCCACCTTCCCGCTGTGTTCTTCAATGTTGTTGCTAATAGACATCGCATTTGATCTTGCGCTCCCTCTCGGTGTATAATATAAGAACCATGACCAATGTGCCGTGAAATCAACTCTAGGAGGAATCTACTCGGTCCCAGAGGTGTCTAATGTCCGTTTGCGAACCCGCTGGTCCCTTTCTTCGCCTTCAGTTGCTTCAAGTAACTGTCAGCCTTGCCCAGCATCCAAATCATGAACGAGAACCTGAAGTTCGGATATGAGATCACGACCGTCCTATTGAACATTCCCTCGATCGCTTCTTGTGCCCACGAACCGTCCTGCACAAAAATGTGAATGTGAGCCCCAAAGCAATAGGACTCGCTCAAGGGTTACATATAACGTACAGATAACTGTCTTGACATCACAAGCTTGACGGCCCGCTCAATCTGCTCGGGGTGGGGGTTTTTGGCGTGCATGAGACCCATATTGAACTGTCCAGGCGGTCTGGACGACTTGCGCCTCCCCCTTCTCGGCCCGCTCAGAGGTAGCGCAGGACTGGGGCGATCGAGGTCATCAGCCTATCACACGCGGGCTATGGCGAATAATCTTCGTACCTCCCAGCTCTTGCCCCAGCCTCCATCCTCCCGTTGATGGCTGAGCAGAAATTCGCGCCCCTTCCTGGAATATTCACTCGTTTCGTATGTTTCTCCGACAAGAGACGAACTCTCGAGCGCGAACTGTGCGGCGTGGGTGAAACAGACCCCCCAGCTCCCTATCCAGCCTCCACTGGGCTGTTGTGCTCGGTGGAGGTAACCGATCGCCTTCTAGAGGCAGCTCCTGGGCGCGGAGCATCAGGTAAGCTGAAGGGGCGAGCGTAAGGGTAGAACCTACTCGATGCCTGTCGCTTGATACTCGTGGTGTTTCCTGAAGATGGCAAGTGCTGTGAGGACTGAAGTCGTGCACTCCGGATAGTTGTGTTCGATCATAATGCGACCTGGACCACATTCGGCACACGCTCGAAGTGAGACTTGATATGATCCACGTACTGAAAACTTCTGCGGGGTAAAGCAGCTCGAGCCACTGTGGTCCCCGGGTATTTTCGTAACTCGCGAACCCTCCATTGGGGTTCTGCAAACTGAGCATCACATCTACGGCGCCATGCATCCGTTATTTTGAGATCAGCTTCGGGGTGAAGCTAGAAAGAAGCCCTGTCAGAACTTGATGCAAGGTGGGTATGGTTTAGTCTGCGGCACGCACTCGAGATGTTCCTGAAGGTACAACACGGCCTTCAGACCTTCGGCGGTGCAGTCACTGACGGTGTAGCTCTGTGCTGGGGTGCTAAACGGCCGGGCACCCTTGCTCTGATGTCGGTAATCCTTCCCGAAATGCATCGTGTTGCCCTTTATTTGCGCCTGATCCAACCACTCCAGAGTCTTCACACAGCTTGCTCGGTTCGGCTCCTCAGCACCAAGCCCAGACAGCTTAGGAAATGAAAGCGATGCCCCACAACTGGCTCCCGTTCGTCCCAGCCATCATCATCCCTTCCTTCCCGAGCCACATGAAATCGGCTCTCCGCCGTCGGTGCCTCCTGAAAGCGTCGCTCTCGGGACCGTCGACATACCACTGAACTATGAAGTTGATCATCTTGTTGATGGGACCCAGGTCTTGGAAATTGGTGTTGCCGTCCTCGATGAGTATGAGGTCATAAGCCCTCTTGAGGGCGGCATGACGAAGCGGGGAACAGAGTATTTCTCGTACTGACCGAGGATGACCTTGAGGCCGTCGAAAAGAGCGGAATGGGGCGCATACAAGTCGACTTTGCAGACGTTGTTGCCCTGGCCCGCCCACTCGATGGAATAGTAATCCTGGGTATACAATCCCTGGCAAGAACTCAGCACTCGTCGGGGGAATCATTGGACAATCGTACCTCTCTCAGCGAAAGAATCAGGTCCGCTTCCTTGGCCTGGAAACGGATTTCGTAGAGGTAGCTCATCGGGAGGTATACCATTCGGCAATGGATCCACCACCTATGCGGATGGAACGGGAGCCGTTCGGGTAAAACCCTAAGAAGGATAAGCACCTGAAGTGAATTGGGAAAGTCAGAAAGACCCATACCAGAGGTCTGGCGGGACGAGGTTGTTCCCTTCATTCGTACACGTTCGAGACGGACAACTAGGATTTACCCCGAGCTGGTGCAACCAAAGCGGAACCTTGTTTGGAGGAGAGAGTAGGAGTGAGCCAGAGTCAAACGAACGTACGGATCGGAAACCGACCAAGTTTGTGCAGACAGCTGCGAGCCTTGACCGCGACGGGATGGCCGGGGCTCATACCGAGGATACGGATTGCACAGTAGTTCAACAACGTTCCGAACGCGGTAGAAGATACTTCAATGTGACTGGAGCCATGTTTTAGGGACATAGACGCGTCAAGAGGTGATATGACACGTACATTCCCCATCCGCCGTCTTCGTTTGCGTGATTCATCAGGTAGCGAATCATCTCACGACGTTCTTCGTCGGTGAATGGAGTCCCAGTGATGTAAGGTCCAATGGTGAACCCGGGAATGAGGAACATGGGACCACCATGCTCTCCGGGCCAGTGGCTGTCGTGCGCTTGAATGTGTTTGTAGTTTTCGTACCCATTTCGCGCAGATTCGAGGGGTGCTTTGCCGGAGGTAAACGGGGCAATTCCTGCGCGAGGTCAATAAAGGACAGAAACTGGTGACCTGACGTACGCACCGTTGGCAAACCCACCCGAAACTTGTCCAGCGGCTTTTGGGGCCATTCAGCGCACTCCTCGTCAGTCCGGAGATACGTCCAGGAATGTCTCCCGTCCTCGACTATGACCAGCCTCCATTGAGAATAGTCCGTGAACGGCTCTGGGGATGAGGTGGGGATGTCCAGTGGGGAGAATGACATGGCAGAAAGCGTGCAGGCTGAAATTCCAAGGTGGCGCCATATTTCTGGATGGATGGAATGCAGGCTCGAAGCAGATTTTCACATGGGTGGCTTGTGTTCCCCTCGCTGGTAGATTCGGTGGAACGTCGTCCGGATTTGAGCTTGCACCATTGTATCGAGGTTCGATTTGGTTGATCGCCGGGATGGCGGTCGCGTGTTTCAAGAGCCTCTCGAGGCAGCTCACGCACCAGTTCAACAGTGGGAACGCCGATAACCTTGATTTTGTCGGGGTTCTCCTTGTAGATTTTCCCGTTCTTCTTGTAGATGTCCATGCCGGGCTTTTCATCCTGCAGGATTTGGCGTCAGATTTCTGCCCCGTAAGGTACACCCTACATACTTTGGTCGAGGGGGCAGGCCAGTACAACAACCCTGGATCACATGGCAGGAAAATCTTTGCCTACCCGTCTCTAATGGTCCCATCAAACATGTACCACCTCTCGCGAGTTCGCCCACCGCCAAGGACACGTTTTCTGGGGCGGAGAGGAAACGGGGAAGAGGAGAATGTGCGCTCCCCCAAAGAAAATTGTCCGCATGGGATCGTCACCGCCCGTGCAGAATGTTCCGGGTCCCTCCTCTTGTAACTCAAAACCTTCTGAGACCTGGAGCCCCCACGAGACAACTTTCATGGAAGAACCACGCTTAACGCGTGACCTCCCCCGATCCAAGCTGTTAGTAGAGTTCATCGCGGAAGAGACCCGGCAAACGGATCAATTTATCCTCAAGATGCGGAACATCCTTGCCGAGACCATCATGACTGATGACACAACGTTTGAGGCGTGCAACGACGAAGACGATGCGTCTCCGGTTTCGCCGACCCCTAGATCAACGCAGAGCCCCCTCAGGGAACAACCCTACGTGACCACTCGCACCGCATCCTCCCCTTATCCTTAACCTTCCCCATCCCCCTCCATGATTCCTCCCGACCAACCCTTGCGAACCCCCACAATCCACAGGGTCGCTTCCCCCCTCCCATAAGCCGCAAACCAGATCGAGGGAACGGCAGAGGGTTCCCCTGGAACTCCCGGGTTCAATTGTGATGTTCCCTTAATTCCGATACCATTGACTCTGCTAACTCTTCTTTCAGTGAGTCTGGACCTCTCGGATCTCCCTGAAGCCCTATGCTCCACTCCTTTGCGACTGGCGAAGGGGGCTAGGCAATCCACTACGCCGTCCTCTTCCGACTTCCTGGATGTTCTCGAATGCATGCCTCCTAATCCACTTGTTACAGGTGTCTTATATATACTTATAATCACTCGCAGCTGATTTCGGTCCTCAAGATACTCTTGCGTCGCCAGCCTTCAAATGTGTTGAAAAGGGGAAGGCAAAAGCGTACCCAGCCGGCCGAGCAGCCTCGAGGCTGACAAGAATCACGCCCCCTGGCTCCACTCCAAGGTCCGCGCGCGACTTCCTCTCTCGATTTCGTGAACGCTCCATGAAGCTCTCCTATCCACCTCATCCCCGTGATATGGCTGAGTTACCCCTCAACCCTCAAAGGAACGAGAAAGGAAAAGGTAAGACGGCGAGGACTCTGGTGGACATGTCGGACTGGCTCGCGGAGCGTAGACGAAGGAGAAATATCCCCCCTGAGTCTTGTCCTTTGCATCGGAACTATCAGGGATGAGCACGACAGGAATGACCCAACTGGTATTATTGTGGCTCTTTCTGCCGCTGCTTCCCCTATCACACATCTCACTCTCTGGCGTTGGTCTTCCTCTGCTTGCTCTTCACTCTGGGTCTGCGCATCGCCTCGGCTTTCCTCTTCAAGCTCCAGTATCTAAAGAGTTGTCATCTATCTGGTCTCTGCATACAGTCTATATTTCTTGGATCTTCGGGTTTCGGGCCTTGCTCGTAATTACATCCCTATGTTACATAACTCTCTACTCTAATGCAATGTAATCCTTCCACTCGCCCCTGTTGCGTGTTTGAGTTCTGAGAAATAGTTGCCATATACATAAGGCCGACGGCGGGATCCGAGGCACCCAATTGGCGATCGGTGTGGAACTGACGGCGAAAGCTACCTCCGCAAAGACAATCACCACCTCCCCATCAGAGGTATCTCAACGGACACCGTGACTCCCTCAGCCAACCTCGCTCACTCGTCGTCGGTACAATAGGGTTTCAGCCATGGAACCCGCTTTGACACCAGCGCCAGTAAACAGGACCAACGGCCATCATGATGGACTACTCGAACCTACAACGCAATTCGATGTTTCCCTCTTTCAACTCTACTTACCCGCCTTACTCCCCCCGTCGTCAGGGTATTGCCTGAAGAGTTGGACGATCTATTTGAGTCCAGTGACTTTAACGAAACCGCGTCAAAGTTCACAACTGAAGGCTCCGACGTGATCTACGTTGTGAAACGGCGGGTAGACCTTGAAGGTTCGATGTCTTTCGATATGTCTTCGGTTGCGAATTGCGTTTTTGATCTGAATCTGGATGTCGGGGCTGGGTTGCAGATGACGGAGCATCGGCTTTCACGTATCAACTCACTACACAACTCACCTACCGTCCTTCGAACGCTACGACTTTGGCTTTAATCAAACGGACACCTATCCTCGACTCTACAACACCTTTATCCTCTCAATTGCATTTCCTGAACCTTTTCGGCGGAGAAGAAACACTCTACGAGAGTTTACACGCCGTCGTCAGCTGGGGAGTGAAGCCATGGTTCGACGCTTTTGTTGGCTCGTGGGGCGGTGTAAAAGATAACGACAGCAAGATGGGTATGTTGTACCCAGCGATGCAGTTAAAAACAAAAACGATAACTGAGCGATTGTTTGATGTTTAGGTACTGCAATGACCAAGAAGAAATTTAGAGCTCGAACTATCACTGCTTCACCTTGAACAAAACGTCGAGATTCCCGAAACACACTTAATCATCCATCCCGTGATCCAGGAAGCACGCAACGGTTGCGAGTGTCTCGACTATCCCCGCCCATTTCATCTTTTCCATCCGCCCATACGATGCCAGAGAGGACCTTCCTTGAGCCGACGCCCGTGACTGGCCGTTCTTCAATGGTTGTGTATCCTCTCGGCTACAGCCGTAAGCTTCAGGACTTGTGAGCACACCCCCGGACCTATACGCACTCCGTTTACCACCCCGGTGCAGCGACAACTGGGGCCACATGGCCCCTGCCAAAATGTCCGGCCGGTTAACGGTCCACGACTTTATCACCCCTCCTGAAAGGGTTCTTGATCTTGGCTGCGGGACTGGTTTCTGGTGCATAGAAGCAGCAAAACAATGGCCGGTAAGTGTTCCCCTGCGCATATAGCTATCTCGATCTTGTTGCCAGCGGGATTTACCTTTCTCGTGATATCCCCATTTAGCGGTCAGCATTCATCGGTGTCGACGTCAAGAAAATTCAACTGGATCTCATTCGCACCGGCCATTCAGACCTCTCTCCGCGAATTAGATGGGTCCACGAGAATTTGTATGGATCCTCCGCTTCACCCCGCCCGTGCTGATCTCTTCCACCAGCTTAAACACCCTGCCGTTCGCTTCTGGTGTTTTCGATTTTGTGCGGATCCGGTACATCGGCCTCGCTGTCCCGAAAGATAAGGTACAGAGTTTCATGCCCGATAGTGGTCGCATTGGCCAAGACTGACTCCATCCTTGTAGTGGAAAGGTCTCTTGGAGGTGAGTGTGGTCATCCGCCATTTCGATCTCCTTCACACTCTGTCTGTTGCGTAGGAGGTCTGTCAAGTGTTAAACCCCGGAAGCTTACTCGAGGTAAATGCTTCCTAATCCATCGCCTTTCTATGATTAATGTGTGTAGATAACTGAAGATGATCTAATGTTCCCCTGCGGCATGGCGCCCCGCTCCGGTCTAATTGATTCCACTCTGCTGTCCATCGCCAGCTTATCGGGCTCAATACCGGGCAGTAACCAAATGAGTTCAGCGACTTCAGTGCCAGCTCTTCTGGGAACGATACAAAGGTTTATACAGTAATTCCCCGACAGTATCCGAAGTCACGATTTCCAAGAAAGAGAGGAACATCAAATCAGACACGGCACGCGATGAGTTTGAATTCCATTGGAAAAATTGGATGAAGTAAGCCACATCTTTTATATTCTTCCACATCCCCAAATTTACAATGAAATTTACCATGCAGTGACATGTCGGACCGCATAGGCCTTCATAAAATCGCGGTGGCCAGCTTCTCACTGCCGCTGCCGCCCGGTGACCACACGCCGGATTGCGAAACGTGGCGAAAAATGTGTGGGAAAATGGAGCACACCGATTTGGACCAGCCAGACGGTAATGTATGTCACCTTATTCAGACATTCCTGTGTTGGAAGGCTTCCAACCGTCCATAATGTTGCTTGCAGTCATTCGTGGCACCCTTACGTTTCCTTTATACCTAGTGTTATAGGCAGTTTCTCAGAAAAGGATCTGCCTGGCAAGCGGCAATTCCGGGCGAGTTCTTCCGGGTTGGCAGGGGGTGGCAGAAGTGACAAATGGAGAAAATGGCCTATTTGACTGGTGCACCGCCAAATCTACACCTATATCTATTCCGCCTCCTAGAATATCTGGTAGCTTTGTAGAATATCAGTGGGTCCCAGACCCCAGGTTGCTCAGCCTGATCGTGAACCATCGGTTCCTCCCTCGCAGGTCGGGGAGCGACCCCTAGGCCTTTCTGTATTGCATCAATCTCTTCGAGATTGTACACCTTGTGAAGTCGCCCGGTAGGAGGGGGAGTTTCGCCAGGAAGCGGCCTGACTTACTGCTGGATCGTGTCTTGGGCTTGACTCGGATCAGATGGTCTCAGCTGAAACCGACCGAATTCAGCTTCGAGTTCCTTGACCGTGACATCCTCAAGGCCCACCATCTCAGCGTCTTCCTCGACTAGATCTCAACCCGCGAGAAACCCGTACAAATCTGGTCGTTCTCGAAAGGAGTGGTCTGAGTGTGCTTGGAACCCAAAGCATGCTGACGCATGATACCGGCTTGGGATGGGTTCCTCGTCTCGTGTTGAGCGGTAACATGTAACAGCCGGGTTTGTTGCCGTCGTTTATTACCCATCAGTGCTTTGAACATTTGAAGGGCCCTCGATGAGAAAATTTAGGGTGAACTGACAGACTAGTCCCGGTGGTAGGCCCCAAGCGGTTCGTTTTGTTTGATAGATGATCCAAACCCACTTGGGCAAGCGTTGCAAAAGGGAACAGTATTCTTGGTGTTGGGCTCAGGTAAGACAACATGATGTTAACGCACAGGTAAAATTCTAAACGGTATTAAACAAAGCGGTACGGAAGGGAGATACGAGTCTATAATGCCCCTCAGACAAGACAAACGCCCTTCTACCAACCCACGTAAGATCACGGCTCTCTACACGCAGTGAGGGACACGGTTCAAACAAAGGTATTTACTCCACCGCCCTCGTTCGTGTCGTCAATCCTCCTTGCTTGTTTTGCCCAGCGCAATCCACAGGCGTTGCAAAGCGTCTTGGGTCCAAGCGGACCCTACATGGCAAATCCATCAATAATCAGGTAACAACTCAGAGTGAGTACAAACCTTTCTCCATTCCGGCGAATCGGTCCTCCCACACGTCACACAAACCCGCTGCGAGGTCGATGGGGCGTGTTTCTTGGTCTAGAATACAAAGTGTTAGTATTCGTTGATGATGCCAACCGAGTCCGAACGTCAAAAATAGCCTACTTTTTTCTTGGCTGGTTCGTCCTGTTCACCTTCCTGGAAACCGGCAGCATCCAAGTTCCGCGTAACGGGACTGGGGTTTACCGCAGTCGATTCTGCGTGATCCGGAACCGTTGGGGGCCAGAGCTGCGCTGAGAGGGATGACGTGGTGGGTGACGGATTGCTGCTGAAACTAGATGGCACAGTTGAAACCGTCAATGCTGAAGGAGTTTGTATGGATGTTCCCTTCTGAGCCCTGAGCTCGTGTATGCGATGCTGTAACCGTTGATTTTCCATCTTTAGTTCGAGGAACGTGTTCAGCCTTGGGTCAATGCTACACGTAAGCAAAAACAATGCACCTGAGTATTGCAAGACGGGGCACTCACATTGCTGTATTTCTGCTTGGGTATGTCTTCGCAGTAGCGAAGAAGCACTTGCACGAGTCGTCACCCTCTATAAAGTGTGGATATCCATTGATTTCGAACAACACCTCCGTTGGCCATGGCATAGTTTCAGAGACGCTAGTGTGGGGGGGTGGCCATGGAGCTTCAGACTTTGCTTGCATCCTAATGTACGATTGCATATCGGAGTTATCCCTGATGGATTGTTCAAAGTTTTTCTTAAAGCTCTCGCGGTCATCAACTGGGGAGACGATCCGGTGGTGAACAACAACAGGGTAAAACTCAACACTGGGTATATCCACGTACCGTTCACTAGGTCAAGGAACTCGGTATCAATCAAATCCTCGTCCCTCCACCCGAGAAGTTCCCTGATAGCTGCACTGCAGTAGAGGATCTGACACCGGGTCGAGAGGATGAGGATGATGGCTTCAGTCAGTTCTGTAATGAGCAAGTCAGCCCAACGCTTTCGCTTGGTAAACTCAAAGGTAGAAGGCAAAGCAGAGGGCGGGTAGAGTTGGGAAGGCGTCTGTGCCTGCGCGGAGATCATGGATGGGGATGGGGATTGGCTCCACATTCCATCACATCATCACTTATACCGCCGGTTAGATTTCCCACGATCACTCATCCCCGTCTGCCCCTGGTCCTCGTTGATCTTGCAGTGAGAAACAGCTGTGACGTTCCGTTCTCGATTGCCCACCAACCGCGAGCCCTCGACATTTCGTCTCATTTAATTGGAAGCTACGTGACATGTACAGGGAACAGTAACGGTAATAATTATTGTAGAAGGGGTCTTGTGCCGTGAGGTGGGGCAGATCCCAGAATAGAGCGTGAGTGCTGTGGCCACATCTCACTCTGGCGCAGATCCAGGTGGGGTAGTCGGACTTGATGAATCCACGAACCACGGGTGGTTCAGGAGACCTGACACATCCGGTCGCCGTAGCGGGTCAAGCACGAGGATCCACTGAAGTAACGTGGTCAACCCGGGTGTGTCGTCAACCTCTGAGATCGACCGGACCCTCTGTTCAAGAGACGTATCACGAGCGTTGGAATGCGGCGTTCCTGTGGACACAGTAAAAACGTGAACCTTCTAGGGATGAATATCCGTACCTAGCGAGGTTATCCATTCCTCAGGAAGAGGTCCAAGAAAGGCTGGTAGTTCATGCAGTGCTCTCACTTCGTCATATGCACTGTCTATCAGAGAGCACGATGTGGCAAGTTCATATATCTGTTCATAGTTTCAGTCTGATAGCTCCGCATTGACTTTGGGGAGCCGTACCAGACACCCTATCGACCAAACGTCTATTCGTGTTCCAGGTTCAACCCTGAGCAACGTTGAGAGATAATTGAACATAATCTCCGGTGCCTGAACTTGCAACGGGGTGTGGAGATTTTGGGATACCTTGGTGCTGAAGAATGCTGTGGGGGCTTAATACTCGGCAACATGATTGAGACCACCACAACGAACCTTCCCCCAGGTCAATTATCTTTATGCGGGTGTCATCTTGCCCCACACACTCTACCAGGCTCCCAGGGATAACTAGATATGTAGGAAGCGAATCGCTCTGATGCACTCGGTCTCGAGTAAACACCGGTACGCATCGCAGCAAGCCTAGGGTCACCATCGCGCCCTCCTCGGATTTCCCGTCGAGGTCGGGGATCCCGAGCACAATGTTGCCTTTGTGCAGGTCTAGGTCACGCCGATGAATTGTTATCCAAATCGTGTGACAAGTGTGTTGACTCACCTGCGTGAATCACCCCGCAATCATGGAGGAAAGAGGTTCCGAGCGCGATTTGATGAACGAGAGATTTGATCATTTGTTGGATTACAGTTGGGTCGTCATTGAACACGGCTTCAAGATGAGGCCCAACAACCTGCGATATCAACACGTCATGTTCTCCGTTTACGCCTTGCACCTTGAAATGATCTAAGAGAGCGAGGATGTGATCAGATCCGGGATGCGTCCCCGATTGGGACACAAGGTGATTATGAATCTTGATCTCGCTGTTCCTTCCGGTGAGCTCAGCCACGACGAACTTGAGGGCAACGTATCGGCTGCATCATGGAGGGATTGTCAGTGACTGGAGTTCGTTGTGATAAATAGTCGCGAAATAAGACAATGGAATTCACGACAGAAATAACTCACGTCTGAGCGGTTGATTGTAGGTTGCGTGCGAGCCAAACGGTAGAATAGGTGCCGAATCCAAGCTTATGGATCACCTTGTACCTCTGGCAGTAGACATCCCCGAGATGTACCGGATGGTATCCCCCAGGTCGATATCTAGCCGGGCTCTCCACATCCGGGCCAGCGAAGTAAAAGTCAAGGGGCGAGAGGGGTTCCATCGAGACTCCGGGATGGTACGCGTGCTGGTGAAAAAGGGACGGGCGAAGAGGATTGGTCAGCGGTTTCCTGAAGAAATACCTCGAACGTGCCCAGGACGGTCGTGCACTGCACGCGGTGGGCACGAGAACCTGAGGGAGTCCGGGGCAAGCTGAATAACGCTGTGAGAAAGATTTCTCGACCAACTTGCTCTTGTATAACCACCCCCGAGCAACGAAAGTATCCAGAACGTGCTCTGCGTGAGTCTTCGTAAAAGTTGCCTTGAGAGAGTGGCTTTCACAGAGGGCTGCCATCAGTGAGAGACGTTAGGAGGAATTGGGTACCGTGATAATCATCTCGAGCTAGGATCGCTATACACGTGAAGGGGATATCAGGACAGGGAAAATGATAGTGATACACGAGAACTTTGAAATACCAGCTCTGCGGGTGGATAGTCCAGGGCCGCTTGCGTGATCCCATCACCCTTCGGGTTTGCCTGGGCGTGAGGTATCAGTCCCTCGATATAAGAAAGATGAACGACTACGTGGACGAACTAAGACGTACACCTGGCTCCCGGCGAGCCCGCCCACGAAGAGTACAATAAGTCGCTGGATGTCGCCTGTGGACGTCATGACAGGGGTGGTCAACGGAGAGGTTGGTGAGAAATACTAAAATAGCACTGTATGTGTACCTTGACCCATGGAGACCTGATATACACGCCTTCATTGGCCTTCAAAACGAGTCCTTCCCGATGATCCGCTAAGGCCTCAGCAAGGATGGACTTCAACCGAGCACTCGCAGCGCCAATGCCTATGGTGAGGGTTGATAGGTGACCTCTCCGCAAACGAGGAAACTCTGGGAGGGCGCATCATGTACCCTTGCTGGTCTTTGGAATCTAGAAGTGTACAGAACGCCCAGGTTATCGTGGATTCCCATGATAATGATATGGGCCGTCCGCCTACCTGAGGGGGATTCCCGACAAACATGAGGTCATGATCGTTGGACGAGCCCACTCCAAACCCCGACACAGCTCACCATCTTGAAAGTGCGTTTAAGAATCCTAGACTTTCAGAGTGTCAACCACACCAACGCAGGTGTCCGAGTTACATTTCTGTTGCTTAAGTGCCGCAGTGTAATGGGTCTCGTTGGAGGGGTGTGGAGCCGGCCGGGGGTCTTTCAGGAATTTTTGGGTCAAAAACGTCGCTTCCGTGAACGACAAAGAATACAATACCTTGAGTATCATAAGCCTAGAATTTCGCAGATGCGGGTTTCTTTGAATACTTAAATGAGAGAGGGAGGGAAGTGATGGTAGTCGCGTCAACAGTTTACCGTGGCACTGTAGATGGTGAGCGTCTACGAACAGGTCATTTTGAATTTATTTGAACGTGGTTTCCCCTCCGGTACCGGATCACAGGAGTTCTGTCCCCTCGGTTAGGTGTTCTATCACAGAACAGGTTTCCACACCCACCGGCACCCCGGAGACCGCCACACGCGGTGGATTTGGCCTATATTCTGAACCCCCTCATCGGCGACGGAACCGTTCATATCGAGTCCGACGTACCTGCCCAGCAGGTTTTTTCCACCCTCATTGCGCCGACGCCAAGATCTCCATTCTCGCAGTAGCTGCCTCTGGCGGGTTAAACTCCAAATACAGCCACTCGAAAGTACAGACGTGGACCCCAAGAGAACGTCAACCGCATCGCAAAGAACATGATACAGTAAGCGTCTTGCAGGCTCATGTCTGAGAAAACAATTCAATAATCCACAGGCTTACGTACGGTACCACCCTCGCTGAGTTAACGAGTCTTGAAGAGATGATGCGGATTCTCATGGAGTCGAAACAAGTTCACGTGGATGTTATCAACAAGCTGTGGCAGGTTTATAGTAAGTGTGGTGTCGGGAGCGTTGGAGCTACACGTCTCATGACTATCTCAGCGTACTCGAACCCCGCCAGAGAGTTGCCGAAGCAGCAAAGACGAGGTGCGGTCATTATTCTTGGCATGCTGGCCGTTGCAAATCCGAAGATTGTCGAGACCCGTCATGAGGATCTCATAAAGATCGGCCCCGGTGCTCGTGGAAAGGTAAGTCGGGCGACGTAAGGTGCCAAACTATGACTGAGGAAAGGGTGGCAGGTCGATATGACGTTAGCCAAATATACCTGCATCGCCCTGGGAAGGCTAAACGGAAGTGCAAAGAAGATCAAAGGTCAGTAGACCCCTTGAAATCAACTGTGCCTTGGACCGAGAGTACCCCTCAGGCTCGCTCGTGGATCAGAACAAGCGCTTCACCATGAATGATGTGATTTTCCGGAGGCTGCAACAAGCCATTGAACACCCATCCGTTCGACTGATTGGTTCGGCATGGCTGAACAGGCGATTAACACACGATCTATGCCTTAGCGGAGAAGCCTGATCAGCTGTATGATGCCATAATCAGGAACCTCACTAAACGAGCTTTCGGGAAGGACACCAGCGTCACCAACCCTCCAAACCCTGACACAGGTGATTCGGACCGAATGGATGAGGACGAGCCCACCCCTCAACCAGAGCCGGAAAGCACGCAAGAGGACACACAGGGCAGCAGCGCCACGGGCGACCAAGGAGATAGTTCTGGACTGAGCCAGTTTCTATTTGTAGTGGGGCACGTCGCCATCAAGCACATCGCCCACCTCGAACTCGTCGAACGAGAGCTGAAGAGGCAGAAGGGAGTTCTCGAAGCTGGTAGGTGGAAGTCCCTTCCTTCGGTGGATTATGCGCTGAGAAAACCGTCTATCGAGGAAAAGACGGCCAGGCATGCGAGTCCGACGCAGTCCTCTAAAGACGGTGAGGAGCTTGAGCAAGTGGTTGGAAATGCCGAAGACGACATCGGCGATCGGCTCGCAGCCGTTAGAGAGTCGGAGCTCCTGTATGGGGAGAACTCGCTGTTGACCGTGTTTGGCCCCATGCTCGCATTCATATGTCGAAACCCTGGGCGGTTCAAGGTGGGAACAAAATAGATTAGTTCGTCTGGTATGGCTTATTCGTTTCTTCACGACCAGAACCGGACTATTCGCGGGGCAGCGGTGCTTTCATTCAGCAAATTCCTTTGTGTCAGCTCCCAGTATTGCGACGAATGGCATCCGATGCTATTCAATCTGCTGAAGAGGTCCAAGGACCCCAACGTTCGTAGCAACATTGTCATTGCACTCGGAGATGTTGCCGTCTGCTTCAGCAGCATTTTCGACGACAACAACAGCGAGCTGTACAAAGGTCTTTCCGACACAAGCCTCGTCGTCAAGAAGAACACGCTCATGGTTCTCACCCATCTGATCTCGAACGGGATGATCAAGGTCAAGGGGCAGTTGGGGGAGATGGCGAAGTGTTTGGAGGACCCGGACCCTAGGATTTCAGACCTAGCTAAACTGTTCTTCACTGAACTTTCGACGAAAGATAATGCCATCTACAATAATCTTCCGGATGGTGAGTGAATTGCTTGTGCGTAACGGTACGTGGTCTAATAATCCCCAGCTATCAGTCACCTGTCAACTGGTGATCATGCAGTGGACGAGGACAACTTCCAGAGTACGGTGAGGTATATATTCACCTTTATCGAGAAGGTACACCACTTCCTCCCTAGTTCGTGGCAGACACTCACGCATGGACATAGGAAAAGCAAGCCGGGAATATCATCGGGAAACACTGTCAACGCCTCCACCTTACAGACGACCCTCGTCAATGGCGGGACATCGCGTTCTGTATGTCCCTTCTACCTTTCAAATCGGAAAGGTCCGTGAAGAAGCTGATCAAGGGACTCCAATTCTACCGCGACAAATTGCACGAACCCGCCGTGTTCGCGAAATTCCAGGAGATCCTCGGAAAAGCTCGTGCGAACAAGTCGGCCAACAAGCCGCGGGGTTGAATGAGTTTGAAGCGGTGAGTTATTTGATAATATGCGTTACATTATTTTGGTGCGAACTGACATCCGATGTCCGATGTCCGTGTAGCTCCTTGAACAACATAAGGCACAAGGTGAAGATGATATCGCCCTGGAAGCGCGCCGGAAAGAAGAAGGCTTCAGCAAAGAAACGAGGCTCGAAATGAAGTGAATGGATCGTCCTTTACCCTTCGGTGAGAAATCACCGATGGAGCTAGCGCAAGCAGTGCGAAGGAGGAAACAAGTCACGCCAGAACCAGAGTCCGAGCCTACTCAACGGCGCGGGGACGACGACGGAGAGTCACTTTGCGCCTCGGAGTAAAGGTACTGTCCAATTTCAGGGTTGACCAACTGAAGCAGTACGACTTTGTAGTGTAGATCTTGGATCTTAGGGGCAGCTTAGCGCATACTTGCGGCGACAATGCACTATCATGTCAGATATGTAATCTAGAGCCAGTGGTAATAAAAACAGCGGTTGGACGAGAGGGTGCGAGCAATGGAAAAACATTGAATCAGCGACAATCTATGTGGTGGGGAAGTGAGAAGATGGACAGAAAAGCGGAAGGTGTGTGCATGTCGACGGTACCAATCGTGGAAGCACCGGAACAGTGGAATAGATACAATAAAGGACGAAGCTAATCCCAGGAGCAACGAGAGTAAGGGGCGTAAGAGACAGGCTCTCGCCGATAAAAAGGATACCGAAATAAGGAAGCAATGCATAGAGAAGAGTAAAACAAAACAAAACATTGACAGAGTTTATATTGCGTGATCGCCTCCTATAGAACAAGAAGGATTAAATTAAAGTCCAATTCCGAGATAGAGAGAAACACGGAGATTGAGTCCTTGAACCAGGAGGAACCGAAACCCTAGGGGACCCGAGACCTTGGAAGCAAATTTCACACGTGAAGCCTGCCAGGACTTGGATCCGCAATGAAACGGTTGGCGTGCCGGAGTTCCACCGGTATGCTTCATTCAGTCGGCCTTGAAGCGCTTCAGAATCTTACGGATGAATGTGTTCGTTGTGGTGGATTGTTTTGATGATGAACCGGTAGTCACGAGAGAAATAAAAGAACGAGCCAGACTTCCCGGGGGCCAAGTTCCGAGAGAATGTACTTCTCGGTCAGCGACAAGAGATAACCGGTTGGGTCGAGGTGAAAGTTTTGTTCCCGCAAATTTCGGAAGACCCAGGGAGCAGAGTCCTTGAACTTGAAATCGTACTTGACTGACGACGTAAGTTCGTTTCCGAGACTGGAGAAGATCAGGGGTGAGAATGATGAACAGCATATATGACAACCGGGCTTACATGTTGAATGTGTGCTTATGGGCGGCAGTATAGTCACCTGCGGTGATCTCTTGGTCCACTCTTCCTTGACATCGAGACACCTGGGTCAGAGAATGAGAACGGTGAAGTAAGGAAACCTGGCGTTAAACGCACCGCGATTCGGTTCCCAGTCAACATTTTGTACATAAGCGCATAGTTCTGGTGACCCTCCTTTACCCAGCTTCCGACCAAGGCTTCTCGGGGTCCTTCGATGCAGCCTCTTGTTTCTGGGCTTTGGCGCGCTTCGTCTGTTGTTCTCGTATGAGTTGCTCCTGCTGTTGCTGTATCTCATTTGCAAGCTCGCCCTCAGCGTGAATACCATCATAAGAGAAAGGGTGTAACGGGGTAGAGGGTCCGATGGTATTGCGGCGTTTGGGTCGGAAAGGGGGAGGACGGAGGAGGGCATCATTTGGGGTCTTGGTTCTCGCGGGCTGCGAGGATGTCGACGCTTCTGCTGCATGAAAGGAACCGGACACCGGGAATCTACTGCTTGTGTGGGGATAAATCTTGCAGGGTTGACATTTTCGAGAGCCCGAGGCAGGAGGATATGGACCCTTTTGTCTCTGTTGATGCATGGCGCAATATAGGGGCAGGTTTCTCGGAAGAGACATCATAGGATGATGTTGAGGTTGAAGAAGGTTGCCATTCGCGTATTGAAGTCCCGAATGTTACAGAGGGTGGCTTTGGCTTGATTCTGGGCGTGGGCTTGGGAGACGATTCATCGTCCGCGGCCTGTTCATCGCTTGCTGGAGGGGATGGAGGAGGACCGACCTTGTTTAAAATACTGTCCGACTGGACAAAAAGAGCGGGTTGTGGAGGGTCCCGTTTGGGAGCTGGGCCAGATACAACGGGCGTTGAAAGGAGTGATCGACGGTACCCTCGGACCCTCAAGAAACGTCTGTATGGAGGGCGCTGAAACGCAAACATGAGGTGGATGAAGAGGAATCGCGGGAACGACGATGTTTGGAGGAAGAGGAGCGCGTCAGCTTTGTAGCGGATCTGCGCACAAGTTTATCATTGCGGAGATTGCCATGATGCGCATGCGTACCCACCTGCAGAGCGCGGGTTTTCTCACCTCAATCGTGCGAAGCAATATTATTGGCGGGATTATATATACACCCAAATCATTTGATTTCTGCCCCTTCAAAATTTCTTAGAACTTGTGCGCTCCGGCTGTAGGCTGCGAGACCTATCTGCTGCATTTGATGGGACCCTGTGCCAACGTCACAATGTGACGATCACGTATCAGCCCTCTTATTCGTTGTTTCCGCACGGTGCCGTGCCGCTCTACTCTCCACCCCTCCCCACCACGACAACCCCTACTGCTGTATCCCCTGCCGCTTTACTTTCTACCCCTCCCCACCACAACAACCCTTACTGCTGTATCCCCTACCGCTGTATCCCCGGGAGAGAGCAACACCTCCCTGTCTGAAGGCCCCTACTTTGGGCGATCTCTACATCTTCGAACGAGCTTTGCTGTTTCGTACAGCCTCCGATCTGCTCCCTTCTCAGTCTCAGGCCTCAGCCCAATCGCAACTGCAGTCGTACGAGGCCGAAAACAATAGGCGCCACAGTTACAATCCGTCCGCGTCAACTCTTGTCCACCGACTCCATCGACTCCATCGACTCCATCGACGCTATCGGACGTCAACGCCATCAACGTTTCTCTGATCACCTTGGCAGAAGATCTAGATGCCTTCGGTTCGGAATTGCCCAATCTGTAGTTTCAGTTTGGGGCAAGGAAATGATGACCACATGGAGAAAGTGCATGGAAAATTAGTCAATCAAGAGAAGCCAATCTATTCCTCTAATATTGGCTGGATCTGTCCAAAAACCACCTGTTCGTGGATTGGGGACTCGTTGGCAGATTTCAAGGTACGGTTTCAGGCAAGTATCTGCATTAACACTTGACCTTAATCTGAACATTATAAGGAACACACTTGTGAGGCAGACCTACACCTACATGATGAGGCCGAAGCACACCTGCATGATGGGGGTGGGTGTACTGAAAATGAGGTTTTGATGTCTGGACTTGTCAACACAGTCAATGCAGTCAACACAGATGTCATGCCTGTGGTTGAAGAACCCCTGCAAAGGTGGGGACCTTCTGATTCATTCCTATTGAAGCTGATAATACTCCCACAGCTCACAAAAGATCATATCAACACTCTTCAAAAACTTTGAGAAAAACTTCCCTGGTTGGGCTGCTGTGGCTGTTTTGGAAAAAGTGGAGAAGACAGAAGGATATTCAGTCCACTATCAAAGGTGAATCCAATTCTGACTATAAGAGTTGTGCTGTTCACTTAACTTGAAAAATGTACAGCACCTTCTCTCCCAGCCACCTGCATGTAGAGAGGAAAGATGACTTTGACCTATATTGCAAAGGTCTCTTACAGAAATACCATGGTATGTTCTGGTTGTGACTTTCAGTGAAGGTGCATTCATGCCAGTATCTGCAGCTACACATATCAGTGATTCTGCAGCAGCAGATGAGGCTGACTCAGATGATGCTGGTGAAGCTATTGATATCACCACAGTGGAAGCTGAGTCCCTGCTCAGGGATGACCTTGAACATCAAGGAATTCAAGAATTCATCAACTCAGTTTTGCAGTCAGACATGAAAGCGCAAGGTATGTTACCCTGACTCAACAAACTACATGTATGCTGCTGAGCACTATGACCCACTACAGTAGAGGGGATTTCTACCTCTGAAGAAACTTCCTTCACCAAGAGTGTGCACTCTGCATCCACAGGTATGGAACCCATTTACAACTGGTCTAGGTTTAATTGTTTGAGTAATGGCCCTCCAAGATTATAGTGGTGAAGACCATAAGGACAGCCCACTTTCTGAGCATCCATCTGTTTCTGTTCCTCTGGCACCAGGTGGTATGGTGCTACTTCTGATGTATACATATAGCAGTCACAGCTGATCTACACTCTTTTCTCCCAGAAAACCTCCAGCAAAAGTTAAAAAGAGCAACACCCAATCCTGGCTCCTCAGCAATTCCACTCTCTGGGACAAGAGAGATCCTTCTACCTTTTTCACTCCCAGCATGGCAAATACCCTCCCTCCGCACTACACCACTCCTTGTGAAGTACCAGCTTGTGTATCACCATACACATGGGTTTATCATCTGTACTATCTGCAAGTCAGCAATCCCATGGAACTACCTTCGTACCCACCTGGAAATGGAATGGATACCACAGCCTATATATGCCCCAGGTGCCAAGACTGCTCACAGCTTGAAACTCCGCCCAAACCATAAGCGGGTGGTTGACAAGAATCTGGAGACTTCCATTGAAGAAGAGATTAAAGGGTTGATCATGAACCCTAAGTTACTTACTCAGGACTCATGGATCAAGAGACCACAGACTGATGGGGCTATTGATGGAGTGGCAATATTTCAGGGGGTTCACTGTCCACAATGCAAGAAGTCAGCCCCAGCAAATCCAGGAGATAGGAAATGCCATAGAATATGCAAGTGCAAGAAACCTCTTGAACCATCTACTGTCCAGTCTGTTGCATATCACTGGGCAGGATGCCTAGAGTGGTTCCAGGTTCCTGCCCCACTGGAAAAATACCCATCTGCTACAGATCCTGTAACAGAAACTGTAGACCAGCTGAGGAGTTGGAAGATTCAGCTACTTGCAGGCTACATTACAGCTCAGGCTCCTCTCCCAAACCCAGTTCTGTTGCGATTGGGCCTAAATGCATTCTGCCAGATAATGTGGGGGCATCCTACCTTCTCAGCTATGTGGGAGGGCATCAAACAATGGCCACAGGCAAAGGTGGAACTTCAACTATTGGTTTTCAAGACTGTGGTTGAAGATTACAACCAACTTATCACCAGCAACCCAACATTTAAGCAACTTGTCTTTAGTAACAGAAGGTATGTTTCCATTTTACCTATATCTGATGGACTGAATCTAATAAGCCTGTCTCTATCTCTACCAGCTCATTTGGGACAGCCCTAGTTCACCTTCCCTCTAAAGCTGCAGCCCTTGTCTATGCAAACTCAGAGATTAACTTACTCTGGTGCTCAATCATTGCTGCAAAATCTGGAGAGACATTCTTTTACCTTACACAACACCAAAAGGATACACTCCTCAAACTCAGTGATCTCCTCTCCCAACAGTCTAAAGACAAGAAGTTGGAAAACACATTTCGTGCAGTCATCCATTCCCTCTACATGCCAGAAACTGTCATCAACCTTGCCAAGGATCCATTCAAGTCACCTATTGCTGTATTCCAAGCTCTACAGTTATCAAGTGATTCCAAGACATTTATTGACATGAGGTCCATGGATTATAAACTGAATCCACTCCAGTTCATGATACAGCTTAGGGGATCCTCACACCTCCTTAAAACCATTGCTAATAATAAAGATGGCCAAATAGAAAGTGGTTCCAATCATCCAGGGTATGTTTCCAGATTATAATGAAGCTTTATCAATTGTTGACATCATATTAGGCATGAGATAACAAACTTCTGCAAGAAGTACCTTGAGGAGTGGAAGTTTAGTCCATTTGCCACATCCCGACTATGGACAAGGGAGATCCGGGCTGCTGCATCTAGGACTGCACTACCTCCTCGGTTCTACTGGATCACCAATCAAAAGCTGCAGCTTGACTCTTCCTTTATATCAATCCCACAATACCTTCAATTCATCAAAGACGAGTTGAATTCCTTGCAGGAATTCCTCAGGGATACTTTGATGTTCAAAATCTCTGCTGAGGACTTCAACAAAATGTGCAAGTGCAGCCCTGAGTCCCTTGGAACAGCTACAGGTCGGGCCTCCATTGGTGATAACCCCCTCTTCATGATGACTTCATCTTTCTATGGAAAAGATCCATCGGCATTCTTCCTCAACCAGGATACAATTGACCTTGTGGCCCACATGACCAAAAATGGATGCCTAGGCCTCAATGATGGGATATCACTGGATAACATTCTGGCTCCAACACCCAAGAGCCGTCAGGTTGGATGGGATCATGAAGAATGTCTTCAGTGGCTATCCATGGTCCACATGGCCTGGGAGAAGGCTTACTGCCTATATCACACAACAAGTGGCCTTCCTGCAAGAGTGACAGAAGAAGTAACCCTCCGTATGACACATTCACCTATTGGCCCAACAAACCTCTCTATTTTCAATGGAAAGCTCCAAACAGAGAGTGACTACAATAAAACCTCTACCACCTCAGGGCTGAGCAAGCATATCACCCGTGTCCTCCACCCTCACCTCACTCACATCTTCCTCATTCTCTTGAGGTGCATACGGCCTTTGGAGCTTCAGGTCCTTAAGGGGGTTGGTGCAGTTGATGATTCTACAGATTTTGTATACACAACTATGCTGTTTGCATCATGGGGAAAGATGTGGGATAGTAAGGGAGCAGCAGAGGCATTTGCAACATGGCTTAGTCAAGGATTACATTTGGAGTCCATGGGGATTGCACATTATCGACAGTTTGCTACTGCATTACAACGGAAGTGGTTGTCTGAGATGGATGATTCCTCTTATTCTAGCTATGACCAAAATGAAGGTTTTGAGGCCATCAGCAAATGGTGGCAAGCTAACCTACAACTTGATGATTGATTCTGTGCTACTACTTGTATCAATACCTTTTCCAGAGCCATTTTATCCTCATGAGAACATTTATTTCCATAACCCTGTTATGTATGCATTGCTATACAACTAACATGGGTACTATACTGATTAATAGAGCTGACTACATTTTAACCCTCTGTGTTCCAGTGAATCAATTATTGAGTGATGGGGGACTTTGCTCTTAAATGACCTGACTTCAAACAGAAAGTGAGGGACCTGCTGTGAGGGGTTTAGGCATCATGTTGGCCTGAAGTCATGGTGTAAAGGATATATTGCATGAATAGTACACACCTCAGACTCTTCCTCCTCAATCACCTCAGCCTGATGATAACTGTAAGTAAAAAGACACAAAGGTACACAAAGGTGGTGTGGGAATTAGGTTGGAAAGGCCAAAGTAAAAGAGCATGTGATGGAGAAGACGACATTCCAGATGGCCCACCACAAGAAGGCATCCAAGAAGAAGAGCACAAGGTCCATAATATACGCGATGGTTAAGGTGAAAGCAACCTGGTTCGTGCAAAGGGCATCACCGAAGTACTCGGAGTCCACTGGGAACCTGGGGTTATAGGAACCGTGAGGACGTGCACCGGGTGCGAGGTCGGGAAGTCGCCTCGAGCTTAGTTTCGGGGCCCTTAGTGCCGAGAGAGTTGATCATGGAGCTGTACAAGCCCTTGATCCGATCCTGTACCCGGTTGAGACTGGGCAGCGTTCCAAAGCTTGAGGGCGCTGGCGCGAACTTTTGTCGATACTCATCGGGGTGTTGGCCAGGATGCCGTTGGACATCTAGACGTGCGCCTCAAGCTTCCTGGCACCTTCGCGGACGACCTCGGCCACAATGATACCATCCTTCTTGTTGATCTAGACATTCGGTGAGGCCAGGAACGTGACTACATCCCTCGTTAGCAAGGCAAGATTGTAATCAATTCAAACGGCATACCATTTAGCGAGGGCGTAGCTCTCTCTGTGGATAGAATCGCAGGCATTAGCGCTGTATGGTAGAGGTCGGGATCACCACGGTTGAGGACATCGATGCACCGGGCAGTGATCTCATGGTCGACAGTGGTGAATTCCCGTGGATGATATCATGCGACATGGGCAGAGCATCCTGCCGGGGACAGTTCCAAGAGGAGCCGAACCGGCGAGCTTCGAGAGCATCGAAGGCATGGAGTATACCGCCAACGTAAAAATCGCCACATTCGGGGTAGATCGTGCTCAAACGCACTTGAGGAGCGAGGGAGTTGGCCTTCTCCGCACCGCACTCGAGATTGCTGGTGGAGGCTGATGTAGAGAGAATCCAATATGGTACCGCCGCCAGGAGGAATGTCGGCTTGGATCTCGGAGAGTTGGGGACGGTTCTTGCTAGCTAAATGTGGTAACCGGGGAACGGACAGCGCTCACACCCGCCTTGACGGCTCGAGGTCGATGGAGCATGGATACTTGAGGAATGCCCAAGGAGTTGTTTACTCCGCCCGCCGAAGCTCCTTCGAACGTTGCACATTTAAAACGGATGGTGGGACCACCGGGGCATCATGTCGCGGCCACTGCGGGGTGAACGCTAACCTGCAGGAAGGTAGTGAGGGTGATATTATCTGTTCCGTGGTAGAACGCGTGGCCGAGGAAACAGAATTCCTGGGATCCGATCCTGAGGGGGGGAAACAACATCCAAATAAATCCAAAACGAGCCATTCGTAGACACTCACCACCCGCTGCGCAGCAACCGGGACCTACAACTTGCCGGCCTTCCAGGGGTCCTGTCCTTGAAATCATCATTAAGAGGATGCCGGCGGTATTGGTGGCGGGGCAGTGGAACACCGGCAAGGAGGAATCGGACATGGAAGATGGGCTTGTGTTTGGAGAAGGAGGTCAAGACCAGAAGACACACGGGCTTTTCATAGACCAGTAACAAGACCGTGGAATACACGAGATGGACTGGTGACAACAAATGGATTGATGCTATTGTAGAGGGAGATGCAAAGCTTGGAGTTGTCGGGGAGATATTTGTTGGTTGCGGCGACATGATATCGTGGCTGGATGCTACTGGGTGCGCTCCTCCGAAAGCAACCGGAGCCGAGAGCAGGAGGTACATCTCCCGACCATGAGGCCAGAGTGATTTATTCCGTTTCTCGCCCCAGCTGTTTGGAGTTGTGCAAGCCAGATGGTAGGCACGCCACGTATTGCCTCTGGCGATCGGCCATCAGGATAGGAGGGAAACCCCCCTGAAGCGGAATGAAGCCCGATATGCTTGCACGGGTTGAATATATGACGGTAAACTTCCGACGCTAGATGCGGATTGTATCATGGAGGGGAACCAGCCCGATGAGTTCCAACGCCCGTTGCGTCCTCCGCTCACTTGTCCACTCCTCACAATCACAGCGTGCAGGAGTTCCAGCCATGGCTTCCATAAGAAGCGTCTCTGCCACCCACTCTTCGATTCTCCGTAACCAGATCCTACGGCCGCCGCCGCAGGAACTGCGTGCTCAAGTATGGGTAGTGGGTCCAGCCTCGAAACAGCCGCCACGGAACTGACGAACAGGAACCGTGGAGGTTCGGGCAGTCGATAACTTAGGGTGAAGTTGATCAGGCGACGGAGGTCCGCGATGTAGGGTTCAAAGGAGAGCAGGTTTAGGTTGAAATCTACCCTCCAATCTGCAAGGGGACGGTGTTAAGTATTCAGCAGGGCGTGGCAACGAAGAAGGGAAACATATGGTAACAAGTGACACGACGTACCGATATGCATGATATGCGTGAGCGAATCTCGCATCTAAACGATACGGACAGGTGTACGTCAGGACGCGGGTCATAATGACGAAACTTATTGAATACCTCCTGTTGAACCGACACCGCCAAACCCAAACACGGGTGGCTGAGATCTCCCTCAAGACCTTGGCTGACGAAGGCAGCCTTCTGCCGTGGGATCAGAGGGAGACCTTTCCTATTGTATTGGTTGAGCCTGGGCCTTTCCCGGAGGGGTTTCTTCCCGGACGATATCAAATGCGGCGGACGCTAGCTTGTTCAACGCTGGGTCGCTGCTGACAAGGATTGCCGTAACTCCGGTTATTTGCAACAGGTGAGCAATGGCTGGGGCAGAGTTTCTGGGGGAGATGGGAAAAAGAGTGGCTCCAGTGCGGAGAGTACTGAGGTTGACCGTGAGGTAGGTGAGTGTATCTGAGGACGCCAGTTGTCATCAAGTTCAGGTTATAGACCGGGTGAACGCGTAAATACCTGCAACCGCGAGTACCGCAATCACGGGCGGACATTCGGGGTTCAGAGGTAATGTAATGTTGAAGAGCGAGAGAATGCGTCGCCCGGTTCGATGAACGACAGGAACTACGGTCTTCCAACGATAGACGCGAACATTGTTCGTCTCTGAAGGCGACGGATCGTCGAAAATAAAGGCAGGATGATCGGGACTTCGATGGTATTGCCAGTCGTAGAGTTCAGGAAACGGGACGGAGCCATCCAAAGTCGGCGGCTTGAAAGTGACGGACCCAAGACCTTGGGTGCAAGGGGGCTTTGGTGGGGGAATGAAGTAGCTGGGGTCATGAGCGGTGACTATCATGGTAGGTGTAGGTGAGCAGGGGAACAATGGCAAGGTTGCGTGTTCTTTATACGAAGCGGGGGCCGATCCCTTGACTTCTAAGTCGAGGCTTCTAGTGGATTGGCGTGGCCCGCGAGCGGTCGGAATTCTGATGAGCTTGAGGTTCTTTTGACAAAGTCAAACGCGCGGCAGGAAAAGGCCGAAGAGGATATTATTAAGGTTGTAGTCGACGCGAGCGATATGGATTGGACGCTGGGGCCGAAAGGGAGCTTCGAACCATGTTGAGGAAGCTGCATGGATCGTGAGATGCAGCAAAGCGAAGTTTGGCTGGATTCCGTCACGGGGATTGTCGCCAGCGCCTTCATGATCTGATACGTTTTTACTGAGGGTCCCCGCCTGTTGTCTGCAGTATATTGGTGGTTATGCGTACGCACCCTCAGACTTTCTTTGTTGGCGGGGCCGCGTGCAAGAATTCAGCAGGGTTGGCACCAGGGCGATATTTTTGCATTGCCCAGAGGATGAACCTACGTAGTTCATGAGCCCATGAAACTCGTGAGCTACCCGACTGCTAGCGCTCACCGCCGGTCAGCCCTTGCTTTTTCAACTCTGAACTGTCCAGCTGCCAAAGCTCATCCTAGTTTCCTTCGTTCCTGCGGACCGTCCAATAGACTTGAGGAAGTTCTCGACGGAGCCGATGACACCTGGGTAATTGCGGATCGTGGGGGTCGGGCAGGTCAGCCGACGCGTTCCGGTGGGAGACAGGGGATCCGGCATGGTCGCGTACCTGGAGGAGAAGGGATCGAATGGGGTAGAGGCCGAGTTAAAGACGGGACGAAGGTTGTGAACCTGGAGCATGATCAGCGCCGAGAAATTCAAGGCAAAGTGCGGTTTTGTTAGGTTGGAATCCAGCCTCAAATTCAGAGGGAGGGCGTCGTCTCTAAGGAAGGGCAGGCTCTCAGATGGTCAAGCCAGATGGCGTTCTCAGTTGGAGTTTTCTGGCGAGAGCTGCAGTAGGTTGATCCAGAGCAACGCAGGAGACCCTCGGCGATCCGACATAGTACATCTATGTGACCCCGCCGGCCCTGCGATTTGATTTGCGACAATTCAATATTCGACTCTCATCGACGCTTATGACTCTGTTCTCCTTCACTATCTCCACGGCTTGTCGCCAATCCCATCATCAATCAACGATTCGAGTCAACGGTGGATTGTAAGCTCGCCAACCAACCGCGTCAAGTTTGCCATCCCCCGTACAGAACGCCGTCCGCAAGTGCCGGACACGTTCATACAAAGGCCCGACAGAATGCAGCCGGGATTCCTCACCAAGTTTTCTTTTCTCCCGCCATCTACTCCCTTCCTTCAGTCAACTACACACTCGTCTTAATCTCAACGTTCTTACTCTAACTTTCGTCACCACCCACCACAACCAAATCAACCAGTATCATCGGGTTATCCAGGAATTCGTCTCCCCCAACGACACCGTCCCACACATTCCCTCCAACGTGACCGTCGCTCAGTTCTTCCTCGACTACAACCATCCCGGCAGGCCCATTCGCCCTGGGGGCGTCCCATGGCTCACCACCAACGACACTAACAGGAGCTACCACCTTGAGGAGATCCGAACTCGTACCTGTGGTCTCGCAAACTCGCTGGAACGTCGGCAACAATGACTGCATTGCTTTCTTCACTCCCAACCACGTCGAGTTCCCCGCCACCACCTGGACTGCGCACAGGCTCGGTGCTGTTGCCGCCGCCAACCCCGCCTTCTCCATCGACGAACTGCTCTATCAACTCAACACGACCAAGGCCAAGTTGCTCATTGTTCACCATTCTGTCTTCACCACCGGTTTGGCGGCCGCCATGCTCGCTGGTCTTTCCGAAGATGTGGTCGCCATTATCCCTAATGGTGACGAACCTGCCTCCGAAGGTTACCAAACTCTCGATGAACTTGCTGAAGAGGGAAACCGCTTGTACCCTGAACCCCTCTTCGACGAGTCGTTCTTGGATAAGGACGAAGCCAAGACCAAGGTCGCCGTAAGCATAATCCTTTCTGGCGAGTTTTCGCGTCGGCTGAGTTGCTTACTCCCCGTAGTTCTACAACTTCTCTTCTGGAACCACTGGAAAGTCTAAGGCCGTCGCCATCTCGCACTATACGGTCATTGTCACGGACCAAACTCGCTTTTTGGTGGGGGGCTGACAGGGGGCTGTTTTCGGCGACGGCCGAAGCCTAAAACTGATATCCGCGGCTGGGTTTGAACCGAGAGGACGGATGAGACTAGAGCGAGGATTAAAAAGAGTCAGACCCCAGGGTGGGCACTTACCGTTCTGCCATTTGGCCGACGGGGACTTTCTGAACAATCGGAATATAAGTCGATCCTCCGAGGCTGGATCCTTGAGCGCGATGTCCAGCGCCTAACGCACCTGTCCCGGAGTCGTTGAACGTTGATGTTCGGATCCCTCCCCACTCGTTTCACGTGCCTCCACACCGTTTCTTTGACAGTATTTTCACAATTTCAGGCGGTGGGACATGGTAGGAACACCCCACACCGGTTCACTTTGAGCGAGCTCTCTATTCAAGTGACGCACAGGCGGCGGAACCGGTGGGAGAGACGTTTGTGGTTAATCACCCACTGACATTCCCTCCACCATCCACGACGACGACGGCGCCTCCGCAATAGTCCGCCTCATTCGCTGCATATGCGTCGCAGTTCCTCACCAGACAACAACCGGACGGCCTGTCGTCGTCTCAGCCAATGTTCTTCTCCTTCAGCTCCGACGGTGGATAACCGCGACCATGGCCTCGACGGCTTCGACGATCCCCATCTGCGAGCCAGCAGGGCTCCTGTGACCAGGCCAGGTCCAATAGTCAATGACGACGACGACCATCCGTATCTACGCCTGGATGGAGAGGATCCCATGTCCAGAAACAACGCGCAGTCAATACCTCTCATCACTTCTGGCGGTGACTTTTGACCGGAGTCGAGTAAGGGATGGCTGGCTCACCACGCCTCTCCGCCACGCGGCTACCCCTCCGATTCGTCCTCGGCTAGGTCTTTGACCTCGAGCGAGAACGGCTCACCGCCGCGCGACATCCCATCCTACCAACCCAGGTACCAACATCAACAACAGCCTCAGCGGCCCTCGATTTCACCACCACCATGGGTTTCGCCATCGCTGACCGAGTTGTTGCTTCCTCGAGATGGAAACACCCGCCCCCGGGACGTACTTTCGTTACCCGATCCCTGACATGTTTCCAGGGCGCGGCGGAAATATAACGATTCAATCTGGACCGTAATTTGGTGTTCAAGTCTCACGTTCTGCCTCCTGTTCTCGGTGATCATTGACCATCCTTTCCTTAACACGCAAGCCGTCCAGTCCCTACAAGATCACCCTCCCCTACACCACTTTCCCTCTCCGAGACATCTCATGCGACATTCTTGATGAGGTCCTCAGCTTCCTTAGAGAAAAAATCCTCCCTACATCCTCCCTTCCTCTGAATTCGAGGCTGGATTCCAGTCTACGTCTGCCCTTGATTGAGGTTTGAAACTATCAACCGATCTTTCATCCCTATTGACACCCTACATGCCGCCGAAGGCTTTAACCTCCAAACGGCCGGCCGCCGCCCAGCCGGTTAAGGCATCGAAGAAGACAGGAGATGTTGAGGATCTGACACGCCAGCTCGCCTCCAAGCTTACAATCTCAAAACCGAAGAAACAAAGGGTGATGCCGGACTCTCCGCCGCGGGATAACCCGAACACTAGGATGAGGACGGTAACCGCCGCATCTCAGAAGCTCTCAGCTCTCATGCAGACTGGCTGGACTGCAGCGAAGGGTGGTAGGGTCAGTAAACAAGGGCGGGAGGCGGCGACTTGTACCAGGGACATCAAGGAGAACCTTAACGCCCTACAAAAAGCTGTGGCCTCTTCTCCATTAGACCTCGAACGTGCTGCATTGAGTGCCGTTGGGAAACTCTTGGCACTCCAACTGGTACGCCTTTACAGTAGAAAAGTCTTAAATGCATAGTATCTTATTGCATAAATCCTAAATGCATTGGACTTGAGGTGGAACGGTCACCGTACGCGGGGGCGCCTAAGGAAGATGCATAATGCATAATGCATAACGCTCGGGTAGTCCCCCGCCAGCCATTATGCAGTTGGACCATTGAACCCGCAACCATCCAACACCAGACCATCCATCCATTGTTCCCAACGGGGCCGACAGAAGTGTCAGCGAACGGCCAATCGCTTATTCGACAATGAAAAATTGGGTTACATAAATAACTTCGACGAAGTTCAAAACCGTTTGCCTCTATTCTCCTCAAACCCTCCCCCAAGTATACCCCCCAACCGCGCCCGCCATACTGAAAGAGAAGTCACGCGACGCCGTATTCAGGTCTGAAGGGTCCTCACCCTCGGAATCGCAGGACAACGACCGAGTGCACAGTGGTTTAACGTTTAGCAGTCACGCCTCTGACGAGGTCACAATGTGTGACAAGAGGTCACGTATCCTGTAGTTGCATAATTGTATAAATGCATGAGATTTTCGAGGAACCGACGTTATGCACTTAAAGGATTTTGACTGTAATTGTCTTCTGTCCATCCCCCATTCAAGAACCTGACAAACATCGACGCAGGAAAGCCCAAGTCCGACATAGTCGGCTTTGTTGGCCATGGAATCCTGGACGTGAGCTTGGAATGGACCATCGGAGGAAGCAACTCACCCTGATCATTGCCAAAAGGACGCTGACTGAGCCAAAGACAGCCCTAGCTAGTGTGACGCCCGAGACCTCCTTTGCGAGATTCACGGCTTCGGTGGCCGCATTCAACAATGAGATGGTAACGTCTCGACGTTTCCGTCGTTGGGATTTCATACGCATGGTTGAAACTGGAGGTAGCTGCGGGCGAAAGGGCGCGGCACGCAGGCTGTGCCGGGGACTTGTACCCTAATAGAGGTGGGCGGCCAGTTTGGAACAACGTGCCCCGTGTAAAGGGAGCGCCTGATGACGAGAATTATATTCGTAGTCGGGGTGTAACCTGAGCTGGATGTGAAAACATGAGAGTTCGTACATATTGTAGAAATCCCCAACATCCGTCCTGTTCTCATGAGTTCGCCGGCCGTCGGTAAACGCTCGCATTATAGACCAAGTCGACGTACAGAAATCTCACGCGTCCCGATGTCTTGGTCAGGCCCAACCGTATCCCTCCAGCTCAGGGATCCAACCCGCACAGGATCCTGGGTTCCGTGTGCTCAGCAGTCTCGACGCAATCCTTGAACGAGCATCGGCATCGGGCATGTCCTGTTGGTCGATTGAGGATTGGTTGAGGACTTCGCCCCGGTTCGCGGAAAGAATTCTACAGAACAAAGCCCTGCGTCTCGGCTTCAAAATGGCTGTTGCCCTTCGGTTGTTGGGATTTGGCTTGCATGGTCGAGACTTAAGGTGGCAACAAGAAAGCGGTGAGGTGTACAGGCCGTGAGGAAGGGTCCAAGGAGGCTTTGATGGGGATAGGCGACCACCCTTGTGACGCGCCTCATGTGAACAGAGCCGTTCGATGAAATATTCGTGGCCTCGTAGATCATGACACCAAGCATGGCCACGGTCAACACATAGACTATTCGCGTACTCAAGTTAGTTACTGACTTCCTAAGTCCTGGTGTAGCCTTTTCCACTCACCAACGTATGGGTGCTTTTGGCGACCGATGCCATTCCGTTTGTCCTCTATCTGTTGTTCCAAAGGCTGTTTGAGGCCTCCCACCCACTGAGAGAACTTCCCATTCCCATCGCGCTCCATCAGAGGAACTGCCGCTTGGCTGACTGGATTCGCCTCTGCGTACTCTACGGATCATCCAGGGATGAGGATGAGGATGGGCAGAGATGAAGGAAGAAAGAAAGTAGAAATACACGCACCGAGATCCTGGTAACCACTCGACCTCCGGTCGCGATTCACAGACACGAGAGCCTCCTTTGAATCCTGATTCGCCATATTATAGTTCCTCCCGTATGGACTGTTCCTTTCGTCCTCGTAAGGGTCTCGATTGGCCTTTCCGTACTCAGGCGTGTCAGAGAAGGCTGAAGGGCTCCTTTCGCGAGAGGGGGGTGAAGAGGTGTCAAATCTGACATTGTTGAGGGCGGCGACCCGCTCTGGGGCACTGTCTGTTTGCCCATCGACGTCGGCCGTGTTACGGCGATCAAGGTTGCCGTCCACGCTGTCAGCCCAGTGGCAGACACTGAAATGCTGTGCGCGCGGGAGTTTTTGAGAACCAAGTTGTAGTAACCGTAAGAGAGGGTGAAATTGAGATGCAAATACGAGGAAAACCGTTCGACGGGTTTGTTACTTTGCAGGAGTGCGCCCCAGTCCCACACAAACACATACACCCGTCAGTTTCTGAAAGGGAGATCAAACCAGTCGCCGAGATCAAACCTTCTCTACAGCCATCATCATCTCTCTCCTCAAGGCCTCACCCACCGCGGCGGGGTTCGGAAGGGTGTCCTCCTCCAACCATGAACCTTTACCCCAGGAAGGAGCGGACGCCAGGGACGCAATCTACGACGAACAATCACCGACCCGCTCCGGTCCCGTGCGACCCCCAACTTACTATGACGAGGGCCCTTTCGATCCACCGAGCTCTGAAGACGAGGATGAGTCGTTCCTGCAGAAGGAAACCAGGTGGTCGCCGGGGATGGTAGAGCTTGCTGGGTATGGTGACCCTACTGCCAAGGTACGCCCCTACCGCCCAGTCTCTCGTTAAACCCTGGTTCTCAATCACCACCCTTCTGACTGCTCACAGAAACGTTCTTTGTCCCTGAGATATTTGCTAATAGCATTGGGTACGTTGGTGGCGCTCTCCGTTGTGATAGGGATAGTTTCTGCGTTCACGTATAGTGGGACTGCCACGTTTCACGGACTGCTCAAGCCAACTCTGGACCATATTTCGAACGGTACCTTCCGCCCTGATGTTCAAAAGTTGCTTTGGGTGTCAGAGGGTGCGCAGTTTATGCCTCCGGCGGGTTTGCGTCTGATCAGATGAGCTCTGTTTATAGCCGGCGACGGCGTCTTTGCGATCATGGGGGACGGCACCATTGAACTCGTCGACCTCAAATCTAACTCCACCACGGTGCTCCGACATCGAGGCAAAGAGGACATGGCCAATGACACCACCCTCAATCCCACCTATCACAGCCTACGCAGTGTGGCCACTGACTGGGAAGTCGATCGCATACGTCGCCAACAACGACATATATATCATCCCCTTCGCCGCCACCACTTCCGAATCTCCCATTCGTGTTGCATCCAACGGCGATACCTCACTTTTTAACGGTGTTCCGGATCTCGTGCACGAGGAAGAAGTCTTTTCGTCGGACTTTGCGCTTTGGTGGTCTCCAGATTCGACGAAAGTTGTGTTCCTCCACTTGGACGAAACTCTGCTCCGTACCCTGATCACATCACGATGAAATATCCCAAACCTGGATATCACAACCCCATCATCTCAGTACATGTGTTTGAACTGGATATGTACCGCAATGCAGTTGCACAGGGTGACAACGACGCCGAGAATCACACCATCGAACTGGACTGGACCGGGGAAACATACCGATTTCGACAGGATCGTGTTCGAGGTCGTGTGGGTCCACAACACGGAGTTGATCGTCAGAGAAGTCAACCGAGCATGAGAGGATGGCCATGCCGTTTACTTTGACCTGGCCGCAGACAGCTTGGATACAAGGATAAACGGCGGACTCGTCAGGAGGCTCGGAAAGTGCGGTGAGGAAGGCGACGATAGTTGGATCGAATCGGTGAGTTTGAGTCTCCGAGCTGGACGTGAGGTGCGCGCGTTCTGAACCATCCTACAGAAACAACATGTTCTTCCCATCCCCAAGCGGCTGTCCCACAGTGGCACTTCTGGGTACCCCGACATCGTGCCGACGCCCGAAGGCTACAACCACATTGCGCTTTTCAGCCCCGTAAACTCTAGTACTCTGAGGTTCTTGACAACTGGTGACAGGGAGGTTGACGGTGGGATTCTGGGTGTAGACCCTGTTCGCAGCCCGATGTACGCTATTTTGTTTCTGCGACATGATGGCCAAACTGATCAACTTTGTAAAAACCCAACAGTTACTTCCGAGCTGCGAGTTTGATGTCCGTCCGACGTGACGTATACCCCGTACGTGTGTCAATAGACGGAAATTCTGTAGCGGTCAAAAATCCCACCGTGCTCACCGATACTTCAGTGGCTTCATACTATTCCACGGGCTTCTCGCCCGGTGTCGGGTGGGGTTTACTGTCTTATGCCCGAGTGTGGGTTGGACACGGCGCTGAACGAGACGGTACAGATGCACGCATCTCCGACCGTTTATCGTTGCAATAGCAGTGTGCAACTCCGTCGTTGCGAACTGTTGAATATTTAATGTCAATCGTTAGTACTTTATGATAGCATTGTATGTGCCGGTAGGCTGGGGTCAATGGGCATATGTCACGTGCCCCTGCACGCTTTGTTGAAAAAATTTTCGATTTTGTGGGGATGGGCAACCACGCCAACGCGATCGTCATTGTTTACATTTGTTTATCTCCACCAGGGAACCCCATCCCAATCGTATCCAGGATTATAAATTGTACGTGTCGAATATTGTACATAAAGTGCGCGGGGTGGATAGATTTCTCGTTGCAGCACACGGCCAGGGGGTTTGCATCGATAAAAACATATAAGATAAGTGGCCATGGACAAATGTCAGTAATAAAGGCTGAGACAACGAATGCGAGTCAGTAACAAGGCAGGCGGACAAAAATTGGTGACACTTCAACGTTGTCAACGGTCATCGCGACGGTAGATCAATATGCAAGTGAAACGGGCGCCGTTCACGAGAAGCTCCGGGGTTGATCACCTTGTCCTCGGTGCGAGGCCCCGGTAACCACCGTCGTTTCCGCATTGCAGCGGCTTGGGCTTTTTGGTGTTGTGTCCTCTGACGGCCTTGGAGAGACATTGCGCAGACTGTGGAGGATGGACTGGAGGATGGTGGCGAGTAGAATTTATTACACCTCCTGTCGGGCGGGGTTCACATACACCTGGATAGCTATTACGTAAGTAGCGCGTGGACATAGGCTCGCTCTCCCCTCCGCGCGATTCATCAAATTTACAAAAACCAACTCTAGTCCCGCAGAGCCGGTTTTGTTGAAAATCAGGTCATAGATGTCATCTTTGGGTGCGATGCGACGGTCGAGGCCGACATTAATATTTTTGATGACCAGCTCGCGCACGGCAGCTATCGTTGCGTTAGAAGGGAGAGTCCAACGCGACTTTGATACGGGTGCCCCATCCATTGAATTATTCTCAACATTTCTCTCTCGCGACTAAGGGGTATGTTTTCTGGAAACACTTCTAACCGGTGTGCCACCTTTGAGACGAAGGATCCGTGACGATCGGAGTCTGAATTTGGCTGGGCGTTGCCCATCCCCAGATTTTGCCAAAAAAGCGTGCACACACGTGACGTCACAAGCAATAGAAAACGCGTGATGTCATCTCGGTCATCCGGAGCAATCATTTGATAGACCGCCTCATGGCCGACGAACTCAATTCATTCGACAACGGTGCGAGCTAATTTAATATCCGTCTCACCTCATATTAAGTTTAGACTTTAAGGTTCCCTGGAGTCTGCGTCTGCAGTGACAAGGAAGCTTCGCCTCTACGGGATCCCCGCCGACTGGAACGACCCAAACTGGAGGGACATCTCTGCTGTCAAACCTGACCTGACCTCCTCGGAGCTCTCTTGGGGAGAGTCAGATTTCTCGACCGAGGATGGCACCCTTCTGCCCGTCATTTCCCCACCTTCACCTGTTGAAGACCCTGCAAACGGCACTTTCCCCGTGCGTTATCATACCATCTTCAGCCCACCAAGTCCTACACCCGTGGACATGCCTACATTTCTGAATGGTCCAGTTGTGAGAAATGGGCGCTCAGGGAACGCCTGGTTGTGACTAGAATTCCACCGAACACGTGGCCCCCACCACCTGTCGATGGAGAAATATCTGCATCACCAATTCCTGGGATGATCCAACTCATCCCGGGCATGCCCTTGTTGATGGGGAACCAACGACTGTTGCATGCCTCCACACCACCACTTTGCTGTCTCATTATCCTAACATCCGCTGCGACGTTCGGGATCTCACCAAAAGCCTGTGTGAGTTGACTTTTGGCGTCATCCAAGAAGGGAAGGTTACCATGGACCCTGTCTGTCAGGCAGACCTAACAGCACACCCTGAGCCGCTACTGGCGAGCGCTGAGGGGATCAGGTGACAAGTGATGGGAGGGACGGATAGAGAGGAGCAGAGTAAGGGGACAGATAGGAGATGCTAAGAAGAGATCAGGCTACCAGGTTCAGCTGGTGAGGCTGCTAGGGAGACTCTGATGATATCAAATCTAAGGAGTACAGCGCTATACTACTAGTCCTTATATACTGTCCAAGTGCGCACAGACCATGCTGTGTAAGTGCACGGACCATGGGCTGCGCAATGCGCACAGACCAGGCCGCGTAAGTGAATGACAAAGATGCTGACTCGTTAGATATGACAAATGAATGTGAGCCACCGGAACCCCGGTGGGTCGTGAGAAGAAAACTGTCCAAGATAGGAAAGGTCCAAAGGGAATGATGTGGGTCATGGGAAAAGAATGAGTAATCACCAATATAGTTCTGACAAAGCGCAAGTCATCATGGATGTGTCACCGGAGGCCGAGCTCGGGCCGAGGGGAGGGTCTGGGATGGATATAAGCAAGGGAGAGACTGCCGGGGTTTCTCAGCAGTCCTCGACTAGCTTCCCTCATCATTCCTCGACACCTTGCCTTACCATGCCTCGCGTTCTCCACACCTACCCGCACATATCTCGTGGTACCACTGCCACATTCTCCTCCTCCACTCCCTCCACCGATTATCCGACCAGTGACGAGATCATCCGTCGTGCGAAGAGCGTGGGATCGTATTCGTCGGAAACCTTCAAGGATCTCCATTGGGGGGACTTCTGCTATGCCCTTGCCGTCAGTACGGATGCTGACGCCGGAAGAGTTCCTCGCGTTGCAGGAGATCGATATAGGGTCCTTCTCCGACGTATCATCCGTGATGATGTTCCCGGAACGGACACGCGTTCTGTTTGGGAGAAGAGATGCCTCAGGGCGTCCGCTGGTCTCAACCACGAGCTCTTGAAGGTGGTGGATGAACAGCAGAATGAGGTATGTCTCTGGGCGATGGTCTGAGGTTTATCAGACTAATCCAGATTCATAGATCGCTTTATTGAAGGAGGACATCCACGACTTGATTGCGACGCAGAGGGCGTTTGCGACGAGGACGGAGAGTCGTCTCTTCGACATCGGTCTCTACTTGGAGATGAATGGTCACGGGGAGAAGTCGGAGTCTTTTGACTTCTCCGAGGATCCGATCTTGGGGGCATCTCCCGTTAGTCCGGGATCGGGTGACCTGGGATCCGACGAGACTGGGAAGACCGTCTCCATCAAGAGTGTCCGGCAAGAACAGCCGCGACCGGCTACGCCTAGGCCCGCGACCAGTGGGCAGAGGGCGAGGCGCAGAGGGAAGAAGGGGCCGAAGAGGTTGGCCGCGATTCAGCCTAGTTGTGGTAGGTCGCCGAGCCCTTACGAGGTGCCACCGGTTGCCGGGCCATCGAGCCAGAAGATAGAGTCGTTGGATAGGCGGATCGATAAGGCCTATCTGGGTAGGAGTGGGACGATGGATCGGATGTTGGATCGGGTGGTGGCGAGAGACATGAGGAAGAAGGCGGAGGCGGAGAAGAGGGCTTCGGTGTGGCCAGGGGAGGATGATGATCTCGTAGTTTACCCCGAGATCGATGAGGCTTGTAGGAGGAAGTTCTTGAGGGGTGTCTCTTGTGACTTGTAGTCTGCCCCTGTAGATGGCTCGAATGACACGTGTTTTGCCTTTTGTCTTTTGCTGTGGTGACGGAATGAGATAAGATAAGATAGATAAGATAAGATAAGGTAAGTCCTGAGAATGTTCGAAGAAGAGGAAAGAGAGAGATAAATGTTCACGTGACTGAGGCACGTGCGGGCGTCTGTGACTTAGTCGTAGGAGACGAGGGAAAAAGGCGAAAATCGTGACACTGTCTATACTCTGCCTGGGCTGAAGCGGAACGACAGGTCCGCTCGAGTCGCTGTCGAGTTAGGTGAGGGCTTAGGTGTAGGAAACCTCTGACCCTTTCTTGGTTCACTTGCTTGATGGGCAAGTAGGCTGGTTGATTAGAGGATGATGTACTCGACTAACCAACTCCACAGGGTGAGCGGGGATTGTCGTTCTCTCGGCTCTTGGTCCTGCTGAGTTCGCTGAAGGAGAGTGTCCCTCAGTAGTG